>Ga0182741_1006125_pt1 | contig 10709 bp, 4 predicted proteins | sample eDN5th37CBELigOP_FD_128874 | JGI IMG/M metagenome (GOLD analysis project Ga0182741, IMG submission 128874) | Enriched Organic Plus compost microbial communities from Emeryville, California, USA - eDNA 5th pass 37_C BE-Lig OP (version 2) (version 2) ...
CAGATCTTGGGAGCCAAACTGCAGGGTGGTTACTGCCAATAGGAATTCCTCGAATGTGACACGGCCTGTACGCGTTAAATCTGCAGCCAGGAACAGCTTGTCGGCAACCGAACTGCACAGGGCCAAATCTGCCGAGCACCACCGCTGGCGGTGCTGCACAGAGAAAGCGTGGGGGACGAAGGCCTGCACAAATGTGACAGGGTCGCCCAAGCTGGAGTGGATAAGGGTAGCCCAAGGATCAGGTGCCAAGAAGGCACGCCAAAGATGCTGCACGTAGTCCTCTGGGGTGGGGGGAACAAGTGTAAGATACGTATCGGTAACATTCGGAACAGTCAAAAAGCGATCTGGTGTGGGTTCCTCTTTTGTTGAGGCCTCCGGATGTGCTCCTTGCAGCATCATGCTAGTGCGTGCAGAGGGGTTCCACAGGTCGTCAGGTGAGAGACTGGGAACAGATACACGGCGAGTCAAGTGTAGCATTGCTGGGCTTGGCAGCAGAATATTTTGTTGTTTACGCTCACGTTGAGCAGATGCAGAGACCAAGAATAAGTCGAAAGGTAGCGAGTTGACGGCCGAACCTTGCGATTGCCAGTTGTGGAGCAAATTATGGGCGTGCTGTTGCATTGCAGTGAGCGAATATGAGCGATATAGGGAGGAATATGGACCAAGAATTGGGCCAGATCCATTTAACACCTCATCATCGATGAAAGCCTCGGGATAGATCCCCCACCCACCTCCGGTACCGAGGGTCATTCCCTCAGGAAGCGAGCCAACGGGAGGAAAAGCAACCACTTCAAGTGGTAATGACGACTTGTTACCATCACTCTGAGAGTCAGCCATACGAGCCGCAACCGTAGATAGCTCGGAGAGCGTGTGATAACTCTCTCTATAAGGATCACTTGCTCCACTTGGAGCGTAGAGGCAGGCTTCTTGGTCGGATTCCTTGACGATATCTTCTCTTGATGTCGTCCGCGACCGCGAATGCTGTAGGGAGTCTGAATCTGATTCTTTGTCCTTTTCTCGAATTGATCGCTCAACTGGATGCCGATCGGTCGACTTACGTTTGCTTGACAAGAGCTTGGCGAAGATCGATCTATGGCTGTCTTCGCTCCGCCTTTCCCTCTCTGCTTGCAGTTTCTGCTGTTGTTCGAGCAGGGCATTCGCTGTGATCGCGAAGGCTGCGCATTTCGAGGGTAACGGAAGGCCTCGTGCTGCCGCATACACGTCATCGATCCGGAAAGTTGAGGCATGTTTTCGCGCAGAGCCCGGAGGTAATTGCCCTGCTTTCTCGATGATTGACTGCTTGTGAACTGTTCTCAAGCGCGTGATACGTTTGAAGAGCTCTGCAACATGCGTCGGATCATCATCATGACGGGAGAGCAGCCCGACGACATCGAGCTCAAGGACTATCTTACCGGACAATAGAAACATCAGTAACTCATCGGTGCCTCTGAGTGAGAGGATGGTGTTTTGCTGATGATCTAGAATGGCTAGGGCAGCTTCAAACAGCGTCACATCCTGATGCAAGAAAAGTCTGTCCCACAGTGGTGCTATGCGAATCACTGTCAGGGGATTTACGAATAAGCACATAAACCAACCAACGGCGAAAATTGACACTGATACCTCATGACTTCGTAGATGAGATGATAGTCGGGGCGAATAATGGTCCAGCAACGTTGCCAAAACCTTCATATCAACATCCAGCCCACACATACTACGGGCGTAGTAGCCTAATCGACGCTCAACGAGTGCAACCGTAAGCCAGAATGTTTGTTCCTCGCATCGATCAACGATGCTCGGCGGCAGATCCGCAATGCTAGGGTCTTTCGGCTCTTGCAGGAAGGAGTCAGAACCAAGCTCGGGTCCATCGACTTCACCCCATATGGCGAGATGAAGAGGATTAAGCTTTTTCAATTCCGTCATCTGTTGGTCACCAAATCCCCTTGACCCTTCGTTCCGCGCAATTCTATCGATGAAAATTCGAGCATCCTCACGCTCATGGATAGAGCTGAAGGTCTTGGTCGGATGAGTTAGAGCGACCTCTGGTTCAGCGTCGAGGTCTGGACGTGCTCTTGCCTCTTCAAGAATATTTGGGTCGATTCGCAACGACTCCAGTTTTAGGGGCGAGTGGTTGGCCCTCTGAGTGGAATCACATGAATCTGGGTTTGATGTTGAGTCTCCCCGATATAGACAGCTCAGTGGTTCTGCTTCAGATCGAATGCGACTCAAGGCAAGTGCACGCATGATTTCCCTTCTTCGTTCCCAACGAGCGTATCGGCGCTCTTTGAGAGCTTTCAGTTCAGTATCAACCATAAATGCAAGAAGTACTCCTGCAACGAAGTTGGTCGACTGGCAGTATCCAACACCCTCGGCATTTCGAACGCTGTAGGCCGTTAAGATCCTGTAAAGACGTTGCAGTCCGGAGGCAGTTTGGAAGAGGGGGTGTTCAGGTAATGTCCTTAAGAGATCTTTCTTTACCTCTTCATCGCTATCAAGGAAAGCGGGTCGAGAGACCGGAACAAAGCTGGTGCTGAGGGTCGGGGCAATCGTCGCTCGCTGAACTGGAGTTTGCAGAGGAGGCGCCGCCAAGCCTGTACCAGCACCAGTCAGTGGAGGCAGACGAGGTGAATCAGGCTGCGGTGAATGACGCGGAGTCGATAAATCATGCGAGGGCTTAGTTACTGTGAAGGACTTGTCAGATTGAAGATCTGATACAGTCGTGTCCGAGCGCGCACTGAAGGGCTCAGGATTCGGAATCTGGATTCCGTCGCCACCCATGCGTGCATCAGAGTCGGTCAGAGCAACCGTCAACAGCTTATGGAGCTCATCTAGAAACTGCTTGAGGCGCTGAGGATCGCGTTGTAGGGAGGACAGCTTTCCAGATAAAGTCAACGAGGGTGCTTCGGTTGGTACTAGCACCGGATACTTGCTTAGGATTGCTGCGACATCCTTCGATGCGCTGGCGGCGGTGCGGCGCGCGGAGGTCTTCGATCCATTTTGTTGATGCGCACAACTGAGGACCTCTTCTAGGAGCTGATTGATTGACTTCCTCGTCTTGGTTGTGTCATTGTGAATTGCGGACAAAGGCTGGAGTCTCTCCAGCTGTGCGTCAAGTTGAGGAGCTGGTGAAGGTGGATGGTCACATTCCGGAGAATACCTGTTGAAACTTGCTTCGTAGCTGCTCGCAGACGACGAGATTCTTGGACTAGATAACCTGAAACCTTCGACGGGTTCGCGAGGGGGGAGAGCAGACAGACTGCAATGCAAAGGTGGAGAACGTCCAAGCGGAAGTGGGGCGTGTCCACTAGGAGAAGCTGGATGAAGGCATGGAGCATGTTGAGGAGAAATTGGGGCTGCTGGTGCGATTAAGTCTGGCTTATTGATGAGTGTCAAGGACGAACGTCGGCGCCCATGGAATCCCGGTTTGGGTGGAACAATCGGATTGACTTCAGATGGGTTTGATGAGTTTAATGGAGCACTCGGTGCCTTTTTCGGATCGTGGGACTCAGAGCCAACTTTATCTCCCAAAGGTGCAAAGTCGTAAAATGGCGCATAGGAAGGAAAGAGGTTGGATTCTCTGGGGGCATTTGGATTGCAATCTCCAGCTCGGGCGCAGTTATGCTGCGCCAGCGCAGACTGGTTCAAAGTTTCGTCCGTGAGTCGACTCCAGGCGAGTAAACTATCGTAATAACGCTTTACCAACATGAAGTAGTAGTTGGAAGCATGCCTGGATGCGAGTTCGCCTGCGCCTGATAATGCCAGCCAAACCTGAGACCGAACAAGCGGTGGAACTGTCTTGAACTTGCGTAGCAAGCGCTCGGCGGCTAGGCTTCTAGGGGGAGGCGGCGGAGGGAAGACTTCTGACTTAAAGAAGTGATAGTGTTTGAGCTGAGTCAAGTCTTCGCGCTCTGTAGTGGGCGGAGTGGGTTGAGGAGGTCGTCCCGAGTGACCGGGTAAAGTTCTCAATGTACCAAGACCATTTAGGCCGTGAGCGGCAACTTCTAACTCGTCCAGATCTTCCGTGTCCAGGTCAACCTCCTCATCCGAAGTATTGAATTCTACGTCGATGCTTTCGTCATCCGTGGTCGAAACGTCGGATTTGGCATCCTTCGCATCGCAGTCGTCTATTGAAGCACTAATCTCGGATGAATCATCTTGTCTTGATGGAGGATGCGAAGCATCCAGATCCACACTTGCATCACCGGCAACTGCTGCAGCTGCGGCTTGCCATAGCCTGCTCTCACGCTCAAGCTGGCGAATCCGCCGTCGCGCACGATCCATGTTCCGTCGTGTGGCCTCCCGCCTTCGCTGTCTGGCATAGATTCTGCGTGCCAAATCCTCTCGCCAGGAATGAAGGTAATTCATCCACAACGCCACAGCCTTGGGATCTGAAGGCACAGAGCGGAACCAGTCGATTAACGACACACCCCCAGGCTCTGTTCCTCCCAAGCCTCGTCTTGCGTATCTTCTGCCTCCATTCGATGGGCCGTCCTTGACGTCCTTAGAACGTTTCTCCGCCACTTCGGACGCTCCAGCGCAACCTTGCTGAGAACATAACCTAAAGGCAACCTCCTGATTCTGCTCAGACTCCTCCGCAGCCGCCATACCTGAATCTATAGTCTTCGTACCCGATGGTGTTGATCCAAGTAGCTTGGCTTCTTCCTCGAGATTGAGGGTCACGACAGTTTGGATCGCATCACGTACAAGTGTCGCATCCTCATCATCGCCAGCGGGTTCATACGCCGGCGCCTCCCACGTGTCACTATCGGGAACATAGATAAAGTTATCATCATCTTCATCATCCCCGCCACCGTTTGCACCGCTCGTGGCGGTGGTGTGTCTCTGAGATTGACTTACCTGCGAACTGCCAGTAGTGCTGGCTTCTCCGAGAGCGGAGTTGGGAACTTTTGAGCTTTGGCTCGCTTCGTCTAATACATTCCTGTCACTGTCGAGATTAGTCGGCAGAGTCACGCTTGGGAGGATATCCTCAGCACACAAGGCCAAGGATGGCACCACACTAGACACACCATTGGTGACCACAACATCTGGCTCGATCTCTCTTGTGTCTGGCAGCGTTGCATGGGTATAGTCCTCGATTACTGAGATGGGTTTAGCGGTTGTCTCTTGCACGTCCAGTGGATCTATCCGTAGCGCGTCATCTGTCTCCTCCTGGATCGCCACAGCGATGCCCTTCACCCCCGCCACATGCGCGGGTGGGCGAGGGGAGGCAGCACCTTCCTCAGTTTCAGGTTTCTTGCGGAACCTAGCGAGGAAGCCGCTCATGAGGTGGATGTGCTCGCACTCGATTTAGTTAAAGAATGTGAGCCTGAATCCACCTGTGCAGTTGATTCTGCACAAGGATTGCTAGTATACAAGATATTCAAGTCAGAAGATTTCTTGAAAAAGTGCTTTCTCGAACGATTTCCCATCCGTCCTGGCCCGGAACTGCCGCATGCCAGGTGAACTGAGGACAGCGGTTCTCTACTGCAGTTACTGTAGGCAGTTCTGAAGTTGCGTGCTGAAACTAAGCAAGTAAGAAAGAAGAGATGTAGACTATGAACCTCAGGCGTTTGCACAAGCTGCTTTGAGAGAAGATTTACATTACAGGGCTAGTATGGTGTATTCTCGGCACAAATCGAGTCTCGTGTGATGGGTTCCGGTGATCACTTTAATCCAAGCATCGCCTGAATAACAGCGAGCAACATTGTCTGCTGATTCTGCCACTGTTTTGTCAGCAGGCACCGCTCATCATCTAAGCCGTTAGGTGGCAATGCACTGACTACTCTCGATTCAGCACCCTTGCTGGAATTGGAGAAAGTGTTCGATGCGAGATCTACGTAAGCACCTCCTTCCGCAGGCACTATGTGTGCCTTGTACTCTGGGCCACTTGTGTTGGTCCCAGCGTCATCGAACGAATACGCGATCGGGAAGTCGTGAAGGAGCTTGACCTGTGGCTTCGCGAGTGCCAACAACTCCTCACTTACGAGGAACTCTTCATGCTCCTGAGAAAGCGGATGTGACTTTCTAGCTTGATCGTTGAGGAACGGGACGACAGTATCGGTAACCACGACGTCTGCATTTTGAACAGCCAGCTCAGGATCGCCTAACCACTGCGTGACACGACTGGAAGCTCCAGACAATTTGTCAAGGATCTGGCGCTTCGACGTCTTCGCTGTGAGTGAACGGTAAGTGGCCTTATCGAACTGTACAAATGGACCTGCCATACTATAATCAAAGCCCAGAATTGTACTCGCACGTGCAAGGTCAAGCGCTATGGGTGCATTACGAGTTCCAAGGAAGGCGAACTTGGTAGCAACCAACGATCCCCTGTGGTCAATCACAGATTTGAGCATGGCGAGTGTGTTAATAGGCTTGGAGTGCTGGCTCAAGAGGTTAATAACGCCGAACGACAGCCTGTTGGTGCGCTTGGCAATCGTATCATATCGATCGGATTTGTCTTCATCATAGTCTGAATCCTCCTCCATGACCAGGAGTTCTTGAGCACGCTCTGGGGAAATCTCTTCGAGCGCCGTAAACTCATCCAACTCCACGTCCAAATCATCGTCGTAGCTGGAACTTCCGCGGCCCTTCTTCCGAAGGGTCCTCTGTCGACGCTGAAATTCGGCCTCATCTACTGCCTTCCTCTCATCCTGAATACGTTTCAACTGTTTATCGAGGGAAGCCTGCAGCTCCGTGAGGTCTGTGTCTGCATTTAGTTCCACATTGATATCAGCGTTGTGTTCCTCTTCGGCCGAGTCATTCTGTGCGAGACCAGGTGGTACTTGTACTTGATTGTTCTCCAAGGTCCGCATGAGATTAAGACGAGCCTGCTCTGTCGCTCGCTGAAAGTCTTCACTTGCCAAGTATTCTGCCTCCTCTTTCAGGTATTTAGGATCCTCAAAGAGCGAGCTAACACCTGGTGTAAGGGTGTAGTCATCAACCGTGTCCAACTTGTCACGCTCTTCCTTCGATGCAAGTGCAGAGAAATGGTATTCACAGAGTGTGGGAGCAATTGTGAGTACAATGTCGGGACGTGGACCAGAAGTCGTGCTCACCAAACCAGAGAGCTCGTCTGGCAAGGTGCCATCTGGTCCGAGATGTTTGGGACTCCTTGCGTAGCACAGCCTAGGCAGCGTCTTTTTCTCTCGGGCTGCCTTGCTGCCATTATAGCTCTCACCATGTGTGACCTTGTCTGGACGCGAAGCTAACTTTTCAAGAATCTCGTTCAGAACATTGCGACTGTCGTCATCCTGAGAAGCATGGCTCGGAATGCAGAACGGAATGTACTCAACAGTTGCCCCAACACTCCGAAGTGTGCTATACAGGGATGATACATCAAACTTGGCACCTAATGCGTCGGTGACAATGACAATATGCACATTCTGCAATAAGTCGCCGTTCTCTGGAGGGAGCAGCATGGATTCCTTTGAAGCGTGGCGAATCTTGTTTGCATCTCGAACCAAGTCTAGGAGCTTGTTGGACGGAATATCAGCGAAGTCGTGCAGAACCTGGAAGGGTGCGTCCTTCCAATCAAGAAGATGCAGCTCAGCTGTGTTTCTGGTTGTGGGAGGAGCCTTTGTGGCGCCCCTTCGGCCCGGTGTCGGCTTTGTGGTCCAGCTCAGTGACGGTGAAACTGAGAGGTCTATGGCTGCCGCAGGAGATGTGTGAGCTTGACGGATAAGGCCCTGCCCCGTGGCTATCAAATTATGACTAGACAAGCTGTAGGCACCCACTGTTCTACTTGAAGTCGCTTCGAAGTTGATCAACTGATAGGGTCCTCTACAGCACGTCCGAGCTCCATTCGCGGTCTCTCTGCGAATCTGGTCACCCCATCGCTTGGGAGTAGCTTGAAGCCGCCTACCGAGAAGACGCAGCATGATGATCTGATACGCCACCACTTGTTGTTGTCTCTGCGAGTCGAGGTTCGGTTATCCGCGCAGTTATGCTTCGTCTGATTGCCCGTGAAACGATATTATGTGTAGATTTGGGGAAGGTGGTGGGAAAGACGGGGCAATAATGTTTTACCCAAACTTAATAAACTGATTACACTGGAATATGCACTCAGTTCTTGTCCTTGCCTTAAAGGTGTCTCAAACGAGCTATAGTGAAAATGTTGCTCCTCGGACTTTGGCTTCGGATTCGGGCTCACTGAATTCGAATTGATGGCTGCTTTGTGACGCCAGAATTTGAGGTCGGATGCGCTGACGCTGGTAGATGGATTGTGTATACAAAGCCCGAGTCGTGACACGCATCCTCTGTTTTTTCAGCTGTTAGATCTTCTGAGTCTTGTGCATATCATCTGTATTTACACAGGCAAGTCTCGATCAATCAGTGTAAACGCAAGACTGTGAGATCTGCATAACTAGTTATAGCATGGTGGTGTTGCGCATGGAAAATGGTGCATAATGAGTCACCTACTTACGATGCGCTGTGAGGAAGTTGTTCAAGGCCGTAACAAACTCGGTCGGTTTCTCGCTGTGAACCCAATGACCAGCCTCTGGAATCTGGACAATCTCTGCGTTCGGGAAATAAGCATAGATCGCTGACTCAGCTTCTTTGGGGATGAACCCTGAGGCTGCGCCACCGATGAAAATCGTTGGCTTTACAAATGGCATAGGTGGCTTCTTCAACTCGAAGCCGCGAATGGCATCATAGTTCTCCTTCAGGGTTCTGACGTTCGGCTTCCAACGCAGCACACTTCCGTCACTGGCCGGAGGATGCACCGGGGCAAGGTTCGTTGCGATAAATTGTCGAATGGCTAGAGGTTGTGGTGCGAAAAAGGCATCAGCAGTTCGTTGTTAGGACGATAGTAAGGTGCTTGAATCCAACCAAATCAGAGCTAAGAGGTAAGGGATTGTGCTACGTACGAAGAGATGGAATTGTCGCCTTGAGCTGCTCATCAACCATAGATCGGGTTACACCACCCGCAAGGGAGACGTTATTGACAGAATTAAGCTACAATGCATATGACGTGGGTTGCGGGCATGCAAACAAAAGTCAGTGTTCGATTCAGAACACGGTTCGCTGATCAGGCAAGTGAACGAGGCTCCAGCGTATCTCTTTGGAACGTACGATTGATTGAATCTCTGTCATGGCATCGCTGCTACCATCATAGAGGACTGGTGCAATATCAACGACGACAAGTGAGCTCACTCGCTTAGGGTGAAGCAAGGCGGCAGACATTACGGCCTTACCACCAAGCGAGTGGCCCATCAGGGTGGCTTCCTCAATTTCGAGGCGATCGAGTAAGTGCACAAGATCGTTACCAAGTGCCTCCAAGCTCCATGAGTGGGTCCAAGGGCTTTCTCCATGGTTGCGAAGATCGACGGCAATCACCCTTCGATCTTTGCTGAGTTCTAAATTGGAATAGGGATTAATTACCGAAGCGATGGATTGAGGATATTCAATGACAACATTGACATACACGGATACTCACCTGTTCGCATACATATGTGCGCTAGAACTCTACAGTGTCAAAACCACCTACCTGGCTTGGAACAGATGTTTCTCCAGTTGTTGTGATGTCCCAAGAGCCCTGGAACAATGATGAGAGGTGGCTTCAGGGGAGCGCCTGTGCGCAGACCGGGATATTCCTTGAAGTTAATCGGTACTGGCGACTCATCTACGCGCGGATCGAAATTGCTGGGTCGCGGCCCGAGCTGATGAGGCGGTGCGTAGGATGTGAAGCTTGCCTTTGCTAGCCGCTCTGAAATTTTTGATATACTGCGCGACTTTGCAAGTATCCTCAGGCTCTGAAACATAATTTAAAGGTAGATCGCGGTCTTTGATCTTATTGCTAGGTTAAATGCGCGTGGAACCAAGCGGGGCACGAGTTTTGGGACCCTCGGAATTCTACAAATTGACCGACTTGTCATCTCTCGGACTTATTGTCAGTCGAGTCGGCCTGGTGTTGTTTCGACCGCAGATCGATTACGCCATAGGCATTCAATCACGTGTGTTATCCAGGCTTGTATTACGTATGGGCAACTTGATACTAGTATTCAACTTCAAATTACCTGCTTACTTGCCGTCTAAATCTTCAAACTCATCATCATCGTAGTTCTCATCTTGCTCATGGTGACCGAGATGGTGAGCGTGACTCCTACTACTAACGTGTTGGGCGCGCATACCACGACGAGTACGACTGCTGACCGTACTATTAGGGTTACCAGTGCTCTGACTACTACTATAAGGCTGGCCGTTTACATAGTAAGGCTGGTTGTAACTCGGTAGTTGCTGACCGTGAATGTGGTGCTCGCTATCATCTTCCTCCTCACCTTCGCCAAGATCATAGTCACCGCCGTCCTCTTCGCCATCTTCATCGTCTTCGCCGTCGTACTTACTCTCATCTGACCTGCTCATGACTGAGAAGTCACCGGAAGAAGTGATAGATGATGACCAATCCTTGTTGCCACCGCCACTGGATCCTTGGAGTAATCGTCCCTTGTAGTTCGGATGGTCTGGGTGGCCCAGAGTTACAGGGATCGTGGTCTTGCGCACCGTGGTTGCGGTGATGGTTGTTAGAGATTCATCCTTATTGTTCAAGCAATCGACGCATTTGCAGCCAGCGACGCACTGCATGCCAGCCTGATAACACTGGCAATAGTTCTTCTGGCAATTCGACTTGACACAGTTACACGTCACGACTTGTGCAACTGCGCTCGCTCCAACGGCGGCCGCTGCAATCACATCTACTTCGGCGTGCCTGCGGC
>Ga0182741_1006126_pt1 | contig 10709 bp, 7 predicted proteins | sample eDN5th37CBELigOP_FD_128874 | JGI IMG/M metagenome (GOLD analysis project Ga0182741, IMG submission 128874) | Enriched Organic Plus compost microbial communities from Emeryville, California, USA - eDNA 5th pass 37_C BE-Lig OP (version 2) (version 2) ...
GCCGCAGCTACTTCCTCGGCCGCCTGCTGCGCGAGGTGGTGTTCAACGAGGCACGGCTCGCCGCGCGCGACCGCGGGCAGGAGAAGCGCCGCCGCCTGGTTGCCGCCGGCGCCTGGAGCCTGGCGGGCCTGGTCACCCTGGGTGGCCTCGGCTGGATGTACGCTGCCCGTGGCGGCGAGGAGCGCTGCGCCGCGGCGATGCAGGAAGCGCTGGCCAAGGCCGAGGGTGCCGGCCGCGGCACATCCTTCGACCCTGTCACCGACGACGATTTCGCCCGTATCCTGCCCTATCTGGATGCCGCCCGTCCGCTGCCGGCCGTGGCGACGGCCGAGCCGGGTGGCGGCCTCGGCCTCTCCCAGGCCGAGATGCTGCAGGTGGGCGCCAAGGCAGCCTATCGCCGGGCGCTGGACCGCGCGCTGCTGCCGCGCCTGCTGGCGCGGCTGGAGAGCCAGATCCGCAGCAATTTCCAGCGTCCCGACTACCTCTACGAGGCCACGCGCGTCTACCTGATGCTCGGCAAGCAGGGACCGCTCGACCCGGTGCTGGTGCGGGAGTGGATGCGCGAGGACTGGGCCCGCAGCTTCCCGGGCGCCACCAACCAGCCGGTACGCGACGCGCTGCTCGCCCATCTCGATGCCATGATGGCCGCCGACTTCCCGGCCTACCCGCTGGATGGCGCGCTGGTGGACAGCGCACGGCGCGTCTTCTCCCGCCTGCCCATGGCCGACCGGGTCACTGCGCGCCTGCGTCCGCTGGCCGAGTCCGTATCGCCCTGGACCCCGGCGGCAGCGCTCGGCCCGGCCGGCCAGCGCTACTTCGCACGCGCCTCCGGCCGCCCGCTGACCGAGGGCGTGCCCGGCCTCTACACCGTGGACGGGCTGTACAAGGCCATCCTGCCCCGCCTTGGCCAGGTGGTGCGCGAGGCCGCGGCCGAGACCTGGGTGCTGGGACCGGAGGCGCAGGCCAGCGGCGCCAGCGACCCGGTGCAGCTGGAGCAGGCGGTGCTGCGCACCTATGCCGAGCAGTACGTCCAGGCCTGGCAGGCCATGCTGGACGACCTGGTGCTGCCACCCTTCCCGACCCTGCAGGCCGCGGCCGAGGGGCTGAACGTGCTGGGCGCGCCGAATTCGCCCATCCGCGATCTGACGCGTGCCATCGCCCGCCAGCTCAGTCTCGGCACGCCGCCCGAAGGCTGGCAGGCCCCGGGCCAGGGTCCGCAGGCGCAGCGGGTGCAGCAGGCTCAGGGTGCCTCCCCAGCGCCGACCGGGGCCGAACCCGCAGCGGAGGTGGTGGAGGAGCACTACCGCGCACTGATCCAGACGGCCGGCCAGCCGCTGGACGCCGCGCTTGCGGTGATAAACGAGCTCTATGTGCAGGTGGCACGCCTGGCGAGCTCGCCGCCGGGGACGGTGGTGCCCTCCGCCGGCGCGGGTCTCGATCCCGGCCAGCGGCTGCTGGCGGAGGCCGCGCGGCAACCCGAGCCGCTCGCGCGCTGGCTGCGCGCGCTCGGCCAGTCCACCGCGATGCAGCGCGCCGGCGGCGCCAAGGCCGCCATCGCCGCCGCGGGCGGACAGGCGCTGGCGCCGCTCTGCCGCGCCCTGGCCGATGCGCGCGGCCTGCCCTTCCCCTTCCGGCGGGCCGCGCCGCAGGACATGCCGGTGGACGATTTCGCCCGCCTCTTCGGCCCGGGCGGGGCCATGGACCAGTTCTTCGCCCAGTGGATCCGGCCTTATGTGGACACCACCCAGACGCCCTGGCGGCTGGTGGCGGCCGAGGGACTGCCGCCGCCCGTGACCCAGGCGGATGTGCTGCAGTTCCAGCGCGCCAAGGCGATCCGCGACGCCTTCTTCCCTGGCGGAGCCATGATGGGCGGGTTGCGCTTCGAGATCCTGCCCCGCGGCATGGACCCGAATGCCCAGGGCGCGATCCTCGAGGTGGAGGGCGTGCGGCACGAGATCCCCCGCGACGGACCGGCGCGGCCGATCCCGCTCTCCTGGCCGACGCGCGGCAATCTGACCCTGAACTTCGAGCCCGCCTCCTCGGCGGGGCCGCTCGTCTTCGATGGCGGCTGGTCGGCCTTCAAGCTGCTGACCGGACGGAACACCTCCCTGCAGGCGACGAACCAGCCGGACCGGCTGCGTGCGACGGTGACGGTCGGCGACCGCAGCATGGTGTTCGAGTTGCGGACCGGCAGCACCATCCACCCCTTCGGCCTGAAGGAGCTGCAGGAGTTCCGATGCCCGCAGCTGGCACCCTGACCGGGCCGGCGCTGATGGTGCCAGGAGCGATGACGGGCCTCTTCGGCAAGCTGCCTGCGCATGGTGATTTTGTCCGGCGCGGCCTGCCCACGAGCTTCTGCGAACCCTGGGACGCCTGGCTGCAGCGTGGGCTGGATGCCGCCCGCACGGCGCTTGGAGAGGTGGGCTGGGCCGCCACCTGGGACGCGGCCCCCGCTTGGCGCTTCGTCCTGCCACCCGGCGCCTGCGGGCCGGATGCCGCGGCGGGAGTGATGCTCCCAAGCGCCGATTCCGTCGGTCGCCGCTTCCCGCTGACGCTTGCCTGTGTCCGGCCGAACGGAGCCGCAGCGACGATCTGGCCGGCGGCCTGGTTCGCGACCCTGGAGGGTGTCGCACGGGCCGGGCGGGACCAGGGGCTGGATGCCGACAGCCTGGCCACGCTGCTTAACGCGCCGCCCGCGGCCAACCCTGCCGAGGCGCCCGAGCCCGGCTGGTGGACCGCGGGCGATGCCGACAGACCGGGACTGGTCTGGGCGCTCCCTGCCCTGCCACCGCCCGACCAGTTCCTGCTGCTGCTGGAGCCCGGGGCATGACGATCGCCATCGAGCCCGACCTGGCCTCGGCCGCTGCGACCCATCCGGGCGCGGTGCGCACCCGCAACGAGGACAGCCTGGTGCACCGGCCGGATCTCGGCATTTGGGCGGTGGCCGATGGTGCAGGCGGGCATGGTGCGGGAGACGTCGCCAGCCAGGCCGTGGCCGCCGCGCTGGAGACGATCCCCATGGGTCTCAGCGCCGCCGAATTGCTGGCGCAGGTGCGGCTCAAGCTCGCCGAGGTGCACGCTGTGCTGCAGCAGCGTGCCTCGGCCGAGGGGCCCGGGCGGATCATCGCCACGACCGTGGTGGTGCTGCTGGCGCGCAACGGCCACTTCGCCTGTCTCTGGGCCGGGGATTCCCGCGCCTATCTGCTGCGCGACGGTACGCTGCAGCGGATCACCCGCGACCACTCGCTGGTGCAGGAGATGGTGGATCAGGGCGCGCTGACCGAGGCCGAGGCGGAGAGGCACCCGCAGGCGAACGTCATCCTGCGCGCCGTGGGCGGCGAGGGAGAGCTGGTGCTCGACAAGATCTCCGGCCGGCTGATGGCGGGAGACCGGCTGATGCTGTGCAGCGACGGGCTGTTCAAGGCGCTGCCCGAAGCGGAGCTCGCCGCCATGCTGGGCATGGGCACGGAGGCCGACGGACTGGTCGCCGCAGCCGTGTCGCGCGGGGCGCGCGACAATGTCAGCGCCGTGACCTTGCGGCAGGTCAGCTGACGCCTGCGATCGGCGCGGAAACCGTGGAACTCTGCGGGCACCGCGCCGGGAGCCACGGTTGGCGCCGCCGACCCGACACACGCCCTCGGCAGCCTGCTTGCCGAGCCCTGAAGCCTCTCTTCCGTGGCCGGTGGGCCACCATCACCCCGAAGAGCGGCGAATGTCTCTCAGCCGCCGGTGCCCTGCACCAGGTCGTAATAGGCTGTGTCTGGCACGGCGTTGATGTCGTCGTCCACCTTGAAGGACTTGAACAGGACCTTGGTGAAATTCAGGTGCAACCTCTCCATCGGGATCTCACCCGAGGACTCGGTTGCATGCTGGCTGATCCCGCAATTCTCCAGCTCATAGATTGCATAGGCGCGCATCTTGCTGGTCCCGGTGCGCAGCAGCTGGATCTCCACCTTGCGATCGAAGCGGCCGATCAGCGCCTCCTTCAGGAGGGCGGCCGAACTCGAGTCCATCTTGCGGGTGACGATCAGCTCCTCCACCTTGCAGTCGGCGTCGCCGCGCGCGCCTGCCTTCACGGCGGTCATGGAGCGGCTGGCAGCCCAGGCGAGGCTCTCGACCTCGAGGTAGCCTTCCCTGCCGTTCAGCAGGCTTTCGCCGGTGATCCCCTCGTACTTCATCATGATCGGCATGGCGCCGGTATTCCTGCTGGGTGTGTCCTGCCGACCGGGCGTCGTGCGGAGGCGCCGTCATCGCGGCGCCTCCGGGCAATATCAGGCGCCCTTGGCGGTGGACAGGTCCCAGCTGTACTTGATCGGGTCGCCGCTCAGGTCGTCGCCGATCGGATCGTAGTTGTACTCGATCTTGTCGAAGTTCAGCGTCAGGCTCTCCGACGGACGGTCGCCACCGGACGACATGGAGAAGCCGGAGATGCCGCAGCCCTCGAGCTTCATGGTGATGTAGGCGACCGGCTTGTTACCGGAGCCCTGGCGCACGAAGGCAATCTCCACCTTGCGGCTGAGCGGGCCGTGCAGCGCTTCCTCGAACAGCTTGACCGAGGTCTTGTCCGCCTCCTTGGTCAGCGTGATCTCGCTGACGGAAACGATGTTGCCCTCACGCGTCGAGGTGCCGCGGGCGGAGGAGATGGCGCGGCCGACGCCGAACTGGAAGCTGCTGACCTCGAAGTACTTCTCGAAGCCCGTGACCTTTGACTCGCCCTGCCAGTCGTCACACTTCACCAGGATAGGCATGCCCGCTTTCCTTCTGCCTGCAAACCAGCTTCCCGGGGATGGCCCTGTGCCACCCCCTAGCCGATGTTATAGCGGAACGTTCCGCTTTCTCCCATTCCGACCCCGACGCTGGTGATCTCCTGACCCTCCGCAAGGCGGGCAAGGATGCGCGCCGAAAGCTCCGGCAGCAGCGTGCGGTTGAGGATGGTCTCGATGTTGCGCGCGCCGCTCTCGACTTCCTTGCAGCGGGCGACGATGTTCTCCGCCACGGCGTCCTCCACCACGAGATCGACGCCATAGGCCTCGCGCACGCGCCTTGCGATGCGCTTCAACTGCAGCCCGACGATCAGCCGCATGACTTCATCCGCCAGCGGATAGTAGGTGACGACGGTGCAGCGGCCGAGGAAGGCGGGCTTGAAGACCTTGAGCAGATCCGGACGCAGGGCCTCGGTCAGCTCCTCGGGCTCGGGCCGCATCTCCGGATCAGCGCAAAGCTTGGCGATGGTGTCCGTGCCGGCATTGGAGGTCATGATGATGACGGTGTTGCGGAAGTCGATATCCCGCCCCTCCCCGTCCTTCATCTGCCCCTTGTCGAAGACCTGGTAGAACACGTCCTGCACGCCGGGATGGGCCTTCTCCATCTCGTCGAGCAGCACGACGGAATAGGGCCGGCGGCGCACCGCCTCGGTCAGCACTCCGCCCTCGCCATAACCGACATAGCCGGGGGGCGAGCCCATGAGGAGCGAGACCTTATGCTCCTCCTTGAACTCGCTCATGTTGATGACGGTCAGGTTCTGCTCGCCGCCATAGAGCAGGTCGGCGAGCGCGAGCGCGGTCTCCGTCTTGCCGACGCCGGAGGTGCCGGCGAAAAGGAAGACGCCGATCGGCTTGCGCGGATCCGTCAGCCCGGCGCGATTGGTCTGGATCGCCTGCGCCACCGCTGCGAGCGCATGCGACTGGCCGACCACCCGCTCCTCGAGCTTCTCCCGCAGGTTCAGGATGGTCCTGATCTCGTCGGAGACCATGCGCCCGACAGGGATCCCGGTCCAGGTCTCGACCACTTCGGCGACCGCGTGGCCGTCCACTACCGGGTGCACCAGCGGCTGCTCGCCATGCAGCGTCTTCAGACCCTCAGCCGCCGCGGCGAGTTCCTTCTGCAATGCCGGCACCGCGTCCGGCGCGGCCTCGACCTTCGCCTCGATCTCCTCGCGCAGGTCGCGGATCCGGCGGACCAGTGCCGCCTCCTCCTTCCAGCGCGCCTCGAGGGTGGCGAGCTCCTCCTGCAGCTTCGCCCGCTCCTCCTCCAGCGCTGTCCGGCGCGCGGCGTGGTCGGCGCCCGTTGCGACCTCGCGCGCGAGCGCACCGAGCTCGGTGGCGATCAGCTCCAGCCGCCGCTGGCGATCCTCGATCGGCGCCGGAATCGCCGCCTGGCTCATGGCGACGCGCGCGCAGGCGGTGTCGAGCAGGGACACGGCCTTGTCCGGCAACTGGCGCGCCGGGATGTAGCGGGCAGAAAGCCGCACCGCCTCCTCGACCGCCTGGTCCAGGATACGGACGCCATGGTGCTTCTCGAGCGTGCCGACCAGGCCGCGCAGCATCGCCTGCGCCAGCGGCTGGGACGGCTCGCCCACCTGCACCACCTGGAAGCGCCGGGTCAGCGCCGCATCCTTCTCGAAATACTTCTTGTACTCGGCCCAGGTCGTCGCCGCGAGGCAACGCAGTTCGCCGCGCGCCAGCGCCGGCTTCAGCAGGTTGGCGGCGTCGTTCTGGCCCTGCTGGCCGCCCGCACCGATCAGCGTATGCGCCTCGTCGATGAACATGACGATTGGCGTCGGCGAGGCCTTCACGGCGTCGATCACGCCCTTCAGCCTGTTCTCGAACTCGCCCTTCACCCCGGCGCCCGCCTGCAGCAGGCCGAGATCGAGCGACATCAGGCGGACCTTCCTCAGCGCCTCCGGCACGTCGCCGGCGGTGATGCGCAACGCCAGCCCCTCGGCCACAGCCGTCTTGCCCACGCCGGGCTCGCCGGTGAGGATCGGGTTGTTCTGCCGGCGTCGCGTCAGGATGTCGATCACCTGGCGGATCTCGCCGTCGCGGCCGAGGATGGGGTCGATCTTCCCTGCCTTGGCCTGCGCCGTCAGGTCGGTGCAGAACTGGTCGAGCGGGCCGCCCGCGCGCGGCGCCTCCCCCGCGCCGGCGGGCCCGGTCGTCGCGCCGGCGGCTGCAGCGGGGCCGGCCTCGGCCGCTTCCTCGCTCCCCTCGGCCATCGCCTCGAAGCCGCCGCGGCGCAGCGAGTCGGCCGGGATCGCGAGCAGGCTCGGCGCGCTGTCCCTCACGGCGCGCAGCAACGTCTCGTCGGACAGCAGCGCCGCCAGCAGATGGCCCGAGCGCACGCGGCCGCCCTGGCCCTCGAGCGAGGCAAGCATCCAGGCCTCGCGCAGCCATGTGACGATGTCGGGCGAGAACGAGGGCGCACGCGCATTGCCGGTGCGCAGCTTGTCCAGTGATCGCGTCAGTTCCATCGCGACGCGGCCGGCGTCGATTCCCTGCTTCGCCAGGATGGCGGAGACGTCGGAGCCCTGGGCCTCCACGAGCTTCAGCAGCAGGTGCTCGATTTCGACGTTGTAATGGCTGCGCGACAGTGTCAGACCCGCCGCCGCCTCGACCTGCCGACGACAGAGGCCGCCGAGCCGCCCGACCAGCGACTTGAGATCGATCGCGACCATGGATGGGAATCCCCCCTACTCCTGCGACGGGTGCTCATCCTGCGCCGCGCGCGTGGTGCGCAACCGAAACACTATACATCTACGCGAACTCTGTCCAGCGTGTTAGCCTGTACGTTGACATTCGCTTACGGCTGCCAGGCCATCTGGCGGGCCGCTCTTGGGGGGACAGGCGTCGCATGGCCGACGGCGTGATTGATCTGGAGGCGCTGCTGGCGCCGCTTCCCGCCGGGGAAGGCGGTGCCGGCGAGGATCTGCGCACCGATTATTCGCCGACTTCGCCTTACCAGAAGCTGCGCGACGCCCGCGCCGAGGCCCGCGCCGAGGAGCGGGCGCAGGACGCCGCGGCGGACGGCGAGGCCGCCGCCCCGGCCGCCTGGCGCGAGGTCAAGAGTCTCGCCCTGCTCTGCCTCGCGGAGAAGTCCAAGGACTTCGAGGTGGCAGCCTGGCTGACCGAGGCCATGGTGCGACTCGATGGGCTGCCCGGACTCGCCGACTCGGCGCGGCTCATCGAGGGACTGCTCGACCGTTACTGGGAGCACGGCTTCCCCCAGCCGGACGAGGACGGCCTGGAGGGACGCAGCGCGCCGATCGGCGGCCTTGCCGGCGAGGGTGCGGACGGGACGCTGATGCAGCCGCTGCGCCGCCTGCCGCTGTTCCGCCGCCCCGACGGCAAGCCGGTGGGGCTGTATCTCTGGCAGGCGGCCGAGGAGGCGGCGACGCTCGCCGACGAGAAGCGGCGGGAGGCCCGCTACGCTGCCGGCGTGCCGGAACTCGCCGCGCTGGAGAACGAGGCACGCGGAAACGCCGCCCAGTTGCGCGGCGTCGCCGCGGCGGCGCGCAGCGCCGGGCGCGCCTGGGCGGCCATGGACGCCAAGCTCTCCGAACGCTTCGGCGCCGACGCGCCGGCCACCCGCAGGGTGGCCGAGGTGCTCGGGCGCATGCTGGAGATCGGCGAGCGCATGGTCGGCACCATTCCCGACGAAGCGGCATTGTCCGAGATCGAGGCGGAGCCGGCCGAGGTGGCGGAGGCGCCGGACGCGCAGGCCGTGGCCGCCGGGCCGGTCGCCGGCGCCAGCGGCGGACAGCGCCCCTTACGCACACGTGACGACGCCATCCGCCAGCTCGAGGAGCTGGCGGAATGGTTCCGCCGCACCGAACCGCACTCGCCCCTCGCCTATACGCTGGACCATGCGGTCCGCCGGGCTCGCATGCCGCTGCCCGACCTGCTGAACGAGATCCTGCCCGACGAGAATACCCGCACGGCGATGCTGACCATGCTGGGCATCCGGGCCTTCGAACCGCGGCCGCCTTCCGAGGAGAAGGGATGAGCCGGCCACCCTTTCCCGCCAGGTCGGGCGGCGACGCCTTCGCGTTGACCTCCCTTCCTCGCGACGCCTATCGTGGACAACCAGGAATGGTCCGGGGCCGTCCCTGGATACGCATCGGAGGTCGAGGCAAATGAGCGGCAGCATCCATGACAAGCTGGCCCGGGTGCGCAAGCCTCGGGTCCATATCACCTACCAGGTAGAGACCGAAGGCGCCGAGATCGAGCGCGAGCTGCCCTTCGTGGTCGGCGTCATGGGCGATTTCGCGGGCGATCCGACGGAACCGCTGAAGCCGCTCGCCGAACGCAAATTTGTGCAGATCGACCGCGACAACTTCAACGATGTCATGGCCCGGATCGCGCCAGGCCTGAACATCAAGGTGGAGAACACGCTGGCCGGCGACGGCAGCCAGATGGCCGTTAACCTGAAGTTCAAGTCGATCGAGGATTTCGAGCCCGCCCGGGTGGCCGAGCAGGTGCCGGCGCTGAAGGCGCTGCTCGAGACCCGCGCCAAGCTGCGCGACCTCATGAGCAAGGTGGATCGTTCCGACGAGCTCGAGGGGCTGCTCGAGGAGGTGCTGCAGGACAAGGACAAGCTGGCCAAGCTCTCGTCCGAGCTCGGCATCGACAAGCAGGAAGGCTGACACCATGAGCGGCACCCAGACCGCGGCCGCCGACGCCGCCACAACGACCGAGGAAGCCGGACTCGGTCTGCTCGACCAGGTCATCGGCGCCACCAAGCAGACCGAGCGCGATCGGGCACAGGAGCTGATCAAGGCGCTGACGGAGGAGGCGCTGAAGGGCACCGTTACCTTCAGCCGCAACCTGCAGCAGACCTTCGATCGGGCCATCTCGGAGCTCGACCGCAAGATCAGCACCCAGCTCAACGCGGTGACGCACCACGAGCGGTTCGCCAAGCTCGAGGGCAGCTGGCGCGGCCTGCACTACCTGGTGATGAACTCCGAGACGGGCACCAGCCTCAAGATCCGCATGATGAACTGCAGCAAGCGCGAGCTGTCGCGCGACCTGCAGCGCGCGGTGGAGTTCGACCAGAGCCAGACCTTCAAGAAGCTCTACGAGAACGAGTTCGGCACGCCGGGCGGCGAGCCCTACGGCGCCATCATCGGCGACTACGAGTGGACGCAGCACCCCGACGACATCGAGACGCTGCGCCTGATGTCGAATGTGTCGGCGGCAGCCTTCGCCCCCTTCATCTCGGCCGCCGGGTCGCAGATGATGGGGTTCAATGACTGGCGGGAGCTGACCAAGCCGCGCGACCTCGCCAAGATCTTCGAGACGCAGGAGTATACGAAGTGGCGGTCCTTCCGCGACACGGAGGACAGCCGCTTCGTCACCTTGGTCATGCCGCGCGTCCTCGCGCGCCTGCCCTACGGCGCGGCCACCGTGCCGGTGGAGGAATTCGGCTACGAGGAGGCGCCCTATGACGAGGCCGGCCGCCCCCAGCAGATGGAGCACAACCACTACTGCTGGATGAACGCCGCCTATGTGCTCGGCGCCCGCATGACCGACGCCTTCGCGCAATATGGCTTCTGCGTGGCGATCCGCGGTGCCGAGGGCGGCGGCAAGGTGTCCAACCTGCCGACGCATGTCTTCACCTCGGATGACGGCGACCTCGACGCCAAGTGCCCGACCGAGGTCGGCATCACCGACCGGCGCGAATTCGAGCTCTCGAATGCCGGCTTCCTGCCGCTGGTCCACTACAAGAACACGGACTATTCGGTGTTCTTCGGCGCCCAGTCGGTGCAGAAGCCCAAGAAGTACGACCGGCCGGAGGCGACGGCCAATGCTGCCATTTCCGCCCGCCTGCCCTATCTGATGGCCACCAGCCGCTTCGCGCACTTCCTGAAGGTCATGGCGCGGGACAAGATCGGCTCCTTCATGGAGGCCTCGGACTGCGAGGCCTGGCTGAAC
>Ga0182741_1006127_pt1 | contig 10708 bp, 7 predicted proteins | sample eDN5th37CBELigOP_FD_128874 | JGI IMG/M metagenome (GOLD analysis project Ga0182741, IMG submission 128874) | Enriched Organic Plus compost microbial communities from Emeryville, California, USA - eDNA 5th pass 37_C BE-Lig OP (version 2) (version 2) ...
CGTCGAGCCGCATCCCGACCTTCTGCATCACCTGCTCCGAGCCGACGTTCTCCGGCTCGCAACGCGCCTCGACCCGGTGGAGCTCCAGATCATCGAACGCATAAGCGAGGACAGCGTGGGTCGCCTCGGTCGCCAGCCCCTGCCCCCACAGCGGGCGGCCAAGCCAGTAGCCGACCTCGCCGCGCAGATGCGGCCAGACGACGGAGAGCTGGATCGCGCCGATGATGCAGTCGCTCTCACGCGGGACCATCGCCCACGGTGCGCCCAGCTTCTGGTCCTCCATCATCCTGGCCCAGTCGAGAAAGCGATGGGTGTCGGCGAGCGACTCGTGCGGCGACCAGCTTGTCATCCGCGCCACCTCGGGATCGCTGCAATAGCGGAAGATGTCCTCCGCATCGTCACGCCGAAAGCGGCGCAGCAGCAGCCGTTCGGTCGTGATCTCGGGCGTGTCCAGCGGTCGTTCTTCACGCATAGCAGGCTCCTCGCATCGCCCTATTGTGTCACGCGGGGAAAACGGGGGGATGCTACGTGGCTGTCTGCGTCTGGAACGTGGAGAGATAGCGGCGGCTATGCGAAGTGTCTCCTACGGGAATGATCGTTAATGTCAGATCGATCGAATATCCGCTACCACGCACGCGAGTTGCTGTAACACGCGCGCAATCGCCTCGCTTAGAAAAACAAAGATCGTGTAACATGTACATATGTCTTCAGTGTGGTAGTAGTCTCTTTCCAGACGGGCGAGGTACGCCATCAAGGCTACAGGCGATGGCGTAAAGGAGGGTGTGATCGGTGAACCAGACTCCCACCACGTTCTATGCACATTCCCGAAATCGCACAGGTAAGCGCCATCTGCTCATGGCGCATCTGACAGCAGTTGCGGACCTAGCCAAGACATTCGCGGCAGCTTTCGACGCTACTGATATGGGGTGGTGGGCTGGTGTCTGGCACGATCTGGGTAAGTTCCATCCCGAATTTCAGCAGTATCTGCGGAATGCCGAGAGCGACCCAGAAACCCATCGTCGTGGACCTGACCACAAAGCAGCCGGCGCAAGCGTCGCGGCAGAGTTCGCACCGCCACTCACGCAGCTGATCGTCGGACATCACGGTGGCCTTCGAAACCAGCAAGAAGAGTTACGCCCGTGGCTCAACGAGCGGCTGTCAGAGCCGCGGGTTGCCGAGGCATTGGCAATTGCCCAGCAATCCGTCAACGACCTCATCCCATCTGCGCCGTTGCAGCCACCGCATTGGGCTCGGCCTCCGCATTCGATGGAATTCTTTCTTCGAATGCTGTTCTCAGCACTCGTCGACGCGGATTTCCTCGACACCGAGGCGCACTTTGATTTCGACCGTCAAGGGTTGCGAAACCCTGAGTTGCCATCAATCGCTGAATTATCGCGGGAACTTGAGGAAAATCAGTCTCAATTGTCAGGGCATGGTAGCGGCATCGTGGCCGAGGTTCGGCATGCGATCTATCAGGACTGCCTTCGAGCGGCGACTGAGCGCACAGGATTCTTTCGGCTGACGGCTCCAACCGGTGGTGGTAAGACGCGATCCAGCCTTGCGTTTGCTCTGCGTCATGCCGTTCACAATGACCTTAGTCGCGTGATTGTTGCTATTCCGTATACGTCGATTACCGATCAGACTGCTACTACCTATCGCTCAATCTTCTCGTCGCCCCACGCGATTCTCGAGCACCACAGTGCGATTCGGCGTGAAGAGCGTGATGACGACATTGATCACGAGTGGGAGCGCCTCGCATCCGAGAACTGGGATGCGCCAATTGTCGTAACGACGACAGTTCAACTTTTTGAGAGTTTGCTTGGCAGGTCGACCTCAGCCTGCCGGAAGCTGCACAACATTACTGGAAGTGTGATCATCCTCGATGAGGCACAAGCGCTGCCCGAGCGACTTCTTGCCCCGATTCTTGATGTCCTTCGTGAGCTCGTTGCCAACTATCGTGTGACAGTTGTGATCAGCACCGCGACCCAGCCTGCGATCGACGAGAACGAGAATTTTCGTGGGCTACCCGGCATTCGCGAAATCGTTAATTCACCAGAGACGCATTTCGAGCGGCTCAAGCGCGTGGCCTATGACTGGGTTGGTGCCGGTGACACCACGTGGGAGTGGAGTCGTGTCGCCGAGGAAATGAGGACGAACGACCAGTCGCTCGCGATACTGAACACCAAGGCTGATGCACTGGCACTGCTTGATGCACTGGATGATCCTGACGCTCTGCACTTGTCTACGCTGCTGTGCGGTGCCCACCGACGTGATGTGCTCGACACAGTTCACCAACGGTTACGAGACGGCTTACCGTGCCGAGTCGTTGCGACTCAGGTCGTTGAAGCGGGGGTCGATCTCGATTTCCCATTGGTGCTACGCGCAATAGGACCGCTCGACCGGATCGTACAGGCGGCCGGCCGGTGCAATCGCGAGGGGAAATTGGACAGCGGTCGCGTGGTCGTCTTTCAGCCAGCGCAGGGACGACAGCCGCGAGGTGCGTATCAAACCGGATCAGATATTGCCCTTGGGTTGCTCTCCAACCCCGATTTTGACTTCCACGATCCTGCTTCCTATCGGCGCTATTTCGCAGCGCTTTATGGACACGTATCACTCGATAGCCGGGAAATACAGAAGGCGCGAGCACGACTGGAGTATCGGACCGTCGCTGAGAAGTTCCGGCTCATTGACGACAACACGACTTCGGTATTGGTCCGGTACCGGACGACACTGCCGAATGGAGAGGAGGTAGACGACGCGATCGCCCGCCTGCGCAATCGGCGTGGAAATCCACGGCTGATCTGGCGTGCGTTACAGCCGTTGATCGTCAGCGTCCGATTGAACGCTTTAGCGGGTTATGCGCGTGACGGATTGGCTGTTGAGATCGTAGAAGGGCTTTGGGAATGGACGGGGGACTATGACGGTGTTCGGGGCCTCGTCGGCGATCGCCGCGACCCAGAGGCGCTCGTGATTTGAACGAAGGACGGCAGGCAACTCATGGACGAACATATCCCTCTCGAAGTAAAGGTGTGGGGAGATTTTGCGTGTTTCACACGGCCCGAAATGAAGGTCGAGCGCGTGAGCTACCCGGTGATGACACCCTCGGCCGCGCGCGGTGTGCTGGAGTCGATCTTCTGGAAGCCCGAGTTCACCTGGATCGTGCGAGAGATCTGGGTGCTGCGGCCAATCAATTACACGTCGATCCTGCGGAACGAAATCTCGACTCGGCAGTCATATCGCACTGCCGCTAACTGGGCGAAGACTGGAACCGGTGGATACGTCGCGCCGGACGATCGCACGCAGCGCCACACGCTGGCGCTGCGCGACGTTGGCTATGTCATCCGCGCAGATATGCAGCTTCGTGCTGATGTCACCGACAATATCGCCAAGTATCGGGATCAGTTCCGCCGACGAGTCAGGCGCGGTCAGTGCTTCAGTCAACCATATCTCGGTTGTCGCGAATTCACCGCCTGGTTCGGATCAGTCACCGGCGATGAGCAGCCTCTACCCCTCACTGACGATCTCGGAATGATGCTCCACGAGGTTGTCTATGACTCTACAGCTCAGGGAATGGGAGTTCCGTACTTCTTCACCGCCCGACTCGACCACGGTGTCCTTCGGGTGCCGTCGATGAACGGGGTGGAGTGATGCTGCTTCAGGCACTCAGGGAATACTCGTCCCGGATCGACGACCTTGGACCACCAATGTACAAGCTCACACCGATACGGTACGAAGTACAGCTTGATGCCGCAGGTAAGCCGGTCGGCCTCATCACCATGTCAGGTACTGGTCGGGCCGCCGATCGCGGTCTCCCTCTCCTGGTTCCTTCGATCGTGCGATCGAGCGGCATCAGGCCCATCCTGCTGGCGGACCGTGGTGACTACGCGCTCGGTTGGGGTGATGGACCACGGGTCGCACGAGCACACCAGGCATTCATCGACTTGGTCAATGATTGCGTTGCCGCCACTGATGACAATGATGTTCGGGCTGTGGCCACATTCTTATCGTCACCGCCTGAATCTCGCATTCCGATGCCGGCAGACGCTGACTCGCAATCCAACGTGACGTTCAGTGTCGATGGTCGGCGGCCGATCGATGCACAGTCAGTGCGCGCCTTCTGGGCCGCGCACGCGGATCGTTCAGCTTCTGCGGATGATAGCCGGGACATGCAATGCATCGTCTGCGGCGAGCAGCGCTCGCCAGTGCCGCGCATGCCGTTCATGATTAAGGGGCTCGGACCCGTCGGCGGACAATCCAGCGGGACGGCGCTTATCTCCGCGAATTCCAACGTCTTCGAATCGTATGGACTTGCGAACAATCTGATCGCGCCGACCTGTAGTGAGTGTGCCGAGCGAGTCTCAAAATCACTTAACGCCCTGATCGAAGATGAGGCGTCGCGCCTTTATCTTGGTCGCGTGCTGCATGTCTTCTGGACACGCGAGCCGACCGACTTTGCGTGGGAGACGCTCTTGACGGGTGCCGACGCTGGTCAGGTCAGGGCGCTCCTGACCGCAGCACAGCGTGGGCGGATCGGCGCAACAGCGCTCGACTCAACTTCGTTTTACTGCGTAGCACTGTCCGGGAGTGGTGGTCGTGTGGCTGTGCGTGACTGGATCGACATCACCATTGAGGAAGCGCGACAAAACCTCGCCCGCTACTTCATCCTCCAGCGTCTGGTCGATGCGCGATCAGGCGAGCAGCGCTTCTTGGGCATTCGGTCATTGACCCATGCCACTGTTCGGGAGGCGAGCAAGGACGACCCGCTACCGGATGTGGGGCAGGCGTTGCTGCGTGTCGCTCTGCGGGGCGGCTCGTTGCCAATCACGCTTGTTGCCCAGGTTATTCGGCGGGTGCGGGCTGAGCAGGGCGTGACCTTTCCACAAGCCGTGCTGATCAAGATGGTCCTGGCATCACAGGAATCGGAAGGATGGGAGACCTACATGGTGGGACTGGACGAGAGCAACCGTGATCCTGCCTATCTCTGCGGTCGGCTATTGGCGGTGCTCGATGCAATACAGCGCGCGGCGCTCGGCCAACGCAATGCAACGATCATCGACCGGTTCTTCGGCTCTGCGTCAACCGCGCCGTTGTCGGTATTCGGCCGCTTGACGCGGGGCGCTCAGCCGCATCTCGCCCGCCTGCGCCGTGACCGACCTGGGACGTACATCGCACTCGATCGGCAGTTGACCGAGATCACTGCGGCGATTGATGCGTTTCCACGAACACTGTCGCTACGCCAGCAGGGCATGTTTGTGTTGGGCTACTACCACCAGAAGGCCTCCGATACGGAAGCGCGAAATCAGCGCGCTGCCGCGCGACGTGCTGCAGACGCAAGCTCGTCTGATGAAGTCGAAGATGAGTCCACCGCTGAAGAAGATGAAGGGTAGAGAAAGACCATGACTGTGACAACGACAACCGCACACCTCGATCCGACTCGTCGCCACGACTTTGTCCTGCTGTTCGACGTCACTGACGGGAACCCGAATGGCGACCCAGATGCGGGTAACCTGCCCCGCATCGACCCCGAGACGATGCAGGGCCTCGTCACCGACGTGGCGATCAAGCGCAAGGTTCGAGACTGGATCGACCTCGCACGCGGACACGAAGATCGCTTCAAGATCTACGTCCAGAATCAGGGCATCGCGCTGAACGATCAGCACCAGCGCGCCTACACCTCGCTCGGAATCAAGTCCACTGGCAGCAAGCAGAAGCGAGAGGATGTTGACCAGACGCGCCAGTGGATGTGCGAGAACTTCTTTGACATTCGTGCGTTTGGTGCGGTGATGACAACGAACGTCAACGCTGGTCAGGTTCGCGGGCCGATTCAGTTGACGTTCGCGCGCTCGATCGATCCAGTCATGCCGCTCGACATTTCCATCACGCGCGTGGCTGTTACCAAGCCCGAGGATGCGAAGACTGTCAGCGCCGACGGTGATGAATCGACCGGTAAAACGACCGAAATGGGCCGCAAGGCCCTCATCCCCTACGGTCTGTATCGAGCGCACGGTTTCTTTGTCCCGAGCTTCGCGCAGAAAACCGGCTTCGACAGCGATGATCTGGCGCTCTTCTGGCGGGCGTTGGTGATGATGTGGGATATCGACCGCTCGGCGTCGCGAGGCCTCAGTGCCTGTCGGGGACTGTACGTCTTCAGCCACGAGAGCGCGCTGGGAAATGCCCCAGCCCACAAGTTGCTGGAGCGCGTCAGCATCGAGCGCGATCCAGCGGTCGAGGCGCCACGCGGATTTTCTGACTATCGCGTTCAGATCGACGAGATGGATCTCCCAGACGGAATAACGGTGACGCGACTTACAGAGGGGTAGCTTCTGATGGAAGACACGTCTGGTGTTGCGCCGCATGGGGTGCCTCTGGAGCCAGTGATGATCTCGGCGCTGGAGCACTACAGCTACTGCCCGCGGCAGTGCGCACTCATCCATCTGGAACAGACATTCACTGAGAACGTCTATACGATGCGTGGGCAACACTCGCATGAGCGGGTGGATCGTACAGATGCTGAGCGTCGCCCGACAATCCACCGAGAATACGCGCTTCCGTTGTGGTCTGATCGGCTCGGCCTTACTGGCCGGGCCGATCTGGTCGAATTCACAACCGACGGCCCGTACCCAGTCGAATACAAGAGCGGCAAGAAGCGCGCCTGGGGGCACGAAGCGATTCAGCTTTGCGCTCAGGCGATGTGTCTGGAAGAGATGCTGGACTGCGCGATTCCTCGTGGCGCGATCTTTTACCAGGGTTCTCGTCGCCGTCGAGAAGTTGAATTCGATGCCGTGTTGCGGGCCGTCGTCGAAGAGACAACACGTGCTGTTCGACACATGCTCGCATCCGACGTGCTTCCACCGGCGATTGCTGACGCCCGTTGTGTGCATTGCTCATTAGCCGAGACATGTATGCCCGGCGTGATTGATGACCAGTCAGCGACGTTGCGCGAGCTTGCTGATCTGTTTCTGTGTGGAGAGGAGGAAGGCTTCCAGGATGATCCAGGCACTCAACACACTGTACGTCATGACGCCGGGCGCATACGTCCGACTCGACCATGACACGGTCAAGATAGAAATTGAGCGTGAAGTTCGGTTGCAGGTGCCCCTGCTGCATCTGGGTGGGATAACCTGCTTTGGAAACGTCCTGCTGAGCCCGGCAATCATTCATCGATGTGCCGAAGACGGGCGAAGCCTCGTCCTCCTCGATGGCAGCGGGCGATTTAAGGCTCGAATGGTTGGCAAGACGAGCGGCAACGTGTTGCTACGACGCGCGCAACACGACGCAGCCGTGAATCCCGAACGGACGATAGCAATTGCGCGCAATTGCGTTGCGGGAAAGCTCCAGAACGCTCGACAGGTAACGCTCCGGGCAGGCCGTGAAGCGACGAGTGATGAAGATGCCGCGGCTTTGGCTGCGGCTGCGCGGCGCATCGCCGACACTGTGCGACGACTGAGCACTTGTGAGTCGACGGACCAGATACGGGGCTATGAAGGCGAGGCATCCAGGACATACTTCTCGGTTCTCAACCGCATGATTCGCAGTGAGCGTGATGAGTTTCACTTCAGCGGTCGAGTCCGACGACCACCGATTGGCCGGACAAATGCGTTGCTTTCGTTTCTCTACGCGCTCTTGCTCAACGATTGTGTCGCTGCCTGCGAAGGAGTCGGACTTGATCCTCAGGTGGGCTTCTTACACACGCTGCGGCCGGGACGGCCGGCGCTCGCGCTCGACCTGATTGAGGAATTCCGCGCCTATGTGGCCGACCGCCTGATGCTCACGCTGATCAATCGTCAGCAACTCAGGCCCAACGACTTCGAGATGTTACCAGGCGGCGCAGCGCGCCTCACCGATTCCGCGCGCAAGCGCGTTGTCGTTGCCTATCAGGAACGGAAGCAGACAGAGGTGCGCCATCCTGTGCTGGAGCGAACCATACCGCTCGGGATCGTGCCACATGTACAAGCGCAATTGCTGGCACGACATCTTCGAGGAGACCTGGCGGCGTATCCACCATTCCGCGCACGATGATCTCTCATTGAGTGGAGAGAAAGACGAGAACGATGCGCATTCTGGTGACGTATGATGTGTCAACCGAAACGCCAGCTGGCAGGAAGCGACTGCGCAAAGTCGCACTGGTTTGTCTGGCCTTTGGCCAGCGAGTTCAACGCTCTGTGTTTGAATGCACGCTGACGGCAACGCAGTTGGCTGATTTTGAACATCGGTTGATCCAAGCCATTAACGAACAGGAGGATAGCCTGCGGATCTATCGACTGCGCGAAGATCGCGATCAGTATTTGAAGACCTACGGAGTGACGCATGACATCGATTTCGATGCACCACTCATCGTCTAGGCTCTGCGCGAACCCCGAGCTCCCACGAAAACCCGCCGGGTTCGCGCGACGCGAAAGCGGCTACAGCACGCGGAAAAGTGGCAATGTGGTGTGTGTATCGATGGCATCATTGAGCGTGAACAGTCCGGTTCGCGCAGAGCACCCGATTTTCCCTGTCCACATCGCTTGAAATCGATGTGGAGTCGCACTCAGCCTTAGGGTTGAGTGAGGATTGAAACACTCGTCGCCAGGCATCGGCGGCGATCGCCACCTGTCGCACTCAGCCTTAGGGTTGAGTGAGGATTGAAACATGACAGCTCCCAGAAGTGCGGCACAACGCCCGTAGTCGCACTCAGCCTTAGGGTTGAGTGAGGATTGAAACCCCCAGCACGCAGCGTCCCAACCTCGCTGGCCGGGTCGCACTCAGCCTTAGGGTTGAGTGAGGATTGAAACACTGGCCAATTGGCCCAATGTGCTACTGCATCAGGATGTCGCACTCAGCCTTAGGGTTGAGTGAGGATTGAAACAATCGTTCGGGGAATGCGCGGCAGAATCGGCATCACCCGTCGCACTCAGCCTTAGGGTTGAGTGAGGATTGAAACACAAACGCATCCCAATCGACATCCTGACCATCGTCGAGTCGCACTCAGCCTTAGGGTTGAGTGAGGATTGAAACGTTAGCGTCCAGACGGATCGCTCCGGGTCGCAGGCAGTCGCACTCAGCCTTAGGGTTGAGTGAGGATTGAAACGCGCGTTACTCGGACTGGCTGGCATCGTCGCCAACGTCGCACTCAGCCTTAGGGTTGAGTGAGGATTGAAACATCGTCACCTCGTCTCGGATACGCACGACGACAATCTCGCCGTCGCACTCAGCCTTAGGGTTGAGTGAGGATTGAAACGGCGCATCCTGCGGGCTCTCAGGTCGCTCGCAGATAAGTCGCACTCAGCCTTAGGGTTGAGTGAGGATTGAAACACAAGGAGACACACTGAATGAAGAAGACCCTCATGTCGCACTCAGCCTTAGGGTTGAGTGAGGATTGAAACCTGCTCGGCCAGACGGTGCGCCTCCAGTACACCGGGTCGCACTCAGCCTTAGGGTTGAGTGAGGATTGAAACGATGTGGCAGCGGGATACCGGCTGTATCCAGCGGACGTGTCGCACTCAGCCTTAGGGTTGAGTGAGGATTGAAACGGACTCGCTCAGTTGTGCGTCTTCGAGATCCTTGAGCGTCGCACTCAGCCTTAGGGTTGAGTGAGGATTGAAACGATCATCCGTCCGGACTGGTCTGGGCACCGGCGGGCGACATGTCGCACTCAGCCTTAGGGTTGAGTGAGGATTGAAACAAGTGCGGACGAGGATACCTGTTGTCCGTATCCACCCCGTCGCACTCAGCCTTAGGGTTGAGTGAGGATTGAAACGCCATCCGCACCCCCTGGCTGGCATGACCGGCACAGTGTCGCACTCAGCCTTAGGGTTGAGTGAGGATTGAAACATGTCGAGTGCTCCGGTAGCTGGATCGCGGAACTGCCGTCGCACTCAGCCTTAGGGTTGAGTGAGGATTGAAACTCTGAGCCACCACAGTCCGACGCCAGCCGTGGCGGGTCGCACTCAGCTTCAGTTTCGGTTGCGGGTAGACACCGCCTCCCGGCTAATGAATGATTGCGGCAGTATTGCATCGGGAAGGGATAGGCCATGGCGACGACCACGGGAGCGGACCAATCCGGCCGTACTCGCACCACGCCGATGCGCGACTCACTGGTTGGCCTGCGTTGGGGCAATCTCATTGTCGGGCTGATTCACCTTGCCCAGGCGATCGCGATCTTCATCCTCAGCAACGACTTCACCCTGCCGATCACCGCCCGCTTTCTGGCCGGCCCGCCGGGGACGGATTTCTCTGCGCCGGAGACGATCTGGGACGTGCGAATCGGGCTATTCGTCGGGGTCTTCCTGCTGCTGGCGGCGATCGACCACCTGCTGATGGCCGCGCCGGGGATCTGGCCCTGGTATCGCGAGAACCTGCGTCGCGAGATCAACTACGCGCGATGGTGGGAGTACTCGATCAGCGCCTCGGTCATGATCGTGCTGATCGCGCTCGTCTGCGGCGTCAGCGACATCGGCGCGGTGATCGCCATCTTCGGTGCCAACGCGGCAATGATCTTCTTCGGCATGGTCATGGAGATCTTCAACCGCGACCGCGACCGGGTCAACTGGACGCCGTTCTGGTTCGGCTGCGTGGCCGGTGCGGTGCCGTGGGTCGTAATCGCCTACCAGGTCATCGGCGCCGAGAACCGCGCGGTGGACGGCGGCATCCCCACGTTTGTCTACGGCATCATCGTCTCGCTTTTCGTGCTCTTTAACAGCTTCGCGATCAACATGGCCCTGCAGTA
>Ga0182741_1006129_pt1 | contig 10705 bp, 6 predicted proteins | sample eDN5th37CBELigOP_FD_128874 | JGI IMG/M metagenome (GOLD analysis project Ga0182741, IMG submission 128874) | Enriched Organic Plus compost microbial communities from Emeryville, California, USA - eDNA 5th pass 37_C BE-Lig OP (version 2) (version 2) ...
AGACCGGTCTTGAGGCTGATACGATTCGAGGATTCGAGAGCTATCTCTAGGACTGGGGCTGGCCTTGTTTGTCTGCTTCCACTCCTGGTGTCTCTGCTGTTGACGCTCAGCGTGGGCAAGTGCAGATACAACTGCTACGGGGTCTGAAGTGCACAATGCAAGGAAACATGGTAGTGGCAGGCATCTAATCCAGGCTCTAAGGCAACATTCATTGAGACAGCACCCACGGTAGCAGTCCGTTCTACTCTCTCGGCCGTAGGCTACTCGAGCTGCGAAGTCATACGGCGATAATGCATCAGCAGCTATCTCTGGCTTGCGACGGGCCGAAACAGCACTGAGAGTGGACTCCTCTGAAGCACACGGTGTTACACCTGTAAAGCGGTCCATTTGGCATTCAGCCTGGTATGCGGCCGGTGCTGCTGCTCCATAATATGCCTGATAATGCGCATAATCATTAGATCCATTTGCTGGCCCATCGGCACTCATCGCCATGCTTAACTTTGGCATGAAGCTAGGGTCCGCGGGAGCATCTGGATCTGGGTCATGATAATTGGGCGCAGGCTGAGGTGGGACGGGATAGTGATTGCAGCAACACCACGAAGGGCATGCAGCTCCACAGCACTGTCGCATGGCAGGGGCATCACATCTGCAGGTTAAGACACATGGACAGCAGCCACCACTGCTGTCGCTTCCACTGCGACTGGATGAGTCGTGGCTGGAGCTGTACGCGCTAAGCTCCGTGGTTGGGTTTGCACAGCACCAAATACAACAGAAAGTGTTCAACAAGCAACGTTCGCAGGCTCCTCGAGCTCGGCCACCCTTCTGTCTGGCAGGTGGCTGGGGAGTTTGAAGAATGGCTTGATCAAGCCAAAGCCATGTGCCAACCTTTGCGGAACCTCCGTGCTCGTCAATTTCGCACAGCTCACACAACTCGCCCGTCATTTGATCGCCATACGGGCATAGGTCGTGTGGACTGTGGTATTGTACGTCCACCGTCGAAAGGTTGTGGTGATGAGCTTGATGTTGCTGATGCGACCCAAAATCCCGTGGCGACAGCAATTGGTCAGTCGGCTCATGTCGGTGTTGATGGAGATGTCCATCGGGTTGCGGCGACTGAAACAGTGGAACGACTTCTCGGTCTCGAATGCCGAACGGTCTGGAGAATGTTTCGCGGTTAGACTTCAGAACTCCCTCAACGACCTCAAGGGTTTGTGGATTCGGCTCTTGCGTATGTGGCTTTTCATCTGCGTTTGTGGGTGATGGAGCGGGAAGAGCAGCAAGTCCTGAGTTCTTCAGACCATCCCCGTCACTACGAGGAGTACGGCTTGACTTAACATCTGATGCAGTTACTACACCCTTGCTCACGTCGGGCCTCTTGCTATCAACGGATAGTTTACGATTCTGTAGCAAGGCGTCTCGCAAACCCTGAGCAAAGTAGAGATACTTTGCGGCCGTCTTGGATGTTGACTCACTTTGTGGAGCAGTCTGGAAGCGGTTGTAGAGCTCCACGAGTTGGTGGGATGTCGCTCTGGCGATACGACGAGATACTTTCACGGGTGCGCTGCTACCACCGCGCGTAAATTTGGTATCGTATATCTCAATTTGAGCGCTTGTGGAGGTTCGACAGCCATCTGCTTCAACCATGTGGGAGGTGTCATCTTCATCCTCATATTCTGAATCCCCTTCATCCGAGTCGTGCTGAGCATCTTCATCATCACTTCGGTCGTCGCCCGCCTGCTCGTGAGGAAGGACGCTTGAGCTCTCACCTCTCTGGCCTTCTGGTGCATTCACAGAGCCAATCGGTGGAGTGCTCTGATGGGGATGACTGAACGATGCGGACCACTTAAAACTGCCATTGCCAGTATAACCATCAGCTGTTCCTACAGGCTGAGTGTTCGATGTGAGCCTTTGTCTGCGGCCGGCAGCACGATTGTGACGCTTCCGCTTGCTCTGGAGCGCTACAATCATAGGTTGAAGGGCGGTTACTGCAATTTGATCATCTGGCTCAGCGGTTGCAACGCCCTGCGGCCGGCTTAGATAGACGTTTGTCGCGGACAGCGGTATTTTCGAGCCAGTGCTGCCACTGGTACTGGTACTCCCAGTCGATTGTAAAGATGAAATCGTGGTGGTCTGGTCCGTGGGCTCCGCTCGCAACTGGCGTGCGCGGAACGATGGGACCATGAACGAGCCATCCGAGTTGGACGATATGGGTGCTGTTGCGAAGGTAAAGGTCCGCCTTCGCATTTTTGCTGCAGTTCGGACGCACTCATCCCATATAATCGCAAGACAGCTTAGTATGAGCGTACATAGCGTAATAAAGCACGCCAAGAACCACCTGTAGTTGTAAAGGGAAACTGCCAGAACTTTGAGACTGTACAACTGTGCGCCAGTGCAAAGCGCAAGGAGGACAAGGAAAAGCATGGCGCTCTGAGAACAGCAGGAAGAGGTAGATGTGCGGGCCATCTCAGAAACGGCAGGGGCAGTCGCCGCTTTGGACGGCTTCTCGCCCACTCCACTCATGCCTGTGTTGGACCGTCAAGAGCGGACGTCTCTCGGAACACTGTGAATTGCGCCGCTCTCACACCAGCTGACGGTTTAATGGACACGCCCTGTCGTTCTGGTTGCTCCAGCCCGCCGTTAGGCGAAGAGTCACCTGCAATAGGTTGGAGCTCGAGCCGAGGAGGCCAGTGAATGCCCCTGCAGCGGAAGGGGAGACGGAGGGGGAGGTAGACGGTTCCTTGCGGCGGGAAAGAACTCGTCTGGCTGTGCGTATTCGGGTAATGGTGGTACGGATAGGATATGTGTGGGTCCAGTGCGGGTCGCAAAGGATGGAAAGAGGTGAGAAGAATCGAGAAAGGTTCATTCTGTCACTTACAGCGAGGCATTTCCCAAGGATTCCAGCGATGGAAACAAAGAAACCTGCGTATCCCGGTGGGTACTAGAGAATGTATCGGCTTTCAGATTCAGGCACTCCCAGCACACACCAGCTTTCATTCGCCTTTACAACTTGCAAATACAGCTTTCGTGCGCCGCGAACGGGTGGACGGGGTCATGGACGCCCCGACATTCCCACACCCCGACCGCGAATTGGGCTGCGCAGCATGCACAGGTAAAATTTCGGGGATATCTCGTGTGGCATAGGTATGAGGTGCATTGACACAATGCTAGGCCAAAACTGATGTTCGTGTGATAATGAGCTGACTCATAAAATCCCATAATTTTCCACTTCATGGCTCACTCCATCGGCCAACAAGGGCCTGAGCGTCGCGTCTCGCAGTACCGTTAGCCGGCAAGAAAAGGGAAATGGAGATGGTTGGAATCGGTGTCGGAATAGGCAGAAATCTCAGCGATCATGACAGCAGTGCCGGTTTCAATCGTACACTATCAATTCAAAGTACGTTATGCACCCAAATATGGTAGATATATATCCTATCATCCCTGGATTAACCCACAACGAATGCTTACGGATTGCTTGAAACGAGTTTCGCCTGAGCGAAGAACTAATATGCACGCCGTTTGAACCCATACGCATTGATGTAGAGCTCGAAGGAAGTTGATAGTGTATACTTCGAAGGACCTGTGCTTTCTGTGCTTGACCTGAAGTCAGCCATTGTCAAGAAGCATCGACTTCTGGAGTCGCAAGGCGACTTTGACCTGCTCATCAGCAACATCCAAACAGGAGAAGGTACGCAACTGGTTATGTGTCCGCACGATCTGTGGGGTTATCAGCTAGAGTAGTGGCTCGCACCATTTACTGCCGATTCCCTTGGTACTATCTGGCACCTGTTCCATATTTCCTGCCAGCGGAGCCAAGTTAAGACAGTAGCTCCTGAACTCACGTACGAACTCGTTCTCTCTCTTTCGCCTACGTCCATCCTACGCATGCAGAATACTTCGATGACCGACAGTTCATCCCCAAGAACTCTTCCCTACTAGTGCGCCGCGTTGCGGGAACGCGAAATAAGAGTCTACGACTGCGGCTAATTGAGCATCAAAAGTACGTACCTTGAGTGTCTGACCGACGAAATGGAGCGTGTGTTTGTGTTGATTCAAGTGTTTTCATGCGTTTGTTCAGTAATCACCCAGGATTGTGATGACGCATAGTCTGAGTGTGTTGTAGACAGAGATGCAGGGACTTTGACAAGCTAAATCACTGGGACGAGCCGGAGCGTAAGGGCGAGCCGGATTGGAGAAGGATTGGAGATCAACGAAAGCGCTGCGCAATTATGACAGACGGAAATCAGAATGTGTCGGGATCGTCGAGACTCAAGCTCCGAACAGATCCTGATTTGGGTTAGATAGTTGGAATTGATGTTTGTCAATAACAACGTACCAAGTCTTGATCGGTCTTTGATATTCAATTAGACTTGACGAAATGAAATCCTGGAAACATTTACTTGCAACAAGACTACCGAGTTTCAAGAGGTCTTCTAGTGACTAGTAACAAGAACCATGGATACCTGGATTTGGGGCAAATTCATAGCTGAATAACTTTACTTGTTGTAAGAGCACTCATATGGCCGTAGATGCGATCACGTTGGCTAGTTTCTGATGTCTCGTCTCAATTTCGCTTCATCTTGTCACGTTTGTCTCATTTTGGGGTTATTGATGACTTGTTCGGAGTGTTGCGCTCGAAAACTCAGGGCTACCGACTGGGATCAAAGGACGACGTTGAATTCGTGTTCGCGCATACCGCACGGGTGTACGAAGCAAACACCATTCATAATTGATCTCGACTGGCTCAGTCTTGCGCATGCATGGGTGTGACGCGCGCCTCTTGAGGCATGTTTTATAAACAAATGAAAACCCACAATATCGTAAAGACCGTGAATGACATCTTACCGATTGTTCTCCACATGCCGCATGTCTCCAATCCAATTCGATCCACACGAATGGCTAAGCAACAATCCATCCCAAAAGAATCGCCGATGTCAAGTCGGACCGTCTGGCCGTCGAACTTGCCCCATCCCAGAATCCTCTGTACACCAGACGTATCGGACTAGTCTCAAATTGCGGTGACGCCGTGCTGTGTGCCCTCGAAGACCCATTTGTCTGCTTACCCTAAGACATATACTTGTAATCCGCATATCTATCCTCTAGAAATCCAACCACAGTAAACACTGCGAGTGGGCCCGTGGTATCGCGACTACTCAACCCGGACGGAACCCTGCCTGCCAATGTAGGAGCCGCGGGTGCTTCAGCTGGCTCCGGGGAGGCAGGCAATGGCACCGAGATTGATGCAGACGATCCGTTGAATCAGATCATTGAGGAACAAGCTAAGGAACTTGCTGCAAAGGCCATGGGTCGGAGACCTCGTGCCGAAGCACAGCCTGGTCAGCCCACGACTACTTCCGTCGGTCACCAACAAACATTTCGACCTCCGCCGGATGATTACGTTTGTCGAAAGTGCGGCACGAAGGGCCACTGGATTCAGCAATGTAAGAATGCGCCAATGTCCCGCACCATGCAGTCCTCTATGCCACGAGGTGCAGCTGGTCATTTAAATCCTCTACTCGCTGCCAACGAAGAGCTGACTCAGCGAATAGGCCAGCTTGCTCACCAGGGTAGAGATCAAACCGCACCCCAGGCTCCGAGACAGGAAGTACGCCCAACTTTTCTTCGCATCTTCCTGCCTGGATATGACGCACACGACTTTCCAGAGGTGCCACCGGGTTTCCGATGCCCCTACTGCTTGTTTATTATGCGACGACCGTCGTATATGACATGTTGTGGTAGCCTTGGATGTGACGAGTGTCTGCGGCGAGGTCTGCAAGCCGCAGCAAGCACAGAGATCACAGCCACGGGAATACAATCGACCTGTCCAGGCTGCGCGGGATCTGCGTCATTTTCAAATGTAGCCCCACAGGAGCGAATGCGCACTGCTATCAACAACTGGCTCCAGTCACTACCGAGCGCCCAAGCATTACGAGCACGAAATGCAATGCAGGTGGCAGAGGAGGCACCCCCGAAGTACGCTGCCATGGCTGCGGCTGCATCATTGCTAAACCTACAGTGGACACCTGGTACTGCTCCACCAGTGTATTTCCCTGGTCAGCCATCAAGCACCCCGACTTCTACCACTCCCTCCAGTGCGCCTCAGCCTCCAACAGCCTATCCAAGCGGCGGGGCATGGAACCAACCCGCATCCAGCTATGGCTCTCGACCTCCGCAACAGTATCCTCCATCACAGCCGCTCCAGCAGCAGCAGCAGGCATCATACCCGCAACCACAACAGGCTCCGCCACCGCCGCCTCCTGCTCCCCAACAACAACAACAACAACAACAACAACAACAACAACAACAACCGCCCAGCGGGTATCCAGGTCAGCCAAACCCTCATTATCAGCCCCCAGGTCAAGGATACGCAGCTCCACCGCCTCCTCCACCGCCGGCATCGTCCGGTGGTCAAGCGCCGTATCCAGGCCCATCATATGGTGCACCATCATACGGTGGTCTGCCACCCCAGCAGGTACCTCCTTCAGGCCATGTGCCCGGTTTAGGAGAGCGTCGCCCCAACGAAGCACGACGTGACTATGACTATGGTCGAGACGGTTATCGCGACCGCGAACGAGAGCGTGACTGGGACCGAGATCGTGACCGCGACCGTGAATTTGCTCGAGATCGCGATCGATATGACGACCATTACCGTGGACGTGATCCGGAACCCGATCGATACTATAAGCGCCAGCGATAATGCCCTTTTTGCAAGAAAGTCCTCCCGTCAACCGATCCGGCTACACGTTTGATCTGCTAATCCAGTCCCTCATAAGGTGGGCATAGCACCGTCATATTAGACCGAAAACATTTGGCTCGGCTTCATCTTTATTTTCCATTGACTTGTGACTGTGTAGTATTGGAATAAAACCACGGATCTTGCTTCAACACAGCGAGTTCGGGCGTGTTCAGAGCCTAAATTAGAGCGTAAGTAGGGACAGGGAAGAAGAAACGGCCTGTGAGCACACACTGAATGAGAGAGTATGAGGGATTTTGTAATGATGCTGTCGTGTAAATTAGTATACCATACTCAAAATACGCACCTCGTTACCTAACCTAACATCATTGCGAATAACAGCGATCAGATCATCAAGCGACTTGTAGGCACCCATAGGACGAATGTAGCCACTATAGAGAGAAAGAGAGGAGGACAGTAAAGAGAAGAATGTTATTTGTAAGCAGTGTATAGTCTCGTAAGCAACTTCAGTAGGCGGGTATGCGCAAAGACACCAGCTGGCGTAGTCGCATGTGTCGACCAACAACATCGGAGACGTACCAGATCAGGAGGCTGATTTCATCATCGTAGAAATCGCATGCAAATGTGTGATCGATATATGCCTCGACGGTGTCTTCCACCTGGTCGTTGAACTGTGGGCTCGTGCCAATCGAAATCATAGCTGGAAATACCTCGGAGATTGTCTCTGGCTTCATATCTTCTGTGTCAGACAACTTCCTCTCTGCCGAATTTGACAGCGAAGCAGCAGAGCCCGAGTCCTCTGAAGACTGTTCACTCGGAACCGAAACTACGCGTGGTATATGCTTTAGTTGGGCGAAGCCAATGTAGACGCCTCGAGGTGCGCCTCGCACCTGATCGTTGAAGGCTCTAGGATCAAGATTAGCAGTTGGGAAACCGAGCATCTTGGACCCTCGTCCGAAGCCATGTACAACCTTGCCGCGCAATTTAATGAACTCGCTGAGGGTAGTAACCTAGATGCGACAGACAAGTTGCGTAGACACAGACAACATACGTCAGGAGGTACACACTCTCGGAACAGTTTCTCCGATTCAGCAGGCGACTCTGGGATTAAGGCAAAATTGGAAGAGCTACGTACTTTCATGTTACTGAGATATGCTTCAAGGTCTTGGATTACTTCATTTGAGGCCATGGTCAGGGTTTATCCGTGGCGGTATCTACTCAATTGTCCGCTTTTGCACAGTTAGGAATCTGACTGGTCAGAAATGTTTCGGAACTCCATCCACCCAAAGTGCGATCAGAACTCGGCTCGCCAGCATAGACACACACTTGAGACCACTTGCTTCGCATCGAAACCGAGAAAATTAACAGGGAGTTAGAGACCACGATGACTGTCGTAGATTGTGTATTATAACAAAGTCCACTTATCAGAATAGATTCCTCACTCCTGTCCACACTCTCTGGGGGAAAGTTGCTGAATTGCTTGGAACGTGCGCTTGAACAACGGCCAAAGTGCCCCTGCACTGTCTGCTTTGCTCCATGCAAGGGCTTGCAAGGTTGCACCCAAAATCATCTCAGGGGACAAAGTTGCAGCCTCGGTTTGGATTCCAGTTGGACCATAAAGCCTCGAGCGGTCATCTTGCTGTGCATGTCGACGAAGTCCGTATTCTGCCATCACGAATTCAATGGCAGCCGGCGCGAGAACAACGGCTCTCCGCAAGATATCACATGGAGTTCTGGCTGCAAGAGTACCGGCTGAAGCCCCACTGCTGGGTCCTGAGGATGGCTGCTGTGTGGGGGTACCTGGGAATAGTACTGTTAAATCGGAGAGCTTCGGAGAATCTGGAGAATTAGAGTCGCTCTGAGCAGATTGGGATTGAGTGATCGGCGATGGAATGAGTGTCATGCTTACATTGGACGTGTCTTCAGCTGAATCCTCGCCATCTGTAGATGCAAGAGAAGCGTCATCGAAGGTGTCCCGCTCGCTGCCAGAAGAGTTGCCGCCGTGCACGTCGTCCTGGAGCCTCAAACGCTTCAATGAATATCCTTTAATAGCCCTCCCTGTTGCTTCGCCCGCGCTTGCTTCACGTATCTGAGCATCTGATAGATCAGAAGGTGGGACGTTCGATCTCGTGCCCGGGAGAATCGGCAGAGCCTCATGAGACCTACGCCGAACTCCTAGTGCAAAATGTGTAGCTTCAACAGTCGAACCGAGAGAATTCGGTGCGTCGTCTCGAACGGTAGATGCATCAGTTGCTATAAGCCGCTCGTCGAGATCATCTTCCATATCCGTTCGGAGCATGCGATCAACGTCTTCGTCGAAGTCATGAAGCAGTGGACCTATTTCAGTGCCCTTCTCTGGAGTATGAGTCTGGCTCGTGGCCATTGCCTCTAATTCAAGCGGTGTCCCATCCTGATCAACATGGATTAAGTCGATCGCACCCAAATCAGCCCTAACCTGGTCAACTCCAAGCACATTACCACTTCCATCCGTGCTTGCCTCTGGAGGAGAGATGGGTGAGGTCGTAGTTGCCAGAGTTGTGGCCAAATTCGAACTACTACTGATCGGTGCAACCGCTGCAGCACTCGCCGCTAGGAAACTTTCAGCTTCAGCATTGATCAGCTGGGCCACAACAGCCTCATCTGCCTGCGGTTCTGGGACTGTGTCAAGCGTCGCGTCAATTCCTACGGTCTCGTTTTGGATTTGAGTGTCGGCATAGGTATCAGAGTGTGGCACAGATTGGGTCGTGACTGCCTCCATGGTAGAGGCTTGAGAGGCCACATGAGACTGCGGCTGTGACTGATGATGGATAGATTGAGGAGAATGAGAAGGAACGGCTGCAGTGGCGTTTAACAGACGTGTCGGATCCTCTAGCGGAGCAGGGCCGGCACCTGGACCAAAGGGTGGCGATCGAGGTCCAAATGGAGGACTTGCCACATCGTGGGGCAGTGCATGGGCAGGATGCCGTCCCTCAAACTGTAACAACGCTGCACGAAGCAGCGCAACTGAAGGCGGGGTTAAGGGCTGCGGAATGAGTTCGAACAGCAGCTGAGAGATCAAGTAGAGTACGGCCAAAGAAGACTCAATTTTGCCAGGATGATCGTAATCCGACGACTCTTTCCGGGCTGGATAACTTGTCGCAACTCCGACCAAGCTCACTGGCTCAGAGAGGCGATCTGGTCGTGCATGGAGTTGAGACGTCGAGTGGGATACTTGGCCAGATTGAGGAAACGCGTCTGCCAAGAAAAACGGAAGAGGACGCAATGACAGTGGCAAGATCCTCAGGGTGTCGAGCATGGTGACGAGAGGGATGACTAAGGAAAGCGGTGCAAGTGAGAAAGCCGAATGCCCTCCGCGATCGTCAATTTGATAGAACTCGCTTGGTGGGCCCGTAAGACTCACAGTGGATTTGGTCGAACTGCCGTCACCAGAAATGGGAGCAGGTGATTGTTGCTGAGGTCCTGGTTGTCTCGTCGGACTATCGGCGTTTGCGGATTCTGTGATTGGTTTCCCTGCTTGAGCAGAGCTTAGACGTGCTTTGTAATATGCCACAAGCTGCATTGGAAGCTCAACACCCATCGCAGCTGCCGCCTGTTGTTGATTGTGTTTTTGAATCTGCAATTTACCCAGCAACAATTTCTGTAAGAGAGGATGTGGTGCTTGTGGCGATCGTAGTGCAGGAATGGCGTCACGATAATAGCGTGCTAATGAACGGAATAACGGACGAATCAGCAAGCAAATACGAGCTGAAACAAAAGACAGAGCCGATGTTACCATTACGTGGGTCCTGCGTTTGAACGCACTGGGACTATTGCCTTCGGCCTTAGCGAAGCTATCAGACATTTGGTCTGAGTCCTCTTGTTGATCATCGCCACCCATGCGCTGCGGTGGCGTGCTCGCCGCGGCAGTGGTACATAAGGCCTGTAAAAAAGAAATAAGTGACGGTCTAACGAGGAAGAAGGGCAGAAGCATCGTTGACGCTCTCACCGAGAATGTAGCCCTCACGGCTAAGGATG
>Ga0182741_1006130_pt1 | contig 10705 bp, 10 predicted proteins | sample eDN5th37CBELigOP_FD_128874 | JGI IMG/M metagenome (GOLD analysis project Ga0182741, IMG submission 128874) | Enriched Organic Plus compost microbial communities from Emeryville, California, USA - eDNA 5th pass 37_C BE-Lig OP (version 2) (version 2) ...
AACGGCTCGCCCACGTCGACGACGACGGGGTGACCTTCAAGTCGCACCTCGACGGCTCGCGGCACCGGTTCACCCCCGAGGTGTCGATGCGCATCCAGCACGAGCTCGGCGCCGACATCATGTTCGCCTTCGACGAGCTGACCACCCTGATGAACACCCGCGGCTACCAGGAACGTTCCCTCGAACGGACCCAGGCCTGGGCGGTGCGGTGCATCGCCGAGCACGAGAAGCTCACCGCCGAACGCGCGCACCGTCCCTACCAGGCGCTCTTCGGCGTGGTGCAGGGCGCGCAGTACGAGGACCTGCGCCGGCAGGCCTGCCGCGGGCTCGAATCCATCGTGGGGGAGACCGGGCGCGGTTTCGACGGCTACGGCATCGGCGGGGCGCTCGAGAAGCACAATCTCGGCACCATCGTGCGGTGGTGCACCGAGGAACTGCCCGAGCACAAGCCGCGGCACCTACTGGGCATCAGCGAACCCGACGACGTCTTCGTCGCCGTCGAGCACGGGGTCGACACCTTCGACTGCGTCAATCCGTCGCGGGTCGCGCGCAACGCCGCGATCTACCATCCGGACGGCCGGTTCAACATCGACACCAGCCGCTTCCGCCGCGACTTCACGCCGATCGACGAGAACTGCGACTGCTACACCTGCCGGAACTACACGCGGGCGTACATCCACCACCTGTTCAAGGCGAAGGAGATGCTCTCGTCCACTCTGTGCACGATCCACAACGAGCGGTTCACGGTGCGCCTCGTCGACGACATCCGGACGAGCATCGAGAACGGCACGTTCGAGGAGTTCAAGACCGAGACACTGGGCCGTTTCTACAGGAACCGGCGTCAGGCCTGACCCGTCACGCGTAGGTGGGTTCGCGCTTCTTGACGTACGCGATGACGCGGTAGGTCACGGGCAGCACGACGATCTCGACGAGGGTCTTCCACAGGAAGCCGACGAGCACGTAGTTCACGAAGTCCGCCCAGGTCGCGATGCCGATGACACCCGCGGCGATCGAGCAGAAGATCAGGGTGTCGGCGAACTCGCCGACCACCGTGGACCCGATCAGGCGCGCCCACAGGTGCTTCTCCTTGGTGCGTTCCTTGATGCGCACGAGGACGTAGGCGTTGAGCAACTGTCCGACCACGTAGCCGGCGAGGCCGGCGAGCAGCATCCGCGGCACCACGCCGAGCACGGTCTCGAAGGACTCCTGACCGGCGTAGAAGTCGGCGGCGGGGAGCTGCTGGGTGATCCAGAAGCACAGCGCCGACAGCGCCACCGCCCCGAAGCCGTAGAACACGGCGCGGCGGGTGGCCGCGAAGCCGTACACCTCGCTGAGCACGTCGCCGAGGATGTAGGCCAGCGGGAACAGGAAGAACCCGCCGTCGGTGATGATCGGCAGGATCTGCAGCGGGCCGAGGGAGAACTCCGCGCTCTCGAAGAAGGCGATGCCCTTCGTCGCGCAGATGTTGGAGATCATCAGCACGGCCGTGAACAGCACCAGGATCCCCGGATAGGAGCTGCGGCCCACGTGCGCGAACGCCACGTGGTCGGTGGTCGGGGTGGTGGCCGGTCCGTGCTCTGTCACCCGGATATCCAAGCACTACCGCGCGCGGATCGCGAAGTTGCGGACCCTCCGTACGCTGCGAACTTCGCATACACGACGAACGGGCCCCGTCCGAGGACGGAGCCCGTTCGTGGGTGCGGGTCAGGACCTGACGACCCGCGTGCCGCCTGCGAAGACGTCGTGGAATCCCTGTCTGCTCGGGTTCTGCCCGATGGTGACGGCGATTCCGATGCAGACGATCAGATAGATCAGGTCCGCCACCCATCCCAGGAGCGGGACACCTGTGAGGATCTGCAGCGCCTCGAACGCATTGCGCTTGGCGGCCTGCTCGAAGGTGGGACGGCCCCCATCGGGTGCGACGACCGACAGGCCGAGGAGCTTCTTCCCGGGCGTCGTTCCCCGAGTCGACTCGAAGTACGTCCAGTACCCGAACGCGACGGCACCCGTCAGCGCCGACATCAGGAGGTCGTAGACGAAGCTGTGCGTCGAGAGGGCCACCACGAAGGTGAGAAGTCCCATCGGGAGACCCACCACGAGCGAATCGAGCATGCGTGCGCCCAGGCGTGGCAGCAGCCCGGCGGGAGTCCTGCCACCGAATCCCTGGTCGCCGAATCCCCGGTCGCCGAAGCCCTGGCCGGGAAAGCCGTAGGGGCCACCCTGCGGCGCACCGTACCCGGGCCCGTCCGGGAGGTGGGGGTTCTGCGGAGGTGGTGGGTATCCGTCCGTCGTCAAATCGTCTCGCCTCCTGTTCATGATCGAATACGGCAACGCGCCACGGTACAGAGTGCCGTGGCGCGTTGCCGTATTCGGTTGTGTCGACGAGCAGGTCAGGGAGCGACCGGACCGCCGGTGGTGACGCGGTAGGCATAGGTGACGGCGATGATCGAGACCGGGACGCTGACCAGCAGGCCGAGACCGCACAGCAGGGCACCGACCAGGTTGATGCCGAGCAGCGCGAGGGCCAGCAGCAGCAGCGTGCCGGCGTTCGACTTGATCGCGTTGAAGCTCGACTTGATCGCGGTGACCGCGTCCTGGTTGCGGTCGATGACGAACTGCATCGTCCACCAGGTCAGGAAGGCGAACGCCAGGCCGGGGATGATGCACAGGAACAGGCCGATCGTGGTGCCGATACCCACGAGAAGACCCGCGACGATCACGGCGCCGATGGGGCCGATCTGCAGGAACGTGCCGAAGGCGGGCTTCTGTCCGTCCGTCTCGGCCAGCGCCCCGCGCACGAAGGCGGCCTGGATCAGGTAGCCGACGATGGTCGTGACGACGGTGCCGATCGCGTTGGTCGCCGAGAACGAGGCGCTGAAACCGTTGTCGTCGGGCGTGAAATCGAAACCGTTGAAAATGCCGCTGATCAGGGCCTGGATGATGAAGGCCGCAACCATGAACAGGATCCACACACCGGCGTTGCCGCTGAACTTGGCCCAGCCGTAGGAGAGTGCATCACCCACGCTCAGCCGGCTCGTCGGCGCCGGACCGTAGCCGCCCGCGCCGTACGCCCCGCTCGCCCCGTACGCCCCAGGCGGAGGCGGGTAGTTACCGGGCGGCGGCGGGTAGCTGCCCCCGGAAGGCGGCGGGGTGTATCCGCCGGACTGCGGCGGAGGGTAGTTGCCCGGAGGCGGGTAGCTGCCACCGGAGGGCGGCGGGTAGCTACCACCCGAGGGCGGGGGGTAGTTGCCGGGCGGGGGATAGCCACCCGGATTCTTGGGGTCCTGGTTCGGGTCGGAGCCGCCGGTGGTCATGAAGTGCCTCTCGCCGGTAGGTCTGATCTTGTCTTCCAGGGGAGAGTACGTGCACCACACCGGATCTGCACCCTTGACACGACCGTCGGAGCGCCCCGTTCCGAATCGGAACCGCTGAACGGATTGTCCGATTCTCAGGACGGGACGAACACCCAGGGGTCGCGGGGCAGCCGCACGGGATTCCAGCGGTCCAGCAGCAACTGCATCGAGACGGGCTCACCCGGGTCCGCCAGACGCAGCGACACCGCGATCGTGCCGAGCACGTCGGCCGGGGTGTCTCCGAGCGCGATCCGGTCGGCCATCGTCACGGCACCGTCGCGCTTGGCGAGGCGTTTGCCCTCGGCGTTGAGCGCCAGCGGGACGTGGGCGTAGACCGGCACCGGCAGGCCGAGCAGGTGGGCCAGATAGGCCTGCCGCGGGGCGGAGGTGAGCAGGTCGTCGCCGCGTACCACCTGGTCGATGCCCTGCGCGGCGTCGTCGACGACGACGGCCAGGTTGTAGGCGGGCTTGCCGTCGTTGCGGCGCAGGACGAGGTCGTCGACGATGCCGGTGAAGTCGCCGTGCAGCAGGTCGTGGATGGTGTACCACTCCTCGGTGGCCCGCAGCCGGATCGCGGGTGCCCGGCCCGACTCGCGTTTCTCCGCCCGCTGGGCCTCGGTCAGATCACGGCAGGTGCCCGGATAGGCGCCCGCCGGCGCGTGGGGAGCGGAGGTCGCCTCGAGGATCTCGCGGCGCGTGCAGTAGCACTCGTAGGTCAGGCCCGCGTCGTGCAGACGGTCGATCGCCTCGTCGTACAGGCGGGTGCGGCGGGACTGGTGCACCACCCGGTCGTCCCAGACCAGGCCGAGGGCCTCGAGATCGGCGAGCTGACGCTGCTCGGCACCGGGCCGCACCCGGTCGAGGTCCTCGACACGCACGAGGAACCGGCGGTTCGTGGACCGCGCGAACAGCCACGCCAGGACCGCGGTGCGCAGATTGCCGAGGTGCAGATCGCCCGAGGGGCTGGGCGCGAAACGACCCGCTCCGGCCACGTCCTCGTCCGAAATCGACACCCGTGAACTCTAACGAGCGGACGCCGGCGCACCGTCACCGGCGGGTCTGCCCAGCAACGCCGCCCGCTGCGCGTGGGCGACCTCCCGGATCGCGGTGACGACCGCGCCCACCTCCGGGCGGCGCAACGTCTCCGTCCGCGCGACCAGCCAGTAGGTGAGCCGCGCCTCGACCTCGGTCGGCAGGAGACGGACCAGATCGGGGTGCCGGTCGGCCATGAAACAGGGCAGCAGTCCCAGCCCCGCCGCCGCGCGGGTCGCCTCGACGTGCACGAACACGTTCGTCGAGCTCACCGAGTCCTGCATGGCCGGGGCGAGCCGACGCGCGGCGTCGAGGTCGTCGACCTGCAGCATCGAGTCGATGAAGTAGACCAGCCGGTGGTTGCGCAGGTCGCGCACCGAGGCGGGGCTGCCGTGCGCGGCGAGGTACTCCCGCGAGGCGTACAGGCCGAGGGTGTAGTCGGCGAGGCGGTGCGCCTCGGCGCGGTGCACCTGCGGCTGCCCCACGACCACCTCGACGTCCATCCCGGAACGCTGCTGCGACGCGCGCCGGGTGGTCGCGACGATCTCCACGGTGATCCCCGGATGCCGCTGCCGGACGAGCGCACCGGCCGGGGCGGCGATGTAGGCGCTGAACCCGTCGGTGGCCGACACCCGGACCACACCCTCGAGGCGGCGCTGGCCGCCGGGATTGCCGAGACCGCGGATCGCGGACTCGATGCGTTCGGCGGCGGCGAGCGCGTCCCGGCCGAGGTCGGTCAGCTCCCATCCGCCGGCGGAGCGGGTGAGCACGCGCCCGCCGAGGCTGCGCTCGAGGGCGGCGATGCGCCGCGAGATGGTCGTGTGGTTGACGCCGAGCTCGTCGGCGGCGCTGGTGAACCGGCCGCTGCGGCCCACGGCGAGCAGGACGAGGAGGTCGTCGGCCGACGGAACGTTCATGTGTGCAGTTTTGCAGATCTGCTCTGCGAATCGCGTCATTGTTTACGCAGATGTGCGCACGGATACTCGGCGTATGCGATTGCGAGTGGTCCCCATCACAGACGAGGTCGGGAGGGTGCAGGGATGAGCGTCGATCAGGCACGAACGGACGGGCCGGAGAGTTCGTCCTCCGCCCTGCGGAGGGTCGTCGGTGCGTCCATGGCGGGCACCGTCGTCGAGTGGTACGAGTTCTTCCTCTACGGCACCGCCGCCACCCTCGTCTTCTCGAAGATCTTCTTCCCCGAGGGCGGCAACGAGCTCGACGCGATCATCGCGGCCTTCGTCACCTACGCGGTCGGCTTCGTCGCCCGGCCCCTCGGCGGCATCGTCTTCGGGCACTTCGGAGACCGCTTCGGCCGCAAGCAACTGCTGCAGACCAGCATCATCATGGTCGGCGTCGCGACCTTCCTCATGGGCTGCCTGCCGACCTTCGGTGCCATCGGATACTGGGCCCCGGCGCTGCTCGTGACGCTCCGGTTCGTCCAGGGCTTCGCGGTCGGCGGCGAATGGGGTGGCGCGGTGCTGCTGGTCGCCGAGCACAGTCCCGACCGGTCGCGCGGATTCTGGGCCTCGTGGCCGCAGGCCGGTGTGCCGATGGGCAACCTCATCGCCACGGTCGTCCTGCTCGTGCTCACCACGACGCTGCCCGAATCGGCCTTCCTGTCGTGGGGCTGGCGCGTCGCGTTCTGGTTCTCGGCCGTCATCGTGCTGATCGGCTACTACATCCGCACCAAGGTCACCGACGCCCCGATCTTCCTCGAGGCGCAGCAGGAGGCCGAGAAACTGAAGGAGACCTCCTTCAACGTCTTCGAGGTGCTCAAGCGTTACCCGCGCGGCGTCTTCACCGCGATGGGCCTTCGGTTCGCCGAGAACGTCATGTACTACCTCGTCGTCACCTTCTCCATCACCTACCTGAAGGTCGTCGTCCACGCCGACACCAGCCACATCCTGTGGTGGATGCTCGCCGCGCACGCGGTGCACTTCCTGGTGATCCCGGTGGTCGGGCGGCTCTCGGACCGCCTGGGACGCAGGCCCGTCTACATGATCGGCGCCGTCACCGCGGGGGCGTGGGGTTTCCTCGCCTTCCCGATGATGGACACCGCCAACAGCGCGCTGATCGTCGCGGCCATCGTCATCGGCCTGGTCTTCCACTCCTTCATGTACGCCGGGCAGCCCGCGATCATGGCGGAGATGTTCCCGACCCGCATGCGGTACTCGGGTGTCTCCCTGGGCTACCAGGTCACCTCGATCGTCGCCGGGTCGCTCGCGCCGATCATCGCGACCGCGCTGCTCAGCCGCTACGCGTCGTCGGTGCCGATCTCCTTCTACCTGCTCGCGTCGTCGCTCGTGACGATCGTCGCGGTGGTCGTCGCCCGCGAGACCAAGGGTGTCTCGCTGCGCGACATCGACGCCGCCGACGCCGAGGCCGTCGCCCGGGAGAAGACCGTCACCGATCGGGTGTCGGCATGAGAGCCCGCCGCGCACTCGTGACCGGCGGCGCCGGCGGGATCGGCGCGGCCTGCGCCCGGACCCTCGCCGACGCCGGGATGCACGTCACCGTCGCCGACGTCGACGAGGTCGCCGCCAAGGCCGTCGCCCACGAGATCGGCGGGGAGGCCTGGGGCGTGGACCTGCTCGACACCGACGGGCTCGACGGGCTCCGTCTCGACGTCGACGTCCTCGTCAACAACGCCGGCATCCAGGTGGTCCGGCCCGTGGAGGACTTCGCGCTCGCGGACTTCCGCCGCATCCAGACCCTCATGGTGGAGGCGCCCTTCCTGCTCGTGAAGGCGGCGCTGCCCGGGATGTACGAGCGGGGATTCGGCCGCATCGTCAACGTCTCGTCGGTGCACGGCCTGCGCGCCTCGGCGTTCAAGGCCGGCTACGTCACCGCCAAGCACGGTCTCGAAGGGCTGTCCAAGGTGGTCGCGCTCGAGGGCGGGCCGAAGGGCGTGACGAGCAACTGCGTCAACCCCGGCTACGTGCGCACCCCGCTGGTCGAGCGGCAGATCGCCGAACAGTCCCGTGTGCACGGTATCCCGGAGGACCGGGTGCTGTCCGAGGTGCTGCTCACCGGCCAGGCCGTGCCGCGGATGGTCGAACCGGAGGAGGTTGCCTCGCTCGTCGCCTGGCTGGCCTCCGACGAGGCGGGCATGGTGACCGGCGCGTCGTACACGATGGACGGCGGCTGGTCGGCCCGGTAGTCCCGGGGGCGGGTCAGTGCACGTCGGCGCCGGCGAGCGCGAGCTGGACCTGCGTGTGCAGGGCGTGGGTGAGGTACTCGCGCGGATACAGCTCGGGGCTCGCCGCAGCGTCGAGCGCGAGTCCGTTGACCGCGGCGAGCAGCAACGCCGCGCGGGTCTCCGCGTCGGGTGTGCCGGCCTCGAGCAGCAGGCGGGAGATGCCGGTGCGGATCGTGAACAGGGTGGCGCTGCGGACGGCGCTCAGCGACGGGGAGGTCACCGCCCGCACGGTGAACGCCGACATCACGTGGACCTCGTTGCCGCGCGTCTCGTCGAGCGGCAGCAGCTGGCTGAGTGCCGCGAACAGGGTGCGTCCCGGATCGATGTCCGGGTCGACGTTGCTCAGCCGGTTCAGGACCCGGTCCGCGAGGGTGCGGAACGAGAACGCGAGCATCTCGTCCTTGGTGGGGAAGTGGTGCTGTACCGCACCGATCGACACTCCCGCCTCGTTCGCGACCTCGCGCACGCTGGCCGCGTCGAGACCGCTGCGTGCGGCCACCTCAAGGAGTGCCGCAGCGAGCCTCGTGGGGCTGGTGGTGGCGTAGGGACGCGTCCGCATGTGATGCACCGTAGCCGAGCTACCCAGCGTACGAGCGTACGGGGATGGTCGTTTTGTCCCCTTCCGGGCAGTGGGCCGTCAGGCGTCGGTGGCGAGGGCATCGGAGGGGAGCAGTCTGACCGCGACCGTCAGCGCCGCCGCGAAGGCCGCCGCGATCCACAGGGCGTGCAGCCCGATGGCCTGATGGGCGAACGCGCCGATCACGGCGCCGGTCATCAGCCCGCCCCACAGGCCCAGATAGGGCAGCCAGCTCCAGCGCGGCCCGCCGAAGAAGGCCGCGGCGACACGCTGCCCGATCTTCACCAGCGCACCGGTCATGTAGGTCAGGGCCACGGTCGTCTCACCCCCGCGGCGGAACACCGAGTTCTCGGTGCCCATCGCGAGGGTCATAGCGATCACCGCCACCGCGGTCCAGCCCAGGAATTCGCTCACCGCGCCCACTGTGAGCAGGGCTGTCACGGTCACGAGCACCGCGGTCTTGCGCGTGCGCCGGTCGTGGTCGGTGAGCTCGGCGACGACACTGCCGAGGATCACACCGAGCACGAACACGGCGATGATCCCGCCGATCAGACCGACCGTGCCCCACGCGCTCTGCGACGCGCCGACGGCAAGGCGGGTGGAGTTGCCGCTCATGAACGACACGAACACTCCGCCGAGTGTGATGAAACCCAAAGCGTCGACGAAACCGGCCAGTGACGAGAGCGCGATCGCGACACCCTGGAGTTGCTTCCCGTATCCGACCACGCGATCGATCCTAGGAACCGCACGTCACGGTGTCGGGTGCCGGGCGGCGTGGACTTCGACACACTCGGGGTTGCGGATTGTGGTCTGTAACAGGGCCGAGTCTCGGGGGCGATGACCAGGGAGCACCGACCCCCGTTCTCAGGAGTTCTTCGTCGATGTCGTTCTCCCCTTTCCCGTCCCGGTTGCGCACGCTCGCCGTGGCGACGGTCGCAGGTCTCGCCCTCGTGGGGTGCGACGCCCCGGAGGAGGAGGCGGCACCCTCGCCACCTTCGCCGGTCGTGACGTCCGCCCCTACCGCGACCACCACGTCGACGACCGCCCCCACGACCACCACCGCCGATCCGACGACGGACGGTGGGGCCGCTCCCGCGGACCCGTCGGCGATGTCGGCGGCCCTCGCGCAGCTGGAGACCCTGCCGGTCAAGGGACGCGCTCCCAGGACCGGGTACAGCCGTGACCAGTTCGGGCCGGCCTGGACCGACGACGTGCGGGTGGAGTTCGGCGGCAACGGCTGCGACACCCGCAACGACATCCTGCGTCGCGACCTCGTCGACATCGTCTTCCGGCCCGGCACCCGCGACTGCACCGTCGAGTCCGGGATCCTGCACGACGCCTACACCGGCAAGACCATCGAGTTCACCCGCGGACCGGACACCTCGTCGGCGGTCCAGATCGACCACATCGTCGCGCTCTCGGACGCCTGGCAGAAGGGTGCCCAGCAGCTCGACGCCGGCACCCGCATCGACCTCGCGAACGACCCGCGCAACCTGCAGGCGGTCGACGGGCCCACCAACCAGCAGAAGAGCGACGGCGACGCCGCCACCTGGCTGCCCCCGAACCGGGCCTACCGCTGCACCTACGTCGCGCGGCAGATCGAGGTCAAGGCGATCTACGGGCTGTGGGTGACGCAGGCCGAGCACGATGCGATGGTGCGGGTCCTCACCGACTGCGGCGCCGCCACTCCCGCCGTGGCCGTCCCGACGACGACCGTGCGCTCCACCACCCTCACGGCCCCGTCCCCGGTGCCCGTGCCGCCAGCACCCGCCCCGGTACCCGCCGCGACGACGCAGCCGCCCGCGCCGGCTCCGGCTCCGGCTCCGGAAGGGGAGTACTACCCGAACTGCAAGGCCGCGAGGGCGGCGGGCGCCGCCCCGCTGTACGCCGGGCAACCGGGCTACCGCGCGAAGCTGGACGGGGACGGCGACGGCATCGCCTGCGAATAGTCCGGCACCCGCAGAAGGGGCCCGGAAATGCGGAAAGCCCCGTGGGACTGTGCGTCCCACGGGGCTTTCCGTGGCGGAGGATAGGGGATTTGAACCCCTGAGGGCGTTAACCCAACCCGCGTTCCAGGCGAGCGCCATAGGCCACTAGGCGAATCCTCCGTGGGGAAGCATACCGAATGATCGGGCGAAGTTGCCAAACGGTGAGGTCATGTCGCAAATCCGGGGCTGTTGTGAGGGGTGTCGCAGGGGTGTCGGTGGGCTGCCGGAGGGGTGGGTTCGCCGCGGGGACCCGCCTTCCTCTACACTTGCCGATGGATCCCGCGCGGCGTGCATCCTGTGAACTCCCCCAGGGCCGGAAGGCAGCAAGGGTCAACGGGCTCTGCCGGGTGCGCGGGGTCCTCTTGAATTCCGCCGATGCCCGTGTCGCCGTGCACGGTGAAAGGTCCCTCCGCATGCCTACGCAGACCCAGTTCGGGTTGATGAGCCATGAGGAACTCGTTGCAGAGCACGAGCGCCAGTCCGCCAACTACGAACGGTTGAAGTCGGAGAAGCTGACGCTGGACCTGACCCGCGGCAAGCCCTCGCCCGAGCAGCT
>Ga0182741_1006135_pt1 | contig 10698 bp, 10 predicted proteins | sample eDN5th37CBELigOP_FD_128874 | JGI IMG/M metagenome (GOLD analysis project Ga0182741, IMG submission 128874) | Enriched Organic Plus compost microbial communities from Emeryville, California, USA - eDNA 5th pass 37_C BE-Lig OP (version 2) (version 2) ...
TGAAGAAAGTATCCTCTGCCGCCAGATCAGCAATAAGCTGCGCCAAGGCTTGCGCGGCAGAGACCAATTCCTGCCGCTCGCCGTCCGACAGTTGTCCAACAGGAGCACTCCAGCGTCGATCGGACAGCGGGTTCTCGACCTCCGCCGTCTGCAGCAGAGGTCCGTTCTCGTCCCAGCTCACGGTCAGCTTCGGCATCGCGCAACTCCCTGAGGTATCGGTCCTCCCAGCCAGTGCTGCCGAGCATACCTGATCCCACTCTCATCCCGAACTGCCTTCTGGCGTCGCATTGCAACTAAACGTCTTAGCCGAGGTCGGGTGTGTGCGTCGTACCCGCTGCAGCACGGAATGGTCACCCGTGGATACGATGGGAAGAACTCACCCAGCCCCGGCAACTTGCAGGCACGATGACATGATCCTAGGATGACCGCGTTGGATCGGTCAGAGGTTCGACGAAGTCGTGGGGATGAGATCCAGGATCGGGAATGGGCCCGCCGCTCTGGCGCTCAATCATGCGCCGCACCCGTGGTCGGTCTGGCCCCTGATGCAGTTCCCGGAGCCGCTCTCCCACGGCCGCGTCAGCCTGCGTGATGCGCTGGTTGTGCCGCACGTAGTCGAGCCATGTCGGATTATGGTAGCGCTCGATCCAGATCTCAGGGTTCTCCAGATCCCGCAGCAGCGTCCAATGACGCGCGCCGTCCCGACGCCGGATCCGCCGCCGCTCTGCCATCACGGCAAGGAAGGCCACCACATCGGCTTCCCGGATCACATACTCGATCGTGATCACGATGGGGCCGCTGCGCGGTAGGATGTCGACGGCACGATCAGGCTCAGTCCATCGGTTCAGGGGATCAAGGTTCTGATCCTCCCTCGTTTTGACGGACACCTCTGATACGCTCCTGCGGGAGCGGGAAGGTGTTTGATGACGAAGACAAGGCGAGAATTCACACCCGAGTTCAAGTGAGAGGCGGTCGCCCTGCTGGAGAGCAGTGGCCGACCAACCATGCAGATTGCGACCGAGCTGGGGATCTCTCCCTCTATGCTGCGCAACTGGCGGGCCCTTGCCCATGGGGGTGCGCCCCGGTCCAGGGCCGCTCCCGCGCCGTTGCCAACGGGCACCCCAACCCCGGCCGATCAGGCGGCGGAAATCGCCCGGCTGCGCCGTGAACACGATCGCACCCGGATGGAGCGAGATATCTAGAAAAGCCATCGGCATCTTCGCGGAGGTGCCGAAATGAGGGTCGGCGTTATCGAGCAACATGCCCACCTCTATCCGGTGCGGCATATGAGCCGCGGACCACCGGGTCAGCCGCGGCTGGGTTGGGAGACTGATGCGCCGACATGGCATTCGTGTCCTGGCCAGCCGCCGCTTCCGGCCGACCACTACAGACAGTCGCCACCTGTTGCCGGTAGCGCCCAACCTGCTGGAGCAGAAGTTCACCGTGTCGGGGCCAAACCGGGTCTGGCTGGCTGACATCACCTATATCCCGACCGATGAGGACTGGCTCTACCTGGCCGTGGTGCTGGATCTGGCCACCCGGAAGGTCGTGGGCTGGGCAATGCGCGATCACATGCGCACTGAGTTGACCCTTGGCGCTCTGATCATGGCAATCCAGCGGCAGCGGCCAGGCCCTGGTCTTCTTCATCATTCCGATAGGGGAGCCCAATATGCGGCCGAGGCCTATGCCCGGCAGTTGGCTGCCATGAAGGCTAAGGCATCGATGAGTCACACGGGCTGCTGCTATGACAACGCTCCAATGGAGTCGTTCTTCCACTCCTTGAAAGTAGAACTCGCTCACCAACATCGCTGGGCTACGCGCGAGGAGGCCCGGCGGGATCTATTCGGCTACCTTGAGGGCTACTACAATCGATAGCGCATTCACTCTCTCTCGGATATCTCACGCCTGAGCAAGCCGAGCGAAAAGCGAGCTTACCCGGTGTCCACACAATCGGGGGAAGACCAACCATCGTACTCTATCCAGTTCGTTATACGGTGTCGCTATTTAGAGTTGTGGTGACGGCGAACGGCATGAGCCTTGAATGGCACGGTAGAAATCCGAGACCAAAAGGGCGCAATCCTCTATGCCATCCAACTTCGGCTGCCAAATCGCCTATCCATGCAACACGGCGCAGATTATGTTTCATCATTGTCTGCGATGATGATAGGGCTTGTGGTAAGATAGTCCGTGCTTCGTGCCTCAATCGGTTTCGCTTCCTGTGTGAGGAGCCGCGCTCCGGTCACACCACGCGCCGCCCCCCGAGCAGCACGGCAGACGGTGACTTCAGAAGAGTGAGATCTGACAGAGGGTCGCCTACAACCGCGACTAGATCCGCGAATGCGCCCGGTACCACGCTTCCGACCCGGCCCTGCATTCGACAAAGGGCAGCGGCGTTCACTGTAATAGTTTCGAGAGCTTCGCGGTTGGACAGCCCGGCTTCGGCAGCGAAGATAGCCTCCTGGACGATCTCGCAATGGATGGCATCGGTGCCAAGTGCGAATTTCACGCCTGCCCGCTTTGCTTGTCGAACGCTTTCGACATTGGCGTCACGGGCAACGAGCAGGCGCTCGCGGGCGCCTTGCGAGATGCCGGGCCGGTCTGCGAGACCCGGCCGAGTGAGGAAGACGCCTAGCGTCCCGGTTAGCCAAGTTCCCTGCTCCGCCATCCGACTAAATTGATCGGGGCTAGCGAAGAAGCCGTGCTCGATCTGGTCAATACCAGCCGCGAGGCAAAGGTCGATTGCGCGCCCACCATAGGCGTGAGCGGCAACCGGAATGTCGAACTCCCGTGCCACCTCCTTGATAGCGTGCAGTTCCAGCGCGGACAGATAGGGTGCGCTGCCATGGAGAAGCGACGGGCTCGTGCCGCCGGACGCGAAGACTTTCAGGAAGTCGGCTCCCAAGGCAATGTTGGTGCGGACTGCCGCCGTGACGGCGTCAACGCCATCCGCAGTGACTTGGTTGACGTTCTCGGTCAAGCTCGATGCGATGCCCCTGCCCGCCACAACGAGCCGGGGACCCGGGAGGTCGCCGGCCTCGATCGCAGCCCTGAGAGCGAAATCGATGTGGTTCTTGGTACCCGGCAGTCGCATGGTCGTAATGCCGGCGCGCAGGTTGGCAACCGCATTCTTGGCGGCACGAAGCGCCAGGACGGCGTCACTCGCAGCCGTTTGCAGGTGTTCGTCTCCGAGCAGAATGTGCACCATCTCCAGATGACTGTGCCCATCGATTAGACCTGGCAAAACGGTGTGGTCCCGCAGATCGACGATGTTGGCCTCCGCGAAGATCTCCTCACGATAGGGACCAAGGTGGGTGATCCGGCCGTCGACGATCTCGATGACCTGCGGCCCGTCCGGCTCAGCGGCAGTCATGGTGATGAGACGTCCGCATAGGACGAGCTGTCTCTGGTTCATATCTGCTTCTCTTATCGGCGCAGGCGCTGGACGAAGTGGGAGATGACGAGAACGACGATGGCAAGTGCAATCAGGATGCTGCTGACCGCCGCGATGGTGGGCTCAACCTGCATGAAGACGCTGTTCCAGATCCTCACCGGCAGTGTAAAGGTCGTCGAACCAGCCAGAAGCAGCGGTACGATCAGCTCGTCGAAGGAACTGAGAAACGAAAACAGGCCACCGGAAATGACACCAGGCGCGATGAGTGGCAGCGTTACGTGACGAAACGTCTGAAGCGGCCCTGCGCCAAGACTGTAGGCTGCCTGTTCGAGACGCTCGTCGAAGCTCTGAAGGGTCGCGGAGACAATGATGATCATCAAGGGCAGCGACAGAACCGTGTGGCCGAGGGCCATTGCAACCGGACTGCCGACAAGATCGAGCTTTGTAAAGAAAAGATAGATTGCGACACCCGTCACGATCGTTGGAACGACCATCGGTGACAGAAGCAAAGCATAGACAATTCCCTTGCCAGGAAAGCGTCCTCGCACCAGTGCCATCGCTCCCGGCACGCCGATTGCCAGTGTCATAGCGGTTGACATCAGCGCAACCTCGACACTCAGCCACAACGAGTCGATCCATTCCGGCCGATCAAAGAAACGGCGGTACCATTCCAGTGAAAATCCGCTCGGCGGAAATCGAAGGTATTGATCGGCGCTGAATGAAATTGGCACGATGATCAGGATAGGCAGGATCAGGAATAGCAGGACGAAAGCAGCGCACGCATAGAGCAAAGCCGTCTTCGCCCAAGCATCAAACGCATATCGGTCAAAAATCGCCATCACCGCACCTTGCTTTCGAGGAGTGTCCGGAAGCCAACGAGACGGTCATAGAGGACGAAGCCGGTCAGGGTGATCACCAGAAGTACGGCTGCCAGAGCTGCGGCGAAGTTAAGGTTAAGCGCATGCTCGACCTGGTAATCGATGATCATCGAGATCGTCTGGTCACGGTCACCGCCAAGCAGGCGCGGTGTGATAAAGTAGCCGAGGGAAAGGATGAAGACGAGTAGTCCGCCTCCAGCCACTCCTGGCAGGCTGAGAGGCAGGAAAATTCGCCGGAAGGCTTGCCAGCCGCTGGCACCGAGATTGGCGGCAGCTTGCATTAGGCGCTGGTCGATGCCACGCATGACACTATAGAGCGTGAGAACCATGTACGGTAACAGCGCATAGCTCATGCCGATCAGGACGCCTATACGATTGTACAGCAGGGTGACCTTTGGAAGTCCGACGGTTTCCAGAAAATGGACCAACAGACCTGTTGGTCCCAGGATGACCATCCAGGCGTAGGTTCGCACGAGAATGCTCGTGAAGAATGGTACCAGGATCAGGACCATCATGATGGCCCGCAGACTCGGGTGGGCTGTGGTCAGCACGTAAGCGAGTGGATATGCAAGTAGGAGAGTGACCGCTGTCACTTCTGCGCACAGAATCAGCGTGTCCAAAATAACGCGCAGGTAGACCGGTCGCTCGATGATGCGGGCATAGAATTCAAGCGTCGGACCATCGGGGCCCCGAACGCTGCGCATCAGCATGTCAATGAGAGGATAGACGAAGAAGAAGGCTAGGAAGACCAGCATCGGCGCGAGCAGAAGCAACGCAATGCGGCGTGCGCGCCGGTCCGTATTGGCTTCCGCATGAGCAATACCGGGCTGCTGCACGGAGGGGCGTGAAAATTGCATGACACTCATCAGCTCATCCCGCCAGAATTTTCAGGCTTGACGGCTCCCAGCTGGTAACGATCTCGTCGCCGACTGCATAGCGGGGTGAATTGGCCGTGTTCTGCAGCTTTGCCGTGAGGGTCTGGCCATGGATCCCGACGCGCAGCTTGGTGGCATCGCCGACATAGATCACTTCCTCGACCTTCCCTCTCCACGCCGCATCAGCATTCGCGCAGTTGGCTGGGGCGACGCGGATCCGCTCAGGTCGGAGGCAGGCCAAGACGGAAACCCCGTTGGCCACTGGGCGCCGCCCCGCAGAGCCGGCGAGAACCAAGCCGTTGGGGAGGGCCATGTGAGCGACACCGTCCCGCTGGCTGGTAATGCGCGCGTTAAGAAGATTCGACTCGCCGAGGAAGTCCGCCACAAAGGCTGTCTCTGGATCGTCGTAAAGTGTGGCCGGAGTTCCGACTTGTTCAATGCGGCCGTCGCGCATGACGACGATCCGGTCTGACATCGTCAGAGCCTCCTCTTGGTCATGTGTGACGTAGATAACCGTAATGCCAAGCCGGGCTTGGATGTGTTTGATTTCAAGCTGCATGTGCTCGCGCAACTTCTTGTCGAGCGCGCCAAGGGGTTCATCCATCAGCAGAACCTGCGGCTCGAACACAATCGCGCGCGCAAGCGCAACGCGCTGCTGCTGGCCACCCGACAATTGCCGTGGATATCTGTTCTCCAGACCCTCCAGCTTAACCATGGCCAGCGCGTCGCGAACACGCTGCTCCGCCTGATCCTTGCCGATGCGACGCATCTTAAGCGGGAAACTGATGTTCTCAGCGACCGTCATGTGTGGGAACAGCGCATAGTTCTGGAACACCATGCCGAGACCACGCTTCTGCGCAGGCAGGCGCGCCACCGGGCGTCCATCGATGAAAATCTCGCCACGTGTCGGAGGCACGAAGCCAGCGATCATCATCAAGGTCGTCGTTTTGCCCGACCCACTCGGGCCGAGAAAGCTGACAAACTCTCCCGGCTCAATGATTAGATTGGCGTCCTGGACCGCCGTGGCGCCACCATAGACCTTGCCGAGGTCCTGGAGTCGAACACCGACGCCAGATGAAGTCTGGTGAGAAGTTACATTCATGCTCATGAGCCCGGTTTCGGGACGGACAAGCCGTCCCGTTTCTTCTTGGGTGAGATGATCGTTCTTAGCGTTCCAACAGGAATTCCTGCCAGCGCTCGGCGACGGCCTTGCCGTTCTTTGACCACCAGACGGCATCGTTCAGTGACGACCGTGCCACGTTTTCCGGAGAGGTGGGCATCATCGGGGCCAGATGAGCTGGGATGGTGTCGAATGCTCTCCGATTGATCGGCCCGTATGCGACACGCTGAACGAGGGCGGCCTGCACCTTGGGTTGGAGGGAATAATCGATGAGCTTGTAGGCGCCCTCGATGTTCTTCGAGTTTTTCAGGATCGCAAGTCCTTGCACGAAGCGCTGCGCCTGATTCCACTCGATGCCGATCGGTGCACCCTGCTCCATCAGGGTCTGGGCGCGGCCATTCCAGATCGATCCAAGAACGGCCTGCTTGTCGGCCAGCATCTGAGCCGCGACAGCACCTGTATCCCACCACTTGACGACGCTGGGACGAATCTCGCGCAGCTTCTTGAACGCGCGCTCAATGTCGATTGGGTAGAGCTTGTCCATCGGAACGCCATCAGCAAGCAGCGCGAACTCGAGATCCACCACACCCGACGCTGCGTCTTCCAGGATACGCGGCCCCGGGAAAGTCTTGGTATCCCAAAATTCCGCCCAGCTGGTCGGATGCCGCTTGCCGAAGACCTCGGTATTATAGGCAAGCACGGTCGAATAAACGAGGGCCCCGACATAGAAATCCGTGACAGTCTCGATATCCGCAAGGTCCGTCAGCTTGAACTGCGACTTATCGAGCTTCAGAAGCGCGTTCTTCTCGGCAAGAGTGATGAACTGGATTGGTCCATAATCGAGTACGTCAACGTCGCTCGCTCCACTCTCGACCATGGCCAAGATACGCGCCGCATTGGTGGCGATCGGCACAATCTGGTAGCCGGTTTCGCGTGCGAACGGCTCCCAGCAGACCGCGCGCCACGCCTCCTCGTAAGCACCGCCGGGTGTCCGGATTATGATGCGTCCTTTTGAACCGTCACCAATAGGAGCGCCCTGTGCAAAGGCTGCTCCAGTCGAGCCGAGGCCTGGCACAAGAATTGCTGCGCCGAGAGACGCCGCATTCCGCAGGAACCGACGGCGGGAAAGGTCGTGATTGAATTGCATAGTTGAGATCCCCTCTGGCATTCTGCCCTTATCGATCATCATAAATGATGATGGACGAGATCAATTTCGGCGTCAACGCGGTCGGATCATTATATTTGAAGATATTTTACATTGTTTGAGTGTGCTGCCGCCAAAGCTGTCAGCGGTGGGCAGCTCCGAGAATTATTTCAGCCGCGTCAGCAAGTACTTGGCATCCGAGAACAATGTCATCCTCGCGCGTATCCTCGGTCCAATGATGGCTGATGCCGCCGATGCTGGGGACAAACAACATACCGCATGGCATAAACCGGGCTAGAATCTGGGCATCGTGGCCTGCTCCGCTCGGCATGGCAACGTGCCGACCGGGTGCGCACTGCTCAGCGGCTCGGGTCAATGCAGCCTGGAAGGCCGGTTCCATCCTAGACGGGCGCGACTCGGATAGCGTCTCAATGGTAACGCCGCATGGCCCTGCAGCATCGGTCTCCGCTACGAGATCATGCAGGGCCGCGTCCAATCGTGCGATTACTGCCGTATCATCGTCCCGGAACTGAAACAGCATCTCGGCGCGGCCGGGGATGATCGCCGGCGCTCCGGGTTCAAGGGTGATCCGCCCGACAGTCCAGACTGTGCGTTCGGCCTTGAGAGCATCGAAGGTTCGATCAAGTGCAGTGCAGAAGGTGACAAGCGACCTTCCGGCATCCCGCCGAATTGCCATTCGCGTCGTCCCGGCATGGTTTTGCGTACCGGAAAAGACGATCCGATATTGCTGGATGCCAACAATGCTTGTCACGACGCCAAGGCTGAGCCCAGCAGCCTCCAGTGAATCTCCCTGTTCGATATGGGCTTCGAGATAGCCGACATAACGCTTTGGATCGGCGAGTTCACGCGGGACGCCCTCCAGACCCGCCTCCGCGATTGCCGTTCGCAACGGGCGGCCTGTCGTCCGATCGCGGGCCGCGTCGATTTCTTCGTCGTTCATGTCGCCGATGAACGAGCGCGTACCAAGGAAAGGGATGAAATGACTCTCCTCGTCGGCCCAGGCGACAGGCTCAATCTGCAACCCTGTGCAGTGCGGGCTCTCACGGAAAGTTCGGGCGAGTTCCAGCCCATAGATCACGCCGAGCGCTCCATCGAGCCAGCCGGCATGGTTCTGGGATTCGGCATGCGAGCCAATGAGCAGGCGCGGACCTGCTTCCGGGGCGCGACCGAAGACGTTGCCGACGCCATCGATGAGGGCATTGAGGCCAGCAGCTTCGTACTGAGCCGCAAGCCAGCGTCTACCCTCCATGTCCTCCGACGAGAAGGTCGGGCGGTGGACGCCAGTCCTGTAGGCGCCAATGCTCCGCAGGCGATGCAGGTCGGCCAGAAGCCGCTGAGGGTTGATCTGTGACATTGCGGTCCCTATTGGTGGTCATGATGCTGAACGGTGGAATGCACGCTCAGCACTCGGAATGCTGTGGTCGGGATGCAGCGCGCCGCGTCAGCCGGAAGCGCGATACTGCTCGACGATCGAAATGAGCTTATCGATGTGTTCGCGCATAAGGCGTTCGGCTCTGCCGGCATCGCGGCTACGGATGGCCTCCACGATCCTCTCATGATCGAGAGCCATGCTGAGAGCAGTTCCCGCCGTGTCGGCAATGCGGTCCAGGAGTTTACTGAGCGGATCATGCTGTGGGTCGAGAAGCATGTCCATCATTGCAGCCAGCATTTGGTTGTGAGACGACTGAGAGACCAAGGCGTGGAAATTGTGCGAGAGCTCGACCCGGTTGCTCTGCTCGATGCAGTTGATGTGGGTCCTGGCGGCGCTCGTGAGAGTAGCAATTTCCTCGGGCGTTGCCCGCCGGGCGGCGAGTCCAGCGGCTTCTGTCTCGACGGCCCGGCGAACATGTAGGAGGTTGATCAGCTGATCGATGTCGTCTCCGGCCACCGCCGCAGTGACCTTGGCTCCATGGGCGGCCAGATTCCGGCTCAGGAGCAATTCCGACAGCCGACCCTCTCCCTCAGCTGTTAGGACCCGCCCACGCTTGCCCAGCGAGCGTGTATAGCCAAGTTCATCGAGCTGGCGCAGGTAACGGCCTGCGGTTGCCTCAGCGACATCGATCCCGGCGCTGCGGAATGCACTTGTGAGGCTGAGTGCCCCGGATGGCCCTTCCGCATTGGCAAGGACTCGCAGTGCAATTAGCTGCATGCGGTCCTCAAGAGGGAGATTCGTATCTGCAGGGGTATCAGCGTCAGACATTATTGGGTCCAAAGACTGGCAATGAACGTCAGAATGTCGCCTGGCGCCACCGCAGCAGGAACACCCTAGCATCATGGTAGTACTTTCTTACTATCCCTTTTCAATCTGCCTTTGCTCTAGCAAAGGGCGCTGCAGCCTGGAAACAGAGGATTTACTTCAAGGCCCAAACCTGGATTTCCACTTTGAGGCGCGGATCGGCCAGCCGGCTCTCCACGCAGGCCCGTGCGGGCGCCGCCCCCTTTGGGAGCCATGCGTCCCAAACTTCGTTCATGGCATCAAAATCCGCAATGTCGGGCAGCCAGATCCATGCTGAGACCAAGCGGCTTTTGTCGGTACACGCCTCTGCCAGGAGCCCGTCAATCGTCGCGAGAACGTCGTGGGTCTGTGCGCGAACGTCGAGGTCGCGGTTCTGCGCAACCTGACCCGAGAGTACAACGGGATTGCCCGAAAGAGGAAATTCGACGCTGTGGCTGAGGCGTCCATTTGATTGGCGGCGTGTGATCATCTTGTCCTGTCCCGTGTACGGTTCTGATGTCGGGTGTAGTGTAGCCAGGCCTATGCCGGTTGCGATTAAGGTTTGAAGGTAGGAAAGCTCTCGGGCGACAGCTCATCGATTGTGCGCTTGGCCCAGTCGCCTCTTGGTGTTCCAGCCCACATGATCTCGGCGGCTGCCTGAACTTCCTCCGATAGGCGGGATAGATCCAGGCCTGGGATCTCTCGGTCGCGCATGATCCATTCGCCATCCACGATAGAGGCATTGAGGTCGTCGGCCTGTGCTGAATAGACAATATTGCGGATTGGGTCGCGCACGGGAGTCATAAACAGGCTCTGACCTTCCCACAGAAGGAGATCGGCCTTGGCACCCGGGGCAATTCTGCCGAGATCGTCCCGCCCCAGTGCCTTGGCACCGCCGAGAGTCGCCGCGTTGAAGACATCGGCGGCGGTGGCCACATCGGTGCGGCGGTCAACGATCTTGCTGACCACTGCAGTCCACCGCAAGGCCTCAATCATACTCTGCGGGCACGTGTCAGTGGCGAGCGTCATGTTGACGCCGCGTTCTAGGTAGCGCGCA
>Ga0182741_1006136_pt1 | contig 10696 bp, 6 predicted proteins | sample eDN5th37CBELigOP_FD_128874 | JGI IMG/M metagenome (GOLD analysis project Ga0182741, IMG submission 128874) | Enriched Organic Plus compost microbial communities from Emeryville, California, USA - eDNA 5th pass 37_C BE-Lig OP (version 2) (version 2) ...
CTGGCGCCCTTCCTCGGCGGCTGAGACGCTGTGCACACCCGACCGGGAACCGGCCTCAGGATGCGCGATCGGGCTCCGCGTGTGGGGAGGCTGGCCGCGCTCTGCATGGCAATGTTGCTCGCGGGCTGCTCCGGCGATGCCATCAACGTTCTCGATGGTTCGCGCTCTGCCGGACTGACCGTCGAGACATCGGCGGTCGGCGCGGCGGCCCGGGCGCCGGGGCCTGCCTTCGATCCGTTCTCCGACACCCCGGTCACGTCGGTGCCCATGCGTCAGGTCATCGAGAACCCGACGCTTGCCGAGGTCATGCGGCCGGGACCGCTTCCGGAGTTCTCGATGGGCCAGGCGGATGCCCCCGTCACGATCATCAAGTACGCCTCGCTGACCTGCCCCTATTGCCGGCGCTTCCATGCGGAGGTGTTTCCGGTCCTGAAGCGTGACTACATCGACCGCGGCAAGGTGCGCTTCATCATCCGCGAGTTTCCGATCGGGAAGACGAGCGGCATGGCGACGATCGCGCTGCGCTGCGCCCCGATGAGCCGCTACCTTGAGCTGTACGGTCGCTATCTTTCCACGCAGGCGCAGTGGGTATCGCAGGAAGTGCGCATCGAGCCGATCCTGAAAGTCGCGCAAGGTGTTGGCTTGACAGCGGCAGAGTTTGACAGCTGCCGGCAGAATCACGGCATGATCAGCGCGCTGAATCAGGTGAAGGACCGCGGGCGGGAGCTTGGGGTGATCGGGACGCCGAACTTCTTCATCAACGGCAAGCTCGTGAAGAAGGCACTCGATCTGAACGAGCTTCGCGAGATCATCGATCCGCTCCTGTCAGGTCCGGCTGTGGCCGCGACACCGGCTTCCGTGCCGCGTTGAGCGTTTTCCCGTATATGGCGTTCAATCGAGGTGCCATCGACCGCTATCTAGTGTCCCGATTCCGAAGTTCGCCAAACCTTGAAGCCCCGTCGGCGAGCGAACTTCGGAATCAAAGGGGACACTAGAATCATTAGTCTGGTTAGTGTGATTCAGATCGAGAAATTCGCTCAAGCCATCGCCGCGAGTTCCGACGAATTTCTCGATCATCACACTAAGCGCGGGTGCTGACGTGCAGATCACGCGACTCCGGCTGCTCGGCTTCAAATCGTTCGTAGAGCCGACCGAGCTTGTCATCGAGAAGGGACTGACCGGCGTTGTCGGGCCGAACGGCTGCGGCAAGTCCAACCTGCTCGAAGCGCTGCGCTGGGTGATGGGCGAAACGTCCTACAAGTCCATGCGCGCCTCGACCATGGAGGACGTGATCTTCGCCGGGACCAACGCCCGGCCGGCCAGGAACATGGCCGAGGTCACGATCTCGATCGACAACACGGCCCGCACGGCACCGACCGAGCTCAATGATGCCGACGTGCTCGAGGTCACGCGCCGCATCGAGCGCGACGCGGGCTCGGCTTATCGCGTCAATGGCGGCGAGGTCCGGGCACGTGACATCAAGCTCCTGTTCGAGGATGCGGCGACGGGCGCGCGTTCGCCCTCGCTCGTCCGCCAGGGCCAGATTTCAGAGATCGTCAACGCCAAGCCCGAGCAGCGCCGGCGCATTCTCGAGGACGCTGCGGGCATTGCCGGTCTGCACAGCCGCCGCCACGAGGCGGAGCTGAGGCTCAAGGCGGCCGAGGGCAATCTCGCCCGCGTCAACGACGTGCTCGGGCAACTCAACAGCCAGATCGAGGCCCTGAAGCGCCAGACGCGGCAGGCGCGGCGCTACCGGGAGCTCTCCGGCGAAATCCGCAAGGCCGAGGCGCTGCTGCTGCATCTATCCTGGACGGCCGCGCAGGCGGACGTCGTCGCCACGGAGGCGGCGCTCTGGCAGGGTCTCGGTGCGCTCGCGGCAGCGACCGAGCGCGAGGCGGCGCTGGTGGCCGAGGAAGCCGAGCGCGCCGGCGCCATCGACCCGCTCCGGGAGGAGGAGGGGCGGCGCGGCGCAGCTTTGTCCCGCATTCGCATCGAGCAGGAGAACTTCGAGAAGGAGGCGCGTCGCCTCGCCGAGCGCCAGCGTGAGCTCGAAGCGCGCGCCGAGCAGATGCGCCGCGACATCGAGCGCGAGCAGCAGCAGGTCGCCGAAGCGCGCGCGATCCTCGACCGGCTCGCATCCGAAGCAGAGACGATCAACGCCGAGGCCGCGAACGGCCGGCGCGCCGAGGAGGAGACTCGCGCGCGACTGGCTGATGCAGAGGCTGCCCTGAGCGACGCCGCTGCACGTCTTTCCGAGGTCACGGCCCGCGCCATCGAGGCGCGCACACGCCGCCGCGGCCTCGAGACGGCGCACGCCGAGCGCCAGGGGCATGTCCGGCGCATCGAGCAGCAGCTCGCGTCTCTGGAGACGCAGGCGCGTGAGATCGCGGCCCGGGCTCCGGATGCCGAGCGCCTTCAGCAGCTCAGCGAAGCCGGACAGCGCCTCATGCGCGAGGCCGCGGCCATCGAGACGCAAGCGCTGGCGGCCGAGGAACGTGCGGCGGAACTCGCCGTCGAGGCGCGCGCGAGTGAGGAGGCGAGCCAGACGGCACTTCTGACCTCGGGTCAGCTGCGCACCGAGGTGGAGACGCTCACCAAGCTTCTGCTGCCAACGCGCGAGGACGGCCTGCCGCCGGTCATCGATGAGCTGCGCGTCGCGCCGGGCTATGAGCGGGCGCTCGGTGCGGCGCTTGGCGATGACCTCGATGCGCCCGTCGCTGACGAGGCGGATGTCTACTGGCGCCGCGTCGGGCGCGCGTCGGACGACCCGCCGCTACCCGTCGGCGCGCATCCGCTGGCGCTTGAAGTGGACGCGCCGCCCGAGCTCGCGCTGCGGCTTACGCAAATCGGCGTCGTCGCGCGCGAGGATGGGCGTTTGCTGCAGCCTTACCTGCGCCCGGGGCAACGCCTCGTGTCGCTCGAAGGGGATCTCTGGCGCTGGGATGGCTACACGGTTACGGCTTCGGCGCCGACCGCAGCGGCCGTGCGGCTGGCCGAGCGCAATCGGCTCGCCGAGCTCGAGGTGCTCGAGGATGCGGCGCAGCGCGAGGCGGAGGATCTCGTGTCAGCCGCGCGCACGGCGCGCGAGGCGCATCGCGCCGCCGAGAGCGAGGAGCGGCGCCTGCGGCAGGCTTGGCGGGAAACTCAGGCCGAGCTTGCCCGCACGCGTGAAAAACTTACCGTCATCGAGCGTCAGGCGCGCGAGACCGAGCAGAGGCTGGCGGCAGTCGCCGAGAATCGCGCCGCAGCCGAAGCGGGGCTTGCCGAGGCGCGCGAGCGTTTCGCCGAAATCGAAGCTGCGATCGGGGCGCTCGAAAATGACGAGGCGCTCGAAGGCGAGGTCGCTGCGGCCGAGCGTGAAACGGCCGGGCATCGTGCCAAGGCTGGCGAGATCCGCCAGGAGCTTTCGCGCATCGAGCGCGATACGCACGTGCGCGCCGAGCGGCTCAGCGCCATCGAGGTCGAGCGCACGCGCTGGCAGGCGCGCTGCGAGGACGCCGGCAGCCACGTCGCGACGCTGAGTGCACGCATGGGCGAGACCGAGAGCGAACTTGCCGACATGGCCGAGCTTCCGGCCGAGCTCGAAGCGCAGCGCATAAAGCTGCACGATCAGATCCAGGCAGCCGAGGCGGCGCGCAGCGAAGCCGCGGATCGCCTCGCCGAAGCACAGTCCTTGCATCGCGAGACCCAGCAGGCCCTCAAGACGGCGCAGGCGGCGGTGGCGGATCAGCGCGAGGAGCGCGCGCGCTCCGAGGCCAAGCTCGAAGCGGCGCGCCAGAAGCGCTCGGAGGAAGGCCGCCGTATCCGCGAGACGATGGACTGTGCGCCCGAAGCGTGCCTCGCTCTTGCCGAGGTCGAGCCCGGCGCGACCCTGCCGACGCTTGCCGACGTCGACCGCGCGCTGCACCGTCTCAAGGCGGACCGCGAGCGACTCGGCGGCGTCAATCTGGCGGCCGATGAAGAGCTGCAGAAGCTCAACGAGCAGTTCGCGAGCATGGATCTCGAGCGGCTCGACGTCGAGCAGGCGATCAACAAGCTGCGTGGTGCGATCGGGCAGCTCAATCGCGAGGCGAAGAAGCGTCTCGGCGAGGCCTTCGATCAGGTGAACGGGCACTTCCAGCGCCTGTTCGGCACGCTCTTCGGCGGCGGTGAGGCGCGGCTTGAAATGATCGAGAGCGAGGAGGACCCGCTCGAGGGCGGCCTCGAAATCATCGCCCGCCCGCCCGGAAAGAAGCCGGCGACGCTGTCGCTCCTCTCCGGCGGCGAGCAGACGCTGACCGCATTGTCGCTGATCTTCGCGGTGTTCCTGACCAATCCCTCGCCGATCTGCGTGCTCGATGAGGTGGACGCGCCGCTCGACGATGCCAACGTCGATCGCTTCTGCTCGATGATGGAGCGCATGGCGGCGGAGACCGACACGCGCTTCCTCGTCATCACGCACCATCCGATGACCATGGCGCGCATGGACCGCCTGTTCGGTGTGACCATGGGCGAGCGCGGCGTTTCGCAACTCGTGTCGGTCGATCTCGCGACCGCCGAGCGGATTATCGAGAACGGCGGCGAAGGCGCGCACGCGGGCGCGGCGTGAGCCAGAGGCGGCTTGCGCGACGCAGCCCACTCCTATATTCACATTTGCGAATATAATGGTGCCCGTGGCGGTTCGCGCCACCATGCCGACGCACTGCCAGGGAGTGTCACCATGAGAGAAGCGATTGCCGAGAATGGCCCGCTTTGGCTGGCGATCGGCGGCCTCGTCATCGGCTTCGTTTTCGGCGCGCTCGTCTTCCGCACGAATTTCTGCACCATGGGCTCGGTCTCCGACATCGTGAACCTCGGCGACTGGCGCCGCTTCCGCGCCTGGGTGCTCGCTGCCGTCGTCGCGCTCGCGGGCGCGCAGACCCTGCACTGGCTTGGCGTTGTGGATCTCACCAAGTCGATGTACCTCGGCGCGACGTTCAACTGGGTCGGCCACGTGGTCGGCGGATGGATCTTCGGCTTCGGCATGGTGTTCGCCGGCGGCTGCCCGAGCCGCAATCTGGCGCGCGCCGGCGGCGGCGACCTGCGGGCACTGCTGACGCTCGTGGTCGTCGGCATCTTCGCTTACATGACCATCGGCGGCCTCATTGGCCCGGTGCGCGCCTCGATCGAACAGGCGACCAACATCACGCTGCCGACCGCCACGCAGGGTATCGGCGATCTCGCCGATCGCGCCCTCTCGCTTTCGGCAGGTGTTGGGCGCGCCGCCGCCTCGTGGATCGTCGTGCTTCTCGGGCTCGCCTACTGCTTCAAGGATGCGGAATTCCGCTCATCGCCCGTGCATGTCATATCGGGCATCGGGGTCGGGCTTCTGGTGGTCGCGGGCTGGGCGCTGACGGGCCTCGCTTTCGACGACATGGCCGAGCGCCCGACAGCGCCGATCTCGCTCACCTACGTCCGTCCGAGCGGCGATGCGCTCGAATGGCTGCAGCGTTACACGGCGGCGCCGATGCCGGGCTTCGGCGTGGCGACGGTGTTCGGCGCCATCCTCGGCGCGTTCGTTGCGGCGAAGGCCATGGGACGCTTCCGGCTGCTGACGTTCTCCGACGTGGGCGACACGGTGCGCGTGCTGCTCGGCGCGGTGATGATGGGCATCGGCGGCGTGATGGCGCTCGGCTGCACGGTCGGGCAAGGCATTACGGGCGTTTCCACGCTCGCCGTCGGCTCATTCATCACCTTTGCCGCTATCGTGGCGGGTGCCGTCGTCGGCCTCAAGGCGTTCGAGCGATGGCTGATGTCGGAGGCCTGATCGGCGCGCCATAATCCGAATGCAGAACGACCGGCCTCGCGGCCGGTCGTTTGGTTTGAGCATGTGCTCGCGACGATCAGTACGTCTTCGGCTTGGCGACCTCGCCGCCGCCGCGCACGTCTTTGATGGCCTGCGCCGCGGCGACCGCCAGCAGGCGCGCGTCGTTGAGGATCGTGCAGAAGTGATAGCCCTGCTCGAAGCGCTTGAGCGACGTCTGCGGTCCGTCCGTGTGGACGCCGGCGATGAGGCCCTTCTCGCGCGTCTTCTTGGCGATGAGCTTGATCGCATCGACGACTTCGGGATCCGAGGGATCGAGCGTCGGCGGCTTGCCGTGCGCCATCGAGAGGTCCGACGGGCCGACGTAGACGCCGCTCAGGCCCTTCACGCTCAGGATCTCGTCGAGGTTCTTGAGGCCGTCGCGCGTCTCGATCATGGCGAGCAGCAGCACTTCCTCGTTCGCGCCCTGCCAATAGTCGGCGCCGCCGTACTGCACGGCGCGGTTCGGCCCCATGGACCGGCCGCCGATCGGCGGATAGCGGGCGGCGGAGACGAGCTGTTCGGCCTCGGCCTTGTTGTTGATCATCGGGCAGATGATGCCGTAGGCGCCCGCATCGAGCATCTTCATGATGATGCCGGGCTCGTTCCACGGCACGCGCGCCATGGGGACGGCGTTGGTGGTCGAGATGGCCTGCATCATGCCGACGGCGGCCTGGTAGTCGACAGCGCCGTGCTGGAGATCGATCGTCACGGCCTCCCAGCCCTGATGCGCCATGATCTCCGCGGAGTACGAATTGGGAATGGCGAGCCAGCCGTTGAGGGCGCGCGTGCCGGCCGCGATCGCCTTCTTGAGCTCATTCTTGCGCATCGAGGTTTCCTTCCCTGGGGTTTCTAGCCGTCGTCGGCGGGCAATATACCGGCCGCGCCCCGCTTTGGCTCGGCCAGAATCGCATAGGCGGCCAGAGGCTGCGTCGTGAGCTCAGGCGCCGCGGACCGTGTCCCAAATCCAGGTGAGCGTGCCGGTAACCAGCGAGAGGAGAATGCGCACGACGATCGTGAAGCCCATGAACACGAGCTGGCGCTCCTCAAGCAACACGCGCATCCAGTTGTTGTACTCGGTCGAGATGCCGCGCGTGATCAGCCACGACTTGAAGCCGCCCGCCCAATCCAGGATCTGGGCCATCTGATCGGGATACTTGAGGAATACATATCCGAAGGCGATCGCGCCCAGGATCAACGAGAAGACGACATTGCCCGTCGAGAAAAGCAGCCGCCGCATGATCATGACAGCCCCTCCTGTCATTTAGCTGTAAAGCTCCCCCGCGCGCACTGTAGCTGCGATCAGCAGCGCGCGGGAGAGCAAAACAGTCTCACGTGGAGGGAAGGAACGATCAGACGTCGAGATTGGCGACGCTCAGCGCGTTCTCCTGGATGAACTCGCGCCGCGGTTCGACGACGTCGCCCATCAGTTTGGAGAAGATCTCATCTGCCTCGTCGAGATCGCCGATCTTGACCTGCAGAAGCGTGCGCGCCTCCTTGTCGAGCGTCGTTTCCCAGAGCTGTTCCGGGTTCATCTCGCCGAGGCCCTTGTAGCGCTGCAGTGACAATCCCTTGCGCCCGCCCTCGTAGACGGCGTCGAGGAGGGCGCGCGGACCCGGAATGGTGACCTCGCCTTCCTTGCGCTTGAGCTTCGCGGGGCTTCCATAGATCTCCTGCAGATGGGCGCGGCGATCATTGAGCCGGCGCGCTTCGACGGATTGCAGGAGGGCGCGGTCGAGGGTGTGGCTTTCGGTGACGCCGCGCACTTCGCGGCGGAAGTTGTAGCCTTCATTGCCGAAGCGGCCGCTCCAGCCTGTCTCCGTTTCTTCGGCGATGACATCGAGACGCTGCGCGATCTCCTCGGCCCTGGCGGTTGCCGCGACGGCCGAGTGCAATAGATCGGCCTCGAACGCACCGCCGATCGCGGCCTGCTCGACGATGAAGCGCGCGTACCGCGAGTGCAGGTCCTCGATGATGCGTGAGACGCCGCGGGCCTGCTCTACGATGTCGCGGAGGTCGTTGCCCGTCCGCTGCTCGCCCGATCCAAGGTGCAGAACCGCGCCTTCGAGGCCGCTTCCGATGAGGTAGTCCTCGAGCGCGCGCTGGTCCTTCAGGTACGTCTCGCTCTTGCCCTTGGCCACTTTGTAGAGCGGCGGCTGGGCAATGTAGAGATGGCCCTTCTGCACGAGCTCCGGCATCTGGCGATAGAAGAACGTCAGCAGCAGTGTGCGGATGTGGGCGCCGTCCACGTCGGCGTCCGTCATGATGATGATCTTGTGGTAGCGCAGCTTGTCGAGATTGAAGCCGCCGTCGTCGCCGCGCCCGATGCCGGTGCCGAGCGCCGTGATGAGCGTGCCGATCTCCTGGCTCGACAGCATCTTGTCCATGCGCGCGCGCTCGACGTTCAGGATTTTACCGCGGATGGGCAGCACGGCCTGGAACTCGCGGTTGCGGCCCTGCTTGGCCGAGCCGCCAGCCGAGTCGCCCTCGACGATGAACAGCTCGGTCGCGACGGGATCGCGACTCTGGCACTCGGCGAGCTTGCCGGGCAGCGAATTCAGGTTGAGCGCGCCCTTGCGCGTGATCTCGCGCGCCTTGCGGGCGGCCTCGCGCGCCTGCGCAGCTTGCACGATCTTGTAGATGATCGCCTTGCTCTCGCGCGGATGCTCCTCAAACCAGGCCGCGAGCTGCTCGCCGACGATACTCTCGACGATCGGCTTGACCTCGGACGAGACGAGCTTGTCCTTCGTCTGGCTGGAGAACTTTGGGTCCGGCACCTTCACCGAGAGCACGCAGGTCAAACCTTCGCGCGAGTCCTCGCCCGTGAGATCGACCTTTTCCTTCTTCGCGATGCCGCTCTCGTCGGCGTACTTGTTGATGATGCGCGTCATCGCCGCGCGGAAACCGGCGAGATGCGTGCCGCCGTCGCGCTGCGGGATGTTGTTCGTGAAGCAGAGCACGTTCTCGTGGTAGCTGTCGTTCCACCAGAGCGCGACCTCTACGGTGATGCCGTCCTTCTCCGACTGCACCATGATCGGGTCGGCCAAGCCCTCGAGCGGCTTCTTCGAGCGGTCGAGGAACTTCACGAAGGCAGCGGTGCCGCCGTCGTAGACGAGCACCTGCTGCTTGACGTCGGCATGGCGCGCGTCGGTCAGCACGATCTTGGCGCCGGAGTTCAGGAAGGCCAGCTCCCGCAGGCGATGCTCGAGCGTCGAGTAGTCGAACTCGGTCATCGTGAACGTGGCGGGGCTCGGCAGGAACGTGACCTCGGTGCCCTTCTGCCCTGCGGCCTCGCCGACGACCTTGAGCGGTTCGACCGGCACGCCGTCGCGGAACTCGATGGTGTGTTCCTTGTCGTGGCGCCAGATGCGCGCCTTGAGCCATGTCGAGAGCGCGTTCACGACAGAGACGCCGACGCCGTGCAGGCCGCCGGACACCTTGTAGGAATTCTGGTCGAACTTGCCGCCCGCGTGCAGCTCGGTGAAGACGATCTCAGCCGCCGAGCGCTTCGGGTCGTTGTCGTCATCCTGCTTGATGCCGACCGGGATGCCGCGGCCGTTGTCGCGGACGGTCACCGAGCCATCGGCATTGAGTGTGACGTGGCACTCCGTGGCATGGCCGGCCAGGATTTCGTCGATGGCGTTGTCGACGACCTCGTAGACCATGTGATGGAGGCCCGAGCCGTCGTCGGTGTCGCCGATGTACATGCCAGGGCGCTTGCGCACGGCGTCAAGGCCCTTGAGCATCTTGATGGCGTCCTCGCCATAGTCATCAGCGCCGTTGCACTCAGGGGCCGGCGTAGCACTCATGTCAGCGGTGTCCTGGAGGTCCTGTATTTGTTACGGATTCTTATAACACGAAAGTGTCCATAACGGGTGCAAAATCGTACGCGCTGCGACACGATTTCCAGCAATAAAATGCGTCTTAAATCAATTACTTATGTCGACGCCTGCTAACCCCTCGGGGCTTACCCTGACTGGGGCGCTCCAAGGTCCCCGAGCACGAGCCTCTGCGCCCGTTCTCCGAGCGCCGAGAACGCCTCCTGATCCGTACCCGTCATCCATGCCTGGGTGCCGATCGCGACGATCTCGTCGAAGAGCGCGCTGCGCCGGGCCGCGTCGAGGTGGGCGGCGATTTCGTCGAGCAGCAGGATCGGCGCGGCGCCTTGCCGGCGCTCCGCCATGAGCTCGGCATGGGCAAGGATCAAACCGACCAGGAGCGCCTTCTGCTCGCCCGTCGAGCACTGGCGCGCCGGTGCATCCTTGGGACCGTGGCCAACCACGAGATCGCTGCGGTGAGGGCCGTCGAGTGCGCGGCCGGCGCCACGGTCGCGTTCGCGCACGCCGGCGAGTGTTCGGACGTAGGCATCCTCGACTTCGACGGCGGGGCGATGGGTCAGAGCGGCTTCGAGCTCGCCTACGAGTTCCAGTTTCGCCCATGGAAAGGCGGAGGCAGTGGCGCGGTCTCTGCGGGTCTCGATCATGGTCGCCAGTGCGGCGACGGTTTGCGCGCGTGCAGCTGCGATCGCGACGCCGGTCTCCGCCATGACGATCTCGAGGCCCTCGAGGCGCGCATTCTCGCGCACGCCCTCCTCGAGCAGGCGATTGCGCTGGGACATCGCACGCTCGAAGTGATTGACGCGCGTGCGGTAGCCGGGATCGAAGCAGAGGATCATGCGATCGAGAAAGCGACGACGATCTCCGCCCGGTCCTGTGAAGAGTCCGTCCATGGCCGGTGTCAGCCAGACCATCTCGACGTGATCGGCGAGAACGCCTGAGCCGCTTTGCGGTTCGCCGTCAATGCGGACGGTCCGGCCCGTGCGGCTCGACGCCATGCCCGCGCCCGTGAGGCCTGTTCCGATATCGACCGGTCCGA
>Ga0182741_1006140_pt1 | contig 10691 bp, 10 predicted proteins | sample eDN5th37CBELigOP_FD_128874 | JGI IMG/M metagenome (GOLD analysis project Ga0182741, IMG submission 128874) | Enriched Organic Plus compost microbial communities from Emeryville, California, USA - eDNA 5th pass 37_C BE-Lig OP (version 2) (version 2) ...
CGGCGAGTTGGGCGCGGCGGCGGATCGCTGCATGGACCGCCGCCCCCGAGAGTGCCGTCTCGGAGAGGTTGCCGTTGCGGCGGATCGCGCGCAACAGCGGCGCGCCGGACGTGGTACGGGGGCGGGTGCCGCGGCACACGTGCGCCTCGAATGGTTCGGCATTTCGGAGCAGGCGGATCACCGCGGGCCGGCCGCCCGCGTCGTGGGCGGCGACGACCTGGGCCCACCGCAGCCACGCACACGGCGGACAACTGGTGTGGCTGTGGGTGAACGGCAGGGCCCGGACGGTGCCGCGGCCCTCCTGGTCCGTCTTCGAGCGACGGAGCTTGATATGCAGGCCGTCGAGCCGGTGCAGCGCCACGTCGCCACAGGTCAGGGCGACCAGTTCGCTGCGCCGGAAGGCTCCGGCGAACCCCAACAAGAGGATCGCGGTGTCGCGGCGTTCGACCACCTCGTCCGCCCAGCCCTGACAGTCCGCCCGCGCACGCTCGACGATGGTGACGATGTCGGCGGTGAGCAGCGGCGCCCGCGGAGTGCGCGGGCGCTCCCCCGCCGCGGCGTAGTCCCGTCGGATCCCGGACAAGGTCGCGGTGACCAGCTCGTCCGCCCCGGGAGCGGGATGGCCGGCGCGGCGATGGTGATAACCGATCCCGGCGACCCACCGTGCCAGCGTGGCCGGGGAGTAGGCCCGCTCCCCCACCTGCGTCACGGTGGCGGCGGCCTCGTGGAGGTAGGCGGCGACGGTGAGCGGATGCGCCGGCAACGTCGCGTGGCCTTCGCGCTGACACCAGGCGGTGAACCGGGCCCAGTCCGCGGCGTAGTTACGCCGGGTCGACTCGGACCGCGACCGCCCCGCCGTCCCGACCACCTGCTCAAGGATCTCAGTCGGCAACACCGGCACCGACGGCACGGCCGGGTCCGACGAGGTCGGGACAGGCACGGAAGCGTCGTCCAGACGGCGGCTGATCAGGTCATCGGACACGAAACGGGATCTTACCGCCCCGTTCGGACAGGTTCCCACTGAAAAACGCGCTCAGCTGGGGTTTCGGGGTCGATGGTGCGCTAATGGAAATTATCAGAGCCGACCCCGCACAAACGATGAGTGACTAACCCCCAGGTCGCGAATGTGCCCGATTTGTACTTTTTTGTAGGTTCTCGTTTTCGGTGTCAGTTTCTCGATTTCGTGTCAGTTGCCTGTCAGCGGCGTGTCGATTTCTCAAATTCGTGTCAGTAGCGGGACCTGAAAAGTGCCCCGGACCAGCGATGTTGAGGTCAGGTACGTGCAGGACTCAGGCTCTCGCTGTCGCGACGACCCTCGCTTCGGCGGATCCCCATCGGGTGATCCGGGGACTGCCAGTCCGGAAAGTCCGCAGCCACCCCCATCGGCGGCACTATTCCGGGATGTTCTGGTCGGGCCACCAACCGTGGTCACGCCGGGCCTGACGCGAACCTTGAGCACCGCCGATCAGCGCAATCGGACAATGCAACCCCACTTTCGCCACCGCGCTACCTCGGTAATCAGCCAGCCTCTTCCTATGATGCGCGAGGGGCACGGACCACCGAGATGGACGGTCGGTCATCTGCTGATCGACTGCTCCGGTTGCAGAAGGAGACAGGCACGATGGTGTACACCGGCAGAGCCAACGTCGACCGGATGTTCTGTGTGAAAGACGCGGACGATCGGGCCTGGGAAGAACTTCCTCCCTTGCCCGAACCAGGCTTCGGTCTGCTCGCTGCCGACACCGGGATGGTCTACGTGTACACGGGGATGTCCATGGGACCACTCGATCTGCAGGTCGAGGTCCTCGGTGATGCTCCCGAACTTGTCGACAGTGGGTGGGAAGACATCGAGGAAGTATCGCTGCAGACCTACTCGGATATCGCCACGGTGCTCACCGGCGCGGAGGAACCCGTCGACGGATTCCCGGACACGGTGCTCTCGGCCGGCACCGGAACCTACCGGGTCCGCGCCTATGCAGCAGGACGCGACCTGGCGTGGGATCTCGTCGTCGACGAGGTGGTCGAGAGATACAAGCTGCAGATCTGGCCGGCACCGTACGCGCCACCGCGTATCGTTCAGCATCGCAGCGCACACGCCGTGATGGGCTACTAGAAACTGCTGTCGGCAGGTAGGACCGAGTTGATCCCGTTGTCGAGCGGACGCCCCCGCGAACATGTGAGGTCATTCTGGAATGGTCAGTAGGACGGGACCGGAATTTCTGAGGATTCCGACAAGATCGCGAGAATCCCTGGCTGACACGAACTTGGAAAACCGCAAGTCAGTGCGCCGCCCTACTGACACGTCCGGCGGGAACCTACATTTTTTGTAGGTTGTCCTGTGCCATTCGATCTAAGGCATTGCCGGAACTTGTGAGGCAATTAAAGGAGTCTTGCCAACAATGCGCGGCAGGCAGCCTTGTTTACCAGGGGTTTCTGGCTCGTTGCCATAGGTCGCGGTGAAGGCGATCTACCGGTGTCACTGCCTTGTGTCCGGCATGGTTGTCCTCGAGAAGCACATGGGCATACCGCCAGGTCGCAGGCGAAAAGAGACGGTAGTGACGCCGAGTGCACGTCCTGGGGTGCGGATGCGGCCCTTGGCGCGTGGCAGTGGGGAGCGCGAGTAGGTCTCGTCAGGCGCTGGGACCGGTTGGTTCTCCGCGGTGGCGTTGTCTTCGCATCGAAGGCTCCATCACTGTCGGCTGCCGGTACGAGCGAGCACCCGCGGGCACCCTCGATCGAGGTTCAGCACGCCAGCACGGCGCGTAGTCCATCCTCGACCGGCTGTCGCCGTGCCGGGCATCTCGAGAGACGGATGCCCGGCACGGACGCAACACGGCGGGCAGGTCAGTGGCTGTCGCCGAGGCGGCCGGAGAGACGGTCGAGGCGTTCGAGGCTGGCCCCGTCGAGACCGATGATCTCGACGGTCTTGCCTTTGGCGGCGTACTTGTGGCGGATCGCGTCGAGGGTGGCGACGGTCGAGGCGTCCCAGATGTCGGCACCGGTCAGATCGATGAGGATGTTCTGCGGGTCCCCGACATAGTCGAACTGGTAGATCAGGTCGTTCGAGGAGGCGAAGAACAGCTCGCCGCGGACCTTGTAGACGCGGGTATCGATCAGGCCGTCGCGGTCGGTGTCGGTATCGGCAACTTTTTCGACGGTGGTCAGATGGGCGACGCGGCGGGCGAAGAGGATCATCGCGGTGACCACGCCGAGGATCACGCCGATGGCGAGGTTGTGCGTGACGACGGTGGCGATGACGGTGACGGCCATGACGAGGGTTTCGCTGCGCGGCATCAACCGCAGGGTGCGCGGGTGAATGCTGTGCCAGTCGAGGGTGGCGACGGAAACCATGATCATCACGGCGACGAGGGCGGCCATCGGGATCAACGCGACGATGTCGCCGAGGGCGACGACGAGGATCAGCAGGAACACCCCGGCGAGGAAGGTGGAGATGCGGGTCCGCGCTCCGGAGACCTTGACGTTGATCATGGTCTGTCCGATCATCGCGCAGCCGCCCATGCCACCGAAGAAGCCGGTGACGAGGTTGGCGACGCCTTGGCCCCAGCCTTCGCGGGTCTTGTTGGAATGGGTGTCGGTGATGTCGTCGACGAGTTTGGCGGTCATCAGCGATTCGAGCAGGCCGACCAACGCCATCGCCAGCGCGTAGGGGCCGATGATCGAGAGGGTCTCGAGGTCGAGCGGCACATCGGGAAAGAACAGGGCGGGCAGCGAGTCGGGGAGCTCGCCCTCGTCCCCGACATTCGGCACGTCCCAGCCGAAGACGAGCACCACCGCGGTGAGCGCCGCGATGGCCATCAGCGGCGCCGGGATCACGGTGGTGAGCTTCGGCAGCAAGAACATCACCGCCAGTCCGGCCGCGACCAGCGGATAGACCAGCATGGGCACATCGATCAGGTGCGGTAGTTGCGCGGTGAAGATCAAGATCGCGAGGGCGTTGACGAAGCCGATCATCACGCTGCGCGGGATGAATCGCATCAGCTTCGCCACGCCGAGGATCGAGAGCAGGACCTGCAGTAGGCCGGCGAGGATGACGGTGGCGATGAAGTAGTCCAGGCCGTGCTCGCGGGCGACCGGGGCGATGACCAGGGCGATCGCGGCGGTGGCCGCGGAGATCATCGCCGGGCGGCCGCCGACGATGGAGATGGTCACGGCCATGGTGAAGGAGGCGAACAGCCCGATGCGGGGGTCGACGCCGGCGATGATGGAGAACGAGATCGCCTCGGGAATCAACGCGAGCGCGACGACGAGACCGGCGAGGATCTCGGTTTTCAGGCGTGTCGGGGAGCGCAGAGCGGCGCGTACGGAGATGGCGGGATCGGTGTCCGCCTCGGGTACGGCCGGTGCGTTGCCGGCAGGAGTGGTCACAAGCAGTGTCCTTCTTTTTTCGACGATGAATCGAGAGAGCGGGGGCGACCCCGAGTGCGGACGGGACTGCGCAGTCGCGCCCGCAGATCCCGCCGAACTCTACCCTCACGTAAGGGTAGAGTTCGAATCGAGGGGTGCTTCGACCCGCTACGGTGGAAGCTCGACCGGGACAGAAGGGGAGCGCGCAGGTGAGGATCGAGCCGGACCACATGCAGATCGGTCAGGTGGCGGCGCGCACCGAACTGTCTCTCAAGACCATCCGGCACTACGACGAGGTCGGCCTGGTGACGCCGTCGGCTCGCAGCGCCGGGGGGTTCCGGCTCTACACCGAAGGCGATGTGCAGCGGTTGCTGGTGATCCGGCGGATGAAACCGTTGGGGTTCTCACTCGACGAGATGCGCGAACTACTGGCTGCTCTCGACATGATCGCCGATACCGGCGCTGCCCCCGAAGCAGTGGCCGCGGCCCGCACGGTGCTGGCCGGGTTCCACGAGCGCGCCGAGGACAGCTGCGCCCGTCTGCGCACCCAACTCGCCTACGCGGAGGAACTCACCTCGCTCCTCGAGAGCCACGCGGGCTGATCGGCGGCACCGGCTATCGCGGCGAGGGCGTGTGCGTCGGTGCGGTGAGGTCGTGCAGCGCCTCGGCGCCGACCGGTTCGGTGGTCTGCAAGGGGATCACCGCGTAGCGGGCGGCGAGTTCGTTGCTCACTGTGTCGATCTGGTCGAGTTCGGTCGCGGCGCGCCGGCGGAGCAGTGGCGTGGTGGGCTTCGCGGCGGCCAGGGAGTTGTTGACTACCCATGCCCACGGCTCGATGCCGGCGCGACGCAGATCATCTTGCAGGCCGGCGGCCTCGAGGACGGGGGTGGTCTCGGCGAGGGTGACCAGGACGATCTTGGTCTGGGCCGGGTCCTGCAGGCGCATCAGCGGGGTGGTGAAGTGTGCGCCGTCGCCCAGTTGCCGGGCGATCTCGCGGTGATAGGAACCGGTCGCGTCGAGCAGCAGCAGGGTGTGCCCGGTGGGAGCGGTATCGACGACGACGAACTTGCGGCGTGATTCGGCGATGACCTTCGAGAACGCCTGGAACACCGCGACTTCCTCGGTGCAGGGGGAGAGCAGGTCTTCGGCGAGGGTGGCGCGGTCGGCGTCGTCGAGTCCGGCGCCCTTGGTGGCCAGGACCCGATCGCGGTAGGCCTGACCGGCCTCGTGCGGATCGATGCGGGAAACCTCGAGGTGGTCGAGTTCCCCGACGAGAGTGTCGGTCAGATGCGCCGCGGGGTCGGTGGTGGTCAGGTGCACCTCGTGCCCCCGCTGGGCGAGGGCCACTGCGATGGCGGCGGCGACGGTGGTCTTGCCGACCCCGCCCTTGCCCATGCACATCACCAGTCCGTGACCGTCGGCCTCGATCTCATCGACGAGATCGGTCAGGGGTGCGTCGGCGACCGCGGCGACGTTCGGGTCGGCGTCGACGGCGGACGTCGCTGTGGTGGTGGGGTCGAACAGGGTGCTCAGCGCGTCGATGCCGACCATGTTGACCGGCTCGAGCGGGACCAGATCGGTGGGCAGGGCAGCGATCGCGGCGGGAATCGCGGCCAGCGCCGCCTGCTCGCGGCGGTGCATCGCGGTGGCCACAGGGTCGGTGCCGTCGACGGGTGCGGGCAGTACGCCGTTGACGACCACATGCTGCCTGATCATGCCGATCGCGGCGAGTTCGTCGTGGGTGCGGGCGATTTCGGCGAGAGCGGCGCGGTTGGCGCGGGCGACGAGCACCAGGCGGGTGCGCTCCGGGTCCGAAAGCGCCTCGACCGCGCCGGCGTACATGGTTTTCTGCTTGTCGAGTCCGGCGAGCGGCCCCAGGCAGGACGCGTCGCCCTTCCCCTTGTCGAGGAATTCGGTCCAGTTGCCGGGCAGTTGCAGCAGCCGGATGGTGTGGCCGGTGGGGGCGGTGTCGAACAGCACGTGATCGAAGCCGGCGACCCGATCGTCGGGATCGGTGAGCAGGGAGGTGAATTCGTCGAACGAGGCCACCTCGGTGGTGCACGAGCCCGACAGTTGTTCGGTGATCGAGGCGATCTCCGCGGCGGGCAGCAGCCCGCGCACCGGGCCGATGATGCGTTCGCGGTAAGCGGCGGCAGCCTGTTCGGGGTCGATCTCGAGTGCCGAGAGCCCCGGCACGGCGGGAATCTCGGTGATGGTGTTGCCGATGATCAGGCCGAAGACCTGCCCGAGGTTCGAGGCCGGGTCGGTCGAGACCAGCAGCACCTTCTTCCCGGCCCGGGCCAGGCGCAGCGCCGACGCGCAGGCGAGGGAGGTCTTGCCGACCCCGCCCTTGCCGGTGAAGAACACGAACCGCGGCGGGTGGGTCAGGAAGGCGGGGTCGGCGGCAGCCATGGAAGCAGGTACTCCTTGTCGGGCGGGATCGGCGGGCGGGTGCGGGCCGGGAGTGATCAGCAGCAGGTGGAATCGCCCGGGGTGCAGCACGAGTCGCTGCCGCCGGCGAGTTCGAGCATCGTCACCCCGGACGGCGCTGCGGCGGGAACATCGAGACCGGCCCACGTGGCGAGCTCGGTGCGGGACGGGTAGCGGCCGGTGGCGACGGTGATGTCGTCGACGAGCACGAGCGGCAGACCGTCCGATCCGGCGAGTTCGAGGAATTTCCGGACCGGCTCGTTGTGTGCGAATGCGAGCGGGTCGTTGGCCAGGTTGTGGCGGGTGATGGTGGCGCCCTGCTCGGTCAGCCAGGCCATGTCGGCGGTGAAAGTGACCAGGTTCTGATCGAGGTCCTCGCCGCACACGCCGGTGTTGCAGCACAGGGCCGGTTCGAAGACTGCGATGGTGCTCATGGTGTTCTGCTCCTGGTGGGGTAGGTGCTCAGTGCTCAGCGGTAGGTGCTCAGCGGGTGGGTGCTTCAGGGGGTCGCGGCGAGCAGCCGGGTGGTGAGTTCGTCGACCCGGGCGGCGATGTCGTTGCGGACCAGGCGCATCCGCTCGATGCCGTCGATGCCACGCTCGGACGGCTCGACGGTGTCCCAGTTCTCCACCACCACGCCCGCAGGCACATCGACGTGGGCCTCACGGCCGAGGGTAACCACCAGGTCGACCTCGGCGAGCAGCTGCGGATCGATCGGCTTGGGGTACTCGCCACCGGTGGGTGCCCCGATCTCCTCGACGACCTGCATCGACAGGGCATTGAGCGAAGACCCGGGTTTCGTGCCGGCCGAATGAACGACCACACGGTCACCGGCGGCTTTGCGCATCAGGGCCGCGGCCATCTGGGATTTTCCGCCGTTCTTCACGCACACGAACAGCACCGAGGCAGAGGGCACGAGAGTAGTCCTTCCCGACGAACTCGAGTTGACGCTTGAATTGATGACAGTCAATATAGACGTATGTCGAATCAGCTGTCGAGTGAGGGTGAGCCGTGCTGCCCGCCCCTCTCGCGTGAGCCCCTCACCTCCGATTGGGCCGGCGATCTGGCCCGCATGTTCAAAGCCCTCGGTGACCCGGTGCGCCTGCGCATGCTCAGCATCATCGCCAGCCACCAGGGCGGCGAGAGCTGCGTGTGCGACATCAGCCCCGCCTTCGACCTGTCCCAGCCGACCATCTCGCACCACCTCAAGGTGCTGCGCGAAGCCGGCCTGCTCGACTGTCAGCGTCGCGGCACCTGGGTGTACTACCGGGTGATCCCCGCCGCGCTCGAGCAGCTGTCCGCGGTGCTCGCCACCGAATCCGGCGTGCTGCCCACCTCGGCCTGCACCCCGACGCCCGTCCTCGAGGAGACCCTCTCGTGACCACCTCGACCGAACACCGTTCTGTGGCCGGCAAGATGTCGACCCTCGACCGCTTCCTGGCCGTGTGGATCGGCATCGCCATGGTCGCCGGCCTGCTGCTCGGCCGGATGATCCCCGGCCTCGGCGACGCGCTGAGCGTCCTCGAGATCGACAACATCTCACTGCCGATCGCCCTCGGTCTGCTGATCATGATGTATCCGGTACTGGCGAAGGTGCGCTACGACCGCCTCGACACCGTCACCGGCGATCGCAAACTGCTGATCTCGTCACTGATCCTCAACTGGATCCTCGGCCCCGCCCTGATGTTCGCCCTGGCCTGGTTGCTGCTGCCGGACCTGCCCGAATACCGCACCGGCCTGATCATCGTCGGTCTCGCGCGCTGTATCGCGATGGTGATCATCTGGAACGACCTCGCGTGCGGAGACCGCGAAGCCGCCGCCGTGCTGGTCGCCATCAACTCGGTGTTCCAGGTGCTCATGTTCGCCGCCCTCGGCTGGTTCTACCTGTCGGTGCTGCCCGGCTGGCTCGGCCTCGAGCAGACCACCTTGGACGTCTCACCCTGGCAGATCGCCAAGTCGGTGCTGATCTTCCTCGGCATCCCCCTGGTCGCCGGGTTCCTCACTCGGCACTTCGGTGAAAAGGCCAAGGGCCGCGCCTGGTACGAGGACACCTTCCTGCCGAAGATCGGACCGTGGGCGCTCTACGGGTTGCTGTTCACCATCGTGGTCCTGTTCGCCCTGCAGGGTGAGCAGATCACCTCGCAGCCGCTCGACGTCGTGCGCATCGCCCTGCCCCTGCTCGCCTATTTCATCCTGATGTGGGGCGGCGGGTTCCTGTTCGGCGCCGCGATCGGTCTGGGCTACGAACGCACCACCACCCTGGCCTTCACCGCGGCGGGCAACAACTTCGAACTCGCCATCGCCGTGGCCATCGGCACCTTCGGCGTGACATCCGGGCAGGCGTTGGCCGGGGTAGTCGGCCCGCTCATCGAAGTGCCGATCCTCGTTGCCCTGATCTATGTCTCGTTGGCGCTGCGCAAACGCTTCGCCGACCACACCACCCCCGCCGCGCGGTAGCCGCACGAGACGCCAGGAGACGCCGATGTCCCAGCACCCCGCCCAACCGGACCTGCTCATGCCCCAAGCGGTACTGCACCGCGCCGCCGAACACCTCGCCGACAAATACACCGGGGTGTTCTCCCCGCAGACCGTCGAGCGGATGGTCTTCGAATCCTATGCGGCGCTGCGCCGCACCGCGAAGATCCACACCCACCTGACCTCGCTGGCCACCCGGTTCGCGGGCGAACGCCTGACCGCCCTGGCACAGGCCGACGGCGCGATCGCCAAGGACGTACCCGAGGTGCTGTTCGTGTGCGTGCACAACAGCGGCCGCTCCCAGATGGCGGCAGCACTACTCGCCCATCACGGCGCCGGGCGGGTGCACGTACGCTCCGCCGGATCCGCCCCCGCGGCCTCACTGCATCCCGTCGTGGTCGAGGCGATGGCGGAGGTCGGCCTCGATCTCGGGGCCGAATACCCCAAGCCGCTGACCGACGATGTGGTCGCCGCGGCCGATGTGGTGATCACCATGGGCTGCGGGGACGCCTGCGCGATCTATCCCGGCAAGCGTTACCTCGACTGGTCGCTGCCCGACCCGGACGACGCGTCCCTCGCCACGGTGCGCGCGATCCGGGACGACATCGACTCCCGGGTGCGCGCTCTGCTCACCGAACTCGACACCGTCTCGGCCTGACCATCCACGGAAGGACGTCTACTTTCATGACCACCGACTCCGCGACCGGCAACTCCACAGCCTCGGTGTTGTTCGTGTGTGTGCACAACGCCGGCCGCTCCCAGATGGCCGCCGGATTCCTCACACACCTGGCCGGGGATCGGATCGAGGTCCGCTCCGCCGGATCCGCCCCGGCCGACCAGGTCAACCCGGCCGCGGTCGAGGCCATGGCCGAGGTCGGCATCGACATCTCGACCCAGTCCCCGAAGATCCTCACTGCCGAGGCCGTGCAGGCCTCCGACGTGGTGATCACCATGGGGTGCGGGGACACCTGCCCGGTCTTCCCCGGCAAGTCCTACCGCGACTGGGTGCTCGACGATCCGGCCGGCCAGGGCGTCGACGCGGTGCGCCCGATCCGTGACGAGATCAAAGCCAAGGTCGAAGCCCTCATCGCCGAACTGCTCCCCGACGCTGCCCGTAGCTGAGATCAACTTTCGCTGCACTTGCCCGTGAACGTGAGTGCCCTCCCGAATTCCGATTCGGGAGGGCACTGCATTCCGGGTGTCAGCAACACGCGCTCGCCTGCACCGCCGGCGCGGTCTGCATGTCGTTCGCGGAGTCGGTGGTCGCGGTCGCGGCGGCCGACCCGCAGCACACCGCGTCACCGGAGTTCGCGCCCCGACCGGAGTTCTCTTCGACGAGCAGCTTCGGACTGGTACCGAAGGTCTCGCTGTCGGCGAGGACGGTGTAGACCTCCCACTTCTCCCCGGCCGGGCCGGTGACC
>Ga0182741_1006141_pt1 | contig 10690 bp, 7 predicted proteins | sample eDN5th37CBELigOP_FD_128874 | JGI IMG/M metagenome (GOLD analysis project Ga0182741, IMG submission 128874) | Enriched Organic Plus compost microbial communities from Emeryville, California, USA - eDNA 5th pass 37_C BE-Lig OP (version 2) (version 2) ...
GCGCGGAATGGGCTTGCCGGTCAGCTGCTCGATCGCCGCCACCAGCCGTACATCGTCCGCGGTGGCGATGGTGAAGGCATGGCCCTCGCGCCCTGCGCGTCCTGTGCGGCCGATACGATGGACATAGTCCTCGTCACGGAAGGGCACATCGAAGTTGAACACGTGTGACAGTCCGCCGATGTCGAGGCCGCGCGCCGCGACGTCCGAGCAGACCAGCAGTTGCAGCTCGCCCGCCTTGAACCTGTTCAGGGTCGCGAAGCGGGTCGCCTGGTCCATGTCGCCATGCAGCGCGCCTACCGAGAATCCATGCTTCTTCAGCGACTTGTAGAGGATATCGACATCCACCTTGCGGTTGCAGAAGATCAGGGCGTTCTGCACCTGCTCGCGCCGGATCAGTCGCCGCAGCGCCTCGCGCTTGTCATGCTCATGCACCCAGACGAGGCCGGTGGTGATGGTGGCCGCCACGCTCGCCGGCGGCGCGACGGCGATTTCCTTCGGGTTGGACAGGAAAGCGTCGGCCAGACGCCGGATCTCCGGCGCCATGGTGGCGGAGAAGAACAGCGTCTGGCGGATCTTGGGCAGCAGCGAGACGATGCGCTCGACATCCGGGACGAAGCCCATGTCGAGCATTCTGTCCGCCTCGTCGATGACCAGCACCTTTACGTCGGCCAGCAGGATGCGACCGCGGTCGAACAGGTCGAGCAGCCGGCCGGGCGTGGCGATCAGCACGTCCACGCCCTTCTCGAGCACGGCCCGCTGTTCCTCCATGCTCTCGCCGCCGATCAGCAGGGCGTGGGTCAGCTTCAGGTACTTGCCGTACTTCTCGAACTGCTCGGCGACCTGCAGCGCCAGTTCGCGCGTCGGCTCCAGGATCAGGCTGCGCGGCATGCGTGCCTTGGCCCGGCCGGCGGACAGGATGTCGAGCATCGGCAGGGTAAAGCCGGCGGTCTTGCCGGTGCCGGTCTGCGCGGTGCCTAGCACGTCGCGGCCCATGAGCACGACGGGGATCGCCTGCTCCTGAATTGGTGTCGGCGTAACGTAACCCGCCTCGGCGACGGCGTGCAGGATGGGCTCGGAGAGACCGAGATCGGCGAAGGTGACGCGCGGCGGTGGGGGGGGCTCTGGCTCCTCCTCCGCTGCCTCCGCCTCTGCCGTTTCGGGTTCAGTCGCGGCAGCCTCGGGCACAGCGGCCGGCTCGGTGGCGGAAGGGGGTTCGTGGCCGGTCGAGGCCTCTGGCGCTGGCGTGGTCTCGGTCGGTGCCGCCGCCTCTTCCGCCTGCGCAGGCGCTGCCGGGTCGGCGGGGGCCGCAGCCGGGCTCTCCGTCGCGGGAGTGATGTGTTCGGGCTCGGCCGTTGCCGCTGTGGGCCGGTCGGAGGTCTCGCTCAAGTGCCGTTTGATCCTTACGCGGGACAGCGCCGGCATGGCGAGCATTTAGCACCGCCCCGGCGCGCGGCGCGCCACGTAGAGGGCCGCCGTTCCAGGTCCGTGCGGCATATGCGCCTGCATGGCCTGAAAATCAAGAGATTGCGCCGGTTGTGCGCCGGCTCGGCTGCGACTATGCGGCACGGCCGCCATGCCCGAGACGCAAGACCTCCTGCTGCTGCCCGGCCTGCTCTGTGACGACCGGCTCTGGCGCGACCAGATAGCGGCCCTGCGTGGCCTTGCGCGCTGCAGCGTGCCCGATCTGACGCGGGACGATTCGCTCGCGGCCATGGCGGCGCGGGCGCTCTCCGCCGCCCCGCCGCGCTTCGCGCTCTGCGGCCTCTCCATGGGCGGCTACCTGGCCTTCGAGATCCTACGCCGGGCGCCGGAGCGGGTCACTCGCCTGGCGCTGTTCGACACCTCCGCCCGCCCCGACACGCCGGAGCAGGCGCGGCGCCGGCACGGGCTGATGGCGCTGGCGCGCTCCGGCCGTTTCCGTGGCGTGACGCCACGGCTGCTGCCGCAACTGGTCCATCCCGCGCATGTCGAAGGCCCGATCGGGCGGGAGGTGATGGCCATGGCCGAACGGGTGGGGCAGGAGGCATTCTTGCGCCAGCAGGCGGCCATTCTCCGCCGTGCGGATTCGCGCCCGGACCTGCCCGGCCTGCGCCTGCCGGCATTGATCGCGGTGGGGGAGGCCGACATGCTGACCCCGCCCCCCCTCGCCGAGGAGATGGCCTCGCTGATCCCAGGCGCGCGGCTCGCGGTCATTCCTGGTTGCGGGCATCTCCCGCCGATCGAGGATCCAGCGGCGACCACGACGCTGCTGCGAGCGTGGCTGCAGGCCGCATGAGCCCTGCCGCAACCGCCGGCCCGACCTGCCCCGCTGGACCTCTCGACGTGCCTGCCGCGCCTGCCCATCTCCCCGATGACGGCAACGGCGCTCGGGCAGGCGCCGGCCGACCCCGAGGATCGCCATGCGCCTCCTGCGCCCGCTCCCATGCGTCGTCATGCTTCCCGTGCTCCTGCTGCAGGCCGCGCCCGCTGCTGCCCGGACCTCGCTGTTCCTCGGGTTCGGGACGGCGTTCTACCCGCCTCCGCCGCCCTACTACTATGTGCCGCCGCCTCCACCGGCCTCTTACTACGTGCCGCCGCCTGCCCACCCCTACCCGGGCTACGGCTATGTGCCGCCGCCCGCGCTGACGGGCGAATCCTGCCGTGCGGGCGCCTGGACTTGCCCGCTTGCCGCCCCCGCGCGCATCGGCGATGCCTGTTCCTGCCCGACACCACGCGGGCCGGCCTGGGGGCGGGTCGGCGGCTGAGCGCTTCCGGCGGCCCCGGCGCGGTCCGTGGCCTCGGTCGCGACGGCCGTATCCATCCGGCCGCTTCCGGGACCAAGCGGGATGCGGATGTCACAGCGCAGTCCACCGGGCTGCCAGTTCCGCGTCACCGTGCCGGAGAGCTGGGAGCGGATGGTCTGGTCGATGACGCGCGAGCCGAAGCCCGGCTGATCGGGCGGCCCCGCGAGCCCGGGCCCACCTGCCTCCTGCCAGGCGATTCGCAGCACCGCCTCGCTGGGCTCCGCGCTCCAGGTGACGGTGAGCGTCCCGCCGGGTCGGGACAGCGCGCCGTACTTCACTGCATTCGTCGCCAGTTCGTGCAAGGCCATGCTCAGCGGCTGCACCGCATGCGCAGGGATGGTAATCGGCGGACCGGCGAGGACAGCGCGCGGCCCATCACGCGCCTCGGTGGCGGCCAGGAAGGGAGCCAGCTCACCCTCCAGCAGCGGCTGCAACGCCGCGCCCTCCCAGCGCTGTCGGGCCAGCATGGTCTGCGCCCGTGCGAGCGCTGCAATGCGTCCTTCCACGATCCGGACCAGCTCCCCGACCGAGTGGGCGCGCGACAGCCGCAGCGCCGCCTGCACCACCGCGAGGGCATTCTTGGCGCGGTGGTCCACCTCCCGACGGAGCAGCTCGTTGCGCTGCTCCGCATGCTTGCGTTCGGTGATATCGCGGACGACGCCGATCAGCCGCGCCGGGCGTCCGTTCTCGGAGGTCAGGTTGCCGTTCACCGCCACCCAGCGCTCGCGTCCGTCGGCGCGGCTGATGACGCGGTACTCCATCTGGTAGCGCCCCTCGGAGCCCGGCTGCACGGCGTGCCGCATCGCGGTGCGGCGAAGCGCCCGATCCTCGGGATGCAGGCCCTCGAGGAAGGTCCGGTGGGTGATCTGCTGCCCCTCCGGCACGCCCCACAGGGCCCGGAGCCGTTCATCCCAGGTCGTCCGGCCGGTACGGAAATCGTAATCGAAGATGCCGAAGCCGGCGGCCTGCTGCGCCAAGCGTAGCCGTGCCTCGCTCTCCGCCAACGCGCTCTCGGAGAGCTTGCGGGCGGTGATATCGAGGCTCACGCCCATGATCCGCAATGGCATGGGGCTGCCAGCGGGATCTGCCTCGGCCTCGCCTCGGGACAGCAGCCAGCGCAACCTGCCGTCGGGCAGCAGGATGCGGAACTCCCGCGCGAAGACCCCGCCCTCGCGTGCCAGCCTCGCATGATCTGCGATGATCGCCTCGCGGTCCTCCGGATGGATGCGGGCGAGCCAGGCGGCGAAGTCGAGCGTTGCGCCCTGTGGCAAGCCGTAGAGGGCAAGGAGTGCGTCGGTGGCGATGGCTGTGCCCTCGGACGTCACCTCGAAGGGGATGACGCCGCTTGCTTCCTGCGCCCGGCGTAGCCGAGCCTCTGCAGAACGCAGGGCGTCCTCAGCGCGGCGCAGCGCGGTCAGGTCGGCGCGGGTGCTGACGACGGAGCCGGGTTGGCCGGTCACGGGATCGCGTCGCAGGATCCAATGGGTGGCCGCCACCAGCCGCGTTCCATCCTTGTGCTGCTCCACCAGCTCACCGTGCCATTCGCCGGTGCAGGTCAGCTGGTGCATGGCCGCGCCGCGGCCGCCAGGCGGCCATTCGGTGCGCAGCAGTTCGGCAGCCCGGCGGCCGGTAGCCTCGGCCCGGGTGAAGCCGTACAGTCGCTCGCAGCCTGCCGACCAGTGCCGGATCGTGCCGTCCGGAACAAGGATCATGACCGGCGTCAGGTCCAGCGCCTCGGACAGCTCGGCGAGAGCCGCCGTGCGTTCGCTCGCCCGCCGCTCGAGCCCGGCATTGGCGTCGCGCAACTGCTCCTCGCCACGGCGGACCCGCAGGGTCAGTGCCAGGAGCAGCAGCGCCGCCGGCAGTCCGGTGACAAGCTGCGGCAGCATCATCTCCGCCCAGTGCGCAATGACGGCGGCATGTGGCCGGAAGGCGGCGGCATAGACCGGCAGGCTATCCAGCCTGTGCATGGCCACCAGCTCCCGCATGCCACCCGGCCCGATATCGCTGAAGCTCGCCGCGTGCACCGCCTCGGCGGCCAGCGCGCGAACGCGGCCCTGCGGGGGCAGCCGGTCCGTATCGTCGGTCAGCGCCAGCCACTCGCCATCCGCCAGCAGAAGGGCGAGGGCGTCCCGCCCATCGCCCGTCAGGGGGGCGAGGCCGGCGCTGAGGGTGGCCGGATCGGTGATCAGGTTGACGAGCCCGTCGAAGGCCTCCGGCGGCAGGCCGTTGCCAGTCTCCGTGCGGCGATGGCTGACGGCGAGAAAGGGCCGACCGTCCATCCAGCTGAGATGCACCTGGCCGAGACGTGGCACAGGCGTACCGGAGGGTGCGAGCGCCTGGAAGGCATCGTGGTCGGCGCTGCGGATTCCGCGCGGCACCGGAAAGGCAGTCGTGGAGAGCAGCAGCTCGCCGTTCCGGTCCGTGACGGAGCTGGCCTGCACTTGCGGCAGCTCGGCGACGAGGCGGCGGAGCGCATCATGCAGTTCCGCCTCCCGCCTGCGGATCGCCTCGTCTGACAGGCCACGCAGAAGGTCGTTCACCCGTCCGAAGGCGATGCCATGGGAGGAGATCATGCGCAACGCTTGGTCGGCCTCTGCCCCAGCCGTACGGGCGAGTTCTGTCGTCGCTTCATGCCAAGCGGTGCGCCAAGCGAAGGTGGCTCCGACGCCCAGCATCGCCAGAGGCATGAGGAGGGCGCCGAGCAGCAGGGCGAAGCCGGCCCGTCCGCCGCTGGCGGGTGGCCCGCCCGGGGCACCAACCCGGCGGACACTGGCCCGCGCCCCAGCGGTAGGAAAACCTGATGTTGCCATCGAACCCCTGGGCCGCACCCGGAACCGAGTGCGACCTGACTCTAACCTCGCGCGCCGGCATTGCGCCGGGAGCAAGGTTGTATCGCGAATTTATGTGCCCGCCGATGCTGTACGGAGCCGCCGCTCGGCGCGGCGCCCGATCGGTCACCTTTTTCCGGCCGTTCCTGCACAGGACTGCCCCCGGAGGCGACGGCCGCGGTCGTGTGCAGCCCCTTCCGGACCGCCGCGAGGGTCAGTAGGCGTAGCCCGGGCCTGGGTAGGCTGGCACGTTACCGTAGCCGTAGGTGTCCGGGACGTAGCCATAGCCTCCATAGCCGTAGTCCTGGGCCGCCTCCTCGGCGTCCTGTTGATCCGCGGCATTGCCGATCAGGCCGCCGATCAGTGCCCCGGCCGCCGCGCCGCCGGCGGCACCGAGGCCTCGATCCCGCCGGTCAGCCACCGCCGCGCCGAGCAGACCACCGGCGACGGCGCCGGCGGCCGCACCGGTCGCGGTATTCGAGGGAGCGGGACCATAGGCGGGATAGCCATAGCCGTAGCCATAATAGGCCGGCACCTGGACGCAGGCCCCGAGCGGCAGCAGCAGCGCAGCTAGCGCCATGGCCCGGTATCGATTGCGGGGAGACATGGAACGGGTCCTCCGGTTCATGCGCCGCCAACGCGGAACGGACCGCTCGCGTCGCTCCGCTGGGTCTCGCGAGAGGTTGGGCCTGCCTTGCGGCGAGCGGGTGGCAGCACGGCGGCAACAAGCCACAGCGCTCGACAGCGCGCGCGCTTTGCCGGAGAAGGCCAGGGGATCCATCGGCGGGGCAGGGATGGCGGTGGCCGCACCCAGGCGGGCGAGACTTCCGGAAATCCTGACAGTCTTCGCCGCGCTCGGCATGGCAAGCTTCGGTGGCGGCCTGCCAGGCTGGATGCACCGCGAAGTGGTGCAGAAGCGCCGCTGGATGTCCGAGGAGAGCTTCCTTGCCGGCATTGCGCTCGGCCAGGTGCTGCCGGGCCCCAACAGCGTGAACCTCGCCCTCTATATCGGCCAGCAGCTGCGCGGCGCGCCAGGGGCGGCAATGGCGGGGCTGGGCATCCTCGGCCCACCTTTCCTGGTCGTCCTGGGACTCGCGCTGCTCTACGCGCGCTACGGCGCGATCGAAGGGCTCTCCTCGGTGCTTGGTGGTCTTGCTGCGGCCGGGCTCGCCAATTCCTGCGTCGTCGGCCTGCGCACGGCGCGGCGCATGCGTGGATCCTGGCCCTGGCTGGTGGCGGGCGCCACCTTCCTTGCTATCGGCGTGCTGCGGCTGCCGATGATCCCGGTGGTGCTGGTGCTGGCTCCCGTCTCGATAGCATTGGCCTGGCGGGAAGGGCGCGCGCGCGATGCCGCTTGACCGCCTGCTTGCGCTGGCGCTGGTCTTCGCGCCGCTCTCGCTGGTCTCGCTCGGCGGTGGACCCTCCATCTTCGCGGAAATGCAGCGCCAGGCCGTGGAAGCCCAGGGCTGGCTGACCGACGGGGAGTTCGTCGATCTGTTCGCCATCTCGCGCGCGGCGCCCGGCCCCGGCTCGCTGATCGCTGCGCTGATAGGCTGGAAGGCCGCAGGGCTGGCCGGTGCCGTGGTGGCCGCGCTCGGCCTCTATCTTCCCTCGTCGCTGCTGCTGCTCGCAGTCGGCCACTGGTGGCGACGGCGACGCGACAGCCCGGCGCGAATGCTGATCGAGGCCGGACTCGCCCCCATCGCGGTCGGCCTGATCTTCGCCGGTGTGCTGACCCTCATGCGGGCGGACGGCGCCAGCCCGCTCGAAGTGGTGACGCTGCTGCTCTGCACACTCGTCCTGGTTCGTGGGGCGAGCCCCTATGCGGTGATGGCCGTGGTGGCGGCGCTTTATGCCGGGTTATTCCGGTTGGGGCTGATCGTGGGGTGAGCAGGGCGGACCCTCCGGGCGTTGCGGTTGACAGCCCGTGCACCGCCGCCCGAGGATGCGCGCCCATTTGCAGCACCGGCAATGCAGTCGCATCGGAGGGAGGGGGCCGCCATGGCCGATCAGCGCTACGTCGAGCATGCGTTCGATGGGGATGTGCATATTCTGCGCATTGCCAACCCTCCGGTGAACACGCTGCGCACGGAAGTGCGCGCGGGCCTGCTGGAGGGGCTGCAGGCCGCCATGCGGGAGGGGGCGCGCGCCATCGTGCTGATCGGCACGGGCCGCAACTTCAGTGCCGGCGCCGAGATGACGGAGTTCGGCAAGCCGCGGAAGCCGCCTTCGCTGAACGAGGTGTTCGATGCGATCGAGACCTCCAAAACCCCCATCGTCGCGGCGATTCACGGCAATGCGCTGGGCGGCGGGCTGGAACTGGCGCTTGCCTGCCACGCGCGCGTCGCCTCGCCCGGCGCACAGGTGGGCCTGCCGGAGGTGAAGCGCGGCTTCGTCCCGGGCGCCGGCGGCACGCAGCGGCTGCCGCGGCTGATCGGCCTCGAGGCGCTGCGCATCATCGTCACCGGTGAGCCTGTCAGTGCCGAAGAGGCAGTGAGGCTCGGCTTCGTGGATGCCGTGCTGCCGGCCGGATCCGTGGCCGATCTGGAGAAGGCAGCCATCGCCTGGGCGCGGGAGGCCGCGACGGCCGGCCGCAAATTCGTGCTGGCGAAGCACCGCACCGACAGGATCAAGGGCCAGGACATGACCGCCTTCGATGAGGCGGCAAAGAAGCTGCTGGCCCGCTCGCGCGGTCAGGAAAGCCCGAAGGGCTGTGTGGAGGCGGTGCGCGCCGCCTTCACCAAGCCCTTCGATGAGGGACTGACCATCGAGCGTGAGACCTTCCAGCGCCTGGTGCAGGGTGAGCAGAGCCACGCGCTGCGCCACATCTTCTTCGGCGAGCGCGAGGTGGCGCGTGTGCCCGACGTACCGGAGGGTACGAAACCGCTGCCGGTGCGGAAGCTGGTGGTGATCGGCTGCGGCACCATGGGCGGCGGCATCGCCATGAGCGCCGCCAATTTCGGCATGCCGGTGACGGTGGTGGAGAGCAGCCAGGAGGCGCTGGAGAAGGGCATCAAGCGCTGCGAGGCGAACTGGCAGCGCACCGTCTCCAGTGGCCGCCTCTCCCAGGCCGAATACGAGAAGCGCCGCGCCAACCTGACCGGCACCACCGATTTCGAGAAGGTTGTGGGTGAGGCCGACCTCGTCATCGAGGCGGTGTTCGAGGACATGGGCGTGAAGAAGGAGGTGTTTGCGCGGCTGGACAAGACGGCGCGGCCGGGCATCGTTCTCGCCTCCAACACCTCGACGCTCAACATCGACGAGATCGCCAGCGCGACGCAGCGGCCGGAACTGGTCTGCGGCATGCACTTCTTCAGCCCGGCCAACGTGATGCGCCTGCTGGAGATCGTGCGCGGAGCGAAGACCGGTGCGGAGACGCTGGCGACCGCCATGGATGTCGGCAAGCGCATCGGCAAGCTGAACGTCGTGGTGGGCAATTGCGACGGCTTCGTCGGCAACCGCATGACCGGCAAGCGCGGCCCACAGGTGGAGAAGCTGCTGCTGGAAGGCTGCCTGCCGCAGGACATCGACCGCGTGATGGAAGCCTATGGCATGGCCATGGGCCCACTTGCGACCGGCGATCTTGCCGGCCTCGACATCGGTGCGGCGGTGCGCAAGGCGCGCGGCACGGTGGCGCCGGTTGCCGATGCGGTGGTGGCCGCCGGGCGGCTCGGCCAGAAGACCGGCAAGGGCTATTACGACTACGACGAGAATCGTAAGCGCATGCCATCGAAGGAGGTCGAGAAGATCATTCTCGACCTCTCGGAGAAGATGCAGGTGCGCCGCCGCAAGATTGAGGATCAGGAGATCCTTGAACGTCTCCTGCTGCCGATGGTGAACGAGGGCGCGCGTATCCTCGAGGAAGGCATCGCCTACCGACCGATCGACATCGACGTCATCTTCGCCAACGGCTTCGGCTGGCCGGCCTGGCGCGGCGGGCCGATGTTCTGGGCCGATCGCATGGGGCTGAAGACCGTGCGCGACCGTCTGGCACATTATGCCGAGGTGACGAACGACCAGAATCTGAGGCCCGCTGCGTTGATCGAGAAGCTGGCGACCGAGGGCGGCAGCTTCGCCACCATGAAAGGACCGGCGAAGATCTGAGCATGGACCCTGCGCGCCCCGTCTCCTGGGAGTGGGTCTATCGGCCCGACCTTGACCGGGGTGCGCCGGTTCGCATTGCGGCATTCGGCACGCTTCCGCTGCCCGACCGGCACCACCCGGCCGACCGAACCGGAACTGCCGCAGGGCCCATTCCTGGCCGTGGATGGCGACTGCGTGGAGGGAGACAGCTTTTTCCGCCTGATCGACCGGAAGAAGGATATGATCCTGGCCGGCGGCTTCGATCTCCATCTGCAGTTGAGGAGGCGTTCTACGAGAACCCGGAGGCGACGGAACGTGCCGTGGACCTTCCCGGCGGACCGTCCGGGCGGGCAGGATCAACAGCATGCCGGTAGCGCTGGCGATTTGTCCCACTTGGCGCAGACATCGGCGGGCAGGCCGATGAGGCTGCCGCCGATGGAGGGGAGCGGGCGCGCGCCACCATGCCCACCACGGCGTAGAACGATTACACGGAGAGGAACAGATGGAACTTCGCTGGACCGAAGAGGAGCGTGCCTTCCGCCAGGAAGTGCGGGACTTCATCAATCGTGAGCTCCCGAAGGAGACACGCGACCGCATGATCCGCGGCAAGTCCCCCACCAAGGACCAGGTCGTGGAATGGCAGCGCAAGCTGAACAAGCGCGGCTGGGCGACGCCTGACTGGCCGGTCGAACATGGCGGCCCGGGCTGGACGCCGGCGCAGCGTTACATCTTCCGCGAGGAGCTGATGCAAGCGCCGGCGCCGCAGCCACTCGCCTTCAACACCAACATGTGCGGACCGGTCATCATCGCCTTCGGCACGGAGGAGCAGAAAAAGCGCTTCCTGCCGCGCATGGCGAATCTTGACGACTGGTGGTGCCAGGGCTTTTCCGAGCCCGGCGCCGGTTCCGATCTCGCCAGCCTCAAGACCCGCGCGGTACGGCAGGGCGACCACTACATCGTCAACGGCCAGAAGACCTGGACGACGCTGGCGCA
>Ga0182741_1006142_pt1 | contig 10687 bp, 10 predicted proteins | sample eDN5th37CBELigOP_FD_128874 | JGI IMG/M metagenome (GOLD analysis project Ga0182741, IMG submission 128874) | Enriched Organic Plus compost microbial communities from Emeryville, California, USA - eDNA 5th pass 37_C BE-Lig OP (version 2) (version 2) ...
ATCGGCCATCTCCAGCAGCCGCGCGCGCCGGGCATCCGGCAGGTTGGCGTCGCGGGCGCGTTCGCGCAGCGCGTCGCGCACGTCGCGGGTCAGCACCGTGCGCGCCTGTGCCACGCAGCGCTGAGCGGCGTCCAGGATGCACTGGCGAATCAGGCTGCGGTCGGCGCGCGTCATGCGCGCTTCCTCCTTGTCCTCGCCGCCGGTGATCATCAGCCGGGCGGTGATTTCGAGTTCGCCGAGCACGTCGCGCTGGTCATCCCCGTCGTCGGCCGGATGGGCGTCGCCATCCTCGTCCAGGGCGTCGGCGTCCAGCGTCTGCACCTGGCCCGGTGTATCCACCAGGCGCCAGGCATCGGCGAATGGCGCCAGGCTCACGCCCGCGCCGGGCGCCAGCTTCACGCGATGCACGCTCAGGCCCAGCCGAGCGGCGAAGTCACCGAACAGGCCAAAGCTGTTGCCGGCCTCGACGATGAACAACCTGGGCCGGTAGATGGCCGTGACCTGGTTGAGGATGTTGTTCAGCGTGGCGCTCTTGCCGGAGCCGGTCGGGCCGAAGAGGAACAGGTGGGCGTTCATCTGCCGGTCGAGCCGGTTCAGTGGATCGAAGGTGATCGTGCCGCCGCCCCGGTTGAAGAAGGTGATGCCCGGATGGCCGGTGCCCTGGCTGCGCCCCCACACCGGCGCCAGATTGGCCGCGTGCTGCGCGAACATCAGTTGCGTGTACCACTGCCGCTTGTCCGCCGCCGGGTCGAACAGACAAGGCAGCCAGCGGAGGTAGGTGTTGAGCGGCGCCACCTCATCCTCTTCGCGCACCGGCTGCAGGCCCGCATTGAGCATGACATTGACCAGTTGCAGGCCGCGGGCGTCGAGCTGCGCCATGTCGCGGCCGCGCAGGTAGAACGCCAGCGTACCCCGGTACAGCTTGTGCGCACTGCCGATGAGGCCGCGGGCCTGCTGCATGTCCTGGCGCGCCTGCTCGCTGGCGAGCGTCTCGCCGACCGCCTTGCGGGCCAGGTGGTTGAGGTGCGCCTCCAGCACGTCCTGCGGCGTGGCGACCAGGGTCAGGCACATCACCGTGTCCTCGGGCATCTGGTCGAACAGCGCGTTCATCGCATCGCCGCCCTTGCGCGTCTCGCCGGTCACGTGTCCGGTCGCGGGCGGCGAGCGCAGACGATCCATGACGATGGCCCGGTGCGGCATGCCGTCGAAGAACCACAGGCCGCGGGCGACATCCGAGCGCGGCTGGCCGAAGAACAGGCGTTGCGCGAAGTCGCCGCTGGCCAGTTCGATCTCGCCCTCTTCCTGTTCCTCCGGGTAGCGGGCGAGCGCGTAGAAGCGTTCCCGGTCTTCGGCCGTGCTGCCCAGCACGCCGGGGTTCGGGTTGAACCAGCGCAGCAGCCAGTCGTGAATGTCCGCCGCGCCAAGGCGCCGGGCCTTGACGCCGGCATTCGCCAGGCCGCCGACCAGGCGGTCGCAAATCGTCGCCAGGGCCTGCTCGGGCGATTGCCCGCGCCGGACCGATGTGGCGTCCGGGGTGCGCCGATAAACCACCATGCGCACGCGCCGGGTCTGGCCGCGCCACGGCAGGCGTGTGACCGTGGTGTCCTCAAACAGGCCACCGGGCTTGGCGATCGCGCGCAGGTGGTGCCCGAAGAAGCGCAGATAGAACTCGCTGAACGCGCTGCCCTGCGCGCGTGGATGCAGGTACGCCCCCAGCGTGCGCAGGTAGTGGTCCCAATCGGCTTCGTCCTGCGCATAGAGCTGCACCACCCACGGGTTCTCGTCCAGTTCGTCGAAGGAGTCCTGCAGCGCGTTCTCCAGGGCATCGCGGGCCTGCCACAGCCAGGCGGTCTCGCGCCCTTCGGTACCGATCGGCTGTAACTCGAAGAACGCCGCCACCGATTGGCCATCTTCGAGCAGCATGCACCTCGTGGCCGGCAGGTACTCGACCCAGGGCAGCAGGTCGGCGAAGGACGGCGCCACGTCGTAGAGCGCCGCGTGGTCGGCCTGCGTCGCGGGTCGCCGATGATTCGACCCAAGGGCGGCGCCAGGTGCGTCGATGCCGTGTGCAGCGAGGCGGTCGACATGCCGCGTCCAGGCATCCGGCTCGATGTCGGCCTGGACTGGCCTGGAGGCCGGACGACGCGGCCACGGCAGTCGCCAGCCCATCAGTAGTCCTCCAGCCGCTCGCCGGGCATCGCGTACTGCACGCGCTGGTAGAGCGGGAAGACGGTGCTGTAGCCGGGTACCGGTACCGGGTCGGTGCCGGCCAGGTGCGGAAAGACGTACATGACCAGATCGGGGTTTGGCAGTCGATGGAACTGTCGCTGGATCTCGTTCGCTGCCGTGCGGGTGTAGGCCGCGTTCCGGGCGGGCGCCGCGAGGGTGTCAGCGTCGGTCAGCGGACGGCGCAGGTCCTGGCGTGCGTCGAGCAGCAGGCGGCCGGCCTGGCCGCCGCTATAGCCGCCAGTCTCGTGCTGCCAGATGTCCAGCATGGTGTGCTCGCCCCGGGGCAGCAGCTTTTCCGAGCTGGTGGCACAACCCGCGAGAACGGCGGCGGCGAGCAGGACAAGGGGACGGTCAATCCAGGTCCGACGCATGTGCTTCTCCCATGAGGTGATTCACCCGGCGCCCCTTGGCGTCGTGGTCGATGGCGATCGGCTGCTCCAGGTGCACGGCCACCCTGGCGCCGGGCTGCACGTAGACCGCAGCGAAGGCCTGGCCGTAGAGCTTGTTGACCCAGTCGGCCATGTCGCGCACGCCACCGGCCAGGATGCGGCCCATGGCCTCGTTGCCCGAAATGCCGACCGTGCCCAGCGAACCGTTGTTGTTGGCGACCACGGCCACGCTGCCGTTGTCGGACTTGATGAGCGAGGCGGCGCCCGCGCCGGCCGCGGTGATCAACGCCTGCGATCCCAGGTACTGCTGGGCATTGCTGCGGCGCTCGCCCGAGACGCACGGGATGCCGTAGGGATCGCTGATCCAGCCCAGGCCATCCAGCAGACTGGTGCTGTTCTGGCTTCGACTGCGCTTGCCGTCGTCCTCCGGCACCGTGCGGATGGTGCCGTCGCTGAACACGAAGGTGATGGAACGGACCTGCCCACGCACGCACGAGAGCGTCCAGTCGCCCGAGGCCGTACCGCTCACCACCGCACCGGCCACGTCGGGAATCTCGATCCCGTTGGCCGCCAGGTTGTCTGCCTCGATCAGCACCTTGAAGGGGAACGGGTCGTTGACGGTGCCGTCGATGGGGATGCGACCGATCAGCGCGGTCATGGCGACCGAGCCCATCAGCGTGGCATTGGCGGGCACCGTATAGACCGCCTGGGCGGTGCCGCCAACGGCTTGCGCAGTCCTGTCGCTGACGGCCTCCGCCGCGGCCGACAGCTCCGGCGAGGCCGGGCCGAAGCTGGAGGGAAAGGCGGGCAAGCGCAGGCTGCTCGAACCGCCCTTCGGATCGGGCCGGGCGTCAGCCGGTTCGATCCAGCGCATGCCGCCATCCTTGAGCGGTCCGCCGTCATGCCCGTCCAGTCCAAGGCCGATCGGCAGGTCGGCGGCATCGCCCTTGCCGGACAGCCCGTCCAGGCGGCGCTGCAATTCCTGCATCAGCCCTTGCGTCTGCTGCCGGTCGCTGGCGGCCTGGATGCGCTCCTGTTCCAGGCGGCGGCGTTCGCTGTCGAGGGCGTTCTGGATGCGCTGGTCGATCGCACCCTCGCGGGTACGCAGGCGCTCGTTCTCCGCCTTGTGCTGGCGGTTGTCGCTCAGCGCGGTCTGCAGCTCGGTGCGGAGCTGCTTGACCTGCGCGACCAGGGTGGCGACGGTATCGCGCGGGGTGTCGCCCGCGATGCCGAGCGCCTTCATTTCCTCGGGAGTGAGCTGTCCGGGGACATCCTGCCTGCCAGGTGCAGCGTCACTGCCTGAGAACAACCTGGCACCGACGAACACCAGCAACAATGCCATCGGAATCAGCAGCCACTTCAACAGGGGATTACTCCTCATCGGACGTTCTCCCCGCAGCGGCGGCCGACGGCAGGTTCGTGCCGGTATCGATGGGGCTGAGCACCGGCATCAGGGACTCGGCCAGGCCACGGCCGCGCGTGACCAGATAGACCACCGTGGTGTCGGTCGAAGCGCCCGCCGGCCCAAGGTCGGGATGCTGGAAGGTCGCGGCCACGAAGTCGCCTTGCAGCACCCTTGGATCGAGATCGATACGGTGAGGCGAGGTGTTGGTCAGGCGCACCGCGGTGACCCACTGGTCTTCGAGTCGCCAGGCCGCCAGCGCCCGCGCTTTGAGCGGCAGCGTTGGCAGCAGTGTGTCCAGCGCGAGCGGGCGCCGCAGCGGCACGCGCCCGACGCCGGCCACGGGCTCGACGGTGCGCAGCGGTGCGTAAAGGTTCTGCGCCGCGTAGCGCGTCAGGACAACGGTTATCGGCGTCTGCCGACGCCTGGCGGGTTGCGCTGCTTGGGTCGGACCGGCGGCAGTGTCACCGCTGGCATCCTCGGCGGCGTCCTGCAGGACGATGCGTACAGGCTCCAGCGGCGGCTCGCCTTCCCGGGCGTCCGTGGCTGCGATGTCGACCAGCACGATGGCGCCGGATTCCACGTCCTGCAGCTGCAGCCGCGTCGGCGCGATGGCCTCGCTGGCGCGCAGGTAGATGGCGCCGCCCGCGCTCTGCACGCGCAGCCGCTCGCCCAGGCTCGGGGGCAGGCCGACACGCACGTTGCGGTCGATGAACATCACGCGCTCCTGGCCGACGACCAGCGGGACGGCCAGCGGCAGCCGCTGCCAGCGCAGGATCTCGATGGCATGGCTGTCCGGCACCAGGCCGAAGCCAAGGGCCAGGCTCGCCGCGATGGTGAAGACGTGGTGTTTCATGGATTGCCTCCCTGCGAAGGGTCGCCGCCGGGCATGCCAGACGGAGGCACTGCCGGCGACGGTGCCTCGATGCGCTGCGGCGCGCCGTCATAGCAGTCCAGCGCAAGGCCGAAGGGGTTGTGCTGGGGATCGACGTCCAGCCGCACAACTTTCAGCGGATAGCGCACCAGGGCGCGCTTGACCTGCTCGGCGCCGTAGTACTCGTCCGCGCTGACATCGAGCGTGACGATCCAGTCGCGGCTGGAAACCGTCTTCACCCGCATCGTGGGGTTGTCGCCAAAGCCGCGCCCCGGAATCTCGTAGATGCCGCGCACCCGCTGCCGCAGTTCGCCGCTGCTGCGCCGGTGCTCGTAGTCCTGGCGCAGGAAGGCCTGGCAGGACGGTGTGAAATAGGCCGACAGCGCGTGGAGGTTGCGCGGGTAGTCCTGCTCACCATCCGTCGGCCAGCGCTGGACCTGCTGCCAGACGTAGAAAGCGAATGCATAGACATTCTCGGGCGGCACGTCCCACCAGGCGCGGGTGCTGCCCGATCGCAGATCGGGGGGCACGTGGATCGTCAGTTGCCTCGGCGCACTCCACCAGCCGAAACCGAGCAGCAGCGCAACCACGAACAACGCACCGGCGCCCAGGCGCAGCGTGCGCACATGGGCCTGCAAGTGATGGACTTCATTCCTGAAACGGCTCATGAGACGGCTGCTCCGCGTGAGCGTCGAGTGGTCCAGTACCCAGAACGCGTAATGAGACGGTGCCCACCGAGCCAGGACGCTGCCAGCGGATGGCGCAGCGCTAGGTGCCACTGCAGTTGCCGGTACAGCCAGGTGTCCGGGCGGCCGCGCTTCTGCCGGCGCAGGAAGCCGCCACCACCAAACACGCCAGCCGCCACGCCGGCCACGACCAGGGTCGGCACCATGGCGACGCTGTGCGTGGCCCAGGCCAGCGGCACGCCGGCGATGAACCCCGCCACCGCGGATAGGCCGGCGCAGATCCAGAGTTCGTCCGCGGTCAGGCCCCTCACCACCACGGGCTGGCGGTTCAGCCTGTGCGGCAGGAAGGTGACCAGCCCGTCACGCGCGATATCGTTCAAGGCCGTCATCGCCGCTCAGAGCACGCCAGTGGCCTTGGTCAGCAGCCAGATGCCGACCACCAGCAGGATCGCACCCACGGCCACGGTGAGGCCGAACTGGCCCCAGGTGGCGCGGCCGGTATGGATTTCCGAGTAGCGTGTATAGGCGTGGTAGCACACGCCGACGAACATCGAGGCGACCACCAGCAGCGCGATCAGCAGCACGATGTCGTAGCCGTAGTTCTGCAGCGTCTGCATGATGCCGCTGCCCTGTCCGCGCGAGGGGTCCTCGATGGTCGGCAGGCCCTGCGCCCGGGCCGCCAGCGGCAGGCCCAGCAGCATCAGTGGCGCGAGGATGGGGGTGGCAACGCGATGGGGAATCGGATGGGTCTTCATGGCGGTCGGGCCTTTCGTGGTGGTCAGGACAGGAGGAAATAGGTCAGCACCAGGTACATCGCGACGAAGCGCACGACGACACCCAGGAACTGGCGCTGGGACAGGCGCTGCAGTTCGTCCCGCAGCTTCGCCTGTTCTCCGGCAAAGTGTTCGAAGACGACGGACAAGACCAAACCGAGTTTGTCGAGAAGGCGGTCGAGGAAGCCGTGCGCGACCTGCACGGGCAGTACGGTTGCAAGGTGTTCAATCTCAGCTATGGCGACCTGAATAAGGTGTACGACGGTCGGCATGTCCGCGGGCTGGCCTATACCCTGGATCGTCTTACGCGCGAGCTGGGCGTGTTGTTCGTGGTGCCGGCGGGCAACTTGCAGCTCAACCAGCTCCCCCAAGATGCCCGTGGGCAATACCCCCACTATTTGTTCGAGGAGCACGCCCGGCTGCTGGACCCGGCCACGGCGCTCAACGCCCTCACGGTCGGCGGTATCAGCCTGTTCGAGGCCACGCGCGACGCGCAAAACCATCCCAACACCATTGAAGATCACATCCTGGCGCGGGCGAACCAGCCCTTCCCGTTGACGCGACGCGGGCCATCCATCAACGGCGCCATCAAGCCGGATGTGGTGGAACATGCGGGGAACATCGCCCTGATGCTTACAGGCGGCCGCCCTCGCCATACGGGGCTGGGTGTCGTGTCGCTCAACGGCGGATTTGCCACCCACGGATTCGCGTTCAAGGAGGACATCGGCACCAGCTATGCCGCGCCGCTGGTGGCCCACAAAGCCGCGCGGCTACTGGCCGAAGTGCCCGACGCTTCGCCCAGCCTGCTGCGCGCACTGATCGGCGCCCATGCCCGCTGGCCGCAAGCCTGCGAAGCGCTGTTGAACCCCGGCAACAATGCTGAAGGCCGCGACAAACTCCTGCGCCTCGTCGGGTATGGGCGCGTGGACGATGCGGCGCTGTTCCGCTCGCTTGATCACACCGTCACCCTGCTGGCCGAAGAGCGCGTCGGAAACGACCAGCACCACTTCTTCGAACTGCCTGTGCCGGACAGCTTCTGGGCCAACGGGCGCCGTACGCGCGAAATTACGGTGGCGTTGGCCTACAGCCCCGAGGTACGCACGACCCGCCTGGACTATCGCCGCACGAAACTCTGGTTCAACCTCGTGGTAGCCGACAGCCTGGATGACGTGACTCGTGCCTTCCAGCGCAACCGGGAAGAAGGTATGGGGGAGCACAGCAATGGCCGCTGGCTGCCCAACGACACCCGCAAGAACGGCACGTTGCAGGTCTCTCGATGGCGCTTCAAACAGGCGCTGGCCAACGGTCACAAGGTGTTCGTCGTAGTGACCCGACAAGATAGTCCTTGGTCCGATGGGCGCGATGGGGACGAGCCCTATGCCGTCGCCGTGGTACTGGCGGATCGGGAGCAGGCCAACGCTCAGCTCTATGCCCAAGTGCGGGCGGCGCTGCAAGCCCGTGCCCAGGCACGTGCGCGTGCTCGGATTGGCGGGAGGGGCTGATGGCTGCGCTCGAACCTCAGTACATGACCATTCTGGAGACGGTGCAGGCCAAGCGATTTGTGCCTTTGCGCTCGCACCAAAATTTCAGATCCCAATCATTGGGCTATCCGGGGAAGCAGGTGCGTCATCATGGATAACACCCGCGACCCGTCACTTCGGCTTCGTCCATGGGCATCGCTGGTGCTCTTTCTGAGCGCCTATTCGCCCCTTATGCTGATTCTGATCATCAAGGATTACGATGCAACCAGCCCCGGTCTGCTTCCCCAGAATCCGGTATTCAGCGGCATCCTGTTGCTGATCGCAGTGTTCAGCAGTTTGGCTGTGCTTCGTTCCGTCAGAGAAATCGATGGCGGGCTGACGGTGACGGTCACCAAGGCGTCCAACAAATCGGGCGACATGTTCGGCTACACCATCCCCTACATGCTTTCGTTCATGAAGGTGGACCTGGGAGACTGGCAGGTCATTGTGAGCCTCGCCCTTTTTCTAGCCATTCTTTTCATCATGGCCTACCGCACCCAGACGGTTTTCGTGAACCGGCATACCGGTCTCGCCTTCCTTCAGCACCGCAACGATCTGGCTTTCCGTAAACCTACTTTTCTTCAAGGGAGTCTCCGACTCGTGGAGGCCCCGAAATTCTACTGGCTGATGTCTACTCGGAGGGGGAGTTTACGCCTTCATATTAGCTATTCGCGTTGGCAATCTCCGAATCGTGGAACTTAATCGACGCATAAAAAATTGCTCCTGTTTTACCAACAAGAGCAGTTAATCAGAATTCGGTTGTTGACAATTTTTAAAAATCAAATATGATTTAACTGTATGTTGGTAGTATACCTATACGATAATTCTAAAAAATGTCAAGGGTATGCTGTTAGAAACCGGGTGGTGCTGAATCTAACAAAATAAAAAAGCCAGTCAATGACTGGCTTTTTTATTTACTTCTTGCATTCAGCGATCAAGTTCCTTCTGACTAACGGCCCATAGGCGGTCGGGGTGCTACTTTCGTTTCTATCAATAACACTATATTTCCCCTGACAAGCCTTAGTGGCAGCCTCATAGCATGAGGCCCAGCTATCAGCCGAACCGTCACATTCAACAAGGAAACCTTGTTTTCCTTCTGGTGTCGTCATTGGTTTTACCGTTGCGGCACAACCAGTCATGGCAACTGCGACAACGATTGAAAGGAGTGAAATTTTCCTCATTTTAGACCTTTAAATTATGACAATTTCAAAGTTGCGATTATATATCTTTTCAATCTTCTTTTTCGCCCCCAATTAATAGCAAATCTGACTTTATATCTTCTCTGTATTCAACAAGGGATATATTCATTTTTGCCAAGTCTTCTTGGTCGTTCTTTCGGAGGTGTGCCTTCACTACTTCACGAGCCGCTCCAGTGTCATTGGCAATGACGTGGCATTCAAAAGCAGTCTTATGATCGTTTTCTAAATCATGCACTACTGCATGGTATCTCATGTAGATCTCCAGTTAATTATTGTTGATTTGACTTTGGTTTCAAATAGCCTTTGGCAACCAATAGTTGATTAAATACAGGGTCAAAACCAACGAGCAGTCCGAATTTCTTAGCTTCGTCTTCGGTTAAAATGTGAACGGACGTTGACGGTGTTTGCAATGCCTCGTCCAGCAAGGCTGTTGGAACTCTCATTCTTTGCAGATAATCACGAATATCTTTTTCAACTTTTTGGTATTTGTTGTTTTCAATGTCGTAGTCAAAATTTGGATTCTTGCTCGTATTTGAATAGAAGGCATGGAGTCCGATATTGGAGCCAATGCGAACAACACCTCCTGCTAGTGCAAATACACATGCTGAATAGCAGGGAGAATCTTGCGGGTTTATGACTTGAACTTTATTTTTCCTAAACCATTCGCCCATTTTCATTGATTCGTAAACGTCCCCACCATTGGAAGATATTTGAATTAGACCAAGTCTGACCTTGGGGGTATAGTTGGTTTTATCCTTCTTTGCTCTATCTTGGAATGCTAAATTTCTTTTGGTGATTTCCAATTCTATTTTTTCTGTATCACCCTTCTGAATTTCTCCTGTAAATACTCCAGAAAGGCACCATGTGCCATCAAGCCAAGGACAAAATGGTCCGTCTTTTTCTAAATCACGGATTGAAAAATCTCCAGCATATGAAGTGGAGAAATGGAATAAAGTTAATGCTATTAGAACTATCAGTTTGCTTTTCATTGTGATCTTTCTTTTGATTGCTTGCAGGGTTAAGAAGTCAGTGATAGAAGAAGTTGAAGAAGTTCGTCTTTTTCAGTTGATTCAATGGTTTCTTGTTTCTGTTTTTCTTTTAGTTCATTCAGTCTTTTAATATTATTTACACTATCCATCATTGGGCTGAAATAGTGTTTGTTAGTAATGTCTGGATTGTCATGTCCAAAGGTTCTCAATGCGCCTTGTTGGGTGGTAATCCCCCCATTTATAGCAATTGCCAGAAGTAGGAAGGCTACGCGGCCATGGCGAGCCGCTGTTTTGGGGTAAATCCGCCCAGAGCCATATTTGGGCGCTCGTGATTGTAGGACCACGTCCACTGCGTGGCGACGCGTTGTACATGGTCCAGATCGTCCCAATGATATTGGGACAGCCATTCGTAGCGCACGGTCCTGTTGAACCGTTCGACGTAGGCATTCTGTTGGGGCTTGCCTGTAATGACCCAGCAGAACCTGCTCAGGTTAAGCGGCTAATGCAAATGCCTCAGCCGGGGTCTTCATGCCGAGCGCCTGGTGCGGTCGTCGGTCGTTGTAAAAGCGTATCCAGTCGCCGATCACGCGGCTGGCATGCTGGATCGTCTCGAAGCGATGCCGATG
>Ga0182741_1006149_pt1 | contig 10681 bp, 10 predicted proteins | sample eDN5th37CBELigOP_FD_128874 | JGI IMG/M metagenome (GOLD analysis project Ga0182741, IMG submission 128874) | Enriched Organic Plus compost microbial communities from Emeryville, California, USA - eDNA 5th pass 37_C BE-Lig OP (version 2) (version 2) ...
GAGCTTCTCGACCGGCTTGGTGATCGTCTCGCGGTACGCGACCTGCGGCTTGCCGACGTTGGCCTCGACCTTGAACTCGCGCTTCATGCGGTCGACGAGGATGTCGAGGTGGAGCTCGCCCATGCCGCCGATGACGGTCTGGCCGGTCTCCTCGTCGAGCTCGACGGAGAAGGTCGGGTCCTCTTCGGCGAGCTTCTGGATGGCCGTCGACAGCTTCTCCTGGTCGGCCTTCGACTTCGGCTCGATGGAGACCTGGATGACCGGGTCCGGGAAGGTCATGGACTCGAGGACGATCGGGGAGTCCTGCGCGCACAGGGTGTCGCCGGTCGTGGTGTCCTTCAGGCCGATCATCGCGTAGATGTGGCCGGCCACGGCCTCGTCGACCGGGTTCTCCTTGTTGGCGTGCATCTGGAACAGCTTGCCGACGCGTTCCTTCTTGCCCTTGGTCGAGTTGAGCACCTGGGTGCCCGCGTCGATGCGGCCCGAGTACACGCGGACGAAGGTCAGCTTGCCGAAGAACGGGTGCGCAGCGATCTTGAAGGCGAGCGCGGAGAACGGCTCGTCCTTCGACGGCTTGCGGCGCATCTCCTCTTCCTCGTTACCGACCTGGTGGCCGATGACGTCGCCGATGTCCAGCGGGCTCGGGAGGTAGTCGATGACCGCGTCGAGCATGGGCTGAACGCCCTTGTTCTTGAACGCGGAGCCGCAGAGCACCGGGTACAGCTCGGAGTTGACCGTCATCTTGCGGATGGCGGCCTTGATCTCGGCGACGGTGAGCTCCTCGCCGCCGAAGTACTTCTCCATGAGCTCTTCGTCGGACTCGGCGACGGTCTCGAGCAGCTTCTCGCGGTACTCGGCGGCCTTGTCGGCAAGGTCGGCCGGGATCTCCTCGATCGTGGGCTCGGCACCGATCTCGGTGACGCCACGCCAGGTGATGGCCTTCATCTCGACGAGGTCGACGACACCGTCGAAGTTGTCCTCGGCACCGATCGGGAGCTGCAGGACCAGCGGCTTCGCACCGAGACGATCGATGATCGTCTGCACGGTGAAGTAGAAGTCCGCGCCCATCTTGTCCATCTTGTTGACGAAGCAGATGCGCGGAACGTTGTACTTGGCAGCCTGGCGCCAGACCTGCTCCGACTGGGGCTCGACGCCCTCCTTGCCGTCGAACACGGCGACCGCGCCGTCGAGAACGCGCAGCGACCGCTCGACCTCGACCGTGAAGTCGACGTGGCCGGGGGTGTCGATGATGTTGATCTGGTTCTTGTTCCAGAAGCAGGTCACAGCAGCGGAGGTGATGGTGATACCACGCTCCTTCTCCTGCTCCATCCAGTCGGTGGTCGAGGCACCGTCGTGGGTCTCACCGATCTTGTAGTTGACACCGGTGTAGAAGAGGATGCGCTCGGTCGTGGTGGTCTTGCCGGCATCGATGTGCGCCATGATGCCGATGTTGCGGACCTTGTTCAGGTCGGTCAGCACTTCCTGTGCCACAGGTAAACCCCGCTCGTAGCTCGTGTCGGTCCTTGGGTGCGGACCACATGTTCTTGTGTTGTCAGCCGGCCTTTACGGGACCGACACAGATGTGCGAGCAGCCGACCGGGAGGTCCGTGATGACGGCATCTCCCGGTCGGCGACGACTCACCAGCGGTAGTGCGCGAACGCCTTGTTGGCTTCGGCCATCTTGTGCGTGTCCTCGCGGCGCTTGACAGCGGCGCCGAGGCCGTTGCTCGCGTCGAGGAGCTCGTTGGCGAGCCGCTCGACCATGGTCTTCTCGCGACGCTGCCGCGCGAAGGTGACCAGCCAGCGCAGGGCCAGCGTGGTGGAGCGGCCGGGGCGGACCTCGACCGGCACCTGGTAGGTGGCACCACCGACGCGGCGGCTGCGGACCTCGAGGGCGGGCTTGACGTTGTCGAGCGCGCGTTTGAGGGTGACGACCGGATCGGTGCCGGTCTTCTCGCGAGCCTGCTCGAGCGCCTGGTAGACGATGCGCTCGGCGGTGGACTTCTTGCCGTCCAGCAGGACCTTGTTGACCAGCTGGGTGACCAGCGGGGATCCGTAGACCGGATCGGCAACAAGCGGACGCTTGGGAGCGGGACCCTTACGTGGCATCAGCCCTTCTCCTTCTTCGCTCCGTAGCGGCTGCGAGCCTGCTTGCGGCCCTTGACACCCTGGGTGTCGAGGGAGCCGCGGATGATCTTGTAGCGCACACCGGGGAGGTCCTTCACACGACCGCCACGCACGAGCACCATCGAGTGCTCCTGGAGGTTGTGACCCTCACCCGGGATGTAGGCGGTGACCTCGACCTGAGAGGTCAGACGCACGCGCGCGACCTTCCGGAGAGCCGAGTTCGGCTTCTTCGGGGTGGTGGTGTACACGCGGGTGCACACGCCTCGACGCTGCGGGCTGCCCTTGAGGGCCGCGCTCTTGACCTTTGCGGTCTTGTCGCGGCGGCCCTTCCGGACCAGCTGATTGATGGTTGGCATCTACCGGCTTTCTCGTTGTCTGGAGCTGCTCCTACGAGCAACATTGGCTGTTCTGAAATTAGGGATCCATCGGTTGGGGCAAGAAAGCAGCTGCCCCTCACTCGCCCCTCGTGTGCACACGAGGTCGGGTGTGTCGCGTACCCCCACACAGGCAGCCGGGAACTCGCACCTGCAGATTTCTACAGACCGCGCGCACGGCATTACCTCGCATAGGCACACAGACCGGCCCGGGCATGCCGGACACAGCCCACAACAATACCCGGCGAGCGCGCGCGAGGTCAAAGCGAGGAGCGTGCGCTCCCCCGTGGACCTCGACACACGGTCAGCTGCTGAGGTTCAGGGTGAGCCGGGCCAGCTCGGCGGCCGCCTCGCAGGGGTCGGGACCACCGGCGCCGTACTGCACCCACCAGCCGAAGATGCCGGTGGTGGAGGCCCCCGAGGTGACCCCGCACGAGAGCGGATCACCGGGCCGGCGCATCTGCAGCGCCCGGCGTCCCTCCACGCTGGTGTCCGCGACCTCGTAGCCGAGATGGTCGAGGGCGGCGCGCTCATGGTCGAGCGAGCCCGTCTCGAACCAGTTGAAGGTGACCTTCACCACCCCGGCCGGTCCGTCACCGTCCCACCGGCAGATCGCCCCGAAGAACCCGCGGTAGACGTAGTCGGCCCCGACCGCCTCGGCGATCCGGTCGTCGGCGACCGCGTCGCACTCGGTGAGCAGCCGGGTGAACTCGGTGCCGGCGCCACCGCCGATCCCCTCCGGCATCGCGCGGCCCTCGATGGTGCGGGTGCACCCGGTGAGCAGCCCTCCCGCCGCGAGGGCGGCCGCGGCCAGCGCCCCCCACCGCCTCGCCCGTGCCGCGCTCACTTCTGCACCCTCTCGACGCTCGTGGTCGCGAGCTGCCGGGCCACGGTGCACGCGTCCGCCACCGGCGTGAAGCTCGAATAGGAGACCGACCAGTGGACGAAGTCCCCGCCGAAGTCCACCCCGATCTCGCACAGCGTGGTCAGACCGGACTCGTCCTGGTAGGAACCCATGAAACCGGGACGGCCCGCGATGTCGACGTCGACGGCGGGACGGCCGATGAGATCGGAGCCGGCGCGTTCCCGTCCGATGGGGCTGCCCCGGTACCAGGAGAAGCTCACGCTCGGGCCCCCGACGAAGGTCTCCCACTCGCAGCCCACCGAGTTGCGGGTCACGACGGAGAACGACCCGAGACCGAAGGCCGCGGCGACCTCCTCGTCGGTCAGCGCGGCGCACTCGTCGAAGTTCGGGCCCGGCTCGGTCCGCGACGGAGTGGTGGGGGCCGTCGTCGACTCCTCGGCGTCGGGCCCTCCGCATGCCACGACGCCGAGACCGATCGCGGTCAGGAGCGTCATCGTGGCCGCGACCCGTCCCGTCCTCCCGATCTGCGCGACAGGCATGGCCGAGACACTACCGAGCCGGAAGGCCGGACGCGTGCCGACTCGGTGACTCCCCGAGCACCGAGTCGAGCTGCGCGGCCCAGTTCTTCACGATCTCGCGGCGGCGTGCCGAGTCGTCGGTCAGCAGGTCGGCCAGTCCCAGACCACGGGCGAGATCGAGAGTGGCCTGCACCATGCGGTGCACGACGGGATCGGTGTCGTCCGCGCCGAGCTGTTCGACGGCCACCGCGTGCGAGACCCGGCCGAACTTCTCCTCGAGCGGCACGAGCAGCTGCCGCAGCGCCGGGTCGGCCGCCGCAGCCGTCCATACCTGCAGGGCCGCGCGGAACAGGTCGCCGGTGCAGTGGTCGACGATGCGCCCGACCACGGCCTCGGTGCGGGAGACGCCCGGCGGGACCTCGAAGACCTCGGTGCGCACACGTTCGATGCGGGTGTCGAACATGAACTCGAGTGCAGCGGTGATGAGGTCCTCCCGCGTCGGGAAATGATGCTGGGCCGCGCCGCGCGAGACACCGGCACGTTCGGCGACCACCCCGACCGTCGTCGCGGCCCAGCCCGATTCGGAGAGGCAGCCGATCGTCGCCTCGAGCAGGCGCCGGCGGGTCGCCCGGCTGCGGTCCTGCTTCGGTTCTCGCGGCATCCTTCTCTCCTCGTGCGGTGACCCGACCGGGTGTGCGGTCGCGGGGGCGTCGTCGGCGTGGCGCGCCCCTCGAGACCGTACGCGGCGCTCACGCTCCGTACACTCGTATCCCGTTCGGGGTGAAAGGGGCGTTACGACTGTGGCGACGATCGTCAAGCGCGAGGACTACTTCGACGCGGCATTGGAGATTCTCGCGACCAACGACCACGCCGGGCTCAAACAGGCGAGGCTGTGTGCTCATCTCGAGGTCACGACCGGGTCGTTCTACAACTATTTCGACAGCTGGGGCCAGTTCAAGGACGAGTTCCTCCAGCACTGGCTCGACCACCAGACCCTGCAACTCGCCGCGGCCGCCCGTCTGGAGGGCTCCCCGATCCGCCGCATGTGGATGCTCGTCGACTTCGCGTGCGGGCTCCCGCACTCCGCCGAGTCCGCGATCCGTGGCTGGGCCCACAGCGATCGCGCTGTGCACGAGGTGCAGATCCAGGTGGACGAGCAGCGCTACGCCGTCGTCGCCGAGGCGCTCACCGCCGTGCTCGGTGAGGGCGGGGAGGACGAGGCCGAGAGGCTGGCGCGGACCCTGCTGTACATCCTCGTCGGATACCAGCAGCGCCTGCCCCTCGACACCGCGGCGTCGCTGCGCTGGTCGCTCGAGCACCTGTTGCAGTCCCTGCTGGCCCGGGTCGGCGCCGAGACCGAACGTCCTTTCCCCGTCCCCACCGAACGGTAGCGCCGGCCTAGTAGGACTTCGGCAGCCCCAGCGAGTGCTGGGCCACGAAGTTGAGGATCATCTCGCGGCTGACCGGCGCCACACGCGCGATGCGGGCGGCGCCGAGCATCGCCGCGAGCCCGGCCTCCTGGGTGAGGCCGCTGCCTCCGTGCGTCTGGATGGCCTGGTCGAGTGAGGCGATCGCGGCCTCCGCTGCGGAATACTTCGCCATGTTCGCGGCCTCGGCGGCACCGAAGTCGTCGCCGTTGTCGTAGAGCACCGCGGCCTTCTGCATCATGAGCCGCGCGAGTTCGACTTCGATCTTGCGCTGCGCCAGCGGGTGCGCGATGCCCTGGTGCGCACCGATCGGCTGCTTCCACACCGTGCGCTCCTTGGCGTAGCGGACGGCGGCATCGAGTGCGTACCGCCCCACGCCCACTGCCATCGCCGCACCCATGATGCGTTCGGGATTCAGACCCGCGAACAGCTGCATCAGTGCCGCATCGGGTTCGCCGACGAGCGCATCGGCGGGCAGCCGGACGTCGTCGAAGAACAACGAGAACTGGTAGTCGGGCTCGATGATGTCCATCTGCATGCGCGTCCGCTCGAAGCCGGGGACGTCGGTGGGCACGATGAACAGCGCCGGGCGCAACTTGCCGGTCTTCGCATCCTCGGTGCGCGCGACGACGAGGACCGCGTCGGCCTGGTCGACGCCGGAGATGAAGACCTTGCTGCCCGACAGGATCCAGTCGTCGCCGTCGCGGCGCGCGACCGTGGTGATGTTGTGCGAGTTGGATCCGGCGTCGGCCTCGGTGATGCCGAACGCGATGATCCGTGAACCGTCCGCGAGGCCGGGCAGCCACTGCTGCTTCTGGTCGTCGGTGCCGTACTTGGCCAGGATGGTGCCGCAGATCGCGGACGACACCACGACGAGCAGCAGCCCGCATCCCTTGGCGGACATCTCCTCCTGGACGATGGCGAGTTCGTAGATGCCCGCTCCCCCGCCGCCGTATTCCTCCGGAAGGTTCACGCCGAGGAATCCGAGTTTCCCTGCCTCGGCCCACAGTTCGGAGAGCGGTTCGTGCCTACGGGCCTTGGGCAGGACGTAGTCGACGTAGTTGTAGCGTTCGGCGAGGGCCGAGACGGCCTCGCGCAGCTGCTTGTGTTCGTCGGTCTCGATGAAGCTCACAGGTGTCTCCGGTGTTCGATTCGATGGGATCGGTCGATGGGTCGGGTGTGTGGGTCGGGTGGAGGGGGCCGTACGGTCAGGCGCCGAAACCCAGCCGCTTGGCGGCGAGCTCGGTGAGGATCTCGGTGGTGCCGCCACCGATGCCGAGGATGCGCATGTCGCGGTACTGCCGTTCGACCTCGGACTCGGACATGTAACCGAGGCCGCCGAACAACTGGACGGCCTGGTGCGCCACCCATTCCCCGGCCTCGACGGCGGTGTTCTTCGCGAAGCACACCTCGGCGACGAGGTCGGTCTCGCCGGTCAACGCCCGCTCGACGACGTGCCGCGTGTACACCCGCGCGACGTCGATGCGCCGGGCCATGTCGGCGAGCGTGCGCTGCACGGCCTGCCGGGTGATCAGGGGACGACCGAAGGTCTGACGGTCGCGGCACCACGCGACCGTCAGATCGAGGCAACGCTGCGCACCCGAATAGGCCTGGGCCGCCAGCGCGATGCGCTCGGACACGAAAGCCTGCGCGATCTGCCAGAATCCGGTGTTCTCCGCACCGACGAGGTTGCTCACCGGCACATGGACGTCGACGAAGGACAGTTCGGCGGTGTCGGATGCGCGCCAGCCCATCTTGTCGAGCTTGCGTGAAACCGTGAAACCCGCTGTGCCCTTCTCGATCACGAGCAGCGAGACCCCTGCGGCACCGGGACCGCCGGTGCGGACGGCGGTGACGACGAAGTCGGCGCGGCATCCCGAGGTGATGTAGGTCTTGGCTCCGTTGACGACGTAGTGGTCGCCGTCGCGGACCGCGGTGGTCCGCAGGTGTCCGACGTCCGAGCCGCCGTCGGGTTCGGTGATCGCCAGCGAGCCGATGAGTTCGCCTGCGAGCGTGGGCCGTACCCACTTCTCGATCTGCTCGGGGTCGCCGGCCGCGACGAGGTGCGGCAGGGCGATGCCACAGGTGAACAGCGACGAGAACGCACCGCCCGACCCGCCCGCCTCGTGGAACGCCTCGCAGACAGTGAGCGTGTCGGCGCCGTCGCCGCCGGAGCCTCCGACCTCCTCAGGGAATCCGATACCGAGCAGGCCGACCTTCGCCGCGGCGCGGTGCAGCTCGCGGGGCAGTTCACCGCCGCGCTCCCAGTCGTCGAGGCAGGGCAGGATCTCGCGTTCGACGAAGCCGGTGACGGTCGCGCGCAGCGCGCGGCGTTCGTCCGTGTCCCACATGCTCATACGTTGTCCCTCTCGCCGCCCTTCCGCGGGCGCCCACCTCCGGAGGGGCCGGCGAAGGCCTGGGCGATGTCGAGCCAGGCGTCGGCGTCTGGTCCCGTGGCGACGAGGGCGGTGTCGTCGCGGTGGACGCGCTGGGTGACCAGGCGGCAGAAGTCCGGCGCCGGGCCGGTGACCGACTGCGGTGCGTCGTCCGGTCCCCAGGTCCACTCGCTGCCGTCGGGTGCGGTGAGGACGACGCGGAACGGTTCGGCGGGCGGGGTGAGATCGCGGATGAGATAGGCGAAGTCGCGGGTGCGCACCCCCAGATGCGCGACGTGTTTCAGGCGCGCGGTGGAGGCGCGGGCGACGCCGAGTGCGTCGGCGACGTCCTCGCCGTGCGCCCAGGTCTCCATGATGCGGGCGGTGGCCATCGAGGTCGCGGACATCGGGGGTCCGAACCACAGGATCTTCTGCCCCTGCGGCACGTCGGCGAGGGCCTTCGCGAGTTCGGCGCGGGTCCGGCGCCAGTCGTCGAGCAGCTCGACGGCGGGCCGGGCGGCCTGTTCGGCGGCGCCGGCGTCGACGAATCCGCTCGCGTCGGCGAAGGCCTCGGTCACCGCCGCCGTGAACGCCTCGGGGTCACGGATCGCGGTGAGTGCCGCCCGGTCGGTCCACAGCAGGTGTCCGATCTGGTGGGCGACGGTCCATCCGGCGGCCGGAGTGGGCCGCTTCCAATCCTGTTCGGGGAGCTCCGCAACGAGGGCCTCGAGGGCGTCGCCTTCGGCGCGGAGATCGGCGAGCACGGTGTGCAGGTCGGCCATGCAGCAAGCGTCACACGTCACACCTCCAAAATCAAGCACTCGTGATTGTTTTATGGAGCGGACCTCACCGGCCTCGGGTGATCATGCGGACGAGCTCCCCCGCCGGGCCGGCGAGGGTGCGCGGCGGCCGCCACACCGCCCGCAGCACACGGCGCAGATCGAGGCCGTCGACCTCCACCACGACCAACCGGCCGGAGTCGAGATACTCCGAGACCGCCAGCGTGCTGAGCACCGCCGGGCCCGTCCCGCCGAGCACGCTCGTGCGCACCGCGGCACCGCTGCCGAGTTCGAGCAGCGGCGCGGCCCGGTCGTACTCCTGCAGGGCGAGATCGAGGGTGCGCCGCGTTCCGGAGCCCTCCTCCCGCACCACGAGCGGGGTCGCCGCGAGCTCCGCGACGGTGAGCGGGCGGCGGCGGCGCGCCCAAGGGTGCCCGGCCGGGACGACCACCACCAGGCGGTCCCGCGCGACCGGGACGCTGTGCAGCCCGTCGGGGACGGTGGGGCCCTCGACGAAGCCGAGATCGCATCCGCCCTCGGCGACGAGATCGCACACCCGCATCGAGTTGTGGACCCGGAGCTGGATCTGCACGTCGTTGCGGACGAGCCGGAAGGCGCCGAGCCAGCGGGGCACGAGATGTTCGGCGATCGTCATCGAGGCCGCGACGACGAGTTCGGGCCGGAGTTCGCTGCGCAGCGCCGCGGCGGCGTCGAGCAGGCGTTCGGTGTCGGCGAGCACCTCGCGGGCCCAGTGCGCCACGATGGTGCCCGCGGGGGTGAGCACGGATCCGGTGCGGCCGCGCCGCACGAGCTCGGTGCCGAGCTGCCGTTCGAGGCGGCGGAGCATGCGGGTCGCGTTGGGCTGGGCGAGCCCGGCAGCGCGGGCCGCGGCGCCGAGTCCGCCGTGGTCGTCGACCCCCACGAGCAGTTCGAGGGCGGTGAGATCGGGCCAGGAGGTCATGCCGGAACGATATGCCCGAGGGCTTGGTCATATCGATCCGATATGAGCTCATGTGCGATCGGCGTCTGGTCGGAGTGCTCCGCGCACGGAAGAGTCGAGGCATGCTCACCACACGCGCGCTCCCGTCCCGATTCACGATCGGTGGTTCACCGGTGCCGGTACCGGTGGCGTCGCGGGCGGGTGTCGGTCCGGGTCTGCTGCTCGCCGGGGCCGGGGCGGGCGCGGCGTTCGCGGCCGCCCGTCTGCTGCCGGGGATCAGTCCCCTGCTCGTCGCGATCCTGCTGGGGGTGGTCGTGGCGAACACCGCACTGTCGCCGACCGTCGACCGCCTCTCCCCCGGGCTCGCCGTCGCCTCGAAACACCTGCTCCGCATCGGGGTGGCGCTGCTCGGTCTGCAGCTCGCCGTCTCCGACGTACTGGGCCTCGGGTGGGGCACCGTCGCCGTTGCGGCCGTCGTCGTGGTCGCGGGGATCGGCGGGTCGCTGCTGACCGGCCGGTGGCTCGGGGTGGAGTGGCCGCAGCGGCTGCTCATCGCGTGCGGTTTCTCGATCTGCGGTGCCGCCGCGGCCGCCGCCGTCGACGGAGTGGTCGACGCCCGCAAGCGGGAGCTGGTGACGACCGTCGCCCTGGTGGTGGTCTTCGGGACCGCGATGATCCCGCTCGTCCCCCTGGCCGCGGGGATGCTGGGGCTCGAACCGCAGGTCGCGGCGGTCTGGGCGGGAGCCTCGATCCACGAGGTCGCGCAGGTCGTGGCGGCCGGCACCGCACTGTCCGGCGGCAGTGTCCTCGCGGTCGCGGTGACGGTCAAGCTCGCCCGCGTCGCACTGCTGGCGCCGGTGGTTGCCGTCGTCGGTGTCGTGGCGCGGCGACGCGGGAACGGGCGCGCCGACGGGACGGCTCCCCCGATCGTGCCTCTCTTCCTGGTGGGCTTCCTCGCCTGTGTCGCCCTCCGGTCGACGGGCGCGGTGACCCCGGTCGTGGTGGAGGCGGCGCAGACCGTGCAGACCGTGCAGACGGTGCTGCTCGCGGCGGCGATGTTCGCCCTGGGCACGGGGGTGCGGCGGGAGGTGCTGCGCGGGATCGGCTGGCGGCCGGTGGCGCTGGCCACCGTCGCGACGGTGTGGGTCGCGGGCATCGCCCTGGCCGGGGTGCTGCTGGTCGGTGCGGCGTGACCGCAGGAGCGGGGCAGCGTGCAGTGACCACGGGAGCGGGGCGGCGTGCAGTGACCACGGGAGCGGGGCGGCGTGCAGTGACC
>Ga0182741_1006150_pt1 | contig 10680 bp, 4 predicted proteins | sample eDN5th37CBELigOP_FD_128874 | JGI IMG/M metagenome (GOLD analysis project Ga0182741, IMG submission 128874) | Enriched Organic Plus compost microbial communities from Emeryville, California, USA - eDNA 5th pass 37_C BE-Lig OP (version 2) (version 2) ...
CAACGCTTCGAGTTCACGCACGTCCCGAGGCGGCACGGAGCTCCCGTCCGCCGAGGCACTGCCGCGCCGGTGGCTGCTCGTGGTCACCGCCGTCGCGGTCGTGTTGTCGTTCGTCCAGGTCCCCGGCCTGGTCGTCGCCGACACCAAGTACGACCTGACGCAGAACCCGATCGGCTTCCTCACTCGCGCCGCCCACCAGTGGAGCAGTGTGGCGCCGCTCGGGCAGGTGCAGAACCAGGCGTACGGCTACTTCTTCCCTCACGGCTCGTTCTTCGCCCTGGGGCAGCTCCTGCACATCCCCCCGTGGATCACGCAGCGCGTGTGGTGGGTACTGCTGCTCGTCGCCGGGTTCTGGGGCATCGTGCGGCTCGCCGAGGCCCTGGGCGTCGGCAGCCGCAGCTCCCGGGTCATCGCCGCGACCGCGTTCGTGCTGGCGCCCCGGGTGCTGACGACCCTCGGATCGATCTCGTCCGAGGCACACCCGATGATGCTCGCCCCCTGGGTGCTCATCCCCCTCGTCCGCTGGTTCGCCGACCCGGATCCACCCTCGCATCGCCGGCTCGCCGCACAGTCCGCCGCGGCGGTGGCGCTCATGGGCGCGATCAACGCCGTGGCCACGGCCGCCGCCTGCCTCGTCGCCGGACTGTGGTGGGCCGCGCACCGCCCCAACCGCCGCTGGTGGCGGTTCACCCTCTGGTGGCTGCCGCTGTGCCTCGTCGCGGTCACCTGGTGGATGGTGCCGCTGCTGCTGCTCGGCCGCGTCAGCCCGCCCTTCCTCGACTACATCGAATCGTCGGGGGTCACCACCGAATGGACGTCCCTGGCGGAGGTGCTGCGCGGCACCAGCAGCTGGACGCCGTTCGTCTCCCCCGAACGCATCGCCGGGGCCGTGCTCGTCACCCAGCCGGCCGCCGTGCTCGTCACCGGGGCGCTCGCCGCCGCGGGTCTCGCCGGGCTGGCGATGCGGTCGATGCCCGCCCGCGGCCGACTCACCCTGATCCTGTTCGTCGGTCTCGTCGGCATGGGCGCCGGCTACGTCGGCCAGCTCGACTCGCCGTGGGCCGAGCAGGTACGCCTGTTCCTCGACACCACCGGTGCGCCGCTGCGCAACGTCCACAAGCTCGAACCGCTGGTGCGGCTGCCGCTGGTGCTGGGCCTCGCGCACCTGCTGCGCGCGGTGCCGCTGCCGGGGTCGGTGCCGTGGGCCCGGGCCCGCAGCGCCTTCGCGCACCCCGAACGCAATCCGATGGTGCCGGTGACGACGCTGATCCTCGTCGCCCTGACCCTCGCGACGTCCCTGGCGTGGACCGGCAGACTCGCGCCGCGCGGCGCCTACGACGAGGTGCCCGGCTACTGGCACGCCGCCGCCGAATGGCTCGAGGACAACACCGACGACCGTGGGCAGCGCGCCCTCGTCGTGCCCGGGGCGCCCTTCGGCAGCCAGATCTGGGGGCTGACCCGCGACGAGCCGCTGCAGGCCCTGGCGTCGACGCCGTGGGCGAGCCGCGACGCGGTGCCGCTGGTGCCGCCCGGCGCGATCCGCGCCCTGGACGCGGTTCAACGCGAGATCGCCGACGGGCGTCCCTCCGACGGTCTGGCCGCGACCCTGCGCGGTCAGGGCATCGGTTTCCTGGTGGTGCGCAACGACCTCGACCCCGACACTTCCCCCGGTGCCCGGCCCGCCCTCGTGCACCGCGCCCTCGAGGGTTCCCCCGGCATCGCGAAGGTCGCGGAGTTCGGCGACGACATCGTGCTCGAGAACCCCGAGGACTTCGTCACCGACGCCGACCTGCGGCCCGCCTATCCGGCCGTGGAGATCTACCGCGTCACCGACCCCGCCGCCGCGCCCTTCGGCCCGTACGCGGTGGACCTCGGGGACGTGCCGGTCGTGCAGGGCGGCCCCGAGTCGCTGCTGCGCCGCAACACCGCCGACCCCGAGTTCGTCGGCCCAACCCTGCTCGCCGCCGACGCCCGGCGGGCCGGGATCCCCGTCGACGCGGTGACGATCACCGACACCCCCACCGACCGGGAGACCGACTACGGGCAGGTCGACCACCATTCCTCCGCGATCCGCGCCGCCGACGACCCACGCCGCACCCACAACGCAGTGCCCGACTATCCGGTGCCCGACACCGAACTCGTGCGCGCCGAATGGGAGGGTGCCCGCATCAGCGTGTCCAGCTCCGCCTCCGACGCGACGCAGCTCGGCGGCACCTCCGTGGCGAGCGGCCCGGCCGCGGTGGTCGACGGCGACCCCACCACCGGCTGGCACAGCAACGGCCTCGAATCCGGCATCGGCCAATGGCTGCAGCTCGACCTCGACGAACCGATCACGACAGGTCTGCTGCGCCTGACGACGAGCTCCGGGGCGCTCGGCGATCCCGTCAAGTGGCTCGAGGTGACCACCGAACGCGGCAGCACCGCGGTGCGCATCGACAAGCCGGGTCGCGAACAGACCGTGGCGCTGCCGCTGGGCGAGACGTCGTGGATCCGCATCACCTCGGTCCACACCGAACGCGGCACGGTCGGCAGTCAGTTCGGCATCACCGAACTGTCGGTGGAGGACTTCACCGACCCGGACGCCCCGCACCTACTCGACATCCGCCGCCGCATCGTCGTCCCCGGCCCGCCCGAGGACGCGACGGTGCTCGGCTGGGAACTGGGGCAGGAGTTCCCCGGTCGCGGCGGCTGCATCGACACCGAGGACCGGGTGCGTTGCGCGCGGGGCCTGGCGACCTCCGCAGAGGAACCCGACACGTTCACCCGCACCCTCACCGTGCCGGCGGAGACCTGGGTCGAACCCGACCTGCGGGTGCGGGCCCGCCCCGGCCCCGCCCTCGAGGACCTCGTCGACCGGTCCGACCGGGTGGTCGCGCGCGGCGGCGCCGACGTCGTGGACCTGCAGGGTTCGGCGTTCGCGCTGACCGACGGGGATCCGCGCACCTCCTGGACCGCCAAGGAGAGCTCGGTCGAAGCCGGGGCGCCGCGCCCGTCCGTCACCCTCGAACTGCCCACCGAGGAACGGGTGACCGGTCTCGACGTCGCCACCTCGCTCGGGGACCTGCCGGTCGCGCCGACGCGGGTCGCAGTGAACCTCGGCAACGGCCCGCAGGTGCGCGAGATCGGTGAGGACGGCCGCGTCGAACTGTCGCCGCACGTCACCGACCGGGTCGAGCTGACGGTGGTGGGCTGGCGCGACACCCTCGACCGCACCGTGCTCGGCTTCTCCAAGCTCACCCCGCCCGGCCTCGCGGAGGTCACGGTCCTCACCGACGACGGCCCGGTCGGCGCACAGGGTTCGGTGTACGAGGAGACGGTGACGGTCGGCTGCGAGACCGGCCCGGTGCTGATCGTCGACGGCGTCGCCTACCGCACGTCCGTCACCGCGACCGTCGCCGAGCTCGCCGCGGGCGTGGAAGTGCCTGCGACGCTGTGCGACACGGACGTCGTCGGCATGAACCCGGGCCGGGTGGACGTCGACGTCGAACCCGGCGCGGCGTTCGTCGCGTCGAGCCTGCGGCTGACCGTGCCCGGCACCGAGGTGCCCGCCACCGACCCCGTGGAGCTGCGCAAGGGCACCTGGACCGAGAACCTGCGCGAGGTGACCGTCCCGGCCGGCGACGAGGACCGGCTGGTCGTGGTGCCGGAGAGCACCAACGTGGGCTGGGTGGCCCGCACCGCGGACGGCAGCGTCGCGACCCCGGTCGTGGTGGACGGCTGGCAGCAGGGCTGGATCGTGCCCGCCGGACCGGAACAGACCCTGACGCTCGAGTTCGCGACCGACCGCTGGTACCGGCTCGGCATCTTCGGCGGACTGCTGTTGCTGCTGCCGCTCTTCGCGCTGGCGTGGTGGCCGCGGCGCCGCGATCCGGAAGCCGATCCCGGCCCGATGCCGCGCACCTGGCGGTCGGCGACGGTCGCGCTCGGTGGTCTGCTGGCCGCGGCGGTCGTGCTCACCGGCTGGGTGGGGGCCGTCGTGGTGGTCGCCGGAGCGCTCGGTGTGGGTGTGCTCGAACGCCGCGGCGCGGCGGTGACGTCACGGCTGCTCGTCGGTGTCGCGGGCGGCGCGACGATGCTCGCGACGGCGTTGCTGTCCACCGGGCCGTGGCGCGCCCCCGACGGCTATGTCGGGCACTCGGCCCTGATTCAGTTCGCGGCGCTGGTCGGGGTCGTCGCGGTCGGGCTCTCGGCGGTGCCCCGGGCGAGCTTCGCGGCGCGCCGCGCGGCGTCCCAGCGGTGGAAGGCGACCCGCGCCGGTTCCTCGACGAGCGCGTAGCTCACCGACGCCACGGCCAGGCTCAGCACGATCGTCACCGCGAGCACGAACCAGAAGTGGCCGCCGAAGGCGGGGATGCCGAAGACCGGGAAGACGATCGACAGCACCGCCAGGTGCCAGATGAACACGCCGTAGGACCAGCGGCCGACGGTCAGCGCCGGACGGCTCGCGAGGATCCGGTGGTGGGTGCGCGGGGCGAGGGTCAGCGGCGCGAGCAGCGCGAAGCTCATGATCGCCCCGAAGGCGGTCTTGAAGCAGAACTCCCACGGCTTCAGGTCGGTGAGGGTTTCCGGGCCCGCCAGTGGCGTCGCGGCGAGCGCGAAGGCGGCCACCGCGATGGTGCCCATGAGCACGCGGCGCGCGGCGAGGCGGTGCACCCACGTGGTGGGGACGGTGACGAGTTCGGCGAGGATCATGCCCGCTGCGAACCACGGCACGTAGCCGGGCAGCCAGTTGGTGTGGGCGATGTGGTCCGGGGTGGGCACCGGCATCCACGCCCAGCCCAGCGACAGCACGACCGCCGCGCACAGCAGCGGGATGCGGAACCGGGCGGCGTCCCCGCGCAACCGGCTCAGCGCCAGCGCGACCAGCGGCAGCACCAGATAGAAGGCCACCTCGACCGACAGGCTCCACATCTGTGTCAGCCCCTCGGTGAGGGTGAGCGGCACGAAGACCTGCACCAACGTCAGGTTCGCCCACCACACCGACGCGCCGCCGTCGGCGCCGGGCAGCAGCCACAGCACCAGGATCACCACGGTCCAGTAGGCCGGGAGGATGCGGGTCGCGCGGGAGAGCAGGTACCGCACCGTCGACGGGCGCGGACCGAGCCCGCGGGCCGCTGCGGCGTGCGGGCGCCACAGCAGGAAACCCGACAGGGCGAAGAACAGGGCGACGGCGAGGTCGAAACGCGCCCACACCCGGCCGATCACCGGGTCCTGCACCGCCGCGGTCTGGAACGCCACGTGGGTGACGAGGACGCCGACGGCGGCGAAGCCGCGCATCCCCTCGAGTGCCGGGAGGAAGCCGCTCGCCGTCGGCAGCCGGTCGGTGTTGCTGGTCATCGCCGACCAGTGTGCCCTGTGACGTCCCACGAACCGAAGGACGGAGAGGTGACTCACCCCGTCGACTGTGGTGAGCGGGCGCGCATATTGCCATACGGGGCTGTTAGTGTCTGACCTCACGTGGTGTTCGCGGGTCGGATGCCAGGCGATCCGTGCAGCCCTGCTGCCGGTGGGGGTACTCGATGACAACGTTGAGTGAGGAGAGAGCATGGCTGAGCGTTCGAGCTCCGGCCGGATACTGGCAATGATTCTGGTGGGCCTGGGGGCCTTCCTCTTGGTGATCGGAATTCTCGTACCGACGTACACGGTGGGGAAGCTGAAGAAGACGCCCCTGGACCTCGAGGTGACCACGGTCGCCACGGGCACGGGCGACATCCTCAACTCCCGCCAGCTGCTCGCCGGCAACGCGCAGGTCGACCGCGACGTGCCGATCGTCGCGCAGCGTTTCGTCACGGTCGAGGAGCCCTCCGACGCCGAGATCATGACGCTCCAGGCGGGCCAGAGCGTGCGGCGCCTCGACATGCAGGGCGACACCGGCCTGGTCTCGGCCATCATCGACCGCCTCACCATCGACCGCGTGTCCTCCATGCCGGTCTCGGCGGAGGAGTACCCGGATCGTGTCAGCACGATCCAGGTCAACGCCGACAAGCCCCCGGTGGAGGTCGACAACCGTGAGGGCCTTCAGTACAAGTTCCCGTTCGACGTGAAGCAGGAGTCGTACCCCTACTACGACATCAACGCTCGCGACACCTTCCCCATCGACTTCGTCGGTGAGGAGGAGATCAACGGCATGAAGGTCTACCACTTCCACCAGGAGATCGGCCCCGTCGACCTGTCGAAGGCCGACCCGGAGGTCCCGACCTACAAGCTGAGCCTGCCCGCCTCCACCTGGGGTGTCGGTGAGGACGACCGGCCCGTCACGATGACCCGCTGGTACAACAACATCCGCGACCTGTGGGTCGACCCGATCACCGGTGTCGTCATCAAGGGCCAGGAACAGCAGGACCAGTACTACGCCCGTCAGGCCGACAAGCCCGAGGTCACCGTCCTGAACGTGACGCTGCCGTTCGACGAGGAGACCATCGAGTACCAGATCGGCCAGGCCAAGGACGGCCAGGACCAGCTGTCGCTGTTCGGCCGCACCCTGCCGATCGTCGCGGGCATCCTCGGTCTCATCCTGCTGATCGCCGGTTTCGTGCTCGGCTCGCGCGGGGGCGGCGACAACCGTCGTCCCGCGACCGCCGCGGGCGGCCCGGCTCCGTCCGGCCCGGCCACCACGACCGTCGGCACCGCCGGCGCCGCGGGGACGCGCCGCGACTACACCGACGACCGCACCGAGGTGATCCCGCGGACCGAGACGGATCCGAACGCGCAGCAGCGCGACTGGACCACCGACGCGACGCAGGAGATCCCGAAGACGGATCTGCGGAAGCCGCCGCCGAACCAGCAGTGACCCGCTGAGCGGTCCACTGACCTACACGCCGCCCCTCACCGTTCCCGGTGGGGGGCGGTGTCGTGTGTGGGGGTGCCGGCCGAGGCTGCGCGCACGGCGAGCACCGCCACCGCGGCGGCCGTCACCGCGGCCACTCCGACGGCGACGGCGACGAACTGCCGCAGCGTGGACGCGACGGTGGCCATGAGGACCGCCTCGACGGCCAGGCCCGCCCACGCGACGAACGCGAGATGCGTGCGGTCCCCGGCGATCGCGGACAGCAACGCGCCCTGTAGCACGGCGAGACAGGCGCCCTGCAGCGCGAACAGCCACAGCAGCGACTGCACCGGGCGGTAGACGTCGCCGACGAGCAGCGGCACCAGCGGCCCGCACACCGCCGCCCCGGCGACCAGCACGGTGCCGATGGCGACGAGCACCGCCAGCGCCGCGCGCACCGCCGCCGCGGACTGCGCGGGGTTGGCCATGCGCGGGTAGAGCACCACCCCGACGGCCTGCGGCAGCCAGAACGCCACCTTCGTCGCCACCGCGCCGAGCGCGTAGAGGCCGGCGGAGTCGGCGTCGAGCATCATGCGGGCCAGCAGCAGGTCGAGCGAGGTGAGGGCGATGAGCGCGAGCTGCACCTGCGAGGCGCGCAGCACCGCCCCGGCGGTGGGGACACGTCCGTCCCCACCGCCGTCGGCGCGGCCGACGAGCAGCGCCGCGGCGAGGGCCACCAGCCCGGTGCCGATCGCCCCGGCGAACAGGGCCGCGCCCGGTCCGCCACCGGCGGCGAGCACCCCCACCGCCGGCACCACCTTCGCGATCCCCGCGGCGGCCAGCACGACGCTCAGCGCCCCGAAGCGTCCCCGGCCCTGCAGCAGGCCCTGTTCGGCGGCGAGCAGGACGAGCAGCGGTGCGGTGACGAGGGAGCCGAAGGCCCCGGCGACGCTCGTGTCGAGCGCCCACGCCACCACCGGCACGAGCAGCACCGCCGCGAGGCCGGCGAGGGCGGCGCAGCGGTAGCCGAGGTGCCGCAGCACCGCGACGCCGGCGCCGTGCACGGTCTCGCGGGCGACGACGGTCTGCAGCGCCAGGGCGGGCACCGCGAGGACGAGCTGGGCGGCGAGCAGGCTGGCGAACTCGCCGTAGCCGGCGGGTCCCAGCCAGCGGCCGGCGGGCAGGTGCAGCAGATAGGAGGCGAGGTTGGCGGTCATCGCGCCGACCGTCACCATCGTCATCCCCGCGACGGCGGTCCCCGTCGGCGAGCGGCGCGTCGGCCTGGCGTCGTCCGCCCCGGATCCGCCCGGCCCGGTTCCCTCCGAGGCGGGTCGCGAAGTGCGCATCCGCCCATCCTCCCATCCGGAACGACCCCCATCACGAACGACGCCGTATTCTGCCGCCATGCCCCGGCCGGTGTCGTCGTCCCCCCTGTCCTCCCCCGGGGCTCTGCGATCCGCGGTGCCGGCCGTGTGGTCGCTGGTGCTCACGGCCGTGCTCCTCGGCCCCTTCCTGGTCTCCCCGGGCTGTCTGCTGTTCCGCGACGCGGTGAGCACGCCCCGGTCGTTCCTCACCGACGGCACCCTCGGCCTGTCCGACGCCGCGGCCCGCGCGGTGCCCCAGGACGCGTTGCTGGCGTGGGTGAGCACGGTCGTCGACGGATGCCTCGCGGTGACGGTGCTGCTGGGCGCGTCGCTGTGGGGGGCGGGCTGGGGCGCGGCACGGCTGGTCGCGGTGCTGCTGCCCACGGCCGGTCCGGGGGCACGGCTGGTCGCGGCGACCCTGACGATCTGGAATCCCTACGTCGCCGAACGGCTGCTGCAGGGGCATTGGAGTCTGCTCGCGGGGTACGCGGCGCTGCCCTGGGCGATCTGCGCGGCGACGGCGATCCGCCGGGGCCGCCCGGGTGGGTGGCCGGCGCTGGCGGTGAGCCTGGCGGCCGGTGGCCTGACCCCCACGGGAGCGCTGCTGGCGACGGTCGCCGTGCTGGTGGTGCTGGCGATGCCGGGCGGCCGGACCCGTCCGCTGCCGCGGCTGGGTGCGGCGGTGGCGCTCGGGGTCGTGGTGTCGCTGCCCTGGCTGGTCGCGACCGCGCTGGCCGGGGGCGGCACCGAGGCCGACCCGGCGGGTGTGCGGGCCTTCGCGGCCCGCGCCGAACCGCTGCTCGCGACGGTGGGGTCGGTGGCCGGGCTCGGTGGCATCTGGAACGGCGACGCGGTGCCCGCCTCCCGCGGCACCCCCTGGGCAGCGGTCGGCACACTGCTGCTGCTCGGGGTGGTCGCGTGCGGTGTGCCGGCGCTGTGGCGGCGGCACCGCAACCCGGTGATCGCCGCGACGGCGGTCCTCGCGGTGACGGTGACGGTGACGGTCGCGCTCGCGGCGACCGGCCCGGGACTCGCCGCCGGCGAATGGGCGATGGTGCACGTTCCCGGGGCGGGTCTACTGCGCGACACCCAGAAATGGGTGGCCTGGGCGGTGCCCGCCTACGCGCTGGCCGCGGCGGCCGGGGTGCAGACCCTCACCCGCCGGGTCGGGGGATCCGAACGGGTGTGGGCGGCGACGGCGAGCGTGGCGCTGCTGGTCGCGCTGCCCGACCTCGCGTGGGGTGTCGGCGGGACGCTCGGGCCGGTGCGTTATCCGGACGGCTGGCGGGAGGTCGCGGGGATCGTCACCGCCGGCGACGGGGATGTCGCGGTCCTGCCCGCGGGCATGTTCCGGATGTTCCCGTGGTCCGGGCCGGTGCCGGTGCTCGATCCGGCACCGCGGATGCTGCGCGCCGACGTGCTGCAGACCGGCACGCTGGTGGTCGCGGGTGGTGCCGTCGCCGGGGAGGGCCGGCGCGCCGAGGAAGTCGAGGAACTGCTGCTGGCCGGGGCGGACGCCTCGGAACTCGCCGCGCGCGGGATCGGCTGGGTGCTCGTCGAGCACGGCACTCCCGGTGCACTCGGCGACGCGCAGGTCACTCTCGACGCGCTCGAAAACGCCTACAGCGACCAGGATCTGAGTCTCTATCGGGTGGACGGCGCCGCCGCGGAAGGCTCACCCCCTCACGGGATCGCGATCGGGGCGCACCTGGTGTGGTTACTTGTGGCGGCCGGCGGCGTACTGGGGCAGCTGCTCGTTCACCGTCGAGGGTTCGCCCGCGCGCGGGAACAGGCCTGAGACGACCTGCCCGAAGGTGGTGGCGACGAGCACGTCGTGGACGCCTTCTCCCGTTGCCTCCCAGGAGAACTCGCCTGCGCGGATGCGCGCCTTGCCGCCGAGTTGGCGACGGCGGTCGGCGTCGGCGAGCAGTTCGGCGATCGCGGCGGTCAGTTCGGCCGGGGAGTCGACGAGCAGTCCGGTGACGCCGTCGATGATCGAGTCGGTCAGCCCCTTGGAGCTGCGGTAGCCGACGGTGGGGACGCCGTGCTGCGCGGCCTCCACCACCGCGAGACCCCACCCCTCCTTTCGGGAGGGCATGACGTGAACCCATGCGTGCGAGAGCAGTTCGTGCTTGCGCGTCTCGTCGACATGGCCGTGGAAGGTCACCGCGTCGGCGATGCCGAGGTCGGCCGCGGCGTCGCGGAGGTTCTGCTCCCACCAGCCGCCGCCGATGACGTCGAGGTGCAGTCCCGGCACGGTGTCGCGCAGGGCCGACACCGCGGCGAGGGCGTCCTCGATCTGCTTGTGCGGCACCAGCCTCGACAACACGCACAGGCTCGGGTGCGGGGTGCGGGTGCCGTCGCCGCCGGGTGTCACGTCGGCGGGGATCGCGTCGATCCCGTTGCGCACCACGGCGATCCGGTCACGATCGACGCCGAGGGCACGGAGTTCGTCGGCAGAGGGCAGCGACACCGTCAGGTACTGGTTGCGGCGGTGCACCCGCGGGGAGAGCGTGGACTCGATCCACCAGCCGAGCCTGGCCATCACCC
>Ga0182741_1006151_pt1 | contig 10679 bp, 8 predicted proteins | sample eDN5th37CBELigOP_FD_128874 | JGI IMG/M metagenome (GOLD analysis project Ga0182741, IMG submission 128874) | Enriched Organic Plus compost microbial communities from Emeryville, California, USA - eDNA 5th pass 37_C BE-Lig OP (version 2) (version 2) ...
AGCGGTGTCGCTGCCGGTCGTCGGGGTCGGGCGCTTCACCCGACCTGAACAGATCGGTGCCGCGCTCGCAGACGGAGTGTGCGATCTGGTCGGCGCCGTGCGTGCGCAGATCGCCGACCCGGAGTTCGCGAACAAGATCCTCTCCGGACGCGACGACGAGATACGGCCGTGCATCGGCTGCAACCAGGAATGCATCGGCAGGGTCGGACTCAACCGTCCCATCGCATGCGCGGTCAATCCTCACGCCGGATACGAATCCGACGGCCCTGCCGAGGCTGCCGTACCGCAGCGGGTCGTCGTGGTCGGCGGCGGACCCGCCGGTCTCAGGGCGGCGGCAACGGCTGCCGGACAGGGACATTCGGTCACTCTGTTCGAACGGAACCGGTGCACGGGCGGCCAGATCCGTGAGGCGGCCGCCGCGCCTCACCGTGCCGAACTGCTCGGCGCGGTGACGCACCTCGACGCCGAATGTCGCCGCAGGGGAGTGGACATCCGCACCGGTGTGACCGCCGATGCCGTGACGCTGCACGCGCTCGCGCCCGACGTCGTGGTCGTCGCGACGGGTGCGCGCCCACACCGTCCCGCCTGGGCGGGTTCGTCGACGCGGGTGAGCGACGTGCGCGACGTGCTCACCGGTAGCGCCGCACCCTCCGGCCGCGTCCTCGTCGTCGACGATCTCGGTTTCCATCAGGCGACCTCGGTCGCCGAACTGTTGGCGGACCGCGGATGCGCGGTGACGGTGTGCACACCGGGGATGCTCGTGGGCCAGGACCTCGGCCTGACGCTCGAGCTCGACGGCTGGTTGCGCCGCGCCCACGACAAGCGGATCCAGCGACTCGCCGGCGTCGCCGTCGGCGGTGTCGTGGACCTGCCGGACGGCGCCGAAGTCACCTTGGTCCACCACGCGACCGGCGAGCAGACGACGCTCACCGTGGACGCGGTCGTCGTCGCCACCCATCAGGAACCCGTCGACGAACTGTGGCGGGAACTCACCGGACCGGGCACGAGAGTGATCCGCGTGGGCGACGCGGTGACGCCACGCCGCCTGCACGCCGCGATCGTCGAGGGGGAGCGGGCCGCCAGGAACCTGGCTCCTACGTCTCCAGCCCGCGGCGCATGACGATCCGCGGCCAGCGGTCGAGGCCGTGTCTCCGTTCCTCCGCGCGGATCCGGGTGAGAGCGGGGGAGAGGGCACCGTCCGCGACCGTGCGGAAGCCGAGACGCGCGTAGTACGGGCCGTTCCACGGCACGTCGCGGTAGGTGGTCAGCGACAGCGATCCGAAACCGGCGTCCCGCGCCCACCCCACGACGTGGTCGATCAGCATGCGACCGATCCCGCGACGCGCGTGATCGGGATGCACCGACACCTGCTCGATGTGGACGCCGTCGTCGACGATGTCGGCCGCGAGATACGCGACCGCTCGTCCCTGCTCGTCGAACCACGCCCAGCAGCGACCTGCGTCCCGGTGGGCGCGCAGTTCCTCGATGGACGGAGGGTCGTCGTCGGCGACGAAGGCCATCCCGATCTCGGCGAAGGGCTTGCCCGCCGCGCGTTCGATCTCCTGCAGCACCGGCAGATCGTCGTCGGCCGCCGGACGGATCGGGGGCAGTTCCTTGCAGTAGTACATCGCCGTCGGTGAGTCCGCGTAGAGCCCGAAGCGCTCGGTCATCGGCACATACCCGGCCTTCGCGTACAGCGCGATCGCCTCGGGTTGCTCGCTGCCCGTCTCGAGAATCATGCGCCGGCGACCGGCATCGGTCGCCGTCCGCTCCAGGGCACCCAGCACCCGCGCGGCGACACCACGACGCCGCATGCTCGCCCGCACGTACATCCGCTTGATCTCGGCATCGTCGTCGCGCACCCCTCGATGCGAATGCTCCGGTGTGCGCCAGCCGCCGATCCCGGCCGGAATCCCGTCGGCCACCGCGAGGAGGAACACCCCGCGCGGCGGTTCGAATTCGTGCGGCGCCAGTTCCGTGTCGTCGGGTCCGCCGTACCTCCGCACGTACTCGAGCTGGACCTCGCCGATGAGGTCCTGCACGTCCGGATCGTCCAGCGGACGAGGTTCGATCAGCACCGGGAAAGCGTACCGACCGGACCTCGGCGTCCGGGTGTACCTACCGGGACCTCCGGGTTTCGTGCACGCCCGCGAAACCCTTAGCATCGGAGCGGTGATGCGGGAGCTCGCCGACGCCTGTTGGACGGACATCGAACCCGACCGGGTGACGGTGGCCGTCCCGATCGGTGCGCTCGAACAGCACGGCCCGCACCTTCCCCTCGACACCGACACCCGGATCGCGGCTGCTGTCGCCGCGGCGCTGCCCGAGGTGGTCCTCGCCCCGCCCGTGCCCTACGGAGCGAGCGGCGAACACGAAGGTTTCGCCGGAACCGTCTCGATCGGGGCCGAGGTGACGAAGGCTCTGATCGTCGAATACGGCAGGTCGGTGTGCCGATGGGCGAAGCGGGTCGTCTTCGTCAACGGACACGGCGGCAACGCCTATCCGCTGATCGAGGCGGTGAGCCTCCTGCGATACGAGGGCCGCGACGCTGCCTGGCTTCCGTGCGCGGTGCCCGGATCCGACGCTCATGCCGGTGTCACCGAGACGAGTCTGCTGCTGCACCTGGCCCCCGGTGCGGTCGACATGACACGGGCCGCGGTCGGAGCGACGGAACCGATCGGAGCACTGATGCCACGACTGCGCGAAGCCGGTATCGTCTCGGTGTCCGCGAACGGAGTGCTGGGAGACCCCACCGAGGCCACCGCAGAACTCGGCGCGCACCTGTTCGCGAGTCTGGTCGAGCGGGCGAGCGCACAGGTCGCCCGGTGGCATCCGGGAACGGAAGGAAGGCTTCGGTGAGTCGGGCGATCACTCCACAGGCGACCTCCCCGGAGGCGGCACAGCCCCGGGCGACCCGGCTCCCCGACGGTTTCGGTGTGCGCATCGACGCACGGGTACGCAGCTTCGCCGGAGGGCGCGTCCTCGTCGGAGGATCACCTACGCGCATGCTCAAGCTCGCACCCGCCGCCGCAGCGATGATCGACGAGGACTTCGTCGAGGTCGTCGACGCGCAGAGCGCCGCGGTCGCGCGCCGCCTGCTCGATTCGGGAATCGGGAACCCACGCCCGACGAAGCTGCCGCCGAGTTCCGCCGTCACCGTGGTCGTCCCCGTCAAGGACAATCCGTCCGGCCTCGCGCGTTTGCTCGCCGCCGTCGAAGGGCACGAGGTCGTGGTCGTCGACGACGGTTCCGAGAAGCCGGTCGAGGCGCCGGAACGCGGTCGCGTCCGGGTGATCCGCCACGAGACCTCACGCGGTCCCGCAGCGGCCCGGAACACCGGATTGCAGCAGGTGACAACGGAATTCGTTGCTTTCCTCGATTCCGACGTGGTCCCGCAACTCGGCTGGCTCGAACGATCGCTGGGGCACTTCACCGATCCCGCGGTCGCTCTCGTCGCGCCGCGCATCGTCGCTCTCGAACCCGACAGCAGCGCGCTCGCGAAGTACGAGCACGCACGTTCGTCGCTCGACCTCGGCAGTCGGGAATCCGCCGTGGTCGCGGGTGGTCCCGTCTCGTACGTGCCGAGCGCGGCGCTGCTCGTCCGTCGCGACGCGCTCGTCGCCTGCGGCGGTTTCGACGAGACGATGCACGTGGCCGAGGATGTCGATCTGTGCCGGCGACTGCAGACCTCGGGGTGGCGGTTGCGGTACGAGCCCATCTCGCGGGTCGCGCACGACCATCGCACCCGCTTCCGGACGTGGTTGACGCGCAAGGCATTCTACGGAACCGGTGCGGCCCCGCTCGCCGAGCGGCATCCGGGTTCCGTCCCACCGATGGTGATGTCTGTCTGGACGCTCCTCACGTGCGTCGCGATCGCGAGTTTCACCCGCATCGGGGTGATCGCAGCGGTACTGACCCAGGTGGCCACCTTCGTGCGGCTGCGACGGATGTTCTCCGAGCTCGACCGGCCGGACCGCATCGCCGGGATGCTCACGGCCCAGGGATTCGCCGGTGGACTGTGGCAGGTGGCGTCGGCGGTGTGCCGGCACTACTGGCCCGTGACGGTCGTCGCAGCGGTGTTCTCTCGCCGGGTGCGTCGAGCGGTTCTGGCTTGTGCTGTGGCCGAAGGTATCTGGGACTGGAAGACGCACCGCGAGAGCGGCGGTCTCGATCCCGTCCGGTACCTGCTCTACAAGCGACTCGACGACCTCGCCTACGGCGCGGGGCTGTGGAAGGGTGCGCTCGACGCCCGCACGGCGGCCGCGCTCGTACCCGACATCCGGAAGTGACATGATCCCGGCGCACGCCGATGTGGTGATCGTCGGCGGCGGAAGCTGCGGCTGCGTTCTCGCCGCCGGGCTCAGCGACGATCCGGACCGCACCGTGCTGCTGCTCGAGGAGGGCGCGGCGTTCGGATCGGCATCCGCTGTTCCGCGCGAGATCCGTGATGCCGCCGTCCTTCCGGTGGGTCCGGAGAGCCCGTGGACCGCGGACTTTCCCGCACGGCTGACTCCGGATGTCGACGCGACCGTGACGCGGGGCCGGGTGCTCGGCGGCTCCGGCGCGGTCAACGGCGCCTACTTCGTGCGTGCGCGGCCGGACGACTTCGCGTCGTGGCCCGCCTCGTGGTCGTACGAGGAGGTGCTGCCGTACTTCCGGGCCGTCGAGACCGATGCGGATGTCCCCGGCGACCTGCACGGAAGTTCCGGCCCGATACCGGTCGCCCGGGTGCCGCGTGAACGGATGCATCCGCTCTCGCGTGCCTTCGTCGACGCTGCCGAGGACGCAGGATTCACACCGGTCGCCGACCTCAACGCCCCCGGACCCGACGGGGTGGGTGCGGTCCCGTCGAACCTCCGCGACGGCACGAGGGTGGGTCCGTTCCTCGCGTACCTGGCGCCCGTCCTGGACCGGCCGAATCTGACGATCGCCGGCGGGACGACCGCGACGCGCATCGTGATGTCGGGCGGTCGCGCGGCGGGCGTCGAGATCGCCGGACCCGACGGACCACGCACGATCTCGGCCGGACACGTGATCGTCGCCGCGGGCGCGGTGAGGTCCCCGCAGCTGCTGATGCTCTCCGGGATCGGACCGGCCGACGAGCTGCGACGGCTCGGCATCGTGCCGCTGCACGACCTTCCCGGGGTGGGTCGAAACTTCTCCGACCATCCGGAGTTCACCGTCCCGTACCGCTTCCGCCCGGGTCTCCCGTCGCACACGGTGCTGCTCGAGGCGGTCCTGCACACCGGCAACCTCGAACTGCGCCCGTACACCGCGGCATTCGGAGCGGCGATCCCCGGCAGTGGCATCGCCGATCCGGTGCTCGGCGTCGTCCTGACGCGCCCACGCAGTCGCGGACGCATCGTGCTCGACGAACGCGACCCGCGACGTCCACCCCTGCTCGACTACCGATACCTGACCGACCCGGCCGACCGGCAAGCCCTGGAGGAGGGTGTCCGACTCGCCGCCGACCTCCTCGCCGCGACCACCGGCGTCGTCGAGGCCGGCAGCGTGGACGTGCGCGGCGGCAGGCTCGGGACGTCGCTGCACCTGTCCGGCACGTGCCGGATGGGCGACGACGAGCACGCCGTGGTCGACGAGTGGTGCCGCGTGCGGGGAATCGAGGGACTGAGCGTCGTCGACACCTCGGTGTTTCCGCAGGTCCCGAGCCGTGGACCGCACGCCACCGCGGTGATGCTCGCCCACCGCGTCGCCGCGACCGCGAGGGATGCCCTGCCGCACGCGGTGTGATCCCGACTACAGTGTCGGGGGAGGAGGCGCCGGTACATGACGGATCGTGGAATCGCGACGACCAATCCCTGGGTGGCACTCGGCCCGGGAGCGGACGTGGCCGCGCATGCACGTGCGGTGCTGCGTGCGCACGGAACCTTCGTCTCCGCACGCGGCAAGGATCGGCTCGACGGGGTGCGCTCGGTGGTCCGCGACTCGTGGAGCCGGAGCCTGCAACGCGGCATCGATCCCGACGTCGTCGAACAACCCGCGCTGCTCTCCGGACACGACCTCGAGGAGTACCGCGCCGGCCACCCGATGTCGCTGATCCGCCCGGTGGTGCGCAAGCTCCTCGTCGAGGACGCCGCCGACAGCGGACTGCTCGTCGCCATCACCGACGGGCAGGGACGGCTGCTGTGGGTCGAGGGCGATCACGCCGCGCGCGACCGCGCCCTGTCGATGAGCTTCGTCGAAGGGGCCGACTGGAGCGAGGACCGCGTCGGCACGAATGCGCCGGGAACCGCTCTCGCCGTGGATCATTCGGTGCAGATCTTCGGCGCCGAGCATTTCAACCGCACGGTGCACGAATGGAGTTGTTCGGCCGCTCCCGTGCACGACCCCACCAGCGGCCGGGTCCTCGGTGCCATCGACATCACAGGGGGGCACCGCGTCGCCGCGCCCGAGGTCCTGCAACTCGTCCGCGCGACGGTCGCGGCGGCGGAGGCCGAACTGCGCGTGCATGCCCTGAGCGGCCGCCCGCTGTTCCCCTCGACGACGCCGCGCATCGAGACGATCGGCGCCGGCCGGCCCGCACTGCACCGCGGAGGCGAACGCGTCGGCCTGTCCCGCCGGCACGCCGAGATCCTGCTGATCCTCGCCGATCACCCCGAGGGCCTGAGCTCCGACCGGCTCGCGGTGCTGCTCGACGAGAACGAACTCGACTCGGTGACGATCCGCGCCGAGATGTCGCGCCTGCGCAAGGTGCTCGGGGCCGAACACCTCGGATCGCGGCCCTATCGACTGCTCACCACGCTCGACACCGATGTCGCGGACGTGCGCCGCGCACTCGACCGCGGCGATGTGGCCTCGGCGGTCCGCCTCTGTACCGGGGAGATCCTGCCCGGATCGGTGGCGCCGGGCATCGAGGAGATCCGCGACGAACTCCGCTCGGGCGTGCGGGCGGCGCTGTTGCGCTGCGGCGAGGAGCATCTGCTCGCGCAATGGACCTCGTCCGTCCACGGTCGCGAGGACATCACCGCCTGGGCGGCCTACCGGGCATCGATCGATCCTCGGTCGCCCCGCTTCGCGCAGGTCGATGCCACATTGACCCGATTGGACAGGCAGCTCGCAACGTAGTTGCAACCCTCGCGTTCGTAGTGTTCCGGATCACATACCGACCGCTCGACGCTGCAGGAGATGCACATGACCGTGTACGCCCGTCCCGGTTCGCCCGACGCCCTCATGTCGTTCCAGTCCCGGTACGACAATTGGATCGGCGGCCAGTGGGTGCCGCCGGTGAAGGGGGAGTACTTCGAGAACGTCACCCCCGTCACCGGCCAGGTGTTCACCGAGGTCGCTCGCGGCACCGAGGAGGACATCGAGCGCGCGCTCGACGCAGCCCACGCCGCCGCACCGGCCTGGGGGAAGACGTCGCCCGCCGAACGCGCGGTGATCCTCAACAAGATCGCCGACCGCATCGAGGAGAACCTCGAATCGATCGCCCTCGCCGAGTCGTGGGACAACGGCAAGCCCATCCGCGAGACCCTCAACGCCGACATCCCGCTCGCGATCGACCACTTCCGCTACTTCGCGGGGGCCATTCGCGCGCAGGAGGGTTCGATCTCCGAGATCGACTCCGACACGGTCGCCTACCACTTCCACGAGCCGCTCGGCGTCGTCGGCCAGATCATCCCGTGGAACTTCCCGATCCTCATGGCCGTGTGGAAGCTCGCGCCGGCCCTGGCCGCCGGCAACGCGGTGGTCCTCAAGCCCGCCGAGCAGACCCCGGCGTCGATCCTGCACCTGATCTCGATCATCGGCGACCTGCTGCCGCCCGGCGTGGTCAACATCGTCAACGGTTTCGGTGTGGAGGCGGGCAAGCCGCTCGCGTCGAGCCCGCGCATCCGCAAGATCGCGTTCACCGGTGAGACCACCACCGGCCGGCTGATCATGCAGTACGCCTCGCAGAACCTGATCCCCGTCACCCTCGAACTCGGCGGCAAGAGCCCCAACATCTTCTTCTCCGACGTGATGTCGACGAACGACGACTACCAGGACAAGGCCCTCGAGGGCTTCACGATGTTCGCCCTCAACCAGGGTGAGGTGTGCACGTGCCCGTCGCGCGCCCTCATCCAGCGGGACATCTTCGACGACTTCCTGTCGCTCGCCGCGGTCCGCACCAAGGCCGTCCGCCAGGGCGACCCGCTCGACACCGACACGATGATCGGCGCCCAGGCGTCCAACGACCAGCTCGAGAAGATCCTGTCGTACATCGAGATCGGCAAGAGCGAGGGCGCGAAGGTCATCACCGGTGGTGAGCGCGCCGACCTCGGCGGCGATCTGTCCGGCGGCTACTACGTGCAGCCGACGATCTTCCAGGGCGACAACAGGATGCGCATCTTCCAGGAGGAGATCTTCGGTCCGGTCGTGTCCGTCACCTCGTTCGAGGACTTCGACGATGCGATCTCCATCGCCAACGACACCCTCTACGGTCTCGGTGCCGGTGTGTGGTCCCGCGACGGTGGTGTCGCCTACCGTGCCGGTCGCGCCATCCAGGCCGGCCGGGTGTGGACGAACACCTACCACCAGTACCCGGCCCACGCCGCCTTCGGCGGTTACAAGCAGTCGGGTATCGGCCGCGAGAACCACCACATGATGCTCGACCACTACCAGCAGACGAAGAACCTCCTGGTTTCCTACGCCCCCAAGGCCCAGGGCTTCTTCTGATCCGGCCGTCGGCGCCTGTCACGTCCCTCCGGGGACGGGCAGGCGCCCTCGTCGTTCCCACCGGAAGAGAACTTTCAGGAAAGGTCGTGTTCGTGACCGTCCCGCCCCGCCTCGTGGTCACCGTCGGCGCCGTCGCACTGCTGCGCCGGCTCGCGCAGCGCACCGGACCGCTCATGATGCACCAGTCGGGTGGTTGCTGCGACGGTTCGGCCCCGATGTGTTATCCCGAGGGTGATTTCGTCGTCGGCGACCGCGACGTCCTGCTCGGTGTCCTCGACCTGCGTCTCGGAGCGGGGGAGACCCGCCCCGACCCGCCGGAGGGCGCCGACGCCGTGCCGGTGTGGATCTCCGGCTCGCAGTTCGACGCGTGGAAACACACCTGCCTCGTCCTCGACGTGGTACCCGGCCGCGGTTCCGGCTTCAGTCTCGAGAGCCCGGAAGGGGTGCGCTTCCTCAGCCGGGGCCGGGCCTTCACCGCCGACGAACTCGCCGCGCTCGCCACCGTCGAACCGCTGACCGGCCGGGCCTGGGAGTCCGGTGCCCGCCCGGCCGCCGCCACGGAACCGGCCGTCGTCACGGAGGCCGCCGACGCGTGCCCCGTCCCGCCGAGGGGCACCGTAGGAGGGTGACCCACCCACCCGCGCTCGTCGTGCGTCAGAATCGGGGCGGAATCCGTCCGGGTTCCGGAAGACGACGTGGGCGCCCGGCGGGTGCGACGAGGAGTGGGCGATGGCCTTCGCAGGCAATGTGGACGAGTTGGCGCTGCTGCAGACGGTGCGTCTGAAGAAGCAGGTCACGGCCGAGGTGGTCGCGGCGCACCTCGGTGTGTCGGTGGCGGCCGGCGAGGCCGCGGTGGCCGCGCTCGTCGCCCAGGGCAAGGCCGCGGAGAACGACGGCGGTATCGGCCTCACCGATGCGGGTATCGCCGAACTGGACGACCAGCTCGACGCCGAGCGGGTGTCCATCGACGAGGGCTCCATCGCCGAGCTCTACGAGCAGTTCCTCCCGCTCGACGAGGAGCTGGCACGTCTTCTCGAGGACCCGGACGCCGACGGCTTCGTCGACGGCATCGTCGACCTCGACCGTCGTGCGCAGAACCTCTTCGACGACGTCTCGGCGTTCGTGCCGCGTCTGTCGCGGTACCAGGACCTCTTCGCCGAGGCCCTGCAGAAGATCAAGGGCGGTGCACTGGCGTGGGCCACGGCCGCCAACATCGACTCCTATGCGACGGTCTGGCGCGAGATGAGGGCGGAAATCGCCGGCGCTGCCGGCCGCTGACAATTTCGTTCGTTCGGCACACTATGTGACCCGGATCACCGCCTCCCCCTTCCGGGGGTAGTGAGGGGGTGACCCGGGTCACTACGTTTCGTTCATCCGCGTCAGGCGCTCACGCCCGCGGTTCGAACGGACAACGGAGGACTCCCGTGACCAGTGTGTCGACCCCCGGGGCTGCCGAACCCCCCATCACCGGGCCGGCCGGGCCCACCCGATCCGCGCCCCGCACCGAGGGCCCCGGTATCCGACGTGTCGCCGTCGCCAGCTGCATCGGCACGACGATCGAGTTCTACGACTTCTTCATCTACGGCACCGCCGCAGCGCTGGTGTTCCCGACCGTCTTCTTCCCGGCGCTCGGAGCCACCGCCGGCACCGTGGCCTCCTTCGCGACCTTCGCCGTCGCCTTCATCGCCCGGCCCGTGGGTGCAATGCTCTTCGGGCACTTCGGCGATCGCATCGGCCGCAAGAAGACCCTCGTCTCCACCCTACTGCTGATGGGCATCTCCACCCTGCTCATCGGCCTGCTGCCCGGCGCCGGCACCATCGGTGTCGCCGCGCCGATCATCCTCGTACTGCTGCGCTTCGCTCAGGGCTTCGCCGTCGGCGGTGAATGGGCCGGCGCGACCCTGCTCACCGCCGAATACGCGCCACCGGGACAACGCGGCCTGTACGCGATGTTCCCGCAGCTCGGTCCCGCCATCGCCTTCGCCCTGTCGAGCGGCACCTTC
>Ga0182741_1006152_pt1 | contig 10677 bp, 4 predicted proteins | sample eDN5th37CBELigOP_FD_128874 | JGI IMG/M metagenome (GOLD analysis project Ga0182741, IMG submission 128874) | Enriched Organic Plus compost microbial communities from Emeryville, California, USA - eDNA 5th pass 37_C BE-Lig OP (version 2) (version 2) ...
CCCGGTGTGGACTACGGCAACGTCCGGCAGTGCCTCGACGGCTCCGCGGCGAGCGCCACCCAGGACGTGCTGAGCCTGGTGAACCTGTTCTCCGGCGGGTCGCTGCTCCAGCTGAGCGTGTTCGCGCTGGGGATCATGCCCTACATCACCGCGAGCATCATCGTGCAGCTGCTGCGCGTGGTGATCCCGCGGTTCGAGGCCCTGCACAAGGAGGGCCAGTCCGGCACCGCGGTGCTCACGCAGTACACGCGCTACCTGACGATCGGCCTCGCGATCCTGCAGGCGACGACGATCATCACCGTCGCGCGCAGCGGCGGGCTGTTCCTCGACTGCCCGGTCGAGGTCATCCCGAACGACTCCGTGGCGACGATCCTCATCATGATCATCACGATGACCGCCGGTACCGGTCTGATCATGTGGTTCGGCGAGCTCATCACCGAGCGCGGCGTCGGCAACGGCATGTCGCTGCTGATCTTCACCTCGATCGCCGCCAGCTTCCCGAGCGGCGTGCAGCAGATCGCCACCTCGAACAACGGGCTGGGCAAGGTCGCCCTGTTCCTGCTGATCTCGGTCGTCGTGGTCGTGCTGGTCGTGTTCGTCGAGCAGTCGCAGCGCCGGATCCCGGTGCAGTACGCCAAGCGGATGGTCGGGCGCCGCACCTACGGCGGCAGCTCCACCTACATCCCGATCAAGATCAACATGTCGGGCGTGATCCCGGTGATCTTCGCGTCCTCGCTGCTGGCGCTGCCGGGTCTGGCCGCGCAGTTCTCGCAGGACCAGACGGTGCCGTGGGTGCAGTGGATCGCCGCGAACCTGCTCGACCCAGGCGCGACGATCTACATCCTCGCGTACGCGCTGCTCATCATCTTCTTCGCGTACTTCTACACGTCGATCACCTTCAACCCCGACGAGGTGGCCGACAACATGAAGCGCTACGGCGGCTTCATCCCCGGCATCCGCGCCGGGCGGCCGACGGCGGAGTACCTGCAGTTCGTCATCTCCCGCATCACCGCGGCCGGAGCGCTCTACCTGGCGTTCGTCGCGCTGATCCCGACGATCTCGTTCAAGTTCATGGGCGTCAACCAGGTGATGGCGTTCGGCGGCGCGTCGGTGCTGATCGTCGTCGGCGTCGGTCTGGAGACGATCAAGCAGATCGACAGCCAGCTGCAGCAGCGTCACTACGAAGGGTTCCTGCGATGACCGAGAGCGCCACGCCGTCGCGCATCATCCTCATCGGCCCGCCCGGGGCCGGCAAGGGCACCCAGGCGGCCCGCCTCGCCGAGCGCCTCGGTGTCCCGGCGATCTCCACCGGCGACATCTTCCGTGCCAACGTGGCCCAGCGGACCGAGCTCGGGCAGCAGGCGCAGCGCTACATGGACGCCGGCGAGTACGTCCCCGACGAGGTGACCAACGCGATGGTCGCCGACCGGCTCGCGGCCGAGGACGCCTCGGCCGGGTTCCTCCTCGACGGCTACCCGCGCACCGAGGCCCAGGTGGCCGAGCTGGACCGGATGCTCGAGCAGAGCGGCGCGAGCATCGACGTCGTGCTCGAGCTGACCGCCGACACCGACGAGCTCGTCACCCGGCTGCTGGGCCGGGCGGCCGAGCAGAACCGCTCCGACGACACCGAGCCGGTGATCCGCCGCCGGCTGGAGGTCTACAGCGAGCAGACCGCCCCGCTGGTCACCCTCTACGACGAGCGCGGCCTGCTGGTCCGCGTCGACGGCCTCGGCACGGTCGACGAGGTCACCCAGCGCATCCTCGACGCGCTGGGCTGAGCCGCGCGCACGGGCCGGTCGGGCGCGCCGCCTGCACGGCGCCGCCGGATGGCGCCGCGCCGTCACCAGGCCGCTGCCGGGCTGCGTCCCAGCCTGACCGACGCACGGGCCAGGTGCGATCACCCAGCCCGAGCCTCCCTGCACCCGCACCGAGGCAGCACGGTGGTGCGCGAAGGCGTTGGGCCGTCGTCGCTCTGAGGGACCTCCCTCGGCACCGGTAGGGCGGCCGCAGCCACGCCCTCCTCCGCCGCGTGGTCGGCTCGCAGCGTCCCAGCGAGCTTGCACGGTGCACGGTGCGAGCTCGGTGCGGAGGTGACGCGAGCGCCACCGACGGGGTGATCGGGAGGGTGGCGCAGCGGGGTGAGGGGGTGACCTCACCCCGTCAGCGGGTCGACCCTCTCGCCCTGTCACCCCTCGGCGACGTCCGTGCCGGGGATCGCCCGACGTACCTCGCCGGCCGACGGCGCGGCGCCGTCCGCGCTCGTCGCGCCCCGCGGGGCGCTCGCCGCTCGTGATCGAGGATCCGCCAGATCACGCGGCTTCTCCGGTAGCTGCCGGCTGCCCGGCGGGCGTGACGGCAGGTGCACGACCCCGCTCGGCGAGCTTTCCGTGAGTCCCCAGCGCGACGACACCGGACCGTGACGGGAGCCACGTCGAGATGGCTCGTCACCCTCTGCCACGTGACGGCGAGGTGGGGGTGAGAGATCTAACCTCCCCGGTCGGTGCGTGACCAACCAACGTCACCCAACCTCCCGCTTAAGACGAGGTAACCCGTTCATTAGCGTTCAACGCAGTCGGGGGAGCCGCCCACAACGTGCTCCCGCAGCAGGTTGAGCCAAGTTCGGGTGAGATGCCGTGAACGGTCAGAGGACGCGGGCTACCGCAGTCTCCCGGTCGGCGGCGTGGGAGGGGGTGGACCAGCGATGAGTGTCATCGACCGAGTCGAGCAGCTGGCGATCCCAGCCGAGCGCCGTCGGTTCCAGGTCGTCGACTCGCAGTGGCGGGCCTGGGAGGGCCGGTACCGGCTGGCGGCGATCGGTTCGGACGTCATGTGCGCGCTCGCCGTCTGCCTCGCGCTCGGGCACTACGTGCTGGGCAACGCGGTCGGTGCGGCGGTGGTCGGTGTGCTGACCTTCGTCGGGACCGTGGCCGCCACGGGTGGCTACGAGGTGCGCTACGTCGCGCCGGCGGCGCGGGAGTACCGCAGCATCGCGCTCGGTTTCGTCGCGATGCTCGTTGTCGCGATGGCGGTCTCCTTCCTGGAGCTGGCCGAGCTGCCGCCCGCGCCTGTGGTGCTCGGCATCGGAGGCGTCGTCGCCGCGGCCGCCCTGTTCCGGACGGCGCAGCGTCGCCTGCTCTCGTCGCTGCGGGCCCGCGGGCTGCACCGCCCCCGCGCGATCGTGGTCGGCCCGGTCGACCACACCGAGCGCCTGCTCGAGGACATGTCGCTCGTCCGCGAGGACCTCGAGCTGGTCGGGGCCTGCGTGCCCGAGCGCGAGGTCGGTTCGACCCTGCCGGGCGGTGTCGAGGTGCTGGGCTCCCCGCACGAGGCCACGGTGCTGGCGGACGTCAACGCCGCCGACGTGGTCCTCGTCGCAGACGGCGCGCTGCCCGCCGACGAGTTCCGCCGCTTCCAGTGGGCGATGGAGCGCACCGAGACCGAGCTCGTGGTCGTGCCCGACCTGCGCGAGGTGCTCGAGTCCCGTGTCGACCTGCAGGTCGTGGGCACGACCCCTGTCATGACGGTGCTGCGGCCGACGACGTCGCAGCGGCTCGCCAAGCAGGTGATGGACCGTGTGCTCGGCACCCTGCTGCTGGTGGCGTTCTCGCCGGTGATCCTCGGGGCGATGGCCGCGGTGCGGCTCACCTCGCCCGGACCGGCGATCTTCCGCCAGGTCCGCGTCGGGCGCGACGGCCGCGAGTTCACGATCCTCAAGCTCCGCACCATGTACACCGACGCCGAGCGTCGGCGCGAGGAGCTGCTGGCGGTCAACGAGGGCGCGGGGCCGCTCTTCAAGATGGTCGACGACCCGCGCGTCACCACGGTGGGTCGCGTGCTGCGCCGCTTCTCGATCGACGAGCTGCCACAGCTGTGGAACGTCGTCCGCGGCGACATGTCGCTCGTCGGGCCCCGGCCTGCGTTGCCCAGCGAGGTCGCGACCTACGACGTCATGGCGATGCACCGGCTCCACGTCCGGCCCGGCATGACCGGCCTGTGGCAGGTGAGCGGCCGCTCCCGGCTGAGCTGGGACCAGACGGTCAAGCTCGACCTGCGCTACGCCGACAACTGGTCGATCGGGTTCGACCTGAAGATCCTGTGGCGCACCGCTCGCGCAGTGCTGGGGGCCGACGGTGCGTACTGACACGGCCCTCAAGACGCTCGCCCAGGGGAGGGGGCACGACGGCACCCCCCCGACGCCGTCGTGCCCCCGCCCGTGGGCGGGCGTCCGAGGGCTCGTGCGTGGACACGCTCCGCTCGCACCCACCCGCACACCGAGGTTCTCGCCCGTCGGCGGGGGCACGACGACTACCCCCCCGAGGTCGTCGTGCCCCTACCCACGGGCGAGCACCACCCCTGGAGACGAGACGAGGAACGCATGACGACCGGATACGTGCCTGGCGGGTTCGACCTCTTCCACATCGGCCACCTCAACATCCTCACCGCTGCGCGGGAGCGGTGCGACCGGCTGATCGTGGGCGTGGCCACCGACGAGTCGCTGATGGCGATGAAGGGCCGGGAGCCGGTGATCCCGTTCGAGGAGCGCATCGAGATCGTCCGGTCGCTCAAGATCGTGGACGAGGCGGTTCCCGACCACTCGCAGGACAAGCGGGTCGCCTACCGGCTGAACCCGTTCGACGTGCTGTTCAAGGGCAGCGACTGGCAGGGGACGGTCAAGGGTGTCCTGCTCGAGCAAGAGATGGCCGAGGTCGGCGCGAAGGTCGTCTACTTCCCCTACACGGAGTGGACCTCCTCGACCAGGCTCCGCGCCTACCTGGACGCGGCGCTCGGCGAACCCGTCTAGCAGAAGTCGGTCGATGGTGACCGCCGGCGACCCCATCGATCGCCTCGCCACCACCGGCACGTGGAATCGAGGGATCATGCGTATCCGGATCGCCAGCATCGTGGCAGCAGTGGCCATGGTGGCCGGGCTCCTCGGCGGGATGCCGTCGCCGCCTGCGGCGGCGCTGTCGCCCAACCTCCCGTTCAGCGCCGACGAGCTGCCCACGTGGCAGACCAACGGCATCGTGTTCGGGATCGCCGAGACGAACGGCTACGTGGTGGCGGGCGGCTCGTTCACCCGGATCCTCCCAGGAGCGGGCCAGAGCGGCTCGCCGATCGACGTCGCCGGTGTCGCCATCCTCGACGCGGACACGGGCACGCCCGCGTCCTGCCAGCTCCCGCTGACCTATGGTGCGGGGACGCCGATCGCCTACGCGGTCGAGGCCGCGCCTGACGGCGACACGGTCTTCATCGGGGGGCAGTTCTCGGGCATCGGCGGTGTGTACGTCTCCCGGCTCGCGGAGATCGACGTCGTCAGCTGCGAGGTCACCTCGTTCCGTCCGCCGTCGATCTCCTCGACCGTGATGTCGATCGCCGCCACCGACGACGCCGTGTTCGTCGGCGGCCGGTTCCAGACCGTGGGAGGGCAGCAGCGGCGCAGCTTCGTCAAGCTGACCCGCACCGGCGCCCTCACGTCCTGGGTCGCCAACGCGTACGGAGCGACCGTCAGTGCCTACAGCTCGACCGTCGACCCGGACGCCGTCGCGCGCGGCAACGCGATCGCGCTCTCGCCGCAGGGCGACCGGGTCGTCATCGGCGGCGACTTCTTCTACGTCAACGGCACCCCGACGCACAGCTTCGCGGTCGTCGACGCGACCACCGGCAACCTGGTGCAGTCGTGGCCGGCGAGCACGGTCGGCAACACCTCGCGGACGAAGACGCTGGTCTCCGACGGCGAGCGCTTCTACGTCGGCAACGAGGGATACGGCGGTTTCGACGGCACGCTCTCCTACCGGTGGAGCGACTACAACCGGGTCTGGCGCGACAGCTGCGCCGGCGCCACGCAAGCGTTGCTCGTGCACGGGGACGTCCTCCTCCAGGCGCATCACCACCACGACTGCGGCGGTATGGGGATGTTCCCGGACGGCCGCCGGACCTACCTGAGCGCCACGCTCGCGGCGGACCCGACGCAGTGGCAGCTCGGCTGGCTGCCCGAGCTCAACGACGGCGTCGGTGAGCACCTGGGGCCCCGTGCGCTGGAGGTCGCCACCGGATCCAACGGGCAGGAGTACCTGTGGGTGACCGGTGAGTTCACCCGCGTCAACGGCACGAACCAGCAGAGCCTGACCAGGTTCGGGGTCACCGACACCGGCGCGCCGCCCACACCGACGGTAGCTGCCCGCACGGTGACGCCGGGAGCGATCCAGGTCAACATCCGGTCGGTCTACGACCCCGACGACTCCGACATCACCTACGCCGTCTACCGCAACGGGTCGTCGACGCCGATCTGGACCGGTGTCGCGCGGTCGCAGCACTGGTACCGGCCGCAGCTGACGTTCGTGGACACCGACCTGACGCCGGGGACGAGCTACAGCTATCGCGTGCGCGCCATCGACGCCGCCGGCAACCAGAGCGGGCTGTCCGGTACGGTCAGCGCGACCGCGTCAGCGACCGCGTCTGCCTACGCGACCGTCGTGCAGGCGGACGAACCCCGTCTGTACTACCGCTACGACGACGTCGCCGGCAGCACGTGGGTCATCGACAGCTCCGGCGAGACGGTCAACGGCCTGAACGGCCTGGCAGAGAACGGTGTCGCCCGCACGGCGGCCGGCGCCATCGCCGGGGACCCGAGCACGAGCGCGACGTTCAACGACGCACCTCCGGGCGGTAGCTACCCCCAGTACATCTGGAACGACGTCATCGCCCCCGGGCCCAGCCAGTACACGATCGAGACGTGGTTCAGGACCACCTCGACGAGCGGTGGCGCGCTGGTGAACTACGGCTCCTACCAGGGCCGTCCGCGCAGCGACAACGGCGACGACAGGGTGAGCAGCATGGTCGACCGCGTCGTCTACATGGAGAGCTCTACCGGCCGGCTGCGGTTCGGTGTGCGGTCGGGCAGCTCGGTGCAGACGATCCGCAGCGGGGCCAGCTACAACAACGGCCAGTGGCACCACGTCGTCGCGACACAGGGGAGCGGCGGGATGCGCCTCTACGTGGACGGCGTGCTCGTCGGTCAGAACACGGTGACCGGCAACGGCACCTACAACGGCACGTGGCACGTCGGTGGCGACAACCTCAACGGCTACCCGAACGCGGGCAGCGGCAGCACGCAGCGCTACTTCGACGGGCAGCTCGACGAGACGGCCGTCTACTACCACGCGCTGTCCGCGTCCGCCGTGTCCAGCCACTTCGCGGCGGCTGCACCGGACACGCAGGCGCCGTCCGTCCCGACGGCTCTGTCGGCCTCGGTCGACGGCAGCGACGTGAGCCTGAGCTGGTCCGCGGCGACGGACAACATCGGCGTGGCCGGGTACGTCGTGTACCGGGGCACGACGCCGGGCTTCACGGCGAGCACCGCCTCGAGCGTCGGCACGGTGACCGGCACGAGCTTCGTCGACGAGGACCGGCCGGAAGGGACGTGGTACTACCGCGTCGCCGCGGTCGACGGCTCCGGAAACACGAGTGCTGCGTCGTCCTCGGTCGCCGCAGAGGTCGAGGCACCGGTCGGCGAGCCGATCGTCCAGACCGTCACGGCGAGCGCCGACACGATGGTCGCGGCCGTCAACCCGGCCGCTACCTACGGCACCTCGACCCAGCTCTCGTCGCGGGCCGACACGGCCATCTGGTCGTTCATGCGGTTCGACCTGCCGGCGGCGCCCACGGGCTACGTGCTCTCGTCCGCCTCGCTGCGGCTCGTCACGTCCAACGACCCGACCGCGGGCTCGACCAACACCCACCAGGTGCGCGTCGTCGACGACTCGTGGTCGGAGGCCACGACCACCTGGAACAGCAGGCCGACCTCCACCGCGTCCGGCGTGATCGGCGAGCTCAGCGGTGCGACAGCGCTCAACACCGCGTACACGGTGACGATCGCGACGCCCGAGCTCACCGCCCGCTCCGGTGGTGCCGTGACGCTCCGGCTGTCGGCTACGACCGGTGACGACAACGTCCGCTTCCTGTCCCGGGAGACCGGTAACGCGGCGAACCGCCCGACGCTCACGCTCACCTACACGCCGGTCGGCGGTCCCGACATCGCGGCGCCGTCCGTGCCGACGGGGGTCTCCGCCACCGCGAACGGGAACGACGTGACGGTGTCGTGGTCGCCCGCGACCGACGACGTGGGCGTGACCGGCTATCGGGTCTACCGCGCGGAGACGGCCGACGTCGCCCTCACCAGCGGCAACCTCGTCGGTGAGGTGGGTTCCACCCCCTTCGTGGACTCCGACGTCCCCGCAGGCACGTGGCACTACCGGGTCACCGCGCGCGACGCCGCCGGCAACGTCAGCGGCGGCTCCGCGTCGGCGTCGGTGACGATGACCACGCCCGACACCACGCCGCCGTCCGTGCCCACCGGGCTCACGGCGGCGGTCACGGGCACGTCGGTTGTACTCACCTGGTCGGCCGCGGTCGACGACGGCGAGGTGGTGGGCTACCGGGTGTACCGCGGGACGGCGAGCGACATGCCGGCGAGCGCGGCGACGCTGCTCACCGAGGTCGACGAGACCTCCTACACCGACACCGGGAGGCCGGTCGGCACCTGGTACTACCGGGTGGCGGCGGTCGACGCGGCGGGCAACGTCGGCGCCGCTGCGGCGGCCGTGGCAGCCGTCGTCGAGGAGCCGGCAGCCGAGCCGATCGTGCAGACGGTGGTCGCCGACGCGGACACCATGGTCGCGGCCGTCAACCCGGCCTTCGCCTACGGTTCCAACACCCAGCTCTCCGCACGAGGGGACACGGCGATCTGGTCGTTCCTGCGGTTCCAGCTGCCCGACGCGCCCGACGGCTACGTCCTCGGTGAGGCGACGCTGCGAGTGGTCACCTCCAACGACCCGACCGCGGGATCGAACGACACGCACCAGGTGCATCTCGTCGACGCGGCGTGGTCGGAGTCGGGGACGACGTGGAACAACCGCCCGACCGCGGTGGCGTCGGGCGTGATCGGCGAGCTCAGCGGTGCATCGGCCCTGAACACCGCCTACACCGTCTCCCTGGCGGTCGCGGAGCTCGCGTCTCGTGAGGGCCAGGCCGCCTCGCTCAGGGTGTCGACGGCGTCAGGCAGCGACAACGTGCGGTTCCTGTCGCGCGAGACCGGCAACGCCAATGCGCGGCCGTCGCTGACCCTGACCTGGATCCCCGGGTGAGCAGCACGTGACGGGGGTCTCCCTGCGCGTCGGGCGCGGAGGGAGACCCCCGTCACGTGCGTGGGGCGTGCCGGCTACCAGGTGCTGGCGGCCCAGTACTGGAGGTCCTGGACGTACGGCTTCGCCACCACCTCGTGCGGCGAGGTGAGCGAGACGGCCGTCTGACCCGAGCGGACGACCTTCGCGGAGACGGTGCCGACGCCGGGCGGCACCGTGAAGGCGGACACCCCGGCGGGCGCGTCGAACCGCGTGGTCTTGCCGGCCACCGTCACCTCGACGACGGCGGGTGCCGTCAGCCAGACGAGTGCCTCGACGGCGTCACGAGCAGCGACCGAGGTCCCGCCCAGCGTGGGCGTGCTCATGAGCGTGTGCGAGTACGACGGCCGTGCGGCCAGCGGGTGGATCCGGTGCGTCAGCACGATCTCGTCGCTGGTGATCGCCGGCGCCGACCCCGTGTGGTACCAGGAGATGTAGTACCGCATGATGTCGAGGAACGCGGTGCCGTGCGCCATCGAGGGAGCGACCTGCGTCGACTCGCTGTAGTCGTTCCACGTGACGACCTGGACGTACTCGGGATCCTGCTCGAGGATCCGCTCCCACTGGGCCCGCACCGCGGCCGTGTTCATCGACTCGGCCCAGCGGGCCTCCTTGTACCGGACGTCCTGGACGGCGACGGGCTCCATCCAGGTGCGGTCGAACTTCGCAGCGCGCTCGACGTAGTTCGGTCGGGTCCGTGCGCCGTGCTCGGTCCGGGTGCCCCAGTTGCTGAAGCTCTCGGCGATCGGCGCGTAGGTGCGCATGTTCGCCTCGCTCGCGTCGAGGAACAGGGCCTGGAACGCGATGGGGATGCCGTGGCGTCCCTCCAGCTGCTCGATGACCTGACGCCACCACGAGACGGGCTTGTTCTCCGCCTTGAACGACGACAGCAGGTAGTCGCCGTCGGGCTCACGGTAGGCCGAGTCATAGCGGTAGAGCTGCGCGAGGAGCGAGGTGACCTGCGCGGGCGTGCTGTCGACGAAGTCGGCGGTGGCGTCCACCATCGGCACCACGGAGAAGTCGCCCAGGCGGTCCGCGGCTTCCATGATCATGAGGGCGTACGTCCAGTTCCGTCCGGACGAGCTCAGCAGGTCCAGGGTCCAGCCGTCGATGCCGGCGGACTTGGCCTGCTCGATCTCGCTGACGAAGTTCGCCATCTCCCAGTCACCGCTCTGCGGGCCGGGCGAGATCGGACGGTCGCGGAGCAGTCCGCCGGACGAGGCGAACTTGCCGTTCTCGCCGGACGGCTGGAGATAGTGGCGCGCGTAGTAGTCGGACTCCGGCCGCGCGTTGTCGAGCGAGAGCGGGTACGGCGTGAAGTAGTGCGCGAACACGAGCGGACCGTCGTCGGGACGAGGCGCGGGCCGAGCGGAGCCGCCGTCCGACGGGGGCTGCGGCGCCGGCGGGGTGGTGGGATCGGTCGGCTTCTCCGTCGGCTCGGGTGCCGGGGTCGTCGGCCCCGGCTCGGGCGTCGGCGCGGGCGTCGGCGCGGGCGTCG
>Ga0182741_1006154_pt1 | contig 10674 bp, 11 predicted proteins | sample eDN5th37CBELigOP_FD_128874 | JGI IMG/M metagenome (GOLD analysis project Ga0182741, IMG submission 128874) | Enriched Organic Plus compost microbial communities from Emeryville, California, USA - eDNA 5th pass 37_C BE-Lig OP (version 2) (version 2) ...
AGGGCGGCGTGTTCACGCAGGAGCTCATCGACACCTGGATCGAGTACAAGGAGGAGAACGAGATCAAGCCGCTCGCGCAGCGTCCTCACCCCTTCGAGTACGAGCTGTACTTCGGGGTCTGATCCTCGCCTGCACGAAGCCCCCGGTCCGCACGGATCGGGGGCTTCGTCGTTCCGGCCCTCCGCGGCTGCGGCGCGTCAGTCGCGCGGTGGGCGCACGTACGAATCGTGCACGGCCATCGCCGCGTCGATGGCGTCGGGGTCTCCCCGCTCGATGACGTCGACGAGCACCTCGTGCGACGTCACCCGTCGCGCCTCGAGGTCCTCGCGCGGCGCGACCGAGGGGCTCTCCGCAGGCTCGGTGTGCTCGCGCAGGTAGTCGATGAGGTCGGTGTAGGTGGCGCGCAGGAAGACGTTCGGGGTGATCTCGCCGATCCGACGGTGCAGCTGCCACATGAGCGCGAGAGCCGCCATCTGGTCCTCCAGGCGCTCACGGGTCAGCCGGATGAGCTCGCGCAGATCGGCGACGTCCTCGTCGGTGCGCCACAGCACCGCCTCGCGGATGACCATGGGCTCGAGCTGATCGCGGACGGCCATCGCATCCGCCGTCCGGCCGCTCACGCGGAAGAGGCGCTTGACGGTGTAGTCCGCGTCCGGGTCCGCGACGAACACCCCGCCGCGCGGCCCCGGCTTGACGGTGACCACCCGGCGCTCCTGGAGGATCTTCAGCGCCTCGCCGATCGTCGAGCGCGCGACGCCTGTCGCCGCCTGCAGGTGGGACTTGCTCGCCACGAACGCGCCCGGCTCGAGCCCCCGCTGCGCGATGAGGTCCTGGACGTAGAGGGCGGCGACCGCGGCGCGGGACGTCACCGTGCGCAGCTTGGGTGCGCTGGGCTCTCGGATGTCGCTCATGCTCACCTCTGCACTCCTCCGCGCGTCCGCCGGCGGTCTCCCGGACGGGCGGCCTCGACGGGGGGCGCGGAGACCGGTGGGCCTACCCTGTTCCCGATCCTACCGAGACCTTCCACCACGAGTTGAACCTCGTCGCCCTCGCGCAGCGGCGGAGGCGTCAGGCCGCCGTTGCGGCCCCACAGCTCGCCCAGACATCCGCCGTTGCCCACCGTGCCGGAACCCAGCACGTCGCCGGGCAGCACGACGGAGTTGCGGGACGCATAGGCGATGAGCTCGGGAAACGTCCATCCCATGTTCGACACGAGATCCGTGCCGACACGCTCGCCGTTCACGAACACCTCGGCCCTCACCGCGAGGAAGCCCTCCTCGTCGAGGAACCCCGCGAGCTCGTCCGCCGTGACGATCCAGGGCCCGAGGGTGGTGCCGAAGTCCTTCCCCTTGGCGGGCCCCAGGTGCACCTTCATCTCGCGGGCCTGGAGATCGCGCGCCGACCAGTCGTTCATGATCGTGTACCCGAACACGTGCTCGGCCGCGGCTTCGGGGGTGAGGTTGCTCGCCGCACCCGCACGCCCTCCGACGACGACGGCGACCTCCAGCTCGAAGTCCAGTCGCTCGGACACCGGCGGATGCAGCAGCGCGCCGTCGCCGAGGATCGTATGCGGATTCGTGAAGTAGAAGGTCGGCGCGGCGTACCACTCCGCCGGAACCTCGCTCGCGCCTTGGACGCCGGCGGTGATACCCTCGACGTGCTCCTCGAAGGCCACGAAGTCGCGCACGCTCGACGGCCGCAGCGGCGCGAGCAGACGGACATCCGACAGCGGGATGCCGGCGCCTGTCGATGTCGCGGCCTCGAAGCGGGCCCGGAGGTCGTCGAGCCCCGCCGCGACCGCATCCGCCACCGTCCAGCCGTCGAGGAACGCGTACGCGCGGTCGTCGTGGAAGAACCCCTCCGCCACTCCCTCCGCGCTCTCCCAGCGCCCGATCCTCACGTCAGCTCCGTCACGACGTCGGACTCCGGGTCGCCGAGCTCCGGGCGGTAGCCCTTCTTCGCCTTGCGGACGAGGTCGTAGATGTGGGTGCGCAGACGAGCGAACTCGGGCGCGCTGCGCGTGACGATCTGATCGCGCTCGTCGGGAAGGTCGATCCGGACGTCTTCGAGGATCACCGTGGGGCGACCGGACAGCACGAGCACGCGCTGGCCGAGATAGATGGACTCGTCGATGTCGTGCGTGACGAACAGCAACGTCATCCCGAGGCGATGCCAGAGCTGCCGGACGAGGTCCTCCAGGTCGGCCCGTGTCTGGGCGTCGACGGCGGCGAACGGCTCGTCCATGAGGAGGATGTGCGGCTCGCACGCGACGGCACGGGCGATCGCGACGCGCTGCTGCATGCCGCCGGAGAGCTGCCAGGGGTACGCGTCGGACACGTCGGCGAGACCGACAGCATCCAGGGACTCCTGCACGCGACGCTGCCGCTCCGGCTTCTTCAGCCGCATCTCCTTGAGCGGCAGCTCCACGTTCTCGCGCACGGTGAGCCAGGGGAACAGCGACCGGGCGTACTCCTGGAACACGACGGCGATCCCCTCGGGGGGTCCGGAGACCCGGCGTCCCTCGAGGGTGACCTCTCCCCCGCTCGCGGGCAGGAGACCGGAGATGCACCGCATCAGGGTGGTCTTGCCGGCGCCGGACGGACCGACGATGCACACCATCTCACCGGCGCGCACCTCGAAGGTGAGGTCGCGGATCGCCTCGGTCTCGCCCTGGGCGGAGCGGTACGTCTTCTGCAGGTGCTCGACGCGGAGCATCTCCGCCCCGCTCGGGCGACGGCTGGGCTGGTCGGTCATCAGTTTCCTCCACGCTGGGACTGCCGCTGGCCGTGGTACCAGAAGAGCAGCCGTCGCTCGATGAGTCGGAAGATCAGGGACAGGATCACGCCGAGCAGTCCGAGCACGATGATCCCGGTCCACATCTCGGGGATCGCGAAGGAGCGCTGGAAGAACACGACCGTGTAGCCGAGCCCCTCGTTCGCGGCGAACATCTCGGAGAGCACCATGAGGATCACGGCGATCGCCAGCGCCTGGCGGGCTCCGGTGACGATCTGCGGGGACGCGCCCCGCAGGATGATCCCCAGGCGCCGTCGCGGGCCGATGCGATAGCTCTTCACGGTGTCGCGCAGCACCTCGTCGAACGCGCGGACGCCCTCGATCGTGTTGAGGAGGATCGGCCAGACCGTGCCGAACACGATCACCCAGATCTTCATCGGCGCGCCGATGCCGAGGAAGAGCATGAGCACGGGGACCAGGACCGGCGGAGGGACGGCGCGGAAGAACTCCAGAACCGGCTCGGTGACGGCGCGCAGCGCCCGGGAGAGCCCGATGGCGACCCCCAGCGCGACGCCGATGACCAGTGCCAGCCCGTAGGCGATGAGCAGCCGGCTGATCGACGGCAGGACATCGTGGGTGATCCGATCCGACTCGAACCACGTCTTGCCGAAGAGGCCGACGATCTCGCTCAGGGGCGGGAAGTAGAAGCTCTCCGCGCGCTCGGAGGTCACCCACCACACGATCACGAGGACCGTCGGCAGGCCGAGGACCATCAGGGCTCGCCGGAGCCACGAGTACGCGGGGATCGACCGCCGTCGCGGTGCGTCAGTGGTGGTGCGGATGCTCACAGCGCCTGCTCCAGTCGGACGGACGGATGCCAGTGCAGGACCCGGCGCTCGAGGAGCCGCACCCCGAGGTTGACCAGCAGCGCGAGAAGACTGCAGACGATCGCCAGGGCGTACATGCCCGCGACCTGCCCCGATTGCTGCGCAAGGGAAAGCAGGCTGCCCAGCCCGGGCGACCCGATGATGAGCTCTCCGGTGATGGTCAGCAGGAGGGCGACGGTCGCGGCGAGGCGGAACCCGGTGATCGCGTACGGGAGCGTCGTGGGCCAGACCACCCGGAGTCCGACGGTCCACAGCCGGAACCGGTAGCTGCGAGCGGTGTCGCGTGCCACCGGATCGACGTCCTGCACGCCGGCGAGGACCTGGACGATGACCATCCAGAACGACGAGAAGATGATGAGGAACACCGTCGACTCGCGCCCCGGTCCGAACATGATGACCGCCAGCGGGATGAGCGCCACCGACGGGATCGGCCGCAGGAACTCGATGGTCGAGGCAGTGGCCTCGCGCAGCACCGCGATCGAGCCGATGAGAATCCCGAGCACGACGCCGGCGACCAGCGCGACGGACACCCCGATGGCCCACGTGACGAGCGTGTCGGCGAGCGCCTGCCAGAAGACCGCCGTCTGCAGCCTCTCGATGAGCGCGGGGACGATCTCGGAGAAGGGCGGGAGGTAGCGCGGATTGACCAGTCCGACCCTGGGCAGGATCTCCGCCAGCGCGATCAGGCCGAGCACGCCGACCGCCCCCAGCAGGATCCGTTGATCCCCCACCGGACGCCGGCGCCGTTCCTGTGGCGTTCGCGTCGAGACGCTCCGGGCGGAGGTCGAGACACGCATGGTCGAACTGGTCACGATCCGCTACTTCGCGCCGACGACGAGGTCGGTGACGTCGAGCTTGTCGTCGATGACGCCGTACGTGAGCATCTGGTCGGCCACCTGCTGGAGGAGGTCGACGTCGATCTCCGGCGTCCAGATCTCGGGCGGGATGGCTGCGACCACGTCCGCCGGCATCTCCACATACCGCACGATCGCGTCCTTGTACTCGTCCGGGTTCTCTTCGCAGTAGGCGATCGACTCGAGGACGCCCTCGCGGAAGCCGTCGACCACCTCGGGGTTCGCGTCGGCGTACTTCCGCGCGACGAAGGTCACCAGGGCGGGCTGCCCGGGGATCGCCTCGACCGAGGGGTACGAGACGACCCGGTTGCCCTGCTCCACGAGCTGCCCGAGGAACGGCTCGAGCGTCCATACGGCGTCCACCGTGCCCGCCTCGAGCTGCGCGGCCATGTCCGGCAGGCCGATCTCGACGAAGGAGACCTCGGCGTCGTCGCCGCCGGCCTTCTTCACCGCGTCGCGGATGTTCAGCGCGCCGCTGCCGTTGAGCGTCGTCACGGCGACGGAGTGGCCGGGGAGATCACCGGAGTCCTGGATGTCGGAGTCGCCGCGGACGACCACCGCCGCCGCGTCGACGCCCTCGGTCGGCGAGGAGTTGATCCCCGTCACCGCGACCACGTCGATTCCCTGCGCGGCTGCGAGGAGCACCGTGGGCGGACCGGAGACGCCGAACTCCGTCTGGCCCGCGGCCACCGCCGGCATGATGGCGGCGCCGGACTGGCTGGCCTGATACTCGACGTCGAGTCCATGATCCTCGAACGTACCGCGCTCGATGCCGAGCTGGAGGCAGGCGGTCACCGAGATCGTCGTCGAGCCCAACCGCACCTTGGTCAGTCCGGAATCACCCGACGGGTCTCCCCCCGTGCCTCCTGCGGGAGCGCAGGCCGCGAGTGCCAGCATCGCCACTCCCGCCCCGGCCGTCATTGCCATGAATCTGCGCACCATCGTCACCTTTCGTTCGCTGTTGTCTGTCTTGCGTCATTGCGTCACTGCGTCACTGCAAGCGGCTCCGAGGCCACATGATCGAGCCCCAGGATCGTGCGCGCCTCGGCCGGGGTCGCGGGTCGGCGTCCGAACACCTCGACGACCTTGACGACCGCCTCCACGATGTCCTGGTTCGTGCGCGCGAGCGAGCCGTCCGGGAGGTATAGGCTGTCCTCCATCCCGACCCGGATCACGTCGCAGTCGAGCGCGAGGGCCAGTGCCGGCCACGTGTACTGGTGCAGCCCGGCGCCGAGCACGCCCCACTTCGCGTTCGGGAAGAGCTTCTTCATGTACGACTGGGCGTGTACGAGCCGCTCGGGATCCGCCGGGCTGAAGCACAGCCCGCCGCCGAACGTGAACCACAGGTTCGACGCGTTGCGGTCGAGGAGGCCCTGGTCCGCGTAGAGGGCCAGGCGGTCCATGACGTGCAGGCCGGTCACCTCGTACTCGAGGGTGGATCCCTTCCCGTAGACCGCCTGGATCGTCTCACGCAGGTAGCGCGGCGAGTTCATGTAGGGCACCTCGTCGAAGTAGCCCCCGTCGGGGTGCCAGAAGTCGGCGGATCCGGCGGCGATGCCGTAGACATCCGGCTCCTCCTCGAGGTTCAGCAGACCCAGGCGGTCGTCGTCGTCGGGCCAGCGCCACTCTCCCGTCCGCGGATCCTGCGTGACGCCGGATCCGTTGGTGGTCTGGACGAGGATGTCGGTCTGGTCGCGGATCAGCTTGATGATCCGGTTGAACGCCTCAGGCTTGATCGTGTTCTTGCCGTTCTCGTCACGCGCATGGACGTGCACGAGCGCGGCGCCGGCGTCGCGACAGCGACGGGCCTCCGCACTGATCTCCTCTGCGGTGATCGGCACCTCGACGCCGGGGCGCGGCATCTGCATGCCCCCCGTGGGTGCGACGACGATGACTACGGGCCGAGCTGACATGCGTTCTCCCATGCTTTCGTGTGGCGAGATCTCGCGGCGGCGGCCGCGGAGACCGGCAGGCCTGCGGCGGTGCTGCCGTCACCTGCGGGGAACGAGGATCGGGTCCCGTGCTGTCACAACCGTCTCCTCGTCGAGTCGGGAACCACGCAGTCCCCGGGTTGATGATCAGAAGGTTACAATCATCATGCTCAATTGGCAATGGGTGATTTGGTGGTTCTTCGGACGGAGAGGGGAAGCCCCTGCTTCCCGACCTACGGGCTGCACTCGCGCGCCGGACGGGGCCGCTCCAAGGGGGTGCGTCAGCGGACGTTGGGGCCGACGCGGGCGGTGGCCAGGAACAGGTTGAGGAGGGAGGCCGCCCCGGCGCCGGGTCCGTCGAGCACGCCGATGCGCAACGCGGAGACGATGTACTCGCCCGGCAGCGCGGTCCCCGGCGCATCCGGATACGGCGGGCGATCCGGCTGGGAGTTGAGGGTGATGGACACGAGCTGTCCCACGAGCCCCAGGGCGGGTCCGAGGACGTCGACCAGCGTCGTCACGATGCCGACGGCCGTGTCGAGGACGGAGCCGATGAGCGCGTCGGCCGGCTGCAGGAGAAGCGTCTGCAGCGTTCCCGCGATGAGCGGCACGAGGATCTCGGACACGAGGCCCTTCAGACCGCCCAGGAGCAGGTTCACGAGAGCATTGACCGGCGCGAGCAGGAGCCCCAGGAGGCCGCTGTTGAGCAGGGCGACCTTGACGTCCGGATCCGGAGGCGTGTGGTCTGGATACCCGAGCAGTCCGCCCACACTCGTGGTGATGCCGAGGTCGATGTCGACGACGTTGAGGGTGCCGAGCAGACCCAGGTCCGCCGCGATCTTGGCGTCGACGATGATCGCCACCTCCGCGTCGAGGATCATGCGGTCGAGCGCCGCCTCCAGGTCGTAGAGGAGCCCGGTCTCGGCCACGGGGTCCCGGAGCAGCTTGGCGACGCGCTGGACGATCGCCGTGAGCACGTCCGCCGACAGCACGGGGGTGTTCGGGGCGCGGCCGTTGAGGCCGTCGGAGTCCTCGTGGAGGTCCCCGAGAAGCGCCGCGAGGTCGACCCCGATGCGCCCCCGGGTGAGGTCGACCGTGATCGCACCGTCCGTGAGGGGCGCGGTGAGCACGGTGAGGACCGGCGTCGGATCGAGCGTGATCTCGACCGTGGGATCGATGCGCCCCAGGGACAGCAGCGGATTGTCCAGGAGGCCGTTGAGGATGCCGCCGAGCCCGTCCTTGACGACGGTCGACAGCGCGGCCTCGACGGCGGTCACCGTCGAGCCGAGCGAGACGAGCAGGTCGTCCAGCGCGCCGGACAGGCCTTCATCGACCGCCCGGACGGCCGGGCTCTCCACATCGAGGTCGAGACCGGCGACCCCGTATGCGCGCTGCAGGGTGGCCTCCGACTCCCCCGTCCATGCCGTCTGGCAGCCGTCGACGGTTGCGCTCGCGCCCACGGCGCCGATCTCGAGCTCGAGGTCGGTGATCGGTCCCAGCGCCGCGCCGAGGCCGGGAAGGTCGCTCAGGCGCAGCGTTCCCACATCGGGGGCGCTGCCGTCCTCGATGGCGTCGAGGTCGACGGCTCCGCCATCGGTCACGACACCTGACGCGCCCGTCGAGGTCCCGTCGGGCCGCGCCTGGCCGTGCTGGGCGTACGCCCCGGTGCCGAACTCGAGCGGCAATGCGAGCCCGAGGTCCAGATGGATGAGGTCGGCGATCGCGCCCAGGCCGATGGCGTTGCGGTAGGTGTGGGGCGCGACGAGTGTCGCGCTCGCCGGGGAGCCAGTCGAGACGGCGCCGTCGTTGAATGCCGTGACGCCGTCCAGCGACACGACGGGGTCCAGGCTCGCGCCCAGCAGCTCACCCGTGAGGATGCGCCCGCCCGCGCGCGACTCGAGCCCCTCCGCGACGGCGCAGTCCAGGGTGGTCACCGTGGCCGTGTCCCATTCGGACTCCGTCCACGACGCCTCGGTCGCGACGGGACTGAGGAGGGCCGTGACGACGGCGAGGGTCGCGCCGCTCGCGACCGCAGCCGTGAGCGGGCGACGTGCCGGTGACCGTGTCACGCGGTCTCCCTCCTGCGCCCCCGCGCGACGATCAGCGCGGCCAGACCGAGGCCGACCAATCCCCCGCCGACGAGCATGGGACCGGCCAGATCGGCGCCGGTGAGAGCGAGTTCGGGCTGGGGATCCGCGGCCGGCGCCTCTCCCGAGACGGCGAACCCGAAGCCGACGCGGGCGTCCGTGCCGTACCAGGTCGGGTCGCTCGCCGCCGCGGCGGGCGTCGACACGGTCGCGAGGATGTACTGCGGGCGCCGCACGGTGAGCGGCGGGAGAAGCCACGTGTCGCCCTCATCGGCGGCCGCGACCTCGGCGACGGGCGTCGGGACGAGGATGCTCTCCGCGGTGCCGGCGCACGTCGGTGCTCCGTCCAGCGGGCCGAATGGGGTGTCGCAGCGTGCGAGTGCGATGCGCAGACCGTGCGGGTGACGCACGAGGGCTCCGCCCGCGCGGAGCGTGAGCGTGAATGCGCTCGCGTCTGCGCCGTCGAGGTCCGCACGGATCTGCCAGTGATAGCTCTCGCCGGGGACCACCTCGTCGATGAAGCGCGGGGTGTCGCCCCAGGCGAGGGTGAGGATGCCGGGGGTGCCCGTCTCGGCGAGCCGGGTGAACGCCGACGCGGCGGCTCCGCCCGTGGCCAGCACCCCGGCCGCGACGAGGACGGCGCCGACGACGCGCAGGAGATGCGCGACGACGACCCCGCTCCGTCGCCCTCGGATCACTCTGACTCCTCCTCGGGCTTCGAGGATGCCGGCCACAGGCCCCACACGATGAGGCCGGCGATGAGCAGGGTGAGGGTGCCCAGGACCGCAGGAGTCTGCAGCGTCGCGATGACGGTCCCGAGCTGAGGCGCACCCCACAGCACGCGCTTGACCTCGTCCACGACGTACGGCTCGCGATCCGGGGTGCGGTTGGCGTCGCCCTGCATCACGATCGTGCGGCGCTCGGGTGTGTCCGCGGCCTCGATGGACACGATCCGGTGCGTGATCGGGAGCTCGCCGTCCCGTTCGACGGTGACGATGTCGCCGACCCGGAGCTCGGACGCGGCCGCCGGAAGGCTGAGGGCCGCCGCTCCCTGCGGAAGGGAGGGCGCCATCGACCCGGTGCGCAAGGTGATCACAGTCAGGCCGAGCAGCTGCGTGGCCGCGAAGAAGAGCAGCGCGGCCACGCCGACGACTCCTGCGACCCACAGGAGGATGTCCTTGCTCCGCTCCGCCGCCGACACGGGCGTGTCGGCGGCGGAGCGGGCGTCGTTCGTCTGCGTCACGTCAGTCCGAGGTGGACTCGAACTCCCACGCGGGCGAGACCGCTCGGCCCTGCAGCGTCTGCGTCGTCGCGTTGTCGGGCAGCGACAGCTCGAAGCAGTAGTAGTGCGTGCGCTCACCCCCCGCGGCGAGGGCCTGGCCGGGCACCCCCGCGGTGCCGAGCGTGGTGGCGCCGCCCGCGCCGACGATGACGGTGCCGGAGCTGAACGCCGCCGCATTGCACGCCGGGGCCGCCGCGGTCGAGTCGAGGTCGTGCAGCACGACGCGCACGCGCAGGTTGTCCCACAGCAGTCCACCGGCGTCGACCGCGGCGATCCCGGCGGCCGGGACGGCACCCTGCAGATCGACCGTGCCGGCGATCGAGCCCTCCGACGTCTTGAGCGCGACGGGCGCATAGAACGTCTCTCCGGGCGTGAGGGCCTGCAGGCTGCCGGTCCCCGAGAGGGGTGCGAACTGGAGGGAGTCGCCGGGGTTGTCGGGCCGCTCGACCCAGCCGGTCATGCCCTGGCCGTCGGCCGGGCTCTGCGTGTTCTGGTACACGACGAACTCGCTCGTGACCACGCCGGGGTCGTCGCCCGCGGCGCCGCCGGCGAACACCCACTCGATGTCGTTCCAACTGGCGAGGGTCATGGTCCCGCCGACGGCGAGGGCGATGCCTCCCGCCAGCAGCGCGAGGATGCGACGGCGTCGGGTACGCGCATCGGCGGTGGTCTTCAGGGTGTGCACGGGTGCTCCTTCGCAATTGCAGTGCCCGGAGGGCAGGGCAGAACCCGTGTGGCCGCCTCCCCCCGGTGCGTCCATTCCGGAATCTAGCGAGAGCGAGAGCTTCAGGCCAACTGATACCCAGTGAATGAGAAGCGAGCGGTCCGCCTAGGGTCGCTCCAGCGCACTCTGGCACTCCACGCAGGTCTCGACGTACGGGAGGATCTCCAGTCGCTCGG
>Ga0182741_1006156_pt1 | contig 10668 bp, 10 predicted proteins | sample eDN5th37CBELigOP_FD_128874 | JGI IMG/M metagenome (GOLD analysis project Ga0182741, IMG submission 128874) | Enriched Organic Plus compost microbial communities from Emeryville, California, USA - eDNA 5th pass 37_C BE-Lig OP (version 2) (version 2) ...
CTGTCGAGATGATTCTTCGCGCAGGTGAGCAAAACTGGGCTCCCATCAAGGATTTTCCCAAGCCGCTCATCGCTGCGGTGAATGGTCTTGCATTGGGAGGTGGCTGCGAACTGGCCATGCATGCGGACATGATCATCGCCGGCGCCAGCGCCAAGTTCGCGCAACCCGAGATCAAGGTCGGTATCATCCCGGGAGCCGGGGGAACTCAGCGTCTCGTCAGGGCCGTGGGCAAATTCAAGGCCATGAAGATCCTGCTGACGGGGGAGATGGTCTCGGCTCAGGATGCGGAGGCCATGGGGCTGGTCACCGAGGTCGTGCCCGACGACGAGGTTCTCGACCGCGCCTTGGCGCTTGCCCGCTCCGTCGCTCGACTGCCGCCGCTCGCGGCCCGCAAGATCAAGGAACTGGTCCTGCAGGGCGGCGATCTTCCCCTGGAAGCAGCCCTCGTCATGGAACGGCATGCCTTCCAGCTCATGTTCGCGACCGCAGATCAGAAGGAGGGCATGCAGGCCTTCGTCGAGAAGCGGTCCCCGAATTTCACGGGGCGCTGACGATGACTCTCGATGCCGCTCGGGCGGATCTGACTGTTGGAATCATCGGGGCCGGCATCATGGGCCGCGGCATCGCCCAGGTGGCAGCCGAGGCTGGGATCACGGTCCTCCTGGCCGATGCTCGGCCGGAGGTCGTCACCGAGGCCGTCGCCTTCTGCGCAGACATGATCCGTCGCAAGGTCACCAAGGGAAGTCTTACCCATGAGGACGCCGAAGCTGCCATCGCTCGCCTGCGCGCGACGGATGCGGGGCCGGACAGAGGCTACGATGCCTTCTCTTCCTGCCACATCGTTATCGAAGCCGTTGCCGAGCGTCTCGATATCAAGCAGGTGGTGATAACCGCACTCGAAAACGTAGTCAGCAACGATTGCATTCTTGCAACGAACACATCCTCGCTTTCGGTCACCGGCATCGCCTCCAAGGCTCGTCGGCCGGAGCGAGTGGCAGGGTTTCACTTTTTCAACCCCGTTCCGCTGATGAGGCTGGTCGAAGTCATCGGTGGCATCATGACGGATGAGTCTGTTCTCGATGCCCTCGCGGCCGTGGCTCGTCGCCTGGGCCACCGGCCGGTTCGGGTCGCCGACACCCCAGGCTTCCTCGTCAACCATGCTGGCAGGGCCTTCGCCACGGAGGCTCTCCGCGTCGTCTCCGAGGGCATTGCGGATTTCGCCGATGTGGACCGGATCATGGTGGATGCGGCGGGATTTCGCCTCGGTCCCTTCGAGATCCTGGACCTTACCGGGCTCGATGTCTCGCATGCGGTGATGGATTCGATCTATCATCAATATTACGAGGAACCCCGCTATCGGCCCGTGCCAATCGTGGCTCAGCGTCATGCCGCGGGGTTGTTTGGCCGCAAGACGGGTCGAGGCTTCTACACCTATGTCGGCGGGCATGCGCAGAAGCCAGCGGAACCGGCGGTTCCGGAGGTCGATCCAACAGACATCAGGGTCTGGATCAGCAGGCGGTATCCAGACGCCGCCGATGCCCTATGCGGTGTCGTCGAGGCGGCTGGAGCACGGATCGAGACCGGCGAGCGGCCGTCGGATGAGGCCATCATCATGCTGACGCCATTCGGGGAGGATACGACGACCGCCGCTTTGGCCGAGGATCTGGACCCCATCCGTTCCGTAGCAGTCGACTGCCTGCTCGGACTGGATCGCAGACGGACGCTCATGAGGACGCCGGTAACGCGCCGAGATATAAGAGATACGGCACATGCGCTGCTCGCGGCAGAGCGTTATCCCGTAACGGTCATTCGCGACAGTCCCGGCTTCATCGCTCAGCGGATCATCGCATGTATCGTGAATATCGGGGCAGACATTGCGCAGCAGCGCATTGCGTCTCCTGAGGACATCAACACCGCCGTCGAGGTCGGTTTGGGCTATCCGCGCGGGTCACTGCGCTTCGGAGACGACCTTGGGCCTCGGCGAATTCTCGGCATCCTCGATGCGTGCCACGCCTTCTACGGCGATCCGCGCTATCGCGCGAGCCCGTGGCTCAAGCGCCGAGCCCTCCTGAATGCGCCACTGACGGCACGCGATGCATGAGCCTCCGCGGCGACCCAGGGCTCTCCGTCGCGGTCCCGATGGATTCGGCCACAGACGGGGCACCTGGACGCGGCTGATCGGGCGCTTCATCGGTCGAAGGCGGCCGGGCGGACCGGACCACGATGGCGGCAGGGGCGGCCAAAGATTAGCCATTTGCCCATTCTTCAATCTTGGAGCGTGTCGGCGGCCGGTTTATCCCGGGCACCTCACTTTCTAAGGATTGTTGCGATGCCATTTCCCAAAATGCTCCACGTTGCCGCGGCGGCAGCGATCTCGCTCCTGATCGGCGCCGGATCGCCTGCCCAGGCCGATGAGCCCGTCAAGGTCAAGGTGTTCATCGGCGCGATGTTCGAAATCGGCCAGAACACCGGCGACCGGGCCGGCGAGTTCCAACACTGGTACGAGCGCTATTTTACCCAAGCCAAGCCCATTTCCGTGAAGGGAGCCCTGAACCCGGTATACTGCAATGATGACGGGGTCTGCGGATCGGTCCTCGGCATGGGCAAGGTCGCATCGTCCTCGTCGGTTCAGGCGATCATCCTGAGCCCGCAATTCGACATGTCGGAAGCCTATTTCATTGTCAGCGGCGTGGCCGGAACCCCGCCCGAGCGGGGGACCATTGCGGATGTGAGCTGGGCAACCTGGCTGGTCGACTACGATCTCGGCCATCGCTGGGCTCCGGGGGAGGGGGAGCCAGGTGCTCCGACCTTCATGCCACGCAAGGGCTACGAGAAGGTCCGTCTGTTCCAGCTCAATCCCGATCTCGTCGGATGGGCGATGCATCTGACCGGCAAGACCAATCTCAAGGATTCGGATTCCGCGCGGTCCTACCGGATGCGCTACCCGCAGGAGGCCGCTCGGCAGGCCCCGGCCGTGAAGACTGGTACCCACATGACCGGAGACACGTTCTTCCACGGCCCCGGTATGTCGGCCCAGGCGCAGTACATCGCCAAGCTCTACGGTGCGGATGATTATCTCATTACCGAGATGGAGGCGGCGGCCATTGCCCAGGTCGTGCAGCGGACACTGGGAGATCAAAGGCTTCTGAGCCTTCGCGGCGCCGTGAATTTCGATCAGGGCAACCCGAACGAGACCACGCTCCAGCATCTCGATCCGGCACCCGGCCAGACTGCGGGCGGATTTGCCGAGACTGTCGACAACATTGCCGTCGTGGGAAGCCGGATGGTGGATCACATCGTGGCGCACTGGCCCGAGTGGCAGAAGGGCGTGCCGCCCCTGCCTCAACAATAACATCTGGCAGGAGACCGATCCTATTGGATCCTCGCTTGAGCGGACCTTCGTTTGGTCCGCTCGACGTTATCTTCCGGCTCGTGGCCGACCTTGGCCAGGCCAGGATCCCCCTGGTTCTGGCGGCAAATCTTGACGCTTGGTACCTTTCACCATAGCGGCCCGCGTCTCCTGAGCGGGTATGGGCTGTGCTATATCTGGCCGATGTTTGAACGCTATCTGGCTCTTTGGAACTTGCTTCCCGATGGCGATCCTCTCGTCACTTCATCCGCTCGATTGTTGCCGGTCATGCGGGGTGGCAAACCAGCCATGCTCAAGATTTCCCATGAGAAGGACGAACGCTCCGGCGCGCTGATGGAATGGTGGGACACAGAAGGCGCAGCGCAGGTTCTGGCTCGTGATGATGAAGCCCTCCTGTTGGAACGTGCTACCAGCTCCGCCTCTCTCGTCGAAATGGCCCGATCCGGGCGCGATGACGAAGCCTGCCGCATTCTATGCGCGACCGCAGCTCGGTTGCACGCTCCGCGGCCGAAGCCGTATCCTCGCGCGATCCCGCTGGGGTTGTGGTTTCGTGACTTGGAGCCTGCTGCCGCGGCGCACGGGGGCATCTTGGTTCGATGTGCGGATGCGGCCCGTGCCCTCCTGGCAGAGCCCCGTGAGGTCGGGGTGTTGCACGGTGATTTGCACCACGGGAACGTGCTCAATTTCGGAGCACGTGGGTGGCTTGCTATCGATCCAAAGTGCCTATTCGGTGAACGCAATTTCGACTTCGCCAACATCTTTACGAACCCCGACCTTTCCGATCCCGAACACCCGGTTGCGACGATACCCGCCCGCTTCGAGCGTCGTCTGGACATCGTCACTGCCGCCGCAGGGCTGCAGCGGCGACGTCTATTGAGCTGGATCCTGGCCTGGGCTGGACTATCGGCTGCTTGGTTCTCGGATGATGGCGACGACACATTGGCAACCATTGACCTGCAGGTCGCGGCCTTGGCGGCGGCGGAACTGGATCGATGATCTGACGGGTGCGTTTCCGCAAAATGCCTGAGCCGCATCCGAGCCGGCCTTCGCACGGGTGGCGGAATGGATGCTGCCGTTCCTGGCCCTGGCCTCATTGGCCTGGCGCTGGTTGATCCTCGTGGCCATACGGAAGACCTCGTTCAGCTCGCAAGATGCTCCAAATACCGCCGCAACATTTTACGGACATGATCAATCGCGTGTTGATCCTGTTCGCGCCCGCTCCCTTGCAGGGAAACAACCATCTTGATCTGTTGCAGCAACATCACAGCCAATCCAGGCAACATCTCTGGTGCCGGGCTCGGTCTCATCGATGCAAGCACCTGCTCAAGGCTCTCCTCGAGCCTGGCGCGTGAAGCGAGCTTGCGCGACACCTCAATATCGCGTCTGGCGGCAAGCGCAGGAAACGCAGGGTAGCGGGCGAGAAAAGCCGTAAGCGTGTCGAACAGCGTATCCGCCATAGCGGCCGGACCAAGAGGTTTCGCGCCGAGGGTGCCCAAGGTTTGGTTGAGCTCATCCAGGTATTCGGCATGGACCTCGGCGGCGATCAGCTCCTTCGTCGGATAATACTGGTACAGCGAGCCGATCGAAGCACCTGCCCGTGCGGCGATCTCGGTCATCGTGGCAGCCTCATAGCCGTGCTCCGCAATGACTTGTCCCGCCGATGCTCGCAGGGCAGCAGCCCGGGCCTTGCCGCGTGCAAAGCGCGGAGTACGCCCCTCGTGCGCTCTCGGTCCTGTTGACATATGTGAGCCTATCCTCATATTTGAGAATGTGAAGACATCCTCATATTCGTCATCTTCACGGCTGACTGCAAGCCTTGAAAGGGCTAACGCGATGACACCCACGCTCGATTCCAGAACCACTGCCCTGTTGTTGATCGACCCGCAAAACTGGACCCTCGGCATGCCCATCCAGCCGCACTCCCGTCACGAACTCGTTCAGCGAGCCGTTGCGCTGACGAAGGCTCTCCGGAGCGCCGGCGGCACCATCATCCTGACACGGGCCGCCTTCTCGGATGGATATGCAGATATGATCCGCACGCCCGTAGATGTTGAACTGAGAGTGCCCGACGACGGTATCCCGGCAGCGTTGCTCGCGTTTGATGATGCTATCGAGACAGCTGGCTACGATGTGGCGATCACCAAGCGCCAGTGGAGTGCCTTTTATGGCACCGAACTCGACCTGCAGCTGAGACGACGGAACATCAACACGGTGGTGATAGGGGGGGTGATGACGAACTTTGGTGTTGAGTCCACGGCGCGCGATGCTTGGCAGCACAACTACAGTACTATCGTGGTCGAGGATCTTTGCTCAAGTCTTGCCGACGATATGCACCGTTTCTCTGTCGAGAAGATCCTGCCGCGCGTGGCGCGCGTACGTTCGGTCAACGATGTGTTGGCGAACCTAAAGGCCAAGGAGATGGACTGAGCTTGGGCTCATCTGCCAATCGGGAGCTCGACCCAGCCTTAGGAAGGTTGCTCCTTGTCACCTCTCAGAGGGGGACCGAGAGACCGCTCAAACAAGGAATAACGGACGTTCCTGCCTAACCCTAAGCCGACATCGATCATTCCAGCTGTTCCGAGCCTACGGATCGGGTGTTGCCGAAAGGATGCATCCGATTAGGAAAATGAACTTACCCGCCTGCCCATGGCCAGTTTCCGGTGTCCACCGCCCATGGCCTTGCGGCAGGGATGGCGTGAGCGGTTCAGGAAATTCCGGCGCGATTCTCCTACGCCACATAAGGCAAAAGGCACGCCACACAAGACAACGGCGGCAAGGGGCAGGCGATGGATCAGGCTGATTTGGCAAGTCAGGAGCAGAGGCTCGAGGTGAGGGGCACTGGCCATCGTGCCTGCTTCACTGGAACAGCGATGGCCCGTTCGCGGAGCATCCTTGGCTCAGCACTGTTCCGCTCCAGTGCGCTCATGACAGTCTCATCGCTCGCCCTGATGCTCACGGCCAGCTCCGTCCAGGCGGAGGGCGGTCTCGGTGGTCAATCCGAAGGTGGTGGTCTAGGCGGCAAGGATACCCCCATCGGGGCTGGCGGTGGTCCAAGAGATGCATGGGGCGGCGGTGGCGGCGGCGGCGCCGGTTCCACGGCCGGCGGTGCGGGTGGTCCGGGCGGTGGGCGCGGCGGCGGCGCGGGCGGCACAGGCGGTATGCACGGCTATGTCGGTCCAGACTTGCCGGGCGGTGTCCAGGCCGGTGCCATCCAGTTCACCGGTGCGGCCAATAGCTTGAGCCTCGGCAGCACGGCCGTGCTCACCGGCAACATCGATGTTGTCGGTTCGCTGACCCTGGATCAGGCGAGTGACTACACCCTGTCCAATATCATCACCGGCTCTGGCCAGGTGACCAATTTGGATGAAGCGCTCGGCCTTGCCCTTGGTTTTCGGCGTGTATGGTCTCGTGCGGATGTGCCGGATCCCGGGCAACCGCAGCGCCTCACGCAACAGCCGTGCGACGGAACCAGACCTATTGTCTCTCATCACCCGCTCAACTCGGATGCCCCGTGCTCTGAATCAGTGCAGCGCCCGCACCAGGAAGGCCGTGGTCAAGCGGCGGGCGTAGGACATCCCATGAAATGCAGCATCATATGGCGCCACGACAAACGTGGCGCGTGTCGGCGGGGTTGCTGGTTGCAGCAAACGCCGATCCAAGGGTGTTACAAGGCGCGACTTGAAGTCTTGTCGGTTATGAAACGTCAATCGCATTGTCGGGGAGCTGTTATTAGGGCACGCGGCAAATGAGCGATATTGGGATCAACATCGGTTCAGGCAGTTGATGATTTCAGGCGTGTTCGCTTGCCCAAATTGGACACGAGATCGCTGAAGCGATCCCCCTGAACGGCAATGTGGTTGCGCAGCAATGCTCGGGCGGCTTCCGCGTCGCCGCCAAGAATGGCCTCGACGATCTCGCCGTGCTCTTTCAAGGAAGTCCTCATGCGGTTGCGCACGTGCAGCTGCAAGCGGCGGTACGGGCGCAGCCGCCGATGCAGCGCCACGCATTGCTCCTCCAGAAAGCTGCTGTGGCTTGCGGTATAGATGGCAAGGTGGAACGCTTCGTTCTCGTAATAGTAGCCGTCCGGATCCTCGCTGATCGCCGCGGTCTCGCATCGCCCGTGGGCGGCAAGCAATGCCTCGCGGTCTTGGTTTGTATAGCGGCGGGCAGCAAGAGCGCCCGCCATGCCCTCTAGTTCCGCCATGACCTCGAACATCTCGAACACCCGTTCTGGACCTGGGTCCACAACGATGGCGCCGCGTCGGGGACGAATCTCGACAAGCCCGATCGCGCTCAACTGCATGAGGGCCTCCCGGATCGGGGTGCGCGACACGCCGAAGTGAGTGGCGAGCTGGACTTCGTCCAGGCGCTCACCGGGCTCGAACTCGCCCTTCAGGATGCCGTTCTCGATCTCGTCCCTTAGCTTGTGAAACGTGTTCTCGGCCATCCACCCCTCGTCCGACAGGTCGTCCACTCGGCTCGATCTAATGCGAGACTAGCCCTCGTTGTATACACGATAGTTGACAACGTGTGCAATGAAGCAGCACATTGTCGTTAATCCTGCAGGATTGCTGGAATGAGGGAGGAAAGAATGAAGAAATCTGCCAAGCTGCTGAAGTTTTCCGCCGTTCTAAGCCTGGGCGGCATGCTCGCCTCTGGTGCGCTAGCCCAGACCGTTCTGAAGGCATCCCACCAGTTCCCAGGCGGCAAGGGCGACATTCGCGACGAGATGGTGCAGATCATTGCCCGCGAGGTCGAGGCCGCCAATGTCGGCCTCAAGATTCAGGTCTTCCCCGGCTCCTCGCTTTATAAGCCGAACGATCAGTGGAATGCCGTGACACGCGGCTTGCTGGACCTGACCTCGTTCCCGCTCGATTACGCCTCGGGTCGCCATCCCGAATTCTCTGCAACTCTGATGCCCGGGCTTGTCGGCAACTTCGACCGGGCAATGCGGCTCAACGATTCCGAGTTCATGGCCGATATCAAGAACATCGTCGACAAGGCCGGAGCCATGGTGATCGCCGATGCTTGGCTGTCGGGCGCCTTTGCCTCCAAGAAGAACTGCATTACCTCCCCGGATACGATCAAGGGACAAGTGATCCGTGCCGCCGGTCCGGCCTTCGAGGAGATGCTGTCGGCCGCCGGCGCATCGATTTCCTCTATGCCGTCCTCGGAGATCTATACCGGCATGCAGACCGGTGTGCTCGACGCCGCCAATACGTCGTCGGCGAGTTTCGTTTCCTACCGCCTCTTCGAACATGCCAAGTGCCTGACCGCGCCCGGTGAGAATGCGCTCTGGTTCATGTACGAGCCGGTACTCATGTCGAAGAAGGTTTTCGAGAGGCTGAAACCCGAGCAGCAGAAGGCGATCCTCGCGGCGGGCGAGAAGGCGGAGGCCTATTTCAACGAGGAGGTCCGCAAGGGCGATCAGATCATGATCGATACCTACAAGAAGGCGGGCGTCGAAGTCGTCGAGATGTCGAAAGAAGATTATAATGCATGGCTCGAATTGGCTAAGCAGTCCTCTTACAAGGACTTCGCCGCGAAAGTGCCGGGTGGCGACAAGCTGATCGAGAAAGCCTTGGCCGTGGAGTAAGGCCTCGGGCCAGTGGTGGCGCGGATTTTACCGCGTCACCAAGCAATTTCTGCCAATAAGGAAGCCAAATATGGTCAAGGCCTTCATCCAAGGGGTCGGGAACCTGTCGCGCCTGTTCGCAATCCTGGCAACTCTTCTGATCATCGCATCGATGCTCGTCGTCTGCCAGATGATCCTTATGCGCTATGTCTTCCGCCTGCCGACGATCTGGCAGACCGACTTCGTCGTTTTCTCGGTCACGGCAGCGATGTTTCTTGGTGCGCCTTATGTCCTGATGACAGGAGGCCATGTCGGTGTCGACGTGATCGAGCTCATGGTGAAGGAGCGGACCCGCGCAAGGATGCGCATCGTAAGCGGCCTCCTCGGATTGGTCTTCTGTATCATTATGCTGATCGCGACCTGGGTGCAGTTCCACGACGCGTGGAGCGGAAATTGGAAGCACTCCAGCATGTGGGCTCCGCCGCTATGGGTGCCGCTCGCGACCCTTCCCATCGGATTCGGACTGCTCTGCCTACAATATCTGGCTCAGATCCTTGCGCTCGTCGCGACCGACGAGACGCCGGCAGGCGACCATGGTGCGCCGGCGGATGGGCTGATCATCGACGAACTTGTCGAACTGCCGCACATGAAGGAGCTCCCGCGATGAGCCCGACTGTCGCCGGACTGCTGATCATAGCAGCTCTCTTCGTGCTGCTGGGAACTGGCATGCCGATTGCGTTTGCCCTTGGTCTCGCGGCTTTTGCCGCGCTCTTCCTGCAGGACGGCCTGGACATCTTCTACGTGCTGGGAGACACGATGTTTTCGGGCATCGCGAACCTTGCCTACGTCTCCATTCCCATGTTCGTGCTGATGGGTGCCGCTGTCGCTTCCTCACCGGCGGGATCGGATCTCTACTCGACTCTCGATCGCTGGTTGAACCGGATTCCCGGAGGGCTCGTGCTCTCCAATATCGGGGCATGCGCCATCTTCTCCGGGATGACGGGTTCGTCGCCCGCCACCTGCGCGGCAATCGGCAAGATGGGGATCCCGGAGATGCTTCGGCGCGGCTATCCCACTTCCGTTGCAACAGGCTCCATCGCGGCGGGCGGGACCCTTGGCATCCTCATTCCGCCCTCCGTTACCCTCATCGTTTATGGCATCGCCACGGAAACATCGATCGGACGGCTGTTCATGGCCGGGGTGTTGCCAGGCATCATGCTGACGATCATGTTCATGATCTGGGCTATCATTGACTGCAAGCGGAAGGGATACGAGTTTGACGCGCGCGCCATCCGCTACACGTTCAAGGATCGACTTGCCGGCCTGCCTCGCATCCTGCCGTTCCTTCTGATCATCGCCGGAACGCTCTACGTGCTCTACGGCGGTCTAGCCACCCCTTCCGAGGCTGCGGGCGCCGGCGCGCTCCTGACTCTGCTGGTGGTTATCGTCACCTACCGGCTGTTCCGCTTCCGCGCCGTCGCTGGAATATTCGGCTCCGCCATGCGGGAAAGCGTCATGATCATGATGATCATGGCATCCGCGGAGCTCTTCGCGTTCGCGCTCTCGTCGCTGTTCATCACCCAGACGGTAGCGTCCGCAATCGCCGATATGGACGTGAACCGGTGGGTTCTGATGGCGGTGATCAACATCTTTCTGCTGATCTGCGGCATGTTCCTGCCGCCAGTTGCCGTCATTGTCATGACCGCACCGATGCTCTTCCCGA
>Ga0182741_1006157_pt1 | contig 10667 bp, 8 predicted proteins | sample eDN5th37CBELigOP_FD_128874 | JGI IMG/M metagenome (GOLD analysis project Ga0182741, IMG submission 128874) | Enriched Organic Plus compost microbial communities from Emeryville, California, USA - eDNA 5th pass 37_C BE-Lig OP (version 2) (version 2) ...
CTACGTGGTCAAGCGAGGGGACACCCTCTGGGACATTTCCGCCCGCTTCCTGAAGAAGCCGTGGCTGTGGCCGGAGATCTGGCAGGCCAACCCGCAGATCAAGAATCCCCATCTCATCTACCCCGGCGACGTGCTGAGCCTGGCCTACCTGGACCGGGTGGCCGTCCAGCCCGGTCCGCGCCAGGAAGCACCGCTGAACGCGATTCCGCTGGCCGACGTCGAGCCGTTCCTGAAGAACCTCAGCATCACCGACGGCTTCAAGCACCTGCCGTACGTCGCCGGCCTGGAGGAGAACCATCTTCGCGCCACCGCCGGCCAGAACGTGTACGTGCTCGGCCTCGACCAGGCCCAGCCGGGCCAGCGCTACGCGGTCGTCCGCCCGGGCCTGCGCTACACCCAGACCCGGGTGAAGTCGAGCGGCGAATACCTGACCTACAAGGAAGACCTGGATTACCGCGGCGCCCGCATCAAGGGCGCGCCCGCCGACTGGAACCGGCAGTGGTCCAGTTCCGCGCTGTCCGAGGGCGGCCCGGTCGAACTGCTGGGCTACGAGCTGGAGCAGGTGAACGTCGGCACCATCACCCGCGGCCGCGTGCCCGGCAGCGAGACCGTGACCCTGACCCTGGAGGACAGCGGCAAGGAAGTGCGCGCCGGCGACCGCGTGGTGCCGGTGGAAGCCAAGCCGTACGACCTGCAGTTCTTCCCGCACCCGCCGGCCACCGCCATCGCCGAAGGCAAGCTGCAGATCCTCGCGGTCGCCGACACGATGACGTCGGGCGGCCCGCGCGACGTGGTCGCCATCTCCGGCGGCAGCCGCGAAGGCATCGACAACGGCACCGTCCTGTCGGTCTGGCGCAAGGGCGACCATGTCGCCAACAAGGTGCGCTGGCCCAATTCCTCGCGCATGGACGACGCGCCGCGCAGCGGCGCCGGCCGGGTCAGCCTGCCCGACGAGTACGCCGCCCACGTGATGGTGTTCCGCACCTTCGAGAAGGTCAGCTACGGCCTGGTGATGGAAGGCGTGAAGGCCGCGCGGGTGGGCTACGAACTGAAGCACCCGGACGCGACCTACTGATCGTTCGGACAAACCCTACGCAACGTCACGACGGCGCCCGAGGGCGCCGTTGTCGTCTGCGGACTACGCTGGCCGCATGTCCCGCCATGCCGACACCTCCGACGCACTGCTGCGGCTGGTCCTGGCCGGCGGTGCCACGAGCGCGCGCCGGCGCCTGCTGGAACGCCACGGCACGCCCGCTGCCGCGCTCGTCGCCGGCCCCGCCGCCTGGCGGGCGGCGGGCCTGGACGACGCGCAGATCGATGCACTCGCGCGTCCACCACCGGAACCCCTGGCCGCAGCCCGGGACTGGCTGGCGGCATCGGCACGCCACCATCTGCTCGGCTGGGAATCCTCCGACTATCCGCCCCTGCTGCGCGACAGCCCCAATCCGCCACTGGCGCTGTTCGTCGACGGCGACCCGGCACTCCTGTGGCGGCCCGCCGTGGCCGTGGTCGGCAGCCGTTCGCCAACCGCGGGCGGACGCGACAACGCGGCCGCCTTCGCCCGCAGACTGACCCACGCCGGCATCGTGGTGACCAGCGGCATGGCGGCCGGCATCGACGCCGCCGCCCACGAAAGCGCGCTCGAACAAACCGGCGGAACGACCATCGCCGTGCTCGGCACGGGACCGGACCAGGCCTATCCGCGCCGGCACGCCGATCTGCGCGACCGCATCGCCGCCCAAGGCGCCGTGGTCAGCGAACATCCGCCCGGCACCGGCGCCCACCCCAGCCACTTCCCGCGCCGCAACCGGATCATCGCCGGCCTTTCGATGGCGACCCTGGTCATCGAAGCCGCCGAACGCTCCGGTGCCCTCATCACCGCCCGCCTGGCGGCCGACAGCGGGCGTGACGTGTTCGCCGTCCCCGGGTCCATCCACAATCCGCTGGCGCGCGGTTGCCACCGCCTGATCCGCGACGGCGCCGGACTGGTCGAACAGGCGGGCGAGGTACTTGACGCGCTCGCTTCCCAACTCGCCGGCTGCGCCCGGAGCCTGCGCGATCGCCTCCACGAATCTGAACAAAGCCCGCCCCGCGCGTCCGCCGCGGCCGGCCCGGCCGTGCCTCCCGACTACCAGAAGTTGTGGGACGCTCTCGGCCACGACCCAACGGGTATGGATCGACTGGTCGAGCGGACCGGATTGACGACCGCCGCCCTGTCCTCCATGCTGCTTGCCATGGAACTGGATGGACGGATATCGGTCGAACACGGCCGTTACTGCCGCAAAGACTAGTTTCTTTCCTCCACAGCGCCACCGTGCGCAGGCCGAGGGGCAATGAAAGAGAGCATTCTGGATGTCCTGCTGTACCTGTTCGAACACTACTTCACCGAGGACGCGGACCCCGTCCGTGACCGCGACTCTCTCCAGAACGGCCTGATCCAGGCCGGCTTCAGCCCCGCCGAAATCAACAAGGCTTTCGATTGGCTCGATGCCCTGGCCGACCAGCGGCCGGGTGCGCCGCAGCCGCGCGTGGGCGGGCCGACGCGCGTCTTCCACGGCCCGGAGCTGGAAAAACTGGACGTGGAAGGCCGCGGATTCCTGATGTTCCTGGAACAGCACGGCATCCTCGACGCCGACCAGCGCGAACTGGTGCTGGATCGGGCGATGGCGCTGGACCAGGACGAACTGGATCTGGACGACCTGAAATGGGTCGTGCTGATGGTGTTGTTCAACCAGCCGGGTTCCGAGGCGGCGTACGCCTGGATGGAAACCCAAATGTTCGTCGACGAACCTGAACCGGTACACTGAGCCGAATTCAACCTGCTTTCGGGGGAAAGCATGGCTCAGTGGTACTACGCGGAAGGACCCGGACGCAACGTCGGACCACTGACGGCGGAAGAACTCGTCGCACGTTTCAGGCACGGCCAGCTGTGGCTGGATTCCCAGGTATGGCGTGAAGGCATGACACAGTGGCAGCCGCTGCGCAGCGTCGCTGCCGAACTGGGGCTGGACGGCACAACTTCGTCTTCGCTGCCCCCGCCGTTGCCCGGCCCGTCCATGCCCGGAACCCGTCGCGCGGCCTACGCGCCCGCACCCGCACCGCGCAGGATGAGCCGCGGGATGATCATCCTGCTCGTCTGTCTCGCCGCGATCATTCCCGCCGTCATGATCATCGGCATGCTCGCGGCCATCGCACTGCCCGCCTACCGGGACTACACCGCCCGCGCGAAGCTGATGGAACCCATCGCCGCCGGCGACGCGCTGAAGCCGCTGATCGAGCGGCATCTGTCCGACGGCCGCTGCCCCGACAACGACGCGGACGGATTCCAGCCGGAAGGCGACTACGCTTCGCCGCATGTTGCCGGCATCGTGGTCGGCGAATTCGATGACGGTACCTGCGGCGTCGAAGTCCGGGTACGTGGCACCGGCAGCTCGAAGATGGACGATCACGCCATCTGGATCTTCTACGACGGCCAGAGCGAGCGCTGGGATTGCACGTCGGACATCGAGGATCGGTTGCTGCCGGTCCGCTGCCGCGGCTGAGGACGTTCTCCCGGTCACACGGCGTAATCGCGCCGGCGCGGGCCATCTAGGCGTCAGGAAGTGCTTGCGGTAACGTTTGCGATGCAATGGTTTGGGGAAACCAGCATGTCCACATGGTATTACGCCGGGACCGAGCGGCAGCCGCTCGGTCCGTTGTCAACGGATGAACTGAAGCAGTATTTCCGCAGCGAACGGATTGCATTGGAAACGCTGGTCTGGCGTGACGGCATGATGCAGTGGCGGCCTCTGGCCGATCTGGTTCAGCAGTTGGGATTGCTGGAGGCGCCGCGTCCGGAACCATTCGACGCCGCACCCGCCTTCGCGCCGGGTCCGGAGCTTCCGCCGATGCCGGCACCCGCACCTCCACCACCCGCGACCGCAAGTCTTGCCACCGAGGAAACACGCCCCGCGCCGCCGCGTGCGCCGGAACGTCCGCCGCAGGCGAACCCGCACGCCGGAGGCCGCGCGGTGTTCAACCTGGGCAGCGATCCCTCGCCCACGCCGGTGTACGAGCGTCCGGAGATCGTCGAGCGCATGACGGCCGCCGCGGCGGCCGCCGGCGAATCGGCGGCGGCGCGCAATCCCTATCTGGCGGCGCGCGCACCGTTGCAGGCAGCCCCTTCGTTCGTCGCGGATCAGGACGTGGTCTACGCGGGCTTCTGGAAGCGCGTGGCCGCGACGATCATCGACGGCTTCATCCTGTCGCTCGCGGTGGGCCTGTGCGGTGAACTGTTCGGCATGATCCTCAGCGATCTGGCCGGCGGCGGCGAACTGGCCACGGCGATCACCACCGCGCTCTGCACGCTCGCCCTCAACGCGCTCTACTTCGCCTGGTTCCACTCCACGTTCAACTACGCCACGCCCGGCAAGATGGCGATCGGCATCAAGGTGGTGCGCAGCCACGGCGAACCGATTTCGTTCCTGCGCGCGCTCGGCCGTTTCTTTGCGACCATACTGAGCACGCTGACCTTGTTCATCGGTTACCTGATGGCGGCGTTCACGGCGCGCAAGCAATCCCTGCACGACGTCATCTGCGACACCGTGGTGGTCGACAAGTGGGCCTACACCTCCGAGCCGGAGCGGCAGCGCACCGAGCTGGGCACGGTCGCCATCGTGGTGCTGGCCCTGTATGGACTCATCGTCGTCGCGGGCATGGTCCTGATTTTCTTCGTCATCGGTTTGGCCGCGACCGCCCAGCGGTTCGGCTGAACCCCTGGAACGGATCGGCAACAGGAGAGCAACGACATCATGAGCAATTGGTATTTCGCCATCGGCGAGCAGCGTCAGGGCCCGATCAGCACGGAGGAGCTCGGCGCACGGTTCCAGCGGGGCGAAATCCTGCCGGACACGCTGGTCTGGCGCGAAGGCATGGACGGCTGGCGCGCGCTGCGCGAGATGGCGATCGAACTGGAGCTGCCGGTTCCGGCACATGCCACGCCGATGACCGCGTCGGCCATCGAACCGGTGTCGCCCTATGCGGCGCCATCGGCGCAGGTTCCGCTGCGGGCCGCGCCGGTGCCTGGCGGCGATGTGGTGATGGCCGGCTTCTGGAAGCGCTTCGCCGCCTCCTTCATCGACGGCATGGTGATGATGGTCGTGACACTGGTGGTCGCCATGGTGGGGGTCATGTTCACCGGCGGCGCCGCGGCGTTGAGTCCCCAGGCCTTCGCCAACGACATGATGCGCGGCACGCTGGGGCTGACCTTCATCGTGGCGTTCTACGTCCTGCCGGTCCTGGCGCAGGCCGGCTACTTCACCTGGATGCATGCGTCCGCGTCGCAGGCCACCCTCGGCAAGCTGGCGGTCGGCATCAAGGTCGCCCGGACCAACGGCGAGGCGCTCGCGCTGGGCCGCAGTTTCGGACGCTGGTGCGCGTACTTCTTCCTCAATCTGGTCAGCTGCGGCATCACCACGCTGATCTCGGCGTTCACGGTCGGACTGACCGAGCGCAAGCAGGGACTGCACGACATGATCGCCGATACGCTGGTGGTCGATCGCTGGGCCTTCACCGCGCATCCGGAGCGGCAGCGCCGCGAGCTGGGCGCGGTGACGTGGGCGGTCATCGTGCTGGCCAGCCTGTTCGTGCTCGCCTACATCGGCTTCTTCGTTCTCGCCATCGGCATGGCCGCCGTCGCCGGCCGCTGACCCGCGCGGTTCCTTCAATGAAGCACTGGTATTACGCCGACGAAGCGCGGCAACCGCAGGGTCCGGTGGACGCCGCGACCCTGCGCGATTGGTTGGCCGGCGGCCAAATCCCGTACAGCACGCTGGTCTGGCGCAGTGGCCTGGTGCAATGGCAGCCGGTCGCCGACTTGGCAGGCGAACTGGGCCTGGACATCACGCCGCGGCCGTCCCACCCGTCGCCGGTCGGACCGGCGGAGATCCCATCACCGGCAGACGCCCCATCCTCCGACGACGACGCCTCGCCGGCGCGCTTCGATGACGACGGCGACGCGGTCGCGGGCTTCGCGCACGACGCTTCGCCTTACGCCGCGCCGCAAGCCACGGTCGGGATGGCGTCCCCGGTGGTCCAGGGTGGCGACGTCGTCTACGCCGGGTTCTGGAAGCGCACCGCCGCGTTCGCCATCGACAACTTCCTGCTGATCGCCATCAACAGCGTGGTCGGCGTGGTCGTGGGCATGGCGATGGTCATGCTGATGCTGGATGACGGCAACAACGGCGATTCGCCCGCCATGCTGGTCCTGCAGGGCGCTTCCTACCTCGTGCAGTTGGCGATCTCGGTGGCCTATTTCGGCTGGTTCCACGCGTCCACCCACCAGGCCACGCCCGGCAAGATGGCGGTAGGCATCAAGGTGGTGGATCGCAACGGTGCACCAATCGGTTTCTGGCGCAGCGTCGGCCGGTATTTCGCCACGTTCATCAGCATGCTGCTGCTGTTGGCGGGTTACGTCATGGCGGCCTTCACCGGACGCAGGCAGGCGCTGCACGACCTGATCTGCGGCACCCTGGTGGTGGACAAATGGGCCTACACGCACCATCCGGAACGCCAGCGTCCCGAATTGGGCACGGTGACCTGGATCGTCCTGGTCCTGGGCGGACTGCTCGCCCTTCTCGGCCTGCTGGCGATGGGCGCGCTGTTCGCGGCGCTGGGCGGTGCTTTTGGAAGGTGATGGCCTTCACGGAATCCGTTCAGGGTTGACAGCCGTCCCCGGGCATGATTCCACTAGTAAATAGCGAAACCTGAACGCCCGGGGCCACGGCTCCGGGCGTCGGCTTCTCTGCCGACCGCTTTTGCGCCACCCTTGCCGGCCACGCGCCGCCCCACCGCCCATCGGAAGGACATGTCCAAGCACCTCCTCATCGTCGAATCGCCGGCCAAGGCCAAGACGATCAACAAGTACCTCGGCAAGGATTTCCATGTCCTGGCGTCCTACGGTCACGTGCGCGACCTGGTGCCGAAGGAGGGGGCGGTGGACCCGGACAACGGCTTCGCGATGCGTTACGACCTCATCGACAAGAACGAGAAGCACGTCGATGCCATCGCCAAGGCGGCCAAGGCGGCCGAGGACATCTATCTGGCGACCGACCCGGATCGCGAGGGCGAGGCGATCAGCTGGCACATCGCGGAGATCCTGAGGGAGCGCGGCCTGCTCAAGGACAAGCCGCTGCACCGGGTGGTGTTCACCGAGATCACCCCGCGGGCGATCCGCGAGGCGATGAACCAGCCGCGCCAGATCGCCAACGAACTGGTCGATGCCCAGCAGGCGCGGCGCGCGCTGGACTACCTGGTCGGCTTCAACCTCTCGCCGGTGCTCTGGCGCAAGGTCCAGCGCGGCCTGTCCGCCGGCCGCGTGCAGTCGCCCGCGCTGCGGATGATTGTCGAGCGCGAGGAGGAAATCGAAGCCTTCGTGCCGCGCGAGTACTGGAGCATCGAGGCCGAGTGCGCGCACCCGCGCCAGCCCTTCACCGCCAAGCTCACCCGGCTGGACGGGCAGAAGTTCGAACAGTTCACCGTCACCGACGGCGATACCGCCGAAGCGGCGCGCATGCGCATCCAGCAGGCCGCGCAGGGCTCGCTGCACGTCACCGACGTGACCAGCAAGGAACGCAAGCGCCGGCCGGCGCCGCCGTTCACCACCTCCACTTTGCAGCAGGAAGCCGCGCGCAAGCTGGGCTTCACCACCCGCAAGACCATGCAGGTCGCGCAGAAGCTGTACGAAGGCGTGGCGATCGGCGAGGAAGGCACGGTCGGCCTGATCAGCTACATGCGTACCGACTCGGTCAGCCTTTCGGTCGAGGCGCTCAACGAAATCCGCGACGTCATCGCCCGCGACTACGGCACCCAGGCGCTGCCGGACAAGCCCAACACCTACCAGACCAAGTCCAAGAACGCGCAGGAAGCGCACGAAGCGGTGCGCCCCACCTCGGCCCTGCGCACGCCCGCGCAGGTCGCCCGCTTCCTCAGCGACGACGAACGCAAGCTTTACGAGCTGATCTGGAAGCGCGCCGTGGCCTGCCAGATGGTGCCGGCGACCCTCAACACCGTCAGCGTCGACCTGGCCGCCGGCAGCGAGCACAGCTTCCGCGCCAGCGGCACCACCGTGGTCGATCCGGGCTTCCTGGCCGTGTACGAGGAAGGCAAGGATCAGAAGGGCGCCGAGGACGACGACGAAGGCCGCAAGCTGCCGCCGATGAAGCCGGGCGACCGGGTGCCGCTGGATCGCATCCATGCCGACCAGCATTTCACCCAGCCGCCGCCGCGCTTCACCGAAGCGGCGCTGGTCAAGGCGCTGGAGGAATACGGCATCGGCCGTCCGTCCACCTACGCCTCGATTATCCAGACCCTGCTGTTCCGCAAGTACACCGAGATGGAAGGCCGCGCCTTCAAGCCCACCGACGTGGGCCGCGCGGTGTCCAAGTTCCTCAGTGGCCACTTCACCCAGTACGTGGACTACGACTTCACCGCGCGCCTGGAAGACGAGCTGGACGCGGTCTCGCGCGGCGAGGAAGAGTGGGTGCCGCTGATGGAGAAGTTCTGGGGACCGTTCAAGGAACTGATCGAGGAGAAGAAGGAATCGGTCGACCGCAGCGAGGCCACCGGCGCGCGCGAACTCGGCACCGATCCCAAGTCCGGCAAGCCGGTCAGCGTGCGCCTGGGCCGCTTCGGACCCTACGCCCAGATCGGCGACAAGGACACCGACGAAAAGCTCGAGTTCGCCTCGCTGCGCCCGGGCCAGTCGATGCACACCATCACCCTGGAAGAGGCGCTGGAGCTGTTCAAGCTGCCGCGCAAGCTGGGCCAGGACAACGGCGAGGAAGTCAGCGTCGGCATCGGCCGCTTCGGCCCGTTCGCCAAGCGCGGCAGCACCTACGCCTCGCTGAAGAAGGAAGACGATCCCTACACGATCGATCTGGCGCGCGCGATCTTCCTGATCAACGAAAAGGAAGAAATCGCCCGCAACCGCATCATCAAGGAGTTCGACGGCAGCGACATCCAGGTCCTGAACGGCCGCTTCGGTCCGTACATCAGCGACGGCAAGCTCAACGGCAAGATTCCGAAGGATCGGGAACCCGCTTCGCTGACCCTGGCCGAAGTCCAGCAGCTGCTGGAGGAAACCGGCAAACCGGCGCGCCGGGGTTTCGGCGCGAAGAAGGCCGCGGCCAAGAAAGTCACCGCGAAGAAGGAAGCGGCGCCGAAAAAGACTGCGGCAAAGAAGACCGCCACGAAGAAAACCGCCACCAAGAGAGCGGCCGCCAAGAAGGCCGTGACCGTCACCGAGCCGGCCAGGTCGCTGCTGACGCCGGCCAAGGTGGCGCCGGGCAAGAAGCGGGTCGCCAGGAAGCAGAACGACGACGCGCCGTTCTGAACCGGGCCCGGGAACCGGATGCCGCGGTGAACCGCGGCATCCGTGGCAGAATCGCGCCATGAGCGCGCCCCTGTCCCTGCCCGCCGCCGTGCAATGGCTCCAGCACGGCGGCGTGATTGCCTACCCGACCGAAGCCGTGTGGGGCGTGGGCTGCGATCCCTTCGACGAGGCCGCCGTGCGGCGGCTGCTGGCAATCAAGGAACGCCCGGTCGAGAAGGGATTGATCCTGATCGCCGCCGATCTCGACCAGCTTCGTCCCTGCCTGGATCTGGATGCGCTGCCGGTCGAGCGGCTGGCCGAAGTGCTGGCGAGCTGGCCCGGGCCGAATACCTGGGTGATGCCGGCCAGCCCCGGCGTGCCGCGCTGGCTTACCGGGGAACACGACGGCATCGCCGTGCGGGTCACCGCCCATCCCACCGTTATTGCGCTGTGTCGCGGCTTTGGCGGCCCGCTGGTGTCCACCAGCGCCAACCTGAGCGGACAACCCGCACCGCAGGATCGCGCCGGGCTCGACCCGGCGCTGCTGGCGCGCCTGGACGGCGTCAGCGAGGGCGAGACCGGCGGACGGGACCGCCCTTCCACCATCCGCGACGCGCGCACGGGCCAGCCGCTGCGGCTGTGAGCCGGCGTTGTCCGCGCCCGGCTTCGCGCGCAAGATGCCGGCATGCGCCTCCTCCCGTTCGCCTGTCTGCTTTGCCTGCTCTGCGCGGCCCGGCCGCTTGCCGCGCAGGAGGTGACGATCTACCGCTGCATCGGCAAGCAGGGCCAACTGACCCTGCGTGATTCGCCCTGCGCACCCGGCGAAACCCAGCAGACCCGCAGCATGCAGCGGCCACGCGATCCGGCGCCCGCGGCGCCGGCGCCGGTGGATGTCCGCCCCGTGCCCGTGCCGCCCGCGATGCCCGCCGAGCGCGTCGTCTATCGCAGCGCGCCGCGCCCGATGTACGAATGCATCACGCCGGAAGGCGATCGTTACAGCAGCGACGACGGCGAGGGCCGGCCGCGCTGGGTCCCGTACTGGGTGGGCGGCTGGCCGCACCCGGTCTGGCCGCGCCCTCATGGCGGCAGCATCTCCGGACACATCGACATTGGCCGCGGCGGCAGCCTGTCGTTCCGGAGCGGCAGCCCGACGCCGCTGCCGCCTTCGCCACGGCCACCCGGCCATTCACCGGGCGGCCACGTCATCCTTCCGGCCGGCGGCGCCTGGGTCCGTGATGAATGCCACGAGCTGCCGCAGGCGGAGATCTGCGCGCGCCTGTCGGATCGCCGCTATGAAATACTGCGCCGCTACGGCAGC
>Ga0182741_1006159_pt1 | contig 10665 bp, 11 predicted proteins | sample eDN5th37CBELigOP_FD_128874 | JGI IMG/M metagenome (GOLD analysis project Ga0182741, IMG submission 128874) | Enriched Organic Plus compost microbial communities from Emeryville, California, USA - eDNA 5th pass 37_C BE-Lig OP (version 2) (version 2) ...
CCGCCAGGCGCCCGTCGACGCCGATCTCGTGATGCCGGTACCGGAGTCGGGTGGGCCGGCCGCGCAGGGCTACGCCCGCGTGTCGGGCATTCCCTACGCCGACGGTCTCGTGAAGAACCGCTACGTCGGCCGTACGTTCATCCAACCGAGCCAAGCCATTCGCAGCCGCGGGGTGCGAATGAAGCTCAATCCGCTGCCCGACAACATCCGCGGCAAGCGGCTCGTGGTGGTCGACGACTCCATCGTTCGCGGCACGACCACGCGCCAGGTCATCCAGATGCTGCGCGAAGCCGGCGCGACCGAAGTGCACCTCCGTGTGTCGTCGCCGCCGTACCGCTGGCCCTGTTTCTTCGGCATGGACACCGGCGCTCGGTCCGAGCTGCTCGCGGCCGACATGGAAGTCGGGGAGATCCGCGACTACCTCGGCGTGGATTCCCTCGCGTATCTGGAGATCGACCGCCTGACCCGCGCCACCGGCGCCGCCCACGAGTCGTTCTGTACCGCGTGTCTGACCGGGCACTACCCGGTCGAGGTGCCCGAACAGGACACGAAGCTCGTTCTCGAGAAGCCGCGGCTTGCGGTGCGAGTGGAACAACCCACGCTCTGACGGCGGCGCGTCCCACGCGCGGCCCGGCACGCGATGACTAGAGCGGCTCTGGTCGAGGACTACGATCTGCTCCCCGCACGAGGCGCATGGTGCGCGTGATTCTTCCCGAGCCGCGTGAATCTGGGAGAATTCAGGGAAAAGCGGCCCTCAGGTCGTGAAGGGCGCCATCGGCGCATGAACGATTCACTAGCCCAAGCCGTACTGGCGAATAACACATTCGCGCTATCGCCACCGGAAAACGGAAACGCTACCGTTCAACGCACGAAACGGACAGTGAGGTAGTCTTCTCCCCACGACGGGATTGCCTCGCCGGACAGATGGCAGGGAACGCGATGTTCCCAATTGCGACGTTGTGAACGTCGCAGCACGAGCGGAGGACGAACATGCAGGGCGCGCCCGACCAGGATGCACTGCTCACCCCATCCGAGGTGGCAGCGATGTTCCGCGTCAATCCCAAGACGGTGACGCGATGGGCTCGAGCAGGGAAGATTTCGGCGATTCGGACGCTCGGCGGACACCGTCGATTCCGGGCCGCGGAGATCCGCCGCTTCCTCGAGCAGGAACAGCTCGAAGAGGGCACCCTCTGATCTGATCGCTCGGCGGAGCAGGACCGCCGCGATGAGCTCCAGAACGAAACGAGACAGCGGCCTTCGGGCCGCTGTCTCGCGTCTGTGGCCGGGACCGGCGTCGATCCGGTGACCTCACGCTTTTCAGGCGTGCGCTCTGCCAACTGAGCTACCCGGCCGGGGCGTGGACCCCGCCGACGACGCATACCGCCCTCGGCGCGAGTCGGGCGCTCGATGTGTCATCGAACGCCCGTTGCGGTCCTGACGGGATTTGAACCCGCGGCCTCCGCCTTGACAGGGCGGCGTGCACTCCAAACTGCACCACAGGACCAATTGGCGGTCGAGACCGCCGGTGGTTCGGGCCGCGGGCCGGGCTCCGCCCGACCGCACCACCCTTGCACCCCCAAGGGGATTCGAACCCCTGTTACCGCCGTGAAAGGGCGGCGTCCTAGGCCACTAGACGATGGGGGCTCTCTCCCCGTGAGGGAGACGAGAGCCTACAACACGTCGCCGCACGCAACTCCACTCTGGAACGCGTCGCGACGGCGGATGTGGGCGGGTGGGTCGCCAGGGACTCGAACCCTGGACCAGCGGATTAAAAGTCCGATGCTCTACCAACTGAGCTAGCGACCCGAAGAGTCCACGACGATACGCGCCCGGTGCGGGCCGCTGCCGTCTGAACCGCGATCGGCTGCGGTGGGGAACCCTCAAGCGCAGCGGTCCCGACGCCGATGGGCCCTTGAGTCACAGCGACCGATCGATCACACACGAGGGCTAGGTAACGTGAGCGACACACCCGACCTGCAACGAGCGATCCTCGTGATTGCCGACAGCTCGCTGGCTGAGGCGCACGAGATTCAACGGGCCGCTCAGGTACTTCTCGTCGGCGGCGATGGTGTGAGCGCCTCGCAACTGCGATCGACGGTGATGGGCCTGACCAACGGCGGCTCATTCGCCATCTCCGAACGTCGGAACTTCTACGACTGGGGTGAGCGGGGCGACGACGTCCAAGAGCTCGTCCTCACGTGCGGCGAGGACTCCGACATCACCCCCGAGCAGTTCGTGAAGGTGATCTCCGACCTCCGAGTCGACGGTCTCGACGACGCCATGCTCGGAGACACACCGCCGCCCGCCGACACCGATGCCGCGTGGGACCTCTTCGCCGACGTGCTCGAGCGGTCCTGTCGCGCCTCGCGCCTGCGGTGTCAGTCGATCGAAGAGAGCGCTTCGGGCTGGACGGTCGAAGCCCTCGGGCGCTCGGGCTACCGCTACCTCGGTTCTGTCTCCCATGACGGGCGCGTGGTCGACGTCACCCGATCTGCATTCTGAGCCAAACCCGGTGACCTCCGGGTCAAGTCCCCCCACCCTTGGACGATGAGAACACACCGGCTGCTTTCCGCGCGCCCGAACGTGAGAGGGAACTGAGTGGACGAAGAGATGCGCGAGGTGCTCCAAGAGTTCCTCATCGAGAGCTACGAGAACCTCGATCGAATCGACCGCGAATTCGTCCTGCTCGAATCGAACCCCGACGATCGCGAGGTGCTGGCGAGCGTCTTCCGCACCATTCACACGATCAAGGGAACGGCGGGATTCCTCGCGTTCGAGCGCCTCGAGCGCCTCACGCACGTCGGTGAGAACCTGCTCGCCCGACTGCGGGACGGAGAGATCCGTCTCGACTCCCACCGAACCGACGTGCTGCTCGCGATGGTCGACTCGGTGCGCGCCATGCTCGCCGACGTCGAGCGCGATGGAACCGACGGCACCAACGACTTCGCCGAGGTCGTACAAGCACTCGAGGCCTGCACCGCCGATGACTTCGCGACCGACGCGGCTGTGTCGCTCGTCGCCACGGCCGAGACCGAAGTCGCCGAGGAGCCTCCGGCCAGCACCGAAGATCACTCGAGCGTGGCCGACACCTCGATTCGCGTCGACGTGGGGCTCCTCGATCAGCTCGTGAATCTCGTCGGTGAACTCGTGCTCGCCCGCAATCAACTGATCCGCACTGCCGACTCAGGTAACGACCCGGCGCTCGCGGCCACCGCGCAACAACTCGATCACATCACCACGTCGTTGCAAGAGCGGGTCATGCGTACCCGCATGCAGCCCATCGGATCCGTGTGGAGTCGTTTCCCTCGGGTCGTGCGCGACCTCGCGGCGCAATGCGGAAAGTCGGTGAAGCTCGAACTGGTGGGTCGCGAAACCGAACTCGACAAGTCGGTACTCGAAGCAATCAAGGATCCGCTGACGCACCTCGTGCGCAACTCGATCGACCACGGCATCGAGCCGTCAGCCGACCGCGTGGCGGCGGGGAAGCCGGCCGAAGGAACCTTGCGTCTCCGCGCGTATCACGAGAGTGGTCTCGTGAACATCGAGATCGCCGACGACGGGCATGGACTCGACCCCGACAAGATCCTGAACCGGGCCATCGAGCGCGGACTCGTGACCTCGGAACGCGCCGCCACACTGAGCGAGCGTGAGATCGTGGAGCTGCTGTTCCAACCGGGCTTCTCCACGGCCGAGACCGTCTCCAACATCTCGGGCCGGGGCGTTGGTATGGACGTAGTCCGCACCAACATCGAACGCATCGGCGGTTCCGTCGAGATGGAGTCGACGCTCGGTCAGGGAACGACGGTGCACGTCAAGATCCCCCTGACGCTGGCGATCATCCCGGCGCTCATCGTGCAAGCACTCGGTGAGCGGTACGCGATTCCGCAGGTCTCTCTGGTGGAGCTCGTTCGCGTGGATCCCGACGCCGGGCAGCGCATCGAGTGGCTACAAGACGCCGCGGTGTTCCGACTCCGCGATCGTTTACTCCCGCTGGTGCACCTCGGGCGCGAGCTCGGCGGTCCGGCCGAACTCGACGACGCGCAGGTACTGAACGTGGTGGTGGTCCGGGCGGACGACTGCGAGTTCGGTCTCGTGGTGGACGCCGTGGAAGACACTGCGGAGATCGTGGTCAAGCCGCTCGGCCCGTGGCTCAAGGACCTCGACGTGTTCGCCGGGGCCACGATCATGGGCGATGGCGTCGCGGCGCTCATCCTCGACGTGCTCGGTATCTCGCGTCGGGTGGGCGTCTATGCCGTGGGCAACGCCGCCACGAGAGTCGGTGACACCACGGAGATCGCGTCGAACGCGACGACCCAGGCGCTGCTCATCGTCGACATCGGCGGTGGCCGCTACGCCGTTCCGATGGATTGCGTTGCGCGACTCGAAGAGTTCGCGGTGTCGGACCTCGAGCATTCCCTCGGGCGCGACGTGGTGCAGTACCGAGGTGGCATCATGCCGATCCTCGATGTGGCCGACATCGTCGGCGCTTCGTCACCGCCCCGCGGTGATGCAATCGCGGTCATCGTCGTCGAGCGCGGTGAAGCGCGCGTCGGACTCGTGGTCTCGAATGTCATCGATGTCGTCGAAGACTCGCTGGCGACGGCGTCGAAGTCGGCGGCGTTCGGAGTGCGGGGCAACGCCGTCATCGGTGGCGCGGTGACCGACGTCCTCGACGTCGACGCGATCGTCTCGACGGTGCTGGTGGAGGTCGGCTGATGAGTGTCCTGGGTGATGTGCAGCAGGCCGCAACGTTCTGGGTGGGCGACAACTACTTCGGCATCGATGTGCTGGCCGTCCGCGAGGTGGTGCGAGTGCACGAGATGACGCACGTCCCACTGGCGGCGCCGGAGATCAGCGGGGTGATCAACCTGCGCGGCGAGATCGTGACGGCGCTCGACCTTCGCCGTCGGTTCGGATTCGAACCCGCGACAGACATCGTGCCCGCCAACGTCGTGGTCCGAGCCCGGGACTCGGTGGTGTCGTTACTGGTCGACGCGGTGGACGACGTGATCCCGCTCGACTCCGAGCGGTTCGAGCCGACGCCATCGACGCTGCGGGGAGAGACCCGCAACATGGTGCTCGGCGTGTACCGCCTCGATGATCGCCTGCTGCAAATGATCGACGTCGACGCCGTGATCGCCGTCGGAGCACTGAGCCCCACGTCGTGAGCATCTCGGTCCTCATCGTCGACGACTCGGCAGTCGTGCGGAGAATCCTGTCGAACGCGCTCGAAGAGGAACCGGACTTCGTGGTGCACACCGCGCGCGACGGGAAGGCTGGACTCGAGGCGATTGCTCGTCAGGCACCCGACGTCGTGGTGCTCGACGTGGAGATGCCCGAGCTCGACGGACTCGCCACGCTACGAGCGATGCGCGAGCGCAACGTCCGGATCCCGGTGGTGATGTTCTCGTCGCTCACGGCGGCCGGATCGGCCGCCACCGTCGAAGCGCTGTCGCTCGGCGCGGCCGACTACGTCACCAAGCCAACGGGTGCAGGCAGCTTGGCCAGCTCGATCGCCGAGATTCGCGACGCGTTGGTCCCGCGGATCCGAGCGCTGTGTCGGCGCCCGGCCGGGTCCACGCCACGCCCCGTGGTGGTGCCGAGACCCGTGCGTCCGACGAGTTCGCGTGCTCGAGTGGAGCCGGTCGAAATCGTCGTGATCGGCGTGTCGACCGGCGGCCCCCAAGCATTGGCCGCGCTCGTTCCTCAGCTCCCAGGCAACCTGCGCGTGCCCGTGTGCATCGTGCAGCACATGCCGCCGACGTTCACCACGCACTTGGCTCGACGGTTGGACTCGCTCGCACCGCTCACGGTGATCGAGTCCGAAGGCGGCGAAACCCTCACGCCCGGAACCGTGTACCTCGCACCGGGTGGACACCATCTCCGGTTGGATCGCAGAGGACCCAGCGTGGTCACACGTTTGGGCGACGAACCACCGGAGAACTCATGTCGACCGGCCGTCGATCCGCTCTTCCGCGATGCAGCCGCGCGCTACGGGGGCGGGGTTCTGGCCGTGGTGCTCACGGGCATGGGCCACGACGGACGCGATGGCGCCGAGCAAGTGCAGGCGGCCGGCGGGCACGTGATCGCTCAGGACGAAGTGAGCAGCGTCGTGTGGGGTATGCCCGGCGCGGTCGTACAGGCAGGGTTGGCTGACTCGATACTTCCGTTGGACCGCGTGGCCAGTGAGATCACGCAGCGAGTCGCGGCCGCCCCGCGCGTTCACGAGGTCGCCCGATGACGATCAAGACCGCCGAGTTCGACTACGTCTGCCAGCTCGTACGCGAACGCTCAGCCATCGTGCTCGAACCGGGCAAGGAGTATCTCGTCGAAGCGCGTCTCGCGCCGTTGGCCCGGATGCACGGTGCCAACGGCCTGAGTGAACTCGTGGCGGCGGCTCGCAACGGTAATGCCGAACTGAACGAGCAGATCGTCGATGCGCTCACGACCAACGAGACGTCGTTCTTTCGAGACCCGCGCGTGTTCGACGCCTTGCGCTCGCAGGTACTTCCCGAACTGGTTGCCGCGCGGGCCAGCGCTCGTCGACTCGTGATCTGGTGCGGTGCGGCATCGAGCGGTCAGGAGAGCTACAGCCTCGTCATGATGATGCGTGAGGACTTCCCCTCGCTCGACCGGTGGCAGGTGCGCTTCGTGGCCTCCGACCTGTCACCGACGATGATCGCTCGAGCGCGCGAGGGGCGTTATGCCCAGATCGAAGTGAACCGCGGCCTCCCGCCGGGACTGCTGTCTCGATACTTCGTTCGCGAGGGCACCGGCTGGCGAATCAGTCATGAGATCCGATCGGCCGTCGATTTCCAAGTGGGCAATCTGACGGGGTCCTGGCCGGTTGCGGCCCCAGTGGATCTCGTGATGCTGCGCAATGTCCTCATCTACTTCGACCTCGAGACAAAGCGACGCATCCTCGACCGCGTGCGGTCGGTTCTGGCGCCCGATGGGTTCCTCGTGCTCGGTGCGGCCGAAACGACGATGGGTGTCCACGACGGATTCGAGCGGGTGGCCGGCGGCGCCGGCGTGTACCGGCCTCGTTGATTCCGAGCGGCCTCCTCGGGTCCAGCGGGGTCACTCAAGACCCCGGGTCGCCTGCCGATGTACTGCTCGTGCCCGAACTGCTCAGCGACCCCGCCGCCGCCGACCTCGCTTCGGCGGTCATCGACACGTGGGAGGGCATGTTCGGCCTCTCCGTGTCCGAGCACGACGAGTATGCGCCGGACGAATCCGAGCTGACCGCGATCGTCCACATCAGTGGCGACATCGAGTGGGCCGTCGTCTTGCGGTTGCCGGTGTCGTTGGCGCGAGTCGTCGCGGGCGCGATGTTCGACTGCGAAGGCTCCGATCTCGGCGCCGAGGAGGTCACCGACGCCGTGGGCGAGGTGGCAAACGTGATCGGCGGCGTCGTGAAGGGTCGCGTCGCAGGCCACACGACGTTGTCGCTTCCGTCGGTGACCGAAGGTCGCGAGCTGCGCGTCGCGGTGCCGGGGACGACCGTGGCCGCCGAGTACATCGGACGCTGTGAACACGCGCCGTTCTCGATCTCCATCCTGATCCGCCCCGCCAAGTGATACGAGGAACCACGCCGTCATGCGAATTCTGATCGTCGACGACAGCAAAGCAATGCGCATGATCGTCAAGCGCCAGCTCTCTCAGATCGAAGACCTGGGAGAACTGGAAACGGGCGAGGCCGCGAGCGGAGTCGAAGGGCTCGCGTGGATCGCGGAGAACGGGGCGCCCGACGTCGTGCTCTCCGACTGGAACATGCCCGAAATGAGCGGTATCGAGTTCCTGCGCGCGCTGCGTGGCCAGGGCGAGACCGTGCCGTTCGGGTTCGTCACGTCCGAGAGCCAGCAGGAGATGAAGGACGAGGCCACCGAAGCCGGGGCGCAGTTCTTCGTCACCAAGCCGTTCACCGCCGACACGTTCAAGGCCGTGTTGGCGGACGCCATCGTCCACTGACCCAACGCGCAATGGGCACGGCCTACGCTCGTAGTTGGTCAAACGTTTGCGTCCGATCCCAGCGATTGTCAGAGGCCTGATCCGGTGCCTGCTCGGTTTCCACTTCCAGACGTGAGCGCGGTCCGCGGGCTCTTCGGCGACCTTCTCGGTCGCGGAGTGGAGATGCAGCGCACCACGCTCGACAGCGAGTCAGCGCCCGACGCGGTGGTCGCGGTGTACGCGACCGACGCGGGAGCGCCGGGTGCGCTGATCATCACCGATGTCGCCGGGGCGGCGACCCTCGGCGCGGCACTCACCTCCATGCCGCAGGCGATCGTCGAGAGTGTCCGACGGTCCGGCGTACTCGACGACCCCACACTCATCGAGAACCTGGGTGAGGTCGCGAACGTGTTGAGCCAGAACTTCAACACGGCAGACACGCCCCATCTCCGCTATCGCGAGGTCGTTGCGCTCGACGCGGTCGACGCCGAGGTACGTGCACTGCTGGAGGCCCCCGCCGCTCGTCGCGACGTCCTCGTGACGGTCGAGGGCTACGGCGGCGGCCGCATCTCGTTCGTGGTGGCCTGACTCGGCGTATCGCGTCGCCTGCGTTCGCAGGCAACGATCCACCCTGGACGCGCTTTCGGCTTCCGGCGGTCGTTCGCGGGTGCAGCGACGCGCTACGGCGCGTCGATCGACTCGTCGGCCGCTTGACTGTCGTCGGTCGTCCAATGATCGGTCACGGGTGTCGCGAACTCGTCGTCGGCGTCGTTCGGCACGAGGTGGCCGAGCGTCGGATTCCCCGAGGGAACGGGGGCGTCGCCCTCGATCGTGTAGCGGTCGCTGGCTCGTCGCCGCGGGGTGTCATCAGCCGGTGGTGCCTCGGGCGCGTTCGCCTTCGCGTACGTGCGCAGGAGAAGTGAGACCGCGTGGATCGCGACCCACGAGAAGATCAGTCCGATCACGTAGCGCACGATCGACGTCGTGAGCGCGAGATCGCCGCTGATCACCGCCAGTAACGACGGCAGCCAGATGACGACGGATGCCACCAACGTGAGCGCGAACAAGACTTCGGGCCCGGGTCCGAGCTCCTGCGGTGCAGGCGTCGGCCGTTGACTGCGGCTCATCGTCCGAGCCGGGCGATCAGGACGTCAGCCCACAGTGCAGGCGTCGCCAGTTCGCCTTCGAGCCGGAGGATCGGCACGCCGCTCGCGATCGCCGTGGCCGGCGAGATGGTCGCGTCGAGGTGGTCCAGCTCCAGGCCGTCGAGTGCGAGGCCCGCGGCCCAGGCCGCGAGGTCATCAGGCTTGGTGGCGGCGGACGCGGTTCCAACGACCAACGTCGGTTCGAGCGCGGCGAGCATGGCAACCGTCCACGCTTCGGCCGTGCGGGTCCGTTGTTCGATCGCGACGAATGTGGGCTCGGGTCGACGCCACCAGCCGCGTCGGCGCGTTGCCGCCGTTTCGGGATCGGTCACCACGAGCCACGGGGGTTGGTCTTCGTCGTCGACCTGCGCCAACACGACATCGTCGGGGTTCGCGCCGGTCTCGATGGCGGCGCGTCGCGCCGCGGCGACCGCGCTTCCATCGGTGCCCACGAAGCACACGACGGACCCAGGAGCCGACGGGACACGTGGGGCCGACGGAAGTGCGGCGAGGCGTTCGATGAGGTCCTGGCGAAGATCGCGACCAGCGATCACCGGCGGCACGAGCTCGACCGGCAGTCCGAGCCGCAACAAGGGCGCTTCCGCAACGGGGCCAAGATCTCCGGCCTCGCTCGGCCACGAGGCCGGAGGTGTCGTCGGCGTCGATGGCGGCGTCGTCGGAGCCGTGATCGAGTTCGTGAGGGTGGGGGAGGTCGTCATCGTTTCCACAGGCGGGTGTTCCGGCGCGTTGATCGGTGTGTCGTGGGCGGCGAAGGGATGCGCGGGGGTGACCGAAGGCTCCACGGGCTCCGACGGCTCGTCCGGAGCGTCGATGGTGGGAGTCGCGACTGTCGCGGCGGCGACCACTGCGTCTGCCCCTTCGGGGGTGGTGGTGTTCTCGGCTTCGAGGACCGCGTGTACGTCGGCGCTCGCCTTGGCGTACATCGACGCGAAGGAACCGTCGCTCGCCGCTGGTTGCCGGCGCGCTTCGACCGCGCTCACGAGATCGGCCAGCTCGAGGAGATCACGGGCCTGGGTGGTTCGGCCCGCGGCGGTGGCGCTCGTGGCGGTGTACTCGGGTGTGGGAGCGGCCGCGGCGACCGGGTGATCGGCGACGGCGACGCTCGTGGCGGGTTCGGTTGTCGGCGCGGCCGTGGCCTCGACAGCGGCCATCGCTGCGGGCGCGGGCGCCGGTGCCGGCGACGTCATTGCGACCGGCGCGGCGGCGTCGGCGTCGGCGAACACCTCGAAGCGCTCGCGACTGAAGAAGCCGCCCACGCCCCCGGATCGGACTTTGTTCGCCTCGACGATGCGAACGTTCGGACCCATCTCTTGGCGGACCGACGCCAGCAGTTTCTCGAGGTCGGGTCCCTCAAATCGACGCGGTGACACCGTTCACCACCCCCAATGTTTCGATGCGCAACGTGGGCGCGATTTCGGAGTACGAAAGGACGGCCAGCCGGGGCGCGGCCGCTCGGAGCAGTCGATGCAATGGCGCGCGGATCTGCGGCGAGCACACGAGAACGGGTGAGCTCCCGTTGCGTTCCGCGGTCTCGAAGAGCGATGCGGCG
>Ga0182741_1006161_pt1 | contig 10664 bp, 10 predicted proteins | sample eDN5th37CBELigOP_FD_128874 | JGI IMG/M metagenome (GOLD analysis project Ga0182741, IMG submission 128874) | Enriched Organic Plus compost microbial communities from Emeryville, California, USA - eDNA 5th pass 37_C BE-Lig OP (version 2) (version 2) ...
CGAGGCGTAGTACTCGGTGCGTTCCCTGGGCTTCATGGCCGCCAGCAGCACACGCGCGGCGGCGCCCTGGTTCAGGGGCATGAGCCGTCCGCGTTCGAACGCCAGCCGCACCGAGGACCGGGTCTCCTCCATGTCCACCGCGACGACGGCATGACCCATCCGCCGGATGAGGAGCGAGGTCTCTCCGTGCTCGCGGGTCAGCCGCTCGAGTACCGGGCGAGTGATCTCGGCGATGCCGGCCGACCCGGCCCGTGCGGCCCGTGCGAGTTCGACTGCGCGCAGCGAGACGCGGTACCCGCCGAACTCGGCTTCCTCCAGCAGGCCGACCTCACGCAGTTGGCTGACGTAGCGGTACGCCGAGCTGACCGGGATGTCCATGCGTGCGGCGATCTCCTGGACCGTCTGGGTGTGGCATTCCTCGGTGAAACCGAGCAGCACACCCAGTCGGCGCCGGTGGGTCTCCGAGCCGCTCGCGGCCGTCCGCGCCACCTTCTCGGTTCGATTCCGGTTTCCGACGGCGTTCGTCGTCACCATGTGTGCTCTCCTCCACGTCGCTTACGAACTGTGTGCCGGTGCCCTTCGTGTCGCGGCGTCACGCAGTTCCTCCGGATGCCGCCGCGATCACCGGTCACGCGGGGTCGAGAACGAGATCCCAAGCACCGTCGTGCCATTCGAGCAGTGTCGCTCCGTGTTCGGAGAACTCGTGCCCGCCGTGTACGTACTCGGCGGGGTTGTACAGATACCAGCCCTGCTTCATCTCGTGCAGTTCGTCCGCCACGATCGCGCCGTCGAGACAGAGGATCTCCTCACCACAGGGGTGGTGGCCACGGCCGGCTCCGACGAAACCCGGCGGCACGGTCAGCTCGCGGATGTCGCCACCGAGGGCCGAATCCACCCACATGACCCGGCGTGTGATGCCGGTCTTCTTCCCCGCCACGACGGACTCGACCACCGGCATGTCCTCCGGTGTCGCCACCAGGACCGTCTCACCGTGGTCGGCGAGCCCCGGGCAGGCACCGTGGTCGGGGCGCCGGATGAGCACCACGGTGGCGCCGGCTTCGCTGGTGACGGTGAGTTCCTCGTCGCCGCGGGGGCGCAACGCCACCATCGTGCCGCGACCGCGCTGTGCGCCCCGGATCGTGATCGTGCCGTCGAGGACGTAGCCGATCAGCGGCAGTTCACCGGCCCGCATCCGATGGGTGCGGGTGGATCCGGGTGCCAGGCGCACGAGTGCCGACAGCACGGACCCGTCCGGGGATCGGCGGAGCACCGTCCACGATCCACCTCCGCCGATCAGGTCGTCCCATCGGGACAGGTTCGTGTCGTAGCACACCCGGGTGCCGCTGTGATGTGTCTCCTGCGTCGTCACAGCGCCGCACCTCCCGCGACAGGGGCGGGCTCCGAAGCGTGGAGACCGGACCCGAGGCTGGCATCGATCAGACGGCGGGCGTAGTCCGTGACCGGATTTCCCAGGACCTCCACGGTCGGGCCGTATTCGACCATGACGCCGTGCCGCAGGACGGCAGTCGTGTCGGTGATCGCCTCGGCGACGCGCAGGTCGTGGGTGATGAACAGCCATGCGATCTCCCGCGCGCTGTGCAGGTCGCACAGCAGGCGGAGCACCTCGCGCTGGCTCGTCGCGTCCAACGCCGAGGTCGGTTCGTCGAGGACGAGCAGGTCCGGCTGGAGCATCAACGCCCGCGCGATGCACACGCGCTGTGCCTGACCGCCGCTCAACTGTCCCGGATAGCGGGAGACGAACTCGCGGGGAAGTCCTACGGCGGCGAGGCCGTCCGACACCCGCTCGGCGATCTCGGCCTTCGACAGGTCGCGTCGATGGATACGCAGCGGTTCGGCCAGGGACGAGCCGACCTTCATCCGCGGATCGAGCGAGTCGAAGGGCTGCTGGAAGACGAAGCCCACGCGACGGGCGAGCTGCCGAGTGCGGTCCTTGCCTCCGAGCGTGCCGGTTCCGAGGACGTCCACGTCTCCCTCGTCCGCGCCGATCTGGCCGAGGACGAGTTTGCCGATGGTGGACTTGCCCGAACCGCTCTCGCCGATGAGCGCCAGCCGCTCCCCCGCCCGGATCGTCAGATCCACGCTGTCGAGGGCGAGCACGTCCCGGTTTCCCTTGCGGTAGCGCTTGGTGACGTTCCGGAGGGAGACCGCGCAGTTCCGGTCCATCTGTGTCTCGTCGACGGCACCGGTCGAGGTGTCGAGTTCCACCGTCGTCATCGATCGGCCTCCTTCTCGTCGGTGTCGCCGGCCACGGGTTCTGTGGTCCCGAGCAGGGCTGCGCCGCGTCCCATTCCGGAAGCGAGGAGTTCGCGGGTGTACGGGTGCCGGGGATCGGAGACGACGTCACCCACCGCACCGGATTCGACGGCACGCCCGTGCAGCATCACGACGATGCGGTCGGCGTAGCGCGCCGCGACACCGAGATCGTGGGTGATCAGCAGGGCCGCCGAACGGGTCTCCATCACCGTGTGACGCAGGCGTGCCAGCACGTCGGCCTGGACGATGGGGTCCAGGGCGGTGGTGGGTTCGTCGGCGAGCAGGACGCTGGGTCGCTTGCAGATGGCCAGGGCGATCACGACCCGCTGGGCGAGACCGCCGCTCAGTTCGTGGGGATAGGCCTGCCACACGAGATCGAAGTCCCGGACCCCGGCGTCGAACAGTGCCTCGATCGCACGTTCGCGGATCTCCTTCCTGCTCATCCGCTCGGACCGCAGGGTGAGTTCGAACTGGCGACGGATCGAGATCACCGGGTTCAGCGCCCCGGACGTGCTCTGGGGGACGAATCCGACGACCTTGCCGCGCACCTGCCGCAACGTCCGGTCCGGAAGGGCGAGGAGGTCGTCGTACCGGGTCCCGTCCCGCCCGACGACACCGATCGTGCCCCGGATGTCGGCCGAAGCGGGCAGCAACCGGATCACGGACCGCACGAGGGTGGACTTTCCGGATCCGGACTCCCCCACCACGGCAACGATCTCGCCGCGGTGCAGGTCCAGGGACACGTCCTCCACCGCACGGCTGCCGGATTCCTGTCCCGGATAGGTGACGCTCAGGTGCGAAACCGACAACACCGGTTCCGTCGGTGTGTCGACGAGGCTCGGCGGTGTGCCGAGCACGGCGGATTCAGGCATGGGCGAGCCCCTTCCTGGTCGAGAGGCGACGTGCCAGCGCGTTCAGCGCCAGTACGAGCGCGCAGATCGTGGCGGTCGGGAAGACCAGCAGCCACCAGACCCCGCTGGCCACCTCCTCCGAGCCCTGCCGGATGAGCTCACCCCAGCTCGGGTCGGGCGGGGCGATACCGATTCCGAGGAATCCCAGGGCCGCGAGGGCGATGATCGCGTTGCCGATCGACAGCGAGAACTGGCTCGCGATGATGCCGGACACCCCGGGGAGGATGTGCCGCAACGCGATCCGGGTGCGGGAGGCACCGTAGCCGCGCGCCGCGACGACGTACGGTTCGTGGACCACCGACAGTGCCTGGGCGTAGGTGACCTTCGCGAAGAGCGGGATGTTGACCAGGGCGAGAGCGGCGATCACCCCGGTGACGTTGGTGCCCCTGCCCCCGATGCCGACGACGATGATCATCAGGACGGCGACGGGCAGCGACTGCATCATGTCCAGCACGCGCAGGAGCCATTCGCTGCGGCCGGACGAACCCGACTCCCGGCCCGACAGGACCGAGGCCGCAAGGGCACCGAGGACCACACCGAGCACTCCACCGACCAGCGTTCCCACCAGTGCGATGGGCAGGATCTCCGCGGTCGCGGCCAGCGTCACCGAGAACACGTCGAGGCCGCTGCGGTCGGTTCCGAACCAGTGGGTGGCACCGGGACCGGTCAGGATCGCCTCGAGGTGCGGTTCCCGCGGATCGAAGGGCAGGGGGCCGAAGCCGGCGAGCAGGAGCCCGGCCACCACGACGACGGCGACGACGACGCTCCAGTCGGTACGTTTCATCTCTTCACCCGCACTCTCGGATCGAGCCAGTACATGGACATGTCGGCGACGATGTGCGCGAGCAGCGCCAGGCCGGCACCGGCGATGATGTAGCCCTCGAGCACCGGGATGTCGGCCTCGAGCGCGCCCTCCGCGCCCCACTGGCCGAGCCCCTGCCAGTTGAAGACCACCTCGACCACCGCGCTGCCGCCGATCAGGCTGCCGACCACGATTCCGCTCGCCGCCACCGCCGGAAGCAGCGAGGCACGCACGGCGAGGCGGACGACGGTCGGTTCCCCGATCCCACGGGCCCGGGCGAACGCTGTGTGCGACGAGGCGAAGACCTCCGCGGCCGCCGCGTACACCACGCGGGCGAACACGACGCTGCCGGAGATCCCGAGCGCCGCGATCGGCAGGACCATCTGCTGGGCGGCGGCCCCCGCCGTGCTCCAGTCACCGGTGAGCACGGCGTCCAGGAACGCTGCGCCGGTGATGGCCGGGGGCGACGACGCCGTCATCGGGAGCTGCCCCAGGGGGAGCGGCAGCACGCCGAGGAAGTAGAAGAAGACCAGGCTGCCCAGGATTCCCAGGACGAAGTCCGGAATCGCCTGGATCAGCGCGACACCCGTGCTGATCGACGAGCGGGCGACCGGCGACTTCCAGTACGCCATGGCCACACCGAGGGTGGTACCGAGTACGAGGGCGACGATCCAGGCGCCGACGACGAGTTCGAGTGTCGAGGCCACGCGGGCACCGAGTGCGACCGTGACCGACTCGCCGGTGAAGTAGGACTCCCCGAGGGAGCCCCCGGCCAGTGCCTTCAGGAACTCCACGTAGCGGGTCCAGAGGCTCTGGTCGAGACCGAGTTCGGCGTTGACGCGGGCGATCTCCTCGGGCGTGGCGAAGTCGCCGAGGAGGACACCGGCGGGATTGCTCGGGATCAGATTGACCAGCCCGAATGCCAGGGTGCACAGCGCGAACAGGGTCACCGGGACGAGGGCGAGACGTCCGAGGAAATAGCGCATACCCCAGGGCAGGCGCTGCCACATCCGCAGCACACCGGAGCTGCGGGCGGGGGTCTCCGGGGCCGGGTCCGGGACGTCCTGCGCCGGCGACGCCGGTAGGGCGGTGCGATCAACCGTTTGCGACATCCACCATCACCCTCCCTCTCACCCGATCCGGGGTCCGATTGATCCATCCGTCGAAGACCTCGGGGAGCTCTTCGAGCGTGATCCGCCGCGCGATGGTCGGTTTCAGGTCGACGGAACCCTGCGCCAGCAGTTGCAGCGACTTGTCCTTGTTCGGTGCCGCGCGGACGCCGACGACGGTCAGTTCCCGCTCGATCAGCGCCCACCCGTCGACGGGCACCTCTCCTCCTCCGAGGAGGGCGACCCGGCCGCCGTAGCCGCACACCGCGAAGGACTGGGCGATCCCCCAGTCGCTGCAGGTGGATTCGTAGACCACGGACGGCCCGTCCGGCAGCAACTCGTGCACCGCGTCGCGGATCGGAAGGTTGCGCGCGGGGACGTCGACGATCTCGTGGCAGCCGAGTTCGCGTGCCATCCGACGGTTCTCCTCCCCCACGCCGACTCCGACGACACGGCATCCGAGCGCCACCGCGACCGCCACGGCGGCCAGCCCCATGGCGCCCAGGCCGATCACGACGCAGTCCTCGTCCTTCTCGGTGCGGACGAGATCGAATCCGTTGACCGCGGTCATGACTCCGGACAGCATCGCCGCGTCGTCGAGATCCACACCGTCGGGAATGCGGGTGAGGTGTGCCGCCTCCACGGCGATGTACTCCTGTGCGACCTCCTGGCGGGGGAACTCTCCGGCGATGAAGCCGCGGCACAGGTTCGTCCGTCCGGCCAGGCACATCCGGCACTTCCCGCAGGTGGGCAGGCCCGTTGCGGTGACGCGGTCGCCGACCGTCCAGTTCTCCACGGCGGCACCCACCCGTTCCACGACACCCGCGAAGTCCACCCCGAAACCGATGGGATAGGAGCTGCGCAGATAACGCGGCTCGCGGGCCGCGGCGATCTCGATGTCGGTGCCGTAGGGCGAGAACCGGACGATGCGGACGAGCACCTGACTGTCGGTGATGGACGGAACGGGCGCGTCCACGACGTCGACGACACCGGGCCGGGCGATCACTGCTCTACGCATCGTCGCCTTCCTTCGGCAGGAGCGTCATGTACACCACCGCGGCTCCGTCGGCGGCGACGAGCGGTTCGGTGCCCGAGGATCGCCCGGGAGAGAACACGAAGGTTCCTTCCTCCAGGACGGTTCCCGCGTAGGTCACGGATCCGGTCACCACGAAGAACTCGACGTCCACCGACTCGTGGCCCCCGGGGGTGTAGCTCGTCCCGGCGGGGAGTTCCACCACCCAGCTCCCCGCGCCGCTGTCCGTGTCGACGCTGAGGGGAACCGTCCTGGGCCCTTCCTCACCCTGCTCGCCGCCGAGCGGCTGGGGTGCGTACACGAGCGGTCTGGTCTCCGGGTACCGGCCGACCGCGTACGCCTCCCGGACCAGGGGTTCGTCGATGTAGTTGAAGTCGAGGGTGCCGCCCACCCGGGAGAGGAACCAGGCTTCCCCCTTCAGCGCACTCATGAACCCGTGGACGGTGCGCGGCGGGTGGTAGACGTAGTCGACCGGTTCGAGCCACATCACCGAGTCGAAACTCATGGCGCCCTTCACGCACATGATCTCTTCGTAGACATTGTGGAAGTGGGCGCGGGTCGGAGGTGTGTAGCCCTCGTTCGTGTCGATCCTCTGGAGCGCGGTACGCCCGCCGCCCGGACGTGTCCGGAGCAGCTTGGTGAACAGGCCGGGGGCGTTGGGCACCGGCGTCCACTCCATGTCGGCGGTCCGCACGATGACGGTCCGATCAGTCACTGTCGTTACCCTTTCGTCGCGTTGGTGCCGGTTCTGCGCTCAGCAGGGCGACAGGTGGTAGGCGAGCGGGGCAAGGTAGGGGTACGTGGCGAGTCCGCAGGTGCCGTCGGCGGCGACGTACGCGATGCCGGTGTCGACCAGCGGGATGGACCCCATCGTCTCGTTCCACGCTGTGACCGCCTCGGCACCGAGCCGGGTGCGTTCCGCGCCGAGGGGCTGGGCGACCGCCTGTGCCACGAGGTCGTTGACGGCGGGCTCGTCGTCGAATCCGTAGTTGAAGGGCCCGCCCGCGGTGTGCAGCAGGCTCATGGCGTAGGCGATGTCGGCGGCGGCCGGCGCCTCACTGGTGAGCAGTGCCTCGAACGAGGACGACGTCTGCACCTCGGAGAAGCGCGACGCACTTCCGATGTTCTCGATCTGCACCGCCACCCCGAGTTCCTTCCAGGCGGACTGCAGGGCGATGGCGACACTGTTCGCGTCGACACCCGGGGCGGACCCGGCGCTGACGGTGAGGGTCAGTTCGAACCCGTCGGCATAGGGTGTCGACGCCATGAGTCGCTTGGCCTCGTCCAGGTCGTACGAGAAGTACTTGCCGGTGGCACCGTCCACGCCCGGGACGCTGGACGACAGTACCGATTCGGCGGGCTCGGCCGTTCCGCTGTAGACGGTGTCGGCGAGGAGCTGCCGGTCGACCGCCATGGACAGTGCCCGTCGCACGTCCGGGTTCGCGAGTGCCGGAGTGGCCTTCTTGTTGAGCACGACGACCTGCTGGCTCAACGAGGGGGAGACGTAGGTGTCGAAGCCGGCGACGCCCTTCATCTCCTCGTAGACGTTGCCCGGCACACGGGCCGCGAAGTCGGCGGACCCCGACTTGAGCAGCTGGACCGGCGACTGGGCGCCGGCACTCAGCACCACCACGCTGTCGTAGGGGGGCTCGCCCTCCCAGTAGTTCTCGTTGGCGGTGTAGACGATCCGCTCACCGGGCTGGAACGACTCCACCGTGTACGGGCCGAAGTTGGCGCTGTTGGTGCGCAGCCACTCCGTCGCCCACGGATCGTCGGCCGTGGCATGTTCCTTCACGACGGTGCTGTCGAGGATGCCCGGATAGTAGTAGGTGATGGCGAACAGGACCAGAGGCGTGACCGCCCCGTTCAGGCGGACGGTGTCCTCGTCGAGGATCGTGACGGGCTCGGCGGGATCGATGCCACCGGTGGTCATGAGGAACTTCCCGATGGAGTCCTCCACGGCCACGGCCCGTTCGAAGGTGTAGGCGACGTCCTCGGCGGTGAGAGGGTTCCCGGCAGCCGAGGTGGCGTCCCGCAGTTTCAGGACCAGGCCCTCGGGTACGAGTTCGTAGGATTCCGCAAGCCCGGCGACGACCTGGTCCACCCCCGGGAGCACCGTCTCGCCGCGTTCCTGGGGTTCGTACTGCAGCAGGCTGCTGAGCATCGGAAGATGGGCGAACTGGGCCGCAACCGGCTCCATCAGGGGGTACAGGGTGTTGGGTACGGCCGGCACCGACATGGTGAGCTGGTTGTCGCTCGACGCTCCGCTCGCGGTGGTCGCCCCACCGGCACCCGCACAACCGCTCACCGCGAAGGTGAGGGTCGTGGCCACGGCCGTCCAGTTGAGCACACGCCGGCGCGTGGCCGGTCCGAGTTTTGAAACGATCACGTGTGGTTCTCCGAATCGATCTGGTGCGAGTGGATTCCGAAACATCCGCCCGAGCGCGGGATTCCGCTGGGGACGGGCATCGGGCCCTCGACGGTCACGTAGTTGAAATCTATTGGCCCACTTGTCCAGGTGAGTGCGAAGCATCCGGTCTCACTGCGTTCGCGAGCGCCGTGCACCACATGGGGCGGACGGAAGAGATAGCTGCCCGCGGTGTACACGGGTTCGTCCTCGAGTGCTACGTCGCCGGCGACGATGAACGCCTCCTCCGACACGGTGTGGAAGTGCTGTCCCGCGCGTCCCACCCATCCGGGAGGGAGCCTGAGCGCGTACGTCTGGGCTCCCGTGTCCGGATCCTCACGGAGCACGGCCATCTCGGATCGGTTCCAGCCCTGCCCGTGGCCCCGCCACGGAAATTCCTCCGGATCCGTATGGAGCACACCGTCCTCGCCGGACCGGACCGGCGAGGTGACCGGAATCCGCTGGACGAGCGCAGTGACCGGGCCCGCCGATCGTACGGTGACGGTGGAACCCGATCCGGAGAACCAGCAGTGGTAGCTCCCTGCCGCTCCCACTGTGCCGTCCCCGAAGACGAGCTCGCCGGAGAGGACGAAGACCTCGAGATCACCTTGTCCCGAACCGGTTTCGTCGGAGGACCACCCTGCGGGAATCTCGAACAGTGAGATCGTCGTGCCCTCGTCCTCGTCACGGTTGAGTTCGCGGCATCTGACACCCGCGCCGAGATCGATCCAGGCCGACTCGGTCAGGTGCCGGTACTGGACGTGAGGTTTCATCGGGCGGAAGGAGAGGACATGCGGACAGCATTCGCTTGCATGGGGATTCGCATGAACATGATTCTGCACCCCGTTTTCCGGGAATCGATTTCCTGGGAGTTAATAAACCGGGACGATCTCGCATCGCATGTTGATAACACCCCTCGATATGTGAGGAGTACCGTCTCATCGCCCGAGAACCGGTTCGACGCGGGGACGGATGCGTGCTTCGATACATCTGTACTTCTAAATTCTTGCTGTCGAAGGGAATACAACAAATGCAGGTGAAGGGACGTGTCGCTCTGGTGACGGCCGCCGGAGGTCACACCGGATCGGTGATCGCACGTGTGATGGCGGAGGGTGGCGCGCGGGTCGCCCTCCAGGTCCGGAAATCGAATCCGTCGATCATCCGGCTCGCGAGCGAACTCGAGACCCTGACCGAGGTGCGCGTGATCGAGGGCACCATCGACGACCGAGCGGGCGCCGCCGAGGTGGTCCGGACGGCCACGGAGGGACTCGGTCCGGTGGAGATCCTCGTGAACAACGCCGGCGGCATGCGCACGGGCGCTTTCGCGACGTTGCAGCCCGATGATCTCGAGTTCACGCTCGATGCCAATCTACGGACGGCCTGGTGGTGTGCACAGGCCGTCGTTCCATCCATGGTGGAGCGAGGATTCGGCCGGATCGTGAACGTCACCTCCATCGGTGCGACCGGCAGCGCGCAGAACGCGAACTATGCCGTCTCCAAGGCGGCTGCCGACGGCCTCACACGTACCCTGGCTCTCGAATTCGGCCGTCACGGCATCACCGTCAATTCGGTGGTGCCGGGACTCATCGCGAACGAGAAGCTGAAGGCGCTCGAACCGACGACCCTCTCACGCCTGGTGTCGCCGTCACCGATGGGACAGGCCGTCGAGTCGATCGATGTCGCGAACGCCGTGCGGTTCCTCGCTTCGGAGGAGGCCCGATACATCACGGGGCAGCTGCTCCACGTCTCGGCCGGCCTCTACCGTACGGTGGCCGGGATGGACACCTCCGGCGTCTGAACGCCTTTCGCTCCTCCCGCCCGGGCAGTGACCGCCGGGGCGGGAGGATACGGGTACCCCGCTCGCGGCACGGTGTGCAGCGCAGAGCGGACCCCCGGCGGTGAATCACGTCGAGAGGGTCGAATCCCGTCGTGGTTCGATCCGGCCGGGGGCCTGGTCGATGTTCCGTCCGTCGGGTGACGGCGGTCGTGTCGGTCTACTCGAATGTCAGGCTGCGGCCTGAATCGTGGTACGGCTCTTCATCAACGGCTGGATCCGCGTACCGAACTTCTCGATACCCTCCACGAAATCGTCGAAGGTCAACATGATCCCCTTGATCCCGTCGATCCC
>Ga0182741_1006168_pt1 | contig 10647 bp, 10 predicted proteins | sample eDN5th37CBELigOP_FD_128874 | JGI IMG/M metagenome (GOLD analysis project Ga0182741, IMG submission 128874) | Enriched Organic Plus compost microbial communities from Emeryville, California, USA - eDNA 5th pass 37_C BE-Lig OP (version 2) (version 2) ...
TGCGGAGGTGGTGGCGGTGGTTCTGGGTCTCTGGTTTCTTCGTCATAAAGAACCTTAACCCACCACCGTTGCCCCTCCGCAACTGCTATTTGTGCAACAAAGCCGCGAAAGCGGGGATGACGGCCAGGCTCTTTCCATACGCCTCACGCCCCGCTACGAGGTACGATGAAGCAGCGCCCCACGGATGCATCCGTGGGGCGCTGCTTCATCGTACCATGCCGCCGGCGGGAAGTCCCGTCCACTACCCGTTAAACTTCTCTCGCAGACGTCGTGCGGTCTCGGGGCTCACGACGCGGATGATCAGATAGATCACCGCGCCTACCAGGGCGATCTTCAACGCAATGAAGAAGAGCCAGAGCAGGAGGGCAACGAGCCAGCCGAATATTCCGAAGACGAACTTCAAGGCGAACAATCCGAGGATCGCCAGAATGCCAACGGAGAAGATGGTGCGAAACATGTCAGTGTTCTCCTCACGGATGCCGGGAGCGTTCAGCTCTATCCACCATACGCGCGAGGCGATCCGCGGGTTTCACGCTCGCGACGCCCTCGCGCTGCCATCCAGGAGCGAGCCATGAGCGCCCCGGGAACCACGCGCGGCGCGGACGTGGTCATCATAGGCGGCGGCCTCGTCGGGCTCGCCACCGCGGCCGCCCTCGGGGAGCGCGGCGCCAATGTCACGCTCCTCGACGACCGCCGCAAGGGGATGGCCTCCACCGCCGCGGCGGGGATGCTCGCTCCGGCCATGGAGCGCGGAGCAGCCGGGAGCGCCGCGCACGCCTTCGCCCTCGCCGCGCGCGATCTCTACCCGAGCTACCTCGACGCCCTCGCCGAGGTGACCGGGATCCGCGTCCCCCTCAACCGGGAAGGCGTTCTCGAGCTGGTGCCGAACCAGAGCGACGCCGAATCCCGGCGCGAGGAGATCGAGCGCACGCCCGAGAGAGGGGCGGAGTGGCTGGAGGGCGCCCGCCTTCGGAGCCTGGAGCCGGAGCTCGCCCCGATCGCGGGCGCGGTGCTCTACCCGCGCGACGGCTCGGTGGACAATGTGGCTCTCGTACGGGCGCTGGAAACGCTCGTGGCCGCGAGTCCCTCCGTGAGGGTCGTGGACGACTGCGCTACGGCGCTCGAGCTCGGAGGCGAGCGCCCCTCCGTGACGCTGGGCTCGGGCGACCGGTTCGAGAGCGCCACCGTGGTGCTCGCCGCGGGCGCGTGGTCGCCGCTCCTGAGCGGCCTGCCGCGCCCGATCCCGGTGCAGCCGGTTCGCGGGCAGGCCATCTCGCTCTCCAGCGCGCCGCTCCGCCACGTGACGTACGGCCCGCACGGTTACATCGTGCCGCGCGAGGATTCCCGATCGGTGGTGGGCGCGACCATGGAGCACGTGGGCTTCGACACCGGCGTAACCGGTGAAACCGCCCCTCGTCTGGCCGCCGCGGCCCGCGAGATCGCGCCGGCTTTCGCCCGTGCCCGCATGCTCGACCACTGGAGCGGCCTGCGCCCCATCACCCCCGATTTTCTCCCCATCATGGGCCGCGACCCCGAGCACCCGGGGTTGATCTATGCCTGCGGCCACTCCCGGAACGGGATCCTTCTCGCCCCGCTCACCGGAGAGTGCATCGCCGACATCGCCACCGGCTCCCCTCCCCCCCTCGACCTGTCCCCGTTCCTGGTCACGCGCTTCGCCACGCCGGAGTAACCCTCTAGGTAGAGTTTAGCCGGAAAGCGGCCTACCTTTCCCCTGCTACGCGCCATAGCTTTGCGTGGATTTGGCACGGCGCAGCTCGAACGGCGCATCTCGGTCGCGCCAGCGCCATCCCACCAGCATCTCTACCGCCGAGGAATATGGGGGAGGCACTCTATCAGATCGCGGGGGTCCACCGGGCGAATCAGCTCCCGGAGCGGAAGCCCGCGTGGCTAAAGGTGCGGGCTCCGGGCGGGCCCAACTACTCGCGGCTCCGCCACCTGATGCGCGAGCTCGATCTGCACACCGTATGTGAAGAAGCCCACTGTCCCAACGTGGGTGAATGCTGGGAGCACGGCACCGCCACCTTCATGATCCTCGGCGATGTCTGTACCCGAAACTGCGCGTACTGCGCGGTGGCGCACGGCCGGCCGCCGAAGTACGACATCGAAGAACCATCGCGCGTGGCCGCCGCCGTCGCCGAGATGCGGTTGAGACACGCCGTCATCACATCCGTCGACCGCGACGACCTCCCCGATTTCGGCGCGTGGATCTTTGCCGAGACCATCCGGCAGATCAAGGAACGACTCCCCGACTGCTCGGTGGAAGTGCTCGTCCCCGACTTCCAGGGGAACGAAGACTCCATCCGCGCCGTGCTCGAGGCGCATCCCGACATCTACAACCACAACACCGAGACCGTGCCGCGCCTCTACAAGCGCTGCCGCCCCGGTGGACGCTACGAGCGCGTGATGAAGATCTTCCGCTTCGTCAAGGAAGTCGCACCCGACATCCCCAGCAAGACGGGGATCATCCTCGGGATGGGCGAGGTGAAGGAAGAGATCATCCAGACCATGCGCGACCTGCGCGAGGTGGACGTGGACATCCTCACGCTCGGCCAGTACCTCCGGCCGTCCGACAGTCACATCCCGCTCGACCGCTACTACACCCCCGAAGAGTTCCGCGAGCTGCGCGACATCGGACTCGAGCTGGGGTTCAGACACGTGGAGTCGAGCCCGCTCACGCGCTCGAGCTACCACGCATGGGATCAGGTGCAGAAAGCGGGGTTTGCCCGCGTCTGAACGGACGCGCGGCACTCTCCGCCACACCGACCACGGTTCAAACTCTCACAATCAGACCATGGCCAAGAAGAAACAGTCCGGCTCCGGCACGGACGACACCAAGCTGCGCCGCGAGCTGCTCAGGCAGATGCTCCTCATCCGGCGCTTCGAGGAGCGGAGCGCGGAGGCGTACGCACTCGGCAAGATCGGTGGCTTCTGTCACCTGTACATAGGTCAGGAAGCGGTGGGCGTGGGCGCCATATCGGCGCTGCGCGAGGACGACTACGTGATGGGGACGTACCGCGAGCACGGCCAGGCGCTCGCGCGCGGCATGTCTCCCCGCGCCACCATGGCGGAGCTCTTCGGGCGCGCCGATGGCTGCTCGAAGGGCAAGGGCGGCTCCATGCACCTCTTCGACCGCAACGTGAACTTCCTCGGCGGCCACGGCATCGTGGGCGGGCACATCCCGCTCGCCACGGGCGTTGGCTTCGCGGTGAAGTACCGCGGCGGCGACCAGGTGTGCCTCTGCTTCTTCGGCGAGGCAGCGGTCAACGGCGGCGCCTTCCACGAGTCGCTCAACATGGCGGCGCTCTGGAAGCTCCCCGTCATCTACGTGATCGAGAACAACCGCTACGGGATGGGCACGGCGCTGGAGCGCGCCTCGGCCATCAACGACATAGCCGAGCGCGCCTGCTCGTACGACATGCCCAACGAAGTGGTGGATGGCCAGGATGTGATGGCCGTGCGCGAGGCCACGATGCGCGCGGTGGAGCGCGCGCGGAGCGAGCACGTCCCCACCCTGCTGGAAGTCCGCACCTACCGCTTCATGGGCCATTCGATGTCCGATGCCGTGAGCGGCACCTACCGCGCCAAGGAGGAGTTGGAGGAGTACATGAAGCGCGATCCGATCTCGGTGCTCCGCGCCGACATGGAAGAACGCGGCGAATGGTCCGAGGAGGAGATGGCGAAGCTCGACGAAGAGATCAAGGCGATCGTGGAAGACGCGTGGGAGTTCGCGGACGCGAGCCCCGAGCCCGCGCTCGAGTCGCTCCACGAAGACGTATTGGTGGACACGACCAGCGATGCTGGCCAGCTCGCGGGGGCCGTCTGATGCCGGTCATCACCTATCGCGACGCCCTGAACCAGGCGCTCTTCGAGGAGATGCGCCGCGACGACCGCGTGTTCATCATGGGCGAGGAAGTGGGCGTTTATCAGGGCGCCTACAAGGTCTCCAAGGGGCTCCTCCAGGAATTCGGCGAGATGCGCGTGGTCGACACGCCCATCACCGAGCTCGGCTTCGCCGGCGTGGGCGTGGGCGCCGCGATGGTGGGGCTGCGCCCGATCATCGAGTTCATGACCTGGAACTTCGCGCTCCTCGCGCTCGACCAGGTGGTGAACTCCGCCGCCAAGATGCTCTACATGTCGGGCGGGCAGTACAACATCCCCATGGTGTTCCGCGGCCCCAACGGCGCCGCGCTGCAGCTCTCCGCGCAGCACTCGCAGGCGTGGGAGTCGTGGCTCGCGCACATCCCGGGGCTCAAGGTGGTGGCGCCCGGCACGCCGTACGACGCCAAGGGGCTCCTCAAGAGTGCCATCCGCGACGACAACCCGGTGATCGTGCTCGAGGGCGAGATGCTGTACAACACCAAGGGCGAAGTGCCCGAGGAGGAGTACACCATCCCGATCGGCAAGGCCGACATAAAGCGCGAGGGTGATCAGTGCACCATCGTCACCTTCGGGAAGATGGTTCTCGTGGCCATGCAGGTGGCCGACCAGCTCGCCAAGGAGGGGATCAGCGTGGAGGTGGTGGACCTCCTGAGTCTCCGCCCGATGGACACCGAGGCGATCACCCAGTCCATCCGCAAGACCAACCGCGCGGTGGTGCTGGAGGAGGGTTGGGAGGTCGCGGGGATGGGTGCGCAGATAGTGGACGTCATCCAGCGCGAGTGCTTCGACTTTCTCGACGCGCCGGTATTGCGCGTGCATCAGGCGGATGTCCCCATGCCTTACGCGAAGAACCTGGAGAAGGCAGCGAAGCCCGACGCGCCCAAGACGATCGCGGCGATCAAGAAGGTGATGTACATCGACTGAGCAGCCAGCCGCCGGCGCGCGAGCGCCGGCGGTGCCACCCTTAGAGACCGACATGGCAACCAAGATCGTGATGGAGGCGCTCTCCCCCACCATGGAGGAGGGACGCCTGGTGAAGTGGCTCAAGAACGAAGGCGACAAGATCGCCAAGGGCGAAGTCCTGGCCGAAGTCGAGACCGACAAGGCCGTGATGGAGCTCGTGGCGCGCGGTGAAGGTGTGCTGCGCAAGCGCGTACTCGGCGAGGGCGAGACCGCCCCGGTGGGCCAGCTCGTGGGCGTGATCGCCGCGCCCGACGAGGACATCGCCGCGCTCGTGGCCGGGGCGGGTGGACCCGTGAAGGCCGACGAGCAGGCCAAGCCGCCCACGGAAGTGGTGGCGAAGACCGAGGCCAGCGCCGGCGCGAGCTCGGTGCCTTCCACGCCGGAGGCGGCGCAGGGCGAGGCCTCGATGCCCCCGCAGCAGAAGACCCAGCGCATCGGCAACGCCGCGCCGCGCCGCGAGCCCGCGCCCGTGCCGGAGCCGATCACCGAGCAGGCGCCGCACGCGACGGAGAATGGTGAAGGCGGCCGGCTGCGCGCTTCGCCGCTAGCGCGGCGGCTCGCTTCGGAGAGCGGCCTCGACATCCAGAGGCTCTCCGGGAGTGGCCCCGGCGGCCGCATCGTGAAGCGCGACATCGAAGCGGCACTCGCGGCCGGCCCCCAGCGCGCCGCGGCTGGGGCGGGAGCAGCGCCGCGCCCCGCAGCGGTCACCGGCGCCGACTACGAGGACATCGCGCTCACCCAGATCCGCAAGACCATCGCGCGCCGCCTGAGCGAGTCGATAGGCCCGATCCCCACTTTCTACCTCACCATCGAGGTGGACATGACCGCCGTCGCCGAGCTGCGCGAGGCGATGAAGGGGCTGGGGGACGACTACAAGGTGTCGTACAACGACATCCTGTTGAAGGCCGTGGCCACCGCGCTCGAGAAGCACCCCGAGGTGAACTCACACTGGCTCGGCGATCGAATCCGCCAGTTCAATCGCGTGCACCTGGGAATGGCCGTGGCGATCGACGAGGGGCTCATCACGCCCGTCATCTTCGACGCCAACCGGAAGGGGCTCGCCGAGATCTCCGCCGACGCCAGCGAGCTCGCGGCGAAGGCGCGTTCGCGGAAGCTCACCCCCGAGGAATACACCGGGTCCACGTTCTCCGTGTCGAACCTCGGCATGTTCGGGATCGACCAGTTCACCGCCATCATCAACCCGCCCGAAGTAGGGATCATCGCCGCCGGCGCGATGGAGGAGAAGCCGGTGGTGGTGGATGGTGAGGTGGTGGTGCGCAAGCGGATGCGCCTCACCATGAGCTGCGACCACCGCGTGGTGGACGGGGCCACCGGCGCGAAGTTCCTGCGCACACTGCAGCGGATGCTGGAGAACCCGTTGATGCTCGTGTACTGATGTTGATGTTGCCGTCATTCCCGCGAAAGCCCGTCATCCCCACGCAAGCGATTTTTGTCATTCCCGCGAAAGCGGGAATCCATGTTGCCCGGCCGAACGTGGATCCCCGCTTCCGCGGGGATGACGGGAATGTCGCGGGGATGACGGAATGTCGTGAGGATGACGGGCTTTCGCGGGATGACGACCATGGCTTCATCCCCGCCTGAGCGCGGGGAACCACTTCTTCACCGAACAGAGCTCTCCAATGGCTTCCTACGACGTGATCTTCATTGGCGGCGGACCGGCCGGCTACGTGGGCGCGATCCGCTGCGCCCAGCTCGGCTTCTCCACCGCCGTAGTCGAGCGTGAAGCGCTCGGCGGAACGTGCGTGATATGGGGGTGCATCCCCGCCAAGGCGCTCCTCGAGAGCGCCGCGCTGGCCAACAGGGTGCGCCACGCCCAGGAGTTCGGCGTGAACGTGGGCGAGACGTCGTTCGACTACGGCGTGGCCATGAAGCGTTCGCGCGGCGTCAGCCAGCAGAACTCCAAGGGCGTCGAGTTCCTCTTCAAGAAGAACAAGATCACCTGGATCAAGGGTACGGGCACCATCGCCGGAAAGAACGCCGTCACGGTGAAGGGCGCCGATGGGAAGGAGGAGAAGCACGAGGCGAAGAAGGCCATCGTGATCTCCACCGGATCGCGCGTGCGCGGGCTTCCGCAGATCGGGCTGGAGCTGAACAAGAGCACCGTGCTCTCTTCCGACGATGTGCTGGTCGCCGAGAAGGCGCCGAAGACGCTGGCCGTGATCGGCGCCGGAGCGGTGGGTTGCGAGTTCGCCGACGTGTTCAACGCCTTCGGCAGCCAGGTGACGATCATCGAGGTGATGCCGGCCATCCTCCCGCTCGAGGACTCCGACTCGTCGGCGGAGCTCGCGCGCGCCTTCAAGAAGCGGAAGATCGAGCTGATCACCGGTGCCAAAGTGGTGGGCGCGAAGGTCGGCAAGGATTCCGTGAAGCTCACCGTGGAGAGCGGCGGTAAGAAGACGGAGCACACCTTCGAGAAGGTGCTCGTGGCCGCCGGTCGGGCGCCCAACGTCCAGAACATCGGCCTCGAGAAGGCGGGCCTGCAGCTCACCGATCGCGGCTTCATCAAGATCAACGAGCGGATGGAGACGAGCGTCCCCGGCATCTACGCGATAGGCGACGTGGCCGGCCCGCCGATGCTCGCGCACAAGGGCTCACGCGAAGGGATCGTCTTCGCCGAGTATCTCGCCGGCCTGCAGCACGTGCACCCGGTGAACTACGGTAACATCCCCAACGCCACCTACTGCCACCCCGAGGTGGCGTCGGTCGGCGCCACGGAGCGCGAGCTGAAGGAGAAGGGCGTGGCCTACAAGGTCGGCAAGTTCCCCTTCTCCGCCAACGGCCGCGCACGCACCTCCGGCGAGACCGAGGGCTTCGTGAAGATCCTCGCCGACGCCAAGTACGGTGAGATCCTGGGCGCCCACATCGTTGGCGCGCACGCCACGGAGATCATCCACGAGCTGGCCGTCGCGCGCGAGAACGAGCTCACGATCGAGGAAGTGGATCTCACCGTCCACGCGCATCCGACGCTGTCCGAGGCGATCGCCGAGGCTTCGCTGGACGCGATGGGTCGTGTGATACATACGTGATGGTGGGAGGCAGCGAGCAGCGAGCAGGAGGGGGGGAACGGCAGGGAGCGGAGAGCGTCATCCCCGCGAAAGCGCGGATCCATGCTGGGCCGAACAACGTGGATTCCCGCTTTCGCGGGAATGACGAACATTGCCGCGAGAGTAACGAACGCATCCGAGATGTCATCCACGCGCAAGCGGGGACCGTCATCCCCGCGCAAGCGGGGATCCATGTTCGGTCGAGTGACATGGATCCCCGCTTGCGCGTGGATGACGGCGATGAAGGGGCTGCATCCGCTTTCCGCCTTCCCCCTCCCCCACCGCACCACCTCCTCTCCGTGCGCGACCTCGGGCTTCTTCCATACGCCCGGGTCCTTGAGCTGCAGCGCGAGCTCGCGCGCGAGCGGATCACGGGAGAGTTGGGGCACGACGTCCTTCTCCTGGTCGAGCATCCACCGGTCGTCACGCTGGGGCGAAAGGCGCAGCGCGGCGGTGATGGCACCGCGAAGGCGGAGTTCCTGGCCGCGCGCGGTGTGGAGCTCTTCGAGGTGGAGCGCGGCGGCGACGCGACCTTTCACGGGCCGGGGCAGCTCGTAGGGTACCCGATCCTGAACCTCGAGCAGCACAGGAAGGACCTGCACTGGTACCTCCGCGCGCTCGAGGAAGTGCTCATCCGCGCGCTCGGCCGGTGGGGGATCGATGCGGGACGGGCGGAGGGGCTCACCGGCGTCTGGACGCACGGCCGCAAGATCGCCTCGATCGGCGTGCACGCCCGCGGATGGGTGACCTGGCACGGCTTCGCGCTGAACGTCACCAACGACCTCGGCTACTTCGATCTGATCGTGCCCTGTGGAATTCAGGGAGTGGTGATGACGTCCGTCGAGCGGGAGCTCGGTGCGGACGCTCCGTCGCTCGACGAAGCGCGGAGCGATGTGGTGCGCGCGTTCCGCGACGTGTTCGGTTTCGCGGCAGAAACCGACGCGGAGTCCGCACCGGAGCGCCTCACCGCCAGCCATTCGCGCATCGCGCCGTAGGGATCGTCGGGGCGCGACTTCGCGAGCTCGATGATCCGCTGCATCGCTCGCTTCAGGTCGCTCCCTTCGAGAGCGAACACCGCGTCGAAGTCGTCGAGCCCCGTGCGGTACACGCGCCTGGCGAGCAGTATCGCGTTGTCGAGCTCCGGCCGCACCACCGGCCGGTCGCCGTAGCCTGGGAGGCGCGGAGCCACGCTGTCGGCGTACGAGTGCGCGGCGCGGTCGTAGATCGCCGCGGCGGCGGCCAGGCGCGCGCTTCGGTCATCTGGATGCGCGGAGAAAGCCGAGTCGAGCGACCGGTACAGGGCCTCCCAGAAGCGCCCCATTATCCGGTCGCGTTCCCAGTCCTCCGCGCTCTCCCGCTCGTTCACCGAATCGCCGCGCGAGCGGAAGAACCAGATCGCGCCGTGGGCGCCCACGAAGTTGGCGAACGACTCGTTGAAGATCGCCTGCCCCGGCGCGTAGAAGGTGTTGTGCGTGAGCTCGTGGATCACCGTGTTCGCGAGCGAGGCGGAGTCCAGCGCGAGCGTGGTGGAGAGGAGCGGATCGTTGAACCAGCCGAGCGTGCTGAACGCCGACGCCGGCCGCAAGTAGACGTCGAAGCCGCGTGCTTCCATATCTCTCGCGGCACGCTCGGCGTCGGCGGGATCGAAGAACCCCTTGTACGGCACGCGCCCCACTACCGGGAACCACCAGGTGTACGGCTTCAACTCGTCGCGGTAGGCGCCGGCCAGCACCAGCACGAGAGTGTCGGTGGTGAGCTGGCTGAAGGTCGTGAAGCTTTCTCCGGCCTTCAGTCCCACCGAGTCCACAGCGAACGCGCGCGCATCGAGCACGAGCCGCAGCTTCGCGCGCGTGGTGGGATCCGTGCTTTCCGAGCCGGCCAGCTTCTCGATCGGCTGCCGCCGCGCGAGGATGCGAGCCTCCGCCCACGCGGCGCGCGTGATGTAGCGCCCCATCGGGGTGAGTGCCAGGAAGCCGATTACCAGGAGGAGAGCTACCAGGAGGAGGCGAGCCAGCACGCGGGCGGCTCGCCTCATGTGGAGCAGGCTACCTCCACCAGCGAACTCCCACTCGGTGCATGGCGCCGAAGACCGCCGACCCCTCGTACGCGTAGTCGAGCGCGAAGTGCAGCGCGCGGACGCCGCCGCCGAAGGCGACGGGCGAGATGTCGGCGCCGGTCGGCCGGTCGAGTGCACCGACGCGGCCCAGGATGGTCACTCCGCCCGGCGCCTGGTACTCCACTTCCACGCCGCCGAAAGGCTTCGTCTCGCCATCCATGTGCGTCAGCTCGATCGTGCCGATCAGGTCCACCGGCCCCACATCGTGGACCGGCACGGCGGCGCCCACCCGGACGAGCCGTGGGAGCGAACGTCGGTCGCCGGCAAGCGAGATCTCGCCGCCCACATTCTGCAGCGACGCGGCGAACGTGGCGCCCTTCACGTCGAACGCTGCACCGAAGTCCACCGCGCCGGTTCCTCCGCTCTCATCCACGAGCCGCTGGTTCACGTACTTTCCCGTAGCTCCCACGCGAAGCCCGCTGATGGAGATGGCGTACGCGATAGAGGCCACGTAGTCGCCCGCGGAGATCTCGGTGCCCGTCGGCTCGCCGAGCCCGCCACCGGGGTCGTCGAAGACCCGCTCCGAGCTTCCGTAGTCGAGCACCTGGAGCCCGAACGCCGCGGTGCCGTGGAAGGCGTGCACCGCCGCCGCGGCCGCGGCCA
>Ga0182741_1006172_pt1 | contig 10646 bp, 10 predicted proteins | sample eDN5th37CBELigOP_FD_128874 | JGI IMG/M metagenome (GOLD analysis project Ga0182741, IMG submission 128874) | Enriched Organic Plus compost microbial communities from Emeryville, California, USA - eDNA 5th pass 37_C BE-Lig OP (version 2) (version 2) ...
AACCGGTGGCAAGCAGTACCGCGTTGCCCCGAACGATGTATTGAAGATCGAGAAGATCGCCGGCGAAGCTGGCGAAATCGTACAGCTGGGCAACGTTCTTGCCGTTGGCGAAGGCGCAGACGTCAAGATCGGCCTGCCGGTCGTTGAAGGCGCTACGGTTGCTGTTGAAGTTGTCGAGCAGGGCCGCGGACCGAAGGTCATCGCGTTCAAGAAGCGTCGCCGCCAGAATTCGCGCCGCAAGCGCGGTCATCGTCAGGAGCTGACGACCATCCGCGTGACGGAAATCCTTGTTGAAGGCGCCAAGCCTGCCAAGAAGGCAGCTAAGAAGGCCGCCGCCAAGGAAGAAGCCGCAGCGGAGTAACCGGAACCTTACGGTTCCATCATTCAATGAACGCCCGGCGTTCATAACTGGAAATGAAGCGTTCAGGTGAACGCATAGGAGTAAGACCATGGCACACAAAAAAGCCGGCGGTTCTTCGCGTAACGGTCGCGATTCAGAGTCGAAGCGCCTTGGCGTAAAGAAGTTTGGCGGTGAGCGCGTTCTCGCCGGCAACATCATCGTTCGTCAGCGCGGCACCAAGTGGCATCCAGGTGCAAACGTGGGCATGGGCAAGGACCATACCCTGTTCGCGCTCGTGGAAGGTTCTGTTGCATTCGCGACGAAAGCCAACGGCCGAACCTATGTGGCGGTAAACCCGCTGCAGGAAGCTGCGGAGTAGCCGGTTCCGCACCAAGACACCGGCGACCCATCCAGGGAAGCCAGTGTCCGGTGAGAGTCCGGAAAAGGTTCAGGGGAGATGGGTCGCCATCTCCCCTTTCCATTTTCGGAGGACGCACCCATGGTGCTTGAGAGTGAAGAAAGCGAAGACCTCAGTAGCGAAATTGAATGTCCGGTTCTGGTAACCGAAAGGCTGGTGCTGCGGCCGCCGCATCCGGATGACATTCCGGAGCTGACGGAGCTGGCAAATAATCGCCGCGTGGCGGAAATGCTGGCGCGCATGCCCTACCCCTACACGGAAGCCGATGCGGAGCAGTTCGTGGAGGGAACCCGCTCACGCAGGTTTGGTGGATGCCACTACGCCATCGCGCTCGCCGGAACCGGAGCATTCATCGGCTGCGCCGGGCTTGATCAGAGGCAACACGGGCTTGAGCTCGGCTACTGGATCGGCGAACGGTACTGGGGCAATGGCTATGCCACGGAAGTTGCCCATGCACTGGTCGACCTCGCCTTCCGCGCGACACAGATCGATCGGCTTAATGTGTCCTGCCGGGTGATCAACGACGCTTCGCGCCGGGTCATTCACAAGTGCGGTTTTCAGTATGCGGGCCAGGGGATGATGGAATCTCTGGTTGCCGGACGCGTTCCCGTCGAGCGCTACCGGCTCGACCGCAAGACCTGGGTCAGCCTTCGCAGCTGGGGATCGCGGCACTAAATAGAGAACGGCATGGTGAGGGTGTCTTGAGGCACCCAGCTGTGCCGCTGAACACGCATCGGGCCCAATGCACCCCTCGCGCTTGCCGCAAGGATGCGCTACATGAGGCTCCACGAAAAAGAGCTGCCTGGAAGATGAAATTTCTCGATCAAGCAAAAGTCTATGTACGCGCGGGCGACGGCGGTGCCGGTTCGGTCTCCTTCCGGCGCGAGAAGTTTCTGGAGTTCGGCGGCCCTGATGGCGGTGACGGCGGGCGCGGCGGTGACGTGTGGGTGGAGGCCGTGGACGGTCTCAACACGCTCATCGACTATCGTTACCAGCAGCATTTCAAGGCGAAGACTGGCGGCCACGGCATGGGCCGCAACCGCACCGGCGCCGATGGCGAGGATGTGATCCTGCGCGTTCCGGCAGGAACACAGATTTTCGAGGAAGACAACGAGACGCTCATCTGCGACCTCGACAAGCCCGGCCAGCGGTTTCGCCTCGCCAAGGGCGGCAACGGCGGCTTCGGCAACCAGCACTTCAAGTCTTCGACCAACCGTGCGCCACGGCGCGCCAACCCCGGTCTTGAGGGCGAGGAGCGCACCGTCTGGCTGCGCCTGAAGCTGATCGCAGACGCCGGACTCGTTGGACTTCCGAATGCCGGAAAGTCGACCTTCCTGGCAGCGGTGACGGCTGCAAAGCCAAAGATTGCGGATTACCCATTCACGACGCTGCATCCGAACCTCGGCGTGGCCCGAATCGACGCGCGCGAATTCGTCATCGCCGATATTCCCGGCCTCATCGAAGGCGCGCACATGGGAATTGGCATTGGCGACCGGTTCCTCGGTCATGTAGAACGCACCCGCGTTCTGCTTCACCTCGTGTCGGCCCGTGAGGAAGACGTGGCCGAGGCCTATCGCGTCATTCGCGGGGAGCTCGAGGCCTATGAGCACGGGCTGGCCGACAAGATCGAGATCCTGGCGCTCAGCCAGATCGATCTTCTGAGTGACGAAGAACGCGCCGAGAAGGTTGCCGCGCTGGAAGAAGCATCGGGCAAGAAGCCGATGCTGCTTTCTTCCGCAACGCGCAGCGGCGTGGATGAAGTGTTGCGCACCTTGATGAAAATCATCGAGGAAGCGCGTGAAGAAGAGAAAGACCCCAATGCTGTCGATGAGCGTTGGCAAGACAGGCCGCTGACATGACGGAAATCTCCCTTTCCTCCTATCGGCGCATTACCGTGAAAATTGGTTCTGCCCTGCTGGTCGATCGGGCCAAGGGGCTGAAGACCGAGTGGCTTGCCGCGCTGGTGGACGACATTGCGCGGCTTTCTGCAGCTGGAGTCGAAATCCTCGTGGTCTCGTCCGGCGCGGTTGCGCTCGGCCGCACCATCCTCGGACTCGGACGCCGCGCCCTGAAACTCGAAGAGAGCCAGGCGGCTGCGGCCGTTGGCCAGATTGCGCTGGCCGGCGCATGGTCGAGCGAGTTCAACAGGCATGGCCTCACCTCCGGCCAGGTGCTGCTGACCTTGGGTGACACCGAAGAGCGCCGCCGCTATCTCAATGCCCGCGCCACCATGTCGACGCTCTTGAAGCTCAAGGCCATTCCGATCATCAACGAGAATGACACCGTGGCCACCAGCGAGATCCGCTACGGCGACAACGACCGTCTCGCGGCACGCGTCGCCACGATGATGCACGGCGATCTCTTGATCCTGCTGTCGGACGTCGACGGTCTCTACACCGCTCCGCCTGAAAAGGATCCGGACGCGCAGTTCTTCCCGGTGGTTGATGCGATCACGCCTGAGATCATGGCGCTTGCAGGCGGTGCAGCATCTGAGCTTTCACGCGGCGGCATGCGAACCAAGCTTGATGCCGGCCGTATGGCGACGGTTGCGGGTGCGGCGATGATCATCGCGTCCGGCAAGGCCATGAATCCGCTCTCGGCAATCGAAAAGGGTGCGCGCTGCACCTATTTCCGCCCCAGCCCGGCCCCGGTTTCCGCCTACAAGACCTGGATCGCGGGTCATCTGGAGCCGGCTGGCCGTCTGCAGATTGATGAGGGCGCGCTTCGCGCACTGCTGCGCGGCAAGAGCCTTCTCGCAGCCGGCGTGAAGGCGGTGCACGGCTCGTTTGCACGCGGTGACACGGTTGCCATTGACGGGCCTGACGGGACGGAAGTCGCGCGCGGCCTCGCTGCCTATGATGCTGCCGATGCAATCCGCATCGCCGGATTGAAGACGCAGGATATTCCAGCGGTGCTCGGCTACCAGGAGCGGTCAGCCATGGTGCATCGTGATGATCTGGTGCTCTCGCTCCAGATGATTCAGGAAGTCGAGACTATCGGTATGGAGAACACTCATGCTGCAAGTGCATGAACGATCGGAGAGTAGCGTAGCGGCCATCATGTCTGAACTCGGGCGCAATGCCCGGGCCGCCGCACGACCACTCGCGACGGCCTCCACCGAGCAGAAGAACAGGGCGCTCCTGGCCATGGCCGCAGCACTTGAACGCCGGACGGCAGAAATCCTCGCCGAGAATGCGAAAGACATGGAGCATGGCGAGGCCGCAGGGCTAACCAGCGCCGTGCTCGACCGCCTGAAGCTGGACGAGAAGCGCGTTGCCGGCATTGCCCAGGGCATTCGCGAGATTGCAGCACTGGCCGATCCGGTTGGTTCGCTCATTGCCGAGTGGGACCGTCCGAACGGCCTGCATATCGAGCGCGTGAGGACGCCGCTTGGCGTGATCGGCGTGATCTATGAAAGCCGCCCGAACGTCACGGCGGACGCGGGCGCGCTCTGTCTCAAGGCCGGCAATGCGGTGATCCTGCGTGGTGGGTCAGACTCGACCTATTCGTCCGCAGCCATTCACGCCTGCCTTGTGGAGGGTCTGAAGGAAGCCGGACTGCCAGAGCATGCCATCCAGCGCGTGCCGACGACGGACCGCGCTGCCGTTGGCGAGATGCTCAAGGGTCTCGACGGGAACATAGACGTCATCGTGCCGCGCGGCGGCAAGAGCCTTGTCGCACGGGTGCAGACAGAGGCCCGCGTGCCGGTCTTCGCGCACCTCGAAGGCATCTGCCACCTCTACATCGACAAGTCGGCCAAGCTCGACATGGCGGTGAACGTTGCGCTCAACGCCAAGATGCGGCGCACCGGCATCTGCGGCGCAGCGGAGACGCTGCTCGTAGATCGCGCCGTGGCGGACACGCATCTTGTGCCGATCCTGACCAAGCTCACCGAGGCGGGTTGCGAAATTCGAGGTACTGAAGAAGTGCGGACGCTCTTCAGCCAGGCTGTCCCTGCGACGGATGAAGACTGGTCGACGGAATACCTCGACGCCATCATTTCGGTGAAGCTCGTGGATGGTGTTGGCGAGGCGATTGCCCATATCGAGACCTTTTCTTCGCACCACACCGAAGCGATCGTTGCCGAGGATGCAGCTGCCGTCGAGCGATTCTTCAACGAAATCGACTCCGCGATCCTGCTGCACAACGCCTCGACGCAGTTTGCGGACGGTGGCGAGTTCGGCATGGGTGCCGAGATCGGTATCGCGACGGGCAAGATGCATGCGCGTGGACCCGTGGGTGTCGAGCAGCTAACGTCATTCAAGTACCGCGTTCGCGGCAACGGTCAGTTGCGCCCCTGATTATGAGCGTTGGAACGAATCTTCCCGAACATTATCTGGAGATGCCGGCTGTGAAAGCCGGCATGACCGTTGGCCTGTTCGGAGGTTCGTTCAATCCGCCCCATGAGGGCCATCTGCTGATCGCGCAACATGCCATTGAGGCGCTGAAGCTCGACCAGCTCTGGTGGATGGTCTCGCCGGGCAATCCGCTCAAGGACCACAGCGAGCTACCAACTTTGGCGGAGAGAATCCGGCTGTCGGAAACGTTGGTTGATGATCCGCGGATCAAGGTGACCGGGTTTGAAGCCGCTCACAAGATCCGCTACTCGGCGGAGACGATTGAGCTTGTTCTGGGAAAGCTGCCGGACGTTCGCTTCGTCTGGGTGATGGGTGCGGACAGCCTTGCCACCTTCGACAAGTGGGCGCGCTGGGAATGGATCGTGGAAACCATTCCGATTGCAGTCTACAACCGTCCCGGATCGTCACTCGCTGATCATTCTTCCGTTATGGCGCAGACTTTCGCTGCGGCCAAGATCGATGAAGCTCGGGCCTCCGAGCTTGCGCAGATGCAGCCGCCGGCCTGGACCTTCATCCATGGGCCACTTTCGCCACTCTCCTCGACTGAGCTGCGCAAAGGCGGGAGAGGCAATACGTAGACTACCGGCAAGGCCTGCCGCTTGAAACTTTTCGGCAGGTCTGCCTATTTATACGGTACGGTGCGGCACGAGCCCGCCGGAACGTTGTTCTTCTGGAAAGGGAAAACTCTGAGAACAGCAATTGGAAAGAAGGCGGAAGTACTGCCTTCGCCCGCGGAGGCAGGTCGTGAAGACGTGGCTCGCGCGCTCGAAACCGTCCTGACGAGTCTCGATGACTCCAAGGCCGAAGATGTCATCAGCATCGATATCCGTGGCAAGTCCCCTCTGGCCGATTACATGATCGTGGCCACCGGGCGATCCCATCGCCATGTCGCTGCGATCGCAGATCACCTGATCCGCGCTCTCAAGGAAGGCGGGTTCGGCAATCCGCGCGTGGAAGGCCAATCGGGGGCGGACTGGGTGCTGGTCGATACCGGCGACATCATCGTCCACGTGTTCCGCCCCGAAGTGCGTGAGTTCTACAACATCGAGAAGATGTGGCAGGCTCCGGACATCGAGGAAGAGACGGTGCACTGATAGGCGTCTCACTTCGGTGAGACGTTATGTTATGCAAGTTGATCGACGGTGTTGCCGTCGCAGTGTTTCGTTTGTGTCATCGAGATGAGCAGTCCGGATGTGTAGCCCTGCTGCACATGACGGCGAGAGCTGTCACCTGCTCTTGATGAATGACGGGAGACCTCCCATCCGTATTCAGGTTCACGCCGTTGGCCGCATGAAGTCGGGTCCCGAGAAGACGCTGGCCGATCACTATTTCGATCGGCTGGCGAAGGCGGGTCCTGCCATCGGCCTGGAGTTCGAAGGCGTCACGGAAGTTCCCGAAGGCCGCGCGAAGAACGCGGACGAACGCAAGCGCGAGGAGGCCGCCCGTCTTGCACCTCTCGCCGCCGAAAGCATCCTCATCCTGCTTGATGAACGCGGCAAGAACTTCACCTCGCGCCAGCTTTCCGAACGCATCGGTCAATGGCGCGATGCAGGCGAACGCCGGGTAGTCGTCGCTATCGGCGGGCCGGACGGGCATCCGGAAGAACTGCGCTCGAAAGCCGATCTATGCCTCTCTTTCGGCGCACTGACCTGGCCGCATCAGCTGGTGCGCATCATGCTGGCCGAACAGCTCTACCGCGTTGCGACCATTCTGTCGGGTCACCCCTATCATCGCGACTGATTCAGCTGCCACCCCCGCGAAACGATTCGACAGAGGCAGATTGCCTGTGATGTGTTAGAGGCAGCAGGCGCGTCAACGTGGTTGATAGTTCGTTAATGAAAACGCGCTATATGCGGGCGATCTGGACATAGCGACGCTGAAATGAGACTGCCGGGCTTCCACTCTTTGCAAGGGATCGCTGCCATTTTTGCGGCAATGATCTCCTTCGCCTGTGCGCCAGAAGCCACCGCCCAGACCCTCAACACGCTTGAGGCCAGGCAGCAGGATACGGTCGATGAATATCGACAGCTGTCCCAGAAGATCGCGCTTTCCACCCAAAGACAGGAACAGCTGGAAGCTGAGATCGCGGCGATCAGGGACGACAGCACTGCGCTGACCTCTGCCCTCATTCAGGCCGCGAAAACCGAGCGAAAGCTAAGCGAGGATATCGCCCGGATCCAGGAACGGCTCGCCGGACTCATGGAACAGGAAACTGCGCTGCGCCAGTCGCTCTCTGACCGCCGCGGCGTGCTTGCCGAGGTGCTTGGCGCGCTGCAGCGAATGGGTCTCAACCCGCCGCCAGCCATTCTGGTGCGCCCGGAGGATGCTCTTGCGTCCGTACGCAGCGCCATTCTCCTTGGTTCCGTCGTTCCTGAGCTGCGTAAGGAAACGGATTCACTCCTGGCTGATCTTCAGGACCTCAGCAAGGTCGTGGAGTCGATCAGCACCGAGCAGGAACGCCTGCTCGCCAAGCAGACCGAACAGGCCGAAGAGAAAGAACGCCTGAGCCTGCTTCTTAATGAAAAGCAGCGGCTGCAGGCCGAAGCCGAGACAAACATCGACGCGGAACGCAAGCAGGCCGAAGAACTGGCTTCGCAGGCCAAGAGCCTTCAAGATCTGATTGCCAGCCTGGAAGAGCAGATCGAGAAGCTGCGCCGCGCCAAGGAGACGGCAGCCGAGCAGCAGTCCGGTTCCGACCTCTCCGACAAGCTCGCGTTTTCAAAGCGCAGGGGCCTTCTGCCCCTGCCGGTTTCAGGTACGTTTGGATCACGATTTGGTGAGGACGATGGGCTCGGCACTCCCCTCAAAGGCGACATTCTAAGGACACAATCCGGCGCGATTGTTATAGCTCCGGCAGATGCAACTGTTCTTTTTGCGGGGCCTTACCGATCCTATACGCAATTATTGATACTGGACCCGGGCGATGGGTATCATATCTTGATGACAGGAATGGGCCGATTGAACGTGTCCTTGGGGCAGTCTGTGCTGGCGGGAGAACCGGTAGGTGTCATGGGCGAGACGAGGCTGGCCAGTATCGCGATCTCATCCTTTGACGGCACAACGCCGGAATTATATGTAGAATTCAGGAAAGACGGTGACCCTGTCAACCCGAAGCCCTGGTGGACGCGGGACATTGCTGGAAGGACGGAACATGATTCGTAAACTGACGCTGCTATTTGCCGGCGCACTGATGGGAGCGTCCGCCGTGAGCCTGGTCCATGGCACCAGCGGAATCGTGGCGAACGCTGCTGGCACGGAAACCTACAGGCAGCTCTCGATCTTCGGCGACGTTTTCGAACGTGTGCGTGCACAGTATGTGACACCTCCAGACGAGAAGAAGCTGCTCGAGAGCGCCATCAATGGCATGCTCACCTCGCTCGATCCGCATTCTTCTTACCTGAATGCCGACGCAGCCAAGGATATGCGTGTCCAGACCAAGGGTGAATTCGGCGGCCTCGGCATCGAGGTCACGATGGAGAACGAACTCGTCAAGGTCGTTGCACCGATCGATGACACGCCGGCTGCGCGCGCCGGCGTTCTCTCGGGCGACCTGATCGAGAAGATCGACGGTGAAGAAGTTCGTGGCCTCACGCTCAACGAAGCGGTCGACCGCATGCGCGGCGCCGTCAACACGCCGATCGAACTGACGATCCTGCGTCAGGGACAGACTGAGCCGCTCAAGATTTCGATCGTTCGCGACATCATCAAGGTGAAGGCGGTCAAGCATCGCGTCGAAGGCGACGTCGGCTACCTCAAGGTTACGTCCTTCACCGAGAAGACTACGGATGACCTGAACGCTGCCATCGCGGCAATCCAGAAGGAAGTCCCGGACGACAAGCTCAAGGGCTACGTGCTTGATCTTCGTCTGAACCCTGGTGGTTTGCTTGACCAGGCCGTGAACGTCTCCGACGCGTTCCTCGACCGCGGCGAGATCGTTTCCACCCGCGGTCGTGAAGCACGCGACATCGCACGCTTCTCGTCGCAGCCAGGCGACATCACCAACGGCAAACCTGTGATCGTCCTGATCAATGGCGGTTCGGCGAGTGCGTCCGAAATCGTTGCCGGTGCCCTGCAGGATCATCGTCGCGCGACGATCCTGGGCACCCAGTCGTTCGGCAAGGGTTCGGTGCAGACAATCATTCCGCTCGGCGAGAATGGTGCGCTGCGTCTGACGACGGCTCTCTACTACACGCCCTCCGGTGAATCGATCCAGGGCAAAGGCATCACGCCTGACATCAAGGTCGAGCAGCCGCTACCCGACGAGCTCAAGAGCCAGGCGATACGTCGCGGTGAGTCCGATCTGAAGGGTCACATCAAGGGTGAAGAGGAGAGCGAGGAAGGATCGGGTTCGATCGCCTATGTTCCCCAGGACCCGGCTCAGGACGAGCAGCTGAAATATGCTCTCGACCTGCTGCGCGGTGAGAAGACTGATCCCGCATTCCCACCCAATCCCGACAAGGCGGTGATGAACCGCTGATCGGTCACACGGCCCCGTCACCGACGGGGCCTTTTGTATTCCGATCTCCTGCAATTCCAAATGAGCACCAATTCCCAGCCCGGGTTGCAAGACGTATAAGGCTTGGATCATCTCAGCGTTTCCATGAAACGCAGCGAAGGTCCGAGGCGGGGGCGCATGGATCCGTTCAGAACAGAACTTGACGAACCGATCGGCCAGGTTGCGCAGAAGCGTTCCTTCCCTGGCCGCAAGACGAAGATTGCCCTCCTCGCAGTTCTGGGCTGCGCAATCTTGGGCGGCGCGCTGGCCGGTGCATTTCTGTGGCAGAGCCAGTTCTTCGAACAAAAGCTCAACGAGGCCGTTGCAAAGGTAACGCCGCCACCGGCTGTTGAGCAGCCCAGGCCGGTTGAGACCCCTGCTCCCAAACGCGCACCAGCCGGCCCGGCAATCATTCGCGTCAATCCAGAGAGGCATCAGGCGACGGACCCGGTGCTCGTCATTCGCGATCCCGCCGCGCTGGGGCAGAACCCGCTCACAGCACATCTGCCTGATCCTGCGCTGCTGGAAGACTCCGCATATGGGAAGCTTCCCATTGTCGATGCTGAAACCGGCCGCCGCCCCTTCGACGCCTATGCCCGCCCCTGGTCTGGAGCGCTTGGTGCCAGGATTGCCCTTGTCATCGGAGGTCTCGGAATCTCGCAGACCGGATCGCAAAGGGCGATCCAGCAACTGCCCTCCGAAATTACCCTCGCCTTTGCCCCGCTCGGCAACAGCCTCGACCGCTGGGTACAGACAGCACGGCGCGAGGGGCATGAGGTGATGCTGCAAATACCCATGGAGCCGTTCGACTATCCCAGAGCCAACCCCGGCGGCAACGTCCTGCTGGTGGACGACAGCCCGTCCCGGCAGCTCGATAACCTCCACAAGAACCTTGCGCGTATCACCAGCTACACCGGCGTGATCAACCACATGGGTGCCCGCTACATGTCCGATGGCGAGGCCATGGACACGCTGATGGCGGAGCTCTCTGCACGCGGTCTGGGTTACCTCGATGACGGCACCACCGCTCGCAGC
>Ga0182741_1006174_pt1 | contig 10645 bp, 9 predicted proteins | sample eDN5th37CBELigOP_FD_128874 | JGI IMG/M metagenome (GOLD analysis project Ga0182741, IMG submission 128874) | Enriched Organic Plus compost microbial communities from Emeryville, California, USA - eDNA 5th pass 37_C BE-Lig OP (version 2) (version 2) ...
CCGGCACCGGCCCGAAGGCCGGCGGCCCGCACTACCTGCTGCGCTTCGCCACCGAGAAGACGGTGACGGTGAACACCACCGCCGCCGGCGGCAATGCCTCGCTGCTGACCCTGGGCGACTGATCCGGCGCGTTCCTCGCATCAATGAAAGAACCCCGCGGAAGCGGGGTTTTTTCATGATGCACATCCGTGTGCGCCACCCTCCGGGCGGCTTGCCCGTGAAAACGGCTGTCCTGCCGTTTTTCATGATGCGCCCGACGTGGGCATGGCCGCTGCGCCCCTGGATGCGGGGCTTGCCCCGCATGCGCTTAGCTGGAAAGGCGATGCAGGGCAGGCCCGCATCACGTCAATCAACGCGTGGGGCGGCACCCTCGTTCATGCCCGGACCGCCACGCTCGGACCGTCCGCCGGCAACCGCGCCAGCTCCGCCCGCACGCGGGCGATGCGCGCCTCCAGCGGCCCTTCCAGCAGCACGTAATCCGCGCCGCGCCCGTGCAGCTGCTGCAGGTACCACGCATGCTGCCGTTCGCGGAAGCCGGCGCCGGCGCGGGTGCCGTCCTGCTCGAACGCGATGTCCGGCGCGCACAGGAACAGCAGGTCGTAGGGGCGCGCCGCCGCCTGCCGCAGCGCCTCCGGCGCGCTGCCGAACATCCAGCCGCTGTAGCCCAGGGTCACCAGCGGCGTGGTGTCGCAGAACAGCCAGCGGTGGGCGCGCAGGGCCGCCTCGTCTTCATGCCGCAGCTGCGTGGCCGCGATCCGCGGCAGGTCCTGCGCCTGCAGCGCGCCGCCGCGCGCTTCCCACAGGGTGCGGCCATACTCCGGCACCCACGCGGTCTGCAGGCGCCCGGCCAGGGTCCGCGCCAGCGTGGTCTTGCCGGTGGACTCGCCGCCGATGAAGGCCACCCGCCGCACATGGTCGGCGTACACGGCGGGACCGAGGCTGCCGCGGTGCGCATGCGGGTCGGCGCGCAGCTGCGTGCCGGTCGCCTGGCCCGCGTCCAGCGCACGATCCAGCCGTTCGTGCGCCACCGGCGCGCCGAAGCACGCGGCCAGCGCCTCGGCGAACCCGTCGCCATACTCCTCGCCGGTGAACACCGCCTGCACCGGCCCGCCGAACAGCGCAAGGCACAGCCACGCGGTGAATCCGCGCTGCACCTGGGCGCTGGCGTCGTCCAGCGGCAGGCTGCGCACCGGCATGCCGTGCTGCCTGCACAGCGCCGCCAGCCGCGCATCGTCGAGCACTGCCGCCTGGACCTGCGGGAAGCGCGCGCGCAGCCAGCGCTCGCGGAGCGCCGCGCCGTAGCCGGCGAAGCCGGGCTGCGACCAGCCGATCACCAGCAGGTGCCGGCACCGCGCGGCGGCGAACTCGATCAGGCGTTCATGCCCGCGATGCAGCGGGCAGAACTTTCCGACCACCAGCCCGCGTGCAAACCGCTCAGGCGACCGCATCGGCCGCCCGCGCCTCCACCTCGTCGCGCATCAGGCGCCGCCAGTGACGCAGCGCCACCAGGGCATTGATCCAGAAGCCGACATACAGGATCGAGGTCAGGTGCAGCCCGCGGCTGTAATACAGCGGCGCGGCGATGCTGTTCACCAGCAGCCACAGCCACCACGATTCCAGCTTGCGCCGCATCATCAGCAGCTGCGCGATCATGCTCAGCACCAGCACCGCCGAATCGACATAGGGCGCATAGGCATTGGTCAGGCGCGTCAGCATCCAGCCGTAGCCGGACGTGCCCAGCACCGCCAGCGGCGCCAGCCAGGCCCAGGAGCGCGCAGGCAGGCGGCTGATCGGCAGCGGCGCGCCATGGTCGCCCCGCAGCCATTGCCACCAGCCCAGCACGCTGACGGCGATGAAGAAGAACTGCAGGACCATGTCCGCGTACAGGTGCGAGTGTTCGAACACCAGCGCGAACAGCGCGCAGCCGACGATGCCCAGCCACCAGGTATGCACGTTGTTGCGGCCGGCCAGCAGGATCGAGCCGGCGACGGTGATATTGGCGGCCAGCTCGAGCTGGAAGGCGGGATCGGACAGGTTCATGCCCCATTGTCGCCCGTGGCGCGGCGCAGGACCATGCGGACGATTCCGTCGCCATCCGCTGCGCCCGGTACAACGCAGAAGGCCCCGCTTGCGCGGGGCCTTCCGGTTGCATCACCCGATACGGGCCTGATCAGAACTTGTAGTTGATCGAAGCGGCCAGCACGTCGCCCGCGACCTTGTACTTGCCCTGCAGCACGTTGCCGGTGCTGCTGGTGACATTGATCGCCGGCTCGTTGGTGAACAGGTGGGTGTAGCCGAAATTGAACTCGGTGTTCTCCTTCGGCGTCCAGCCCAGGCCGAAGGACAGCCACTTGCGGGTCACGTCCGGCACGCGCACGTCGCGGTGCGAATAGGTGGTCGGGGTCTCGTCGTAAGCCACGCCGCCGCGCAGGGTGATGGTGTCGGACAGCTTGTACTCGGCACCGATCGAGCCGTAGGTGGTGTCCTTGTAGCCGAACGCCAGCACGTTGTCCGGCTGGTTGGAAGCGAAGTCCACGGTCACCTTGTCGAACGCGGGGGCCCAGGCGGTGCGCGTCACGTCGCCCATCACGGTCCAGCGGTCGTTGAGCTTGTGGGTCACGCTCAGGGTGGCCGAGGCCGGCAGGGTCACGGTGGCCTTGCCGCTGGTGTCGACGAACAGCCCCTGGGCCTTCAGGTGCAGCAGAGCTTCGACATTGCCCGGCACGTCGAAGCGCGCCTTGCCGCCGGTGATCTTGTGCTCGACCTTGGAGCGGTAGCTCAACGCGATGTTGGTGTCTTCGGTCGGGCTGAAGGTACCGCCGATCACGTAGCCGACGGCGTTGTTGTCGCCTTCGACGCTGGAGTAGCCATCGGCGCTGCCCGGGACGATGCCCAGACCCGCGCTGGCGCCCTTGCTGGCGCTGAACGCGACGGCGCCGAAGTCCACGGCCTGGGCCAGTTCGATGGTCAGGTGCTCGACGAACACGCTGGCGCCGAAGGACACGTACGGATTGACGTCATACGAGAACGCCGCGCCCAGGTCGACGGCCTTCAGGTCGGTCTTGGTGCCGTGGTAGCGGCCCACCCAGTCGCGGTCGTATTCGGTCTTGAAGCCGAACGGCGCGGTCAGCGACAGGCCGAAGTGCATGTTGTCGTTCTCGCCGAACGGCAGGTGGAAGTACGCGGCCGGAACCGGGGCGATCATGCCGGCGTCGCCGCCGTTGCCGCCGGAGATCGGCGTGCCCTTGCCCGGGCCGGTCGGACCGGCGTTGCGGGCGTTGTAGACGTCTTCCATCTTGGCCGAGAAGCTGATCGCGCTCAGGTCGGCCTGGAACTGGCGGCCGTTGAGCAGGCGCATCGAGGCCGGGTTGGTCGCGATCACCGAAGCGTCGTCCCAGGCGGAGGTGGAGCCGGCGAAGGCGCGGCCCAGGCCCTTGGCGCTGTTTTCCTTCAGCTGGAACGCGGCGGCATCGGCATGGTTGAAGGCCAGGGCACCGGCGATGCCGACGGCCAGGGCGGTGACGCGTGCGAGGGTGGAAGCGGTATGCATGTTGGAAGCTCTCTCCGTAGGACGGTGATGATTCGTTGGTGCGCCTGCACCCCAGTACCGCCATGCGGCCCTGCGGTGCGCCGGATTCCCCTCCCGACATACGACGCCGTATGCAGTATCCAACAAGCTTGTTAACTAAACAATAACGTCGCCCGCATTCATTTCCTCTCCTTCCATCACCCTGCCCGGGGCCGTCACGGGGTAGGCTTGCGCGCCCATGTTCATTTCCATTCCCTCCCGCAACAAGGCCGGACCACGCTGGGCGGTGCCCCTGCTGTTCGCGGCGATCTGGCTGGCCTTCCTGTGGTCGATCTCGCGGCCGGACGAGGCCCGGCGTTCGCTGTGGATGGACTGGGGCGCGCTGTCCACCGGCCTGGGCAATCCGCAGGACTGGTGGGCCGCGCTGCGCGACGGCAGCGTGCTGCGCCTGTTCACCGCGCTGTTCCTGCACGCGGACTGGTCGCACCTGCTCGGCAACCTGGTGTTCCTGCTGATCTTCGGCCTGCCGGCCGAAAGGGTGCTCGGCCCCTGGCGGCTGTTGCTGCTGTTCCTGCTGGGCGGCGCCGCGGCCAACCTCGCCGCGTTGTACGCCATGGGATCGCCGGACCAGATCATCATCGGCGCCAGCGGCGCGGTGTCGGCGCTGCTGGGCGCGTACCTGGCTCTGTTCCCGGGCGCGCGGCTGGGCGTCGTGCTGCCGCTGGGCCTGTTCCTGGAGTTCGTGCGGGCGCCGGCCTACCTGCTGATCGGGGTATGGGCGGCGCTGCAGGTGGTGTTCGCCTATATTGGCCCGAGCTTCGGCATGGTCGCCTGGTCGGCGCACGTGGCCGGCTTCCTGTTCGGCATCGTCTATGGGCTGTATGTCCGCGCCGCGATCGCCCGGCGGCTGCGCAAGCGCCACGGTTTCTAGGCCCGGCCGCGCCCGCGCGCCGTCCTTATAATCGGGCCATGAGCAACAAGCCCCTGTACAAGATCACCTTCCTCAACCACGGCAAGGTCTACGAGCTGTATGCCCGGCGCGTGGGCAGCAGCCACCTGTGGGGATTCAACGAAATCGCCGAGCTGGTATTCGACCTCCATGACGGGCTGGTGGTCGACCCCACCGAGGAGCGCCTGCGCGAGGAGTTCGGCGACACCCGGGTGCTGCACCTGCCGATGCAGAGCATCGTGCGCATCGAGGAAGTGGAGAAAAAGGGCCAGTCGGCCATCCGCGATGCGGCCACCGGGGAAAAGGTGGTCACGCCGTTCCCTATGCCTGCCAGGCCGCGCTGAGCGTTTTCTTCCGCGGTCGTCGCGCGTGCCGGCGCGGTGCAGCGGCGTGATGCGCCGGGAAGCCAGGGACCCCCTGCAACCGCGGGGCACCGCCCAGCCCTTGCCCCGGCTCTCCCGATGCCGGCGGCAAAGGTCGGCAACGCGCCAATGACGCACAGGCTCGGCGGCTCCCGGGGGGAACCTTACTTGCCGCTATCAGCGGCCTCCGGCTTCGGCTCCTCCGGCTTGGCCGGCACGGTCACGCCTGTAGGGGCGGGCGTCGCTTCCGGCTTCGCGGGAGCGGCCGGGCGCGGCACGGCGGCAGGCCTGGCCGCGAGCGAACCGGGCTGCTTGAGTTCGCGCAGGGCCGACTGGATCGGCCCGTCGCCGGGCAGTACCACGCCGGTGGCGACACCGCTGGCCTCGTCGTCGCCGCGCAGGTGGCCGGGCAGCTTGGCCTCGCTGAAGTCGGCGATGGATGCCGGCATGTCCGTGGCGGCGTTGGCCGGGTCCGGCGCCAGCTCCACGTCCGGCACGATGCCGGTGGCCTGGATCGAGCGGCCACTGGGCGTGTAGTAGCGCGCGGTGGTGAGCTTGACCGAATCGCCGTTGTCCAGCGGCAGCACGGTCTGCACCGAGCCCTTGCCGAAGGTACGGCTGCCGACGATGCGCGCGCGCCGGTTGTCGTGCAGCGCGCCGGCCAGCACTTCCGAGGCGCTGGCCGAACCGGCGTCCACCAGCGCCACCACCGGCGCGCCCTTCATCAGGTCGCCCGGCGTGGCCTCGAACCGGGCATCGCTGACCGAGATGCGGCCGCGCGTGCTCACGATCACGCCCTTCTCCAGCAGGTCGTCGGCCACCTGCACCGCCGCGGTGAGCAGGCCGCCCGGGTTGCTGCGCAGGTCCAGCACCAGGCCCTTCAGCCTGCCGCCGGCCTGCGCCTGCAGCTGCGCGATGTGCTTCTGGAAATCGGCGCCGGTGTCGGCCTGGAAGGTGCTGATGCGCACATAGGCATAACCCGGCTCGAGCATCCGGCTGCGCACGCTGGTGACGCGGATGGTCTCGCGGGTGACGGTGACATCGAACGGTTTTGCCTCGCCGCGCTCGATGGTCAGCACCACCTTGCTGCCGGCCGGACCGCGCAGCGGTTCCATCGCCTCGATCGCGCTGATCGGCTTGCCGTCGATGGCCACGATGAGGTCGCCGGCGCGCAGCCCGGCGCGGGCCGCCGGCGTGTCGTCGATCGGCGAAACCACCTTGAGCGCGCCGTCCTGCTGCAGCAGCTCCACGCCGATGCCCTCATAGGCGCCGGTGGCCTGCTCGTCGAAGGCCTCGGCGTCTTCCCTGTCGAAATAGGTGCTGTGCGGATCCAGGTCCAGCAGCAGGCCGCGGACCGCCGACTGCATCAGCTTGCGGTCGTCCACCGGGTCGACATAGGCCGCACGCACCGCGTTGTACACGGCGACAAACCGGCGGATTTCCTCCAGCGGTACGCGCGAAGTGACCGATTCCTTGGCGTCGGGGTCGTCCGCCTTCGACGTCTTGTCCGGGGCGCTCTGCGCCAGGCCGACGGCCGGCGACAGTGCGAACAGCAGGGCAGCAGCAAGGCCGGCTACACGCATGAACCACTCCATGAAAAACGGATGCGCAGCATGCGCGTCGGACCGATTATGCGCGAAGCCCGGCCGAATTCCCGTTGAACGCGGGGCATCGGCCGCGCCGCCCGCTCAGCCGGCGGTCACTGGCGCTGCAGCCAGGTGGCCGGATCCACCGGCTGGCCGTTGCGGCGCAGCTCGAAGTAGAGCGCCGCCACGCCCTGCCCGCCGGAGTTGCCGACCCGCGCCACCGCCTCGCCACGGCGCACGCGCGCGCCCGAGTCGCGCAGCAGGGTGTCGTTGTGGGCGTACAGGCTCATGTAGCCGTTGCCGTGGTCGACGATCAGGATCATGCCGTAGCCGGTCATCCAGTCGGAGAACACCACCGTACCGTCGGCGACCGCGCTCACCGTGGTGCCGGGAGGCGCGCCGATCAGCACGCCGCTGCTGGTGCGGCCGTCCGGCAGGCGCCCGCCATAGCGCGCCAGCAGGTTGCCCGACACCGGCCAGCCCAGCCCGCCGACCTTCGGGGCGGGCGCATTCGCGGTGACCCGCGGCGGCACCTTGCCCGGCGCGGGCCTCGCCGCGCCCGTGGCGGCCTGGCGCGCCTGCTCTGCCTGCGCGCGGCGTGCGGTCGCCCTGCGCTCGGCCTCGGCGCGGGCCGCCGCCGCGCGCAGGTTGGACAGCAGCCGCTCCAGCGCCCGCGCGTCCTTGCCCAGCACCTTCTCCCGCTCGCTGCGGTCCTGGTAGCGCTGGTCCAGTTCCGTCGCCAGCTGCGCGCGCTTGCGGCGGTCCTCGGCCAGGGCCGCGGCCTGTTCGCGCTGCTGCACGCGCGCCTGCTCCAGCTCGCGGCTGCGCGCCAGGATTTCCTGCTCGGTCGACGACAGCGCCTGCAGATCGCCGGTGAGCGAAGCGATGGCCCGCGCCCGCTCGCGCTGCAGGTAACGGTGATAGGCCAGCTCGCGGTTGGCATCGGCCACGCGATCCTGCGACAGCAGCAGCTTCAGCGGTGCGTGGTTGCCCAACTGGTAGGCGCCGCGCAGCAGCGCGGCAAGCTGCTGGCGCTGCCGGCCCAGATTAGCCTCGAGGGCAACGCGACGCTGCTGCAGTTCGGCCAGCGCCTGCTGTTCGCGGCGCATCGCCGCTTCGGTCTCGGCCACCGCGCGGCCGCTGCGCGCCACCTGCTGGTCGGCCTCGCGCAGGCGCCGGGACGCCGCGTCCCGCTCGCCTTCCAGGCGCTGGCGCTCCTGCGCGACGCTCTTCAGCTCGCCACGCACCTGCTGCAGCTTCTTCTCCGCATCGCGGGGATTGTTCTGCGCCTGCGCGGGCGGGGCCGCCAGGGACAGCGCCAGCAGGCAGCCGGCCACCCAGGCCGGGGAACGGGCGGACTGACGGTGGCGGCGGTATCGTGGCAAACGCATTCCAGTGACTTCAGGCAGATGCGGATTGTACCCAGCCATGCTGCCATCCATCCTTGCCCACAGGAATTCCCGACGGAGACGCGCGATGAAACGATTCCTTCTTCTGCTGGCCCTGGGGCTGGCCAGCCCGCTGGCGATGGCGTCCGACGACATCAGCAAGGTGAACGGGAGCATCCGCACCGAATCCGGCACCGCCTACCGCGACCTGGACACGGTCAATGGCAGCATCCACCTGGCCAAGGGCGTGCAGGCGCGCGGCGTGGAAACCGTCAACGGCAGCATCAATGCCGACGACGACGTGCAGGCGCGCAGCCTGGAAACCGTGAACGGCGCCGTCCGTGCCGGACGCGGCCTGGTCCTGTCCGGTGACGTGGAGACGGTCAACGGCAGCATCTTCATCGACCAGGGCGGGCGCATCGGCGGCGGTGTGGAAACCGTCAACGGCGGCATCGGCCTGGTCGGCACCGAGGTCGGGCGCAACGTCGAAACCGTCAATGGCGACATCACCGTGGGCGTCGGCTCGCACGTGAAGGGCGGCATCCGCGTGACCAAGCCGTCCTTCAGCCTGTCGCTCACGCCTCCGCGCAAGCCGCGGATCATCATCGGCCCGAACGCGAAGGTCGACGGGCCGCTGAACTTCGAACGCGAGGTGACGTTGTACGTGCATGACAGCGCCTCCATCGGCCCGGTCAGCGGTGCCACCGTGCGCCGCTTCGACACCGAAGCCGCGCCGAAGGATTGAGCGCCGCGCCGCGCGCTTGCCTAGAATCGGGCTTCGCCCTTCATCCGGAGCCCGGTTCGATGTCCCGCAAGATCCTGTTGTGTCTCGCCGCGAGCGCGGCTCTGGCCGCCTGCCGGCAGGAGCCCGTTCCGCCCCCGGCCCCGGTACAGGCCCCGCTGCCGACGCACGCCTTCTCCGGCGACATCAACGCCGCGGACTTCGCCGAGCTGGTGAAGACCCTGGCGTCGGACGAGTTCGAGGGGCGCGCGCCCGGCAGCCGTGGCGAAGAACTGACCGTGGAGTATATCCGCGACCAGATGCAGCGCATCGGCCTGCAGCCGGGCAATGGCGACAGCTGGTTCCAGGAGGTGCCGATGACCGAGACCATCGCCGATCCCTCGACCGTGCTCACGCTCCGCCATGGCGAGGCCAGCCGCACGCTCGCGTTCGGCACCGACATGGTGATCGGCACGCGCAGCGGCCAGCCGGAGGTGAAGATCGACGCCAGCGACATGGTGTTCGTCGGCTACGGCGTGGACGCTCCGGAACAGGACTGGAACGACTACGCCGGCCAGGACTGGAAGGGCAAGACCGTGGTGATGTTCGTCAACGATCCCGGCTTCCACGTGGGCGACGCCCGCCTGTTCGAAGGCAAGCGCATGACCTACTACGGGCGCTGGACCTACAAGTTCGAGGAAGCCGCGCGCAAGGGCGCGGCCGCGGCGCTGATCGTGCACGACTCTGCCGGTGCCTCGTACGGCTGGGACGTGGTCGGGAGCTCCTGGGGCGGCGCACAGTACGACCTGCCGGCAGCCGAGGACAAGGAGCCGCGCCTGCAGGCCCAGGGCTGGCTGAGTGCGGACGCCGCGCGGCAGTTGTTCGCCGACGCCGGTCTCGATCTGGACCGGGCCTATCGTGATGCCAGCAGGCGCGGCTTCAAACCGGTGCCACTGCACACCACGCTGTCGCTCGACCTGAAGAGCAGCATCGCCGAGAAGAAATCGCGCAACGTCGTTGGCGTCCTGCCCGGCGGCAAGCGCGCCGACGAAGCCGTACTCTACATGGCGCATTGGGATCATCTCGGCAGGCGCGAAGGCGCGAATGCGGAAGGAGAAGATGGCATCTACAACGGCGCGGTGGACAACGCGACCGGCGTGGCCGGCATCCTCGAGATCGCCGACGCCCTGGCCCACCAGCAACCGGCGCCACAGCGCTCGGTGGTATTCCTGGCGGTAACGCTGGAGGAATCGGGCCTGCTCGGCTCGCAGTACTACGTCAACCACCCGACCTTCCCGCTGGACAAGATCGCCGGCGTGATCAACATCGATGCGATGTCGGTGAACGGCCGCGCCCGCGACGTGACCGTCACCGGTTACGGCAGCTCCGAGCTCGAGGACATCCTCAAGCCGCTGGCGGCCGCGCAGCATCGGACCCTACATGCGGAATCCTCCGTGCAGAGCGGCTTCTACTTCCGCTCGGATCACTTCAACTTCGCCAAGGCCGGTGTCCCCGCGCTCTATGCCGGCGGCGGCCAGGATCTTCTGGAAGGCGGCATCGAAGCCGGCAGGAAGGCCGCCGAAGCCTATGGCCGCGATCGCTACCACAGCCCGCGCGACGAGTACGACCCCGCCACCTGGAAGCTCGACGGCACCATGGAGGACCTCGAACTGCTGTACGGCGTCGGCCGGGAGCTGGCAGGCGGCGAAAGCTGGCCCAACTGGTACCCGGGCAATCCTTTCAAGGCCAATCGCGACCGCATGATGGAAGGCAGGCGCGCCGCCAACGACCCCGAGCTTCATTGATCCAGCCAGGCCTGCGCCCGCAGGTGAGCGCGTTGATCGGGCAGCACGCTCGCACGGCGCAGGATTTTCCATCCTGCGTCAGACGCAGGAAGCGCAGCTGTCGACGGTGATGTCCAACAGCTTCGGCTTCCGCGGTACGAACGCCACCCTGGTGTTCGGCCGGGTGTGAGGCAGGCGTTGGTGCGGTAGCGGTTGAAGCGACGGCGCCTGCGGGCGCCGTTGTCGCATGCACCATTGGCGGTGTGATCCGGCAGGAGCGTGCGATTTTCTTCGAGGACCCGCACGTGGCGCGCCAGCACGAGGCG
>Ga0182741_1006175_pt1 | contig 10642 bp, 10 predicted proteins | sample eDN5th37CBELigOP_FD_128874 | JGI IMG/M metagenome (GOLD analysis project Ga0182741, IMG submission 128874) | Enriched Organic Plus compost microbial communities from Emeryville, California, USA - eDNA 5th pass 37_C BE-Lig OP (version 2) (version 2) ...
GAACTCACCGGGGACGGGGAACCGGTCGGGGACGGCGGGAGGGAGGGCTGACAAGTCCGCGGATCCTTCTGCTCGGTGGATTCCAGTGGTTATCTCACGTCCGGATGTACTGCGGGTGAACATTCCGGCGCGCGGGCGATTCGGGTGGGGTTGACACGTCCGGGTCGGGCTGCCATCCTCTTCGGCAGGTCATGAGAACCAGCGTCAAGCCCCGGCTAGCTGGTCGGCAACCCTCCAACCGCGGTGGGGTGCTCCGGGTGACGACCTGGCCGTGATTCCAAGACCGGACACGGCAAGCGCGGACTCCGCCGGCGACAAGTCTCCATTGTCGTGGGCGTTCACCGGCGGGTCCCTGATACACCGAGGGATTTGTCATGACTGCTGCCACCATCACCGCCACCTGCGTCGCTCCGTTCGCCACCGTTTCGGGCTGCGACCTGCAGGTTCCGCTCGTCCAGGGCGGTTCCTGCACCTACGCGAACTTCGACTACGCCGCGAGCGCCCCAGCTCTCGCCGCCGTCACCGACCGCATCGCCGAGCTGCTGCCCTTCTACGCCAGTGTGCACCGCGGCGCCGGCTACGCCTCGCGGATCAGCACCTCCGCCTACGAGGAGTCGCGGACGTCGGTGTCGCGCTTCGTGAACGCCGCCGACGACCAGGTCGTCGTGTTCACCCGCAACACCACCGACTCGCTGAATCTGCTCGCGACCGCCGTGCCCGGCGACGTCGTCGTCCTGGACATCGAGCATCACGCGAACCTGTTGCCGTGGAAGAACTCTCGCGTCGTCGAGGCCGCCGATACCGTCACCGAGACCATCTGGCGTCTGTCCGTCGAGCTCGAGCGTGCCCCCGCTGCCCTGCTCGCGATCACCGGCGCCTCCAACGTCACCGGTGAGGTGCTGCCCATCGGCGAACTCGCCGAGCTCGCCCACGCCCACGGCGCGCGGATCCTCGTCGACGGTGCGCAGCTCGTGCCGCACCGCCGCGTCGACCTGACCGCTCTCGGCGTGGACTACCTCGCCTTCTCCGGCCACAAGCTGTACGCGCCGTTCGGTGCGGGTGTGCTCGTCGGTCGCCGCGATTGGCTCGACACCGCCGAGCCCTACCTCGCCGGTGGTGGCGCCGTGCGCGAGGTCAGCCTCGACTGCGTCGAATGGGCCTGCGCCCCTGCGCGTCACGAGGCCGGCAGCCCCAACGTGCTCGGTGTTGCGGCCATCGCCGCCGCGTGCGACGCGCTCGCCGGTTTCGACGCCGAGGCGGCCGCGCGCCACGAGGAGGCGCTGTGCACGCAGCTCGTCGACGGACTGCGCGACATCGACGGCATCGAACTGCTGCGTCTGTGGAACGACTCGACCGACAGCGTCGGCATCGTCACCTTCACCGTCGAGGGCTACGAGCCCGGCCAGGTCGCGTCGTACCTGTCCGCCGAGCACGGCATCGGCGTGCGCGACGGCCGTTTCTGCGCCCACCCGCTCCTCGCGCGGGTCGGCCGCCCCGGTGGCGCCGTGCGTGCGTCGCTGGGACTGGGCAGCTCCTCCGACGACGTCGCGCGTCTGCTCTCGGCGCTGCGGTCGCTCGTCGAGAACGGCCCGTCCTGGGTGCACGCGAAGACCGACGGCGGGTGGAGCCCCTCGCCGGAGACCCGGCCGGGCCTGGCGCAGAACGACGAGGGTGCGTCGCCCTGCGTGTAGCGGTCGACAATTCCCCACCTGCTGAGTAGGGTAATCGCCATGTACGGAGCGAGGACGAGCGCAGCGGCACGGTGGTGCCGTCGCCATGTCGACCTCTGCCGTACCGCCTCGGGTAGCTGTCCGGACTGACGTCCTTCCCCGCACGGTCTTCCCACACACCGCGGTCGCTCCCGTCGAGCGATTCCGCGGACGATGCCCGAGAGGTACCCATGTCCGACACCCGCACCCTGAACTCTTCCACCGCAAGCCTTCCGGTCGACCGCCCGCTGCGTGTGGCCGTCGAACTCGCCGGCCCCGCCGGTCCCGACTACTGGGCCGACCTCACCCTCGGCCGCGCGGGGGATCCGCCGCTGGATCTCACCTCGGCGTCCCCGAACGTCGTGCGTGTCCGCGCCTCGGATCTGCGTGAGGCGGGCAAGCTCCGCGACCGCGTCCGGGCCGAGGCCGCGGCGGAGGGCCGCGATCCCGATTCGGTGACCGTCCTCGTCGATCTCGAGGTCGTGCTGGCCTCCGACGCGCGTACCGCCCGCCGTCGCCCCGACGCAGTGCGCCGCGGGGGAGCGGGCACCCTGTCCTATGTCGGCACGCCGCACGGCCTGGCCGGGCTGATCGCCGACATCCACGCCGTGCGGGTCGCCGACGGTGTCACGCTGGTCCCGCTGGACGCCTCGTTCACCGTCGAACATCTCGTCGACGGCACGCTGCCCTGGCTCGAGTCGCGGGGGCTGATCGAGGTGTCGCCGACGGTCGTCGAGGTCCTGCGCCGGTTCGGCGAGGGTGCCCACCCCGCCGTGCGTGCGTCCTGACGGCCCTCTGCCGCAACACGTTCCACAATACGAAGGCGGGAAAGGAGTTCCGGCTCCTTCCCCGCCTTCGTCGTGTCGTCAGGCCGTGCGGCGGTCCAGTGCCTCCACGACGAACACCCGCGGATCGGGATCGTAGCGGTAACCCGAGCCGCGCACCGTGGTGATGATGTTGCCGAAACGCCCCAACTTGGAACGGATCCGGGAGACGTGGACGTCGACGCTGCGGTTGCCGCGGTCGGCGTCGAGAGGGTCGTTCCCGGAGTAGCCGGTGCCCAGTGGTCGCAGCGACGCGCGGGTCACCACCACCCGGGGCTGTCGGACCAGATAGGACAGGATCTCGAATTCCGTGTGGCTCAACTCGACTCGTGTTCCGTCGAGGACGAGACCGCGGGCCGGCAGGTCGATCACCAGCGATGCGGGTCCCGCGCTCAGGAGGGTGCGGGTCCGCGCGCCCGGCAGCATGTCGAGGGCGGTCTCGCGGAGTGCGTCGGCCAGAGCCGCGAGATCACCGGCCGATCCGGCATCGGTGTCCGAGACATGCACGATGAGAACGAGTTCGGGTGAATCGGTCGACCCACCGGTGACCGGGGGTGCGACAGGGGAGATGGTCATGACGAGAACTCCGCTGATCGGAAGGTGAGGAGAACGGCGCCGGATCGGTCGCGCACGCGCGGCGATGCCGGGAGAAGAACGGGGACGGTGTGGATCTCAGAACGCACACAGGCACGAGCGGGTGCGGCACAGGTCGACGTGCCTGCGGCTCCACACTCGTACGGTCACGTGGGCGAGTGTACCCGTACGGACAGGCGAACGGTACCGGCAGGTCTGCGATTTCAGTCCACGTCGATGTCGACGGCGGCGGTGATGCGCCGCAGTTCGGAGTAGACGGTGCGGAACAGGGTGTTCGGGCTCCCACCGGAGGCCCACAGTTCCGGATGCGCCTGCAGGGCACGGTCGATGTAGGTGGGCAGGTTCGTCGGGTGCCCCAGCGGAGCGACCCCGCCGAGCGGCTGCGCGGTCACCTCCGTGACCAGACCGGGGGAGGCGGGGACGAGGACGCCGCCGAGTCGCTCGCCGGTGGTCTCCACCGCGACGCGGTGCGCGCCGGAGACGAGCAGCAGGATGGGGTCGTCGTCGAGGAGGAAGACGAGCGACTTCACGATCGCACCCACCTCGACCCCCACCGCGGCGGCCGCCTGCTCGGCGGTGTGCACGGTGTCGGGTTGTTGCACGATCAGCCCGTGATGACCACGTGCGATGAGTGTGTCCGACACGCGGTGGGCGTTCGGATGCAGCGACCTGGTCATGGATCAAGAGTAGGAAAAACGCCGCGCGATGGGCGGGCTTCCGCGATCCCGGAACGGACGGTGCCGATGCGCTCCGGCGATCCGCAAGTTACTCTTCGGTAATGTCCGATCACTCGCCTTGGAAAGCGTTCACCGTCGAGCGCAGGGACCACGTCGCACAGGTCACGCTCATCGGCCCCGGCAAGGGCAACGCGATGGGCCCCGACTTCTGGGCGGAACTGCCCGTCCTCTTCGGGGAACTCGACGCCGACTCCGAGGTCCGTGCGATCGTGCTCGCCGGATCCGGGAAGAACTTCAGCTTCGGTCTCGACCTCGTCGCGATGGGCGGCAGCCTCAGCGCCGTCGTCGGAGGAAAGGCGCTGGCGAAGCCGCGCACCGACTTCCACAAGCTGATCAAGTCCATGCAGGCCGCCATCACCGCTGTCGCCGACTGCCGCAAGCCGGTCGTCGCCGCCGTCCAGGGCTGGTGCATCGGCGGTGGCGTCGACCTGATCACCGCCGCCGACATCCGCTACGCCAGCGCCGACGCCAAGTTCAGCGTCCGTGAGGTCAAGGTCGGCATGGTCGCCGACGTCGGCACCCTCGCGCGGCTGCCGCTCATCGTCGGCGACGGCCACGTCCGCGAACTCGCGCTCACCGGCAAGGACATCGACGCCGCCCGCGCCGAGAAGATCGGCCTGGTCAACGAGGTCTTCGCCGACGCCGACGCAGTGCTCGCCGCCGCCCACGCGACCGCCGCGGAGATCGCCGCCAACCCGCCGCTGGTGGTGCAGGGCATCAAGGACGTCCTCGACCACAGCCGGTCGGCGCGCATCGACGACAGCCTCCGCTACGTCGCGGCGTGGAACGCGGCGTTCCTGCCCTCGGAGGATCTCACCGAGGCGATCACCGCCGTCTTCGAGAAGCGCCCGCCGCAGTTCAAGGGCGAGTAGCCCCGTAATTCCCCCGTATACGACGGTTCCCCCGGACGATGTGATCGTCCGGGGGAACCGTCGCTGCAGGTGTCAGTGCCCGCCGTCGGCCTTCAGGCGCTCGATCGACGCGGTGACCTCGGCCTCGGCCTCGGCGCGGCCGACCCAGTCGGCGGCCTCGACGTGCTTGCCCGGCTCGAGATCCTTGTAGTGCACGAAGAAGTGCTTGATGGCGTCGAGCTCGAACTGCGAGACGTCGCTGATGTCCTGGACGTGGTCCCAGCGCGGATCGCCGGCCGGAACGGCCAGGATCTTGTCGTCGCCGCCGGCCTCGTCGACCATCTTGAACATGCCGACCGGGCGGGCCTCGACGATCACACCGGGGAAGACCGACTCGGGCAGCAGGACCATGCAGTCCAGCGGATCGCCGTCCTCACCGAGCGTGTTCTCGATGTAACCGTAGTCCGCCGGGTAGCCGAACGAGGTGTACAGGTAACGATCGAGCTTGACGCGTCCGGTCTCGTGATCGACCTCGTACTTGTTCCGCTGCCCCTTGGGGATCTCGATGGTGACCTCGAACTCCACGCGTTGCCTCACTTCGTCGGTTTTTACCTGCCGATACGACATCCGTATCTGCGGTGATGGTCCGCAGAGAGGATAACGGTCGCGGCGCTAGTCTGGAGGACGCAGGTACCGGGCCCCGAGTGCGTCACACCGGTGTGCGGTCGGCAGCGGGCATCACGGGTGGCCGGTCGACGAGTGTGCAGGATTGTGGCGGAGGCGTGTTGGCGGGGCAGGGCAAGAACAAGAAGCAGGGTGCGTTGGTCACCAAGCGGCGGCGGAACGTCCGGATCCTGTTCGGGATCTGGGGGGCCGGCATCCTCGCCCTCGTCGTCGGCGGGGCGTTCGCGATCCACGACGTGCGCACCTCCGAGACCGAGTCGGTGGTGCCCGCGCCCGCCCCGGTCGTCGCCACCCCGCAGGTCGCCCCCGTCCCGCCCGACGCTCCGGCACCGGACCCCGGCGCGCTCGCCGCGTCCCTCGGCGTCGCCGCGGACAACCCGGTCCTCGGCGACTTCACCGGGTCCGTCACCGACGCCGCCACCGGCACCGTGCTGTGGGAACGCGACGCCGCCCGCCCGCTGATCCCGGCGTCCACCACCAAGGTCCTCACCGCCGCGGCCGCGCTGCTCGTGCTGCCCTCGGACCACCGCGTCACCACGAAGGTCGTCACCGGTTCGAAGCCGGGCGAGATCGTCCTGGTCGCCGGCGGGGATCCCACCCTGTCCGCGCAGCCGCCGGGGGAGGAGAGCTTCTACGAGGGTGGGCCGCGCATCGCCGACCTCGCCGAGCAGATCCGCCGCGGCGGCACCGCCGTCGACACCGTGCTCGTCGACGCGAGCCTGTACCGCGGTGATCCAATGGCGCCCGGCTGGCTGCCCCAGGACGTCGGCGCGGGCTACATCGCTCCGCTCGAGGCGATCATGCTCGACGGCGGCCGCTCGCAGCCCCTCGTCGACGAGTCGCCCCGCAGCGCCACCCCGGCGCTCGACGCGGGACGTGCGCTGGCCGTCGCGCTCGGCGCCGACCCCGCCAAGGTGGCCTTCGGTTCCGCTCCCGAGGGTGCCGCTCCGATGGCCTCGGTGCAGTCCGCGCCGCTCGGCCAGCGGCTCGGGCAGATGATGCGCCGGTCCGACAACGTGCTCGCCGAGACCATCGGCCGGGAGGTCGCGCTCGCGGCGGGCAAGGAGGCGTCGTTCGCCGGTGCCGTCGAGGGCGTGCTCGGTACGCTGCAGCAAGCGGGGATCGACGTCGACGGAGTGAAGCTGAACGACACCAGCGGCCTGTCCGCCGACAACCGCATCCCGGCCCGCACGCTCGATCGTGTGCTCGCGGAAGCGGCCGGACCGAACAGGACGGAGTTGCGACCCATGCTCGACGATCTGCCCGTCGCCGGGGCGACCGGCACCCTCGCCGGCCGCTACGGGTCCACCACCCGCGCCGGTGCGGGATGGGTGCGCGCCAAGACCGGCAGCCTCGAGGGCGTCAACGGCCTGGCCGGATACGTCGTCGACGTCGACGGGCGGGTGCTGACCTTCTCACTGCTCTCCAACGGCAGCCCCGCCGGCGATGCGCGGCCCGCCCTCGACACCGTCGCGTCGGTCCTCCGAGAGTGCGGATGCCGATGACCGACAAGGAGCGGGGCCTCGGAGACGCGATCGACTGGTCGTTCGCGGCCGGGGTCGGCGTGCGCCTCACCCGCTCCGAACCGGCGATGTCGCGGTACACGCGCGACACCGTCCGGGACGAACTGTTCGCCGCCGCCGCCCGCGCGGAAGGACCCGTGCGGGAGCACACGCGGCTCGGTGACGGCTCCGAACCCCCACCGGCGCTGGTCGTCGACCGGCCCGGCTGGGTGCGGGCTGCCGCGGCGTCGATGGCCGACCTCACCGCGTCGCCCACCTCCGGCCCCGGCGGCGGACGCCCCTGGGTGGGCAAACCCGCCGGCGCGCAGGCCGGGGCGATGCTCGCCTATCTGTCCTCCGCGGTGCTCGGCCAGTACGACCCGTTCTCCCGGACGCTGCTGCTCGTCGCGCCCAACGTCGTCGCCGTCGAACGGGCCCTGCGGGTACCGACCTCCGATTTCCGGCTGTGGGTGTGCCTGCACGAGGTGACCCACCGGGTGCAGTTCGCGCAGGCCCCCTGGATGGCCGATCTGATGCGCGAGGCCGCCGCGGAGCTGGCGACCGCCGTCGACGAACCGGTCGGCGAGATGGCGGCGCGGTTGGTGTCCGCCGTCCGCGACCTCCGCGATCCCGACGGCAAGCCGATGTCGCAGCGCGGCGTGCTCGGGGTGGTGCGGGCCCTGCAGAGCGGGCCGCAACGCGAATCCTTCGACCGGATCCTCGCCCTCGGCACCCTGCTGGAGGGGCACGCCGACCACGTCATGGACGGCGTCGGACCGGCCGTGGTGCCCTCGGTCGCGCGGATCCGGCGTGCGTTCGACAGTCGGCGTCAGCGCAGCACCGGACCGATCCACCGGTTGATCCGGCTGGTCCTCGGCATGGACGCGAAGATGGCCCAGTACGTGCACGGCAAGAAGTTCGTCGACGCCGTCGTCGCCCGCGCCGGGATGGACGCCTTCAACACCGTCTGGTCCCGGCCCGAAGCCCTGCCGACCCTCGCCGAGATCGACGAACCCGACGCGTGGATCGCGCGGGTGCTGAACTGATGGTGCGCTGATGGCGGCTCCCTCCCCGCGTCCCCTGTTGCCCGAGGCCCCGGCGATCCACGAGGTGCGGCTCGCCGTGCGGGCCTGGCTGGCCGCCTACGCGGTGAGCGAGGTGACGGTCGCGCTCTCGGGCGGCGCCGACTCGGCCGCCCTGACCGCCGCCGCCGTCGCGGAGGCGGACGCCGTGCACGCCGTCGTCGTCGACCATCGCCTCCAGGAGGGGTCGGGGGACGTCGCGGCGCGGGCCGTGGAGTTCGCCCGGGCCCGCGGATGCACGAGCGCGCAGGTGGTGCCCGTCGACGTGGACGGTCCCGGAGGTATGGAGGCCGCCGCGCGCGTGGCGCGCTACCGGGCGCTGGACGAGCATCGCGCCGACCGTCCCGTGCTGCTCGGCCACACCCTCGACGACCAGGCCGAGACCGTGCTGCTCGGCCTCGGGCGCGGATCGGGACTGCGGTCCATCCGGGGCATGGCCTCCTTCGAACCACCCTGGGGCCGACCCCTGCTCGGGGTGCGGCGGGAGACCACCCGCCGCGCCTGCGCGGAACTCGGCTACCGCCCCTACGAGGACCCGCACAACGCCGACGGTCGCTTCACCCGGGTGCGGCTGCGGCACGAGGTGCTGCCGCTGCTCGAGGACGTCCTCGGCGGTGGTGTCGCCGAGGCGCTCGCCCGCACCGCCGGTCAGCTGCGGGAGGACGGGGACGCGCTCGACGAGGCCGCCGTGGAGCTGCTGGCCCGCGCCGTCGAGGACGACGGACTGGAGGTGGCCGAGCTCACGACGGCCCCCGCCGCGGTTCGCCGCCGGGCGATCCGGTCGTGGCTTCTCGATCACACCGTCACCCCCAACGAGGCGATGCTGCGGGCCGTGGACGACCTGGTCGGCGCGTGGAGAGGGCAGGGACCGGTCGCGGTCGGACGTGGTACGCGCGCCGGCACCAGGTTGGTGGTGTCGCGTCGGCGTGGCAGGCTTGGCGTGGAGTACGTCGACCGGCAGAACGGGCGGGCGACCGAGGAAGGTAGGTAGGACCCCGGTGTACGAGAACGACATAGCGTCGGTGCTGATCTCGGAAGAGCAGATCAAGCAGCGCACGGCGGAACTGGCGCAGTCGATCGCCGAGCGGTACCCGGTGGGCTCGCCCGAGGGCGATCTGCTGCTCATCGGTGTGCTCAAGGGCGCGATCTTCTTCATGACGGACTTCGCCCGCGCCATGCCGATCCCCACCCAGATGGAGTTCATGGCCGTCAGCTCGTACGGGTCGTCGACCTCGTCCTCGGGTGTCGTGCGCATCCTCAAGGACCTCGACAAGGACATCGCGGGCCGCAACGTGCTCATCGTCGAGGACATCATCGACTCGGGCCTGACCCTGTCGTGGCTCCTCAAGAACCTGTCGTCGCGCAACCCCGCCTCGCTCGAGGTCGTGACGCTGCTCCGCAAGCCGGAGGCCCAGAAGATCGACGTCGAGGTCAAGGACGTCGGTTTCGACATCCCCGACGAGTTCGTGGTCGGCTACGGCCTCGACTACGACGAGCGTTACCGCGACCTGCCCTACATCGGCACGCTCGACCCCAAGGTCTACAGCAGCTGATCCCCGAGCGAGCGGGGGCGGCGGGTTCCCGGTCGCGGGAACTCCGGGCCCGGCCCGGTCGTTGACCGTACGAAAGTCTCCTCGGCACCGGCCCGGACCGGTGGCGGGGCGGCTCCTCGTACCCACGCGGTAACCTTGCGGTGCCTGGTCGGTGGCCGGTGCGCGGTATCGCGGCCATGCCGGGTGCGAAGCGTCGCGACTGCGAGACCCCGACGAACTCGATCGAAAGGACCGGCCGGCCGGGCCGAACCTGTATGAACCGCAAGACAGTGTTCCGTAATCTGGCGATCGTCGCCGGCATCCTGCTGGTGATCTATGCCTTCAGTTACTTCGGCGACGACACGCGCGGTTTCACTCAGGTGGACACCTCCGTCGCGGTGTCCCAGCTCGAGGCGCAGAACGTCGGCCAGGCGCGTATCGACGACCGTGAGCAGCAGGTCCGCCTGTGGCTGGAGAACGGCAACGACGCCACCGAGGGTGCCACCGAGATCATCGCGAAGTACCCCGCCTCGGCGTCCGAGCAGATCTTCGACCTGGTCGCCGCGTCCGGTGCGGAGAAGTACGACACGAACGTCACCCAGGAGAACTGGCTGACGTCGATCCTCATCTTCGTGCTGCCGATGATCATCCTGCTCGGCGTCTTCTTCTTCGTGATGAGCCGCATGCAGGGCGGTGGCCGCGGCGGCATGATGGGCTTCGGCAAGTCCAAGGCCAAGCAGCTGTCGAAGGACATGCCGAAGACGACCTTCGCCGACGTCGCCGGCGCCAACGAGGCCGTCGAAGAGCTCTACGAGATCAAGGACTTCCTGCAGAATCCCGCCCGGTACCAGGCGCTCGGCGCCAAGATCCCCAAGGGCGTGCTGCTCTACGGCCCTCCCGGCACCGGTAAGACCCTGCTCGCGCGGGCCGTCGCCGGCGAGGCGGGTGTCCCGTTCTTCACCATCTCCGGTTCCGACTTCGTCGAGATGTTCGTCGGTGTCGGTGCCTCCCGCGTGCGCGACCTGTTCGAACAGGCCAAGCAGAGCGCCCCGTGCATCATCTTCGTCGACGAGATCGACGCCGTCGGCCGTCAGCGCGGTGCCGGTCTCGGCGGTGGCCACGACGAA
>Ga0182741_1006180_pt1 | contig 10633 bp, 10 predicted proteins | sample eDN5th37CBELigOP_FD_128874 | JGI IMG/M metagenome (GOLD analysis project Ga0182741, IMG submission 128874) | Enriched Organic Plus compost microbial communities from Emeryville, California, USA - eDNA 5th pass 37_C BE-Lig OP (version 2) (version 2) ...
ATGTCCTCCGGCGCGACGTTGTTCAGCGTGCCGACCTGATCGTCCTCACCCCAGCGGCCCCAGTTCGACAGCTTCTTCGCCGCTTCGTATATCGCTGCACGGTTGACCCGCTTGCTCATGTTTCCTCCCGGATATCGCAGTGTTGCGAAAGATATTTATCGCCCGATAAAATATTCCACAGGGAGCTTGTTCGTGCAAGTCGCAAACCATGCGCAGTTGCGGTTCCGGCGTGGCTGCGTGTAGAAAGAAGTATTATGGATAAGGGCGCGAAAGCATGGTCTCGGGGGAAAAAAGCTTGAAGAGATTGTCGCCGGACGAACGCAAGCGTCGCCTACTGGAAAAGGCCATAGAATACTTTTCGGAAGAAGGATTTGACGGCAGCACGCGGGAACTCGCCCGTCAGATGGGCGTGACTCAGCCCCTGATCTACCGGTATTTCTGCAGCAAGGCCGATCTGATCAATGAAGTATATAACGCTGTCTACCTCGCTCACTGGAAGGAAGACTGGGTCACCGACCTGCAGCGGCGGGACTGGCCTCTGCGTGACCGGCTGCTAAACTTCTATGACAGCTATACACGGACGATTTTCAACCGGCGCTGGATGCGCATCTTCTTCTTCGCCGGCCTGAAGGGCCTCGACATCAACACCCGCTACGTGCAGCGGGTCAGTGACCATCTGTTGCGGCCGATCTGCATGGAACGGCGGGCAGAGCTCGGTTTTGATACCGAACTGCCCTTGCGTCAGGCAGAATTCGACCTGGTCTGGATGATGAACGGCATAGTGTTCTACCAGGGCATACGCGAGCATATCTACCGGCTGACCCACACATTCAACCATGCATTCTCTATAGAAGTGGCCGTAGACATGTATCTCGACAAGTCGGTCGAGGTGATCGAACAGTCCCTCAAGAGCGACACCGCCGTCTTGGCGAGCCCGGCTAGCTCGATCCAGCAGCAACAGGTCCTAGTTGCCCACGATAGAACATGAGCGGATCATGATCCGTTGACCGGCATTCGAGCACCTGCCCCACAAAGATTTCATGGTCGCCGCCATCATAGCGTGTCCGCTGCCTGCACTGCAGCGTCGCAACCGTGTCATCGAGGATCGGGATTCCATCGATGCCCCGGTGCCAGGACACCCCTTCGAAGCGGTCTTTGACATTTCGCGAAAAGGCGATGCAGATGTCCTGCTGGTGACGGGCAAGGATGTTGATGCCAAAGCTGCGGGCCGAGACAAAATGGGGTAACGACCACGCGGTTCTTGCCAAACTCCACAGGATGAGCGGCGGATCGAGCGACACGGACGAGAAGGAATTGACCGTGACGCCGATAGGATCATTGTCCCGTGTTACAGTCGTCACCACAGCAACGCCGGTCGGAAAGCATCCCAGGGTTCTGCGAAATTCCCGTGGCAAGGGCTGGCTGACTATCTGGTCCATAAGTCTGCTCCATCAACTTCCCAGCCAGTATAAGGCGTCGCTACCATCATGAAAAATTATCATTGATAATTTTTGTCATTATCAATCATGATGCACTCAGCAAGCTGGCGATCTGCGAAATGTCTCGTACCCGCGCTGCATTGTCGGCAGCGATGGTCCCGTTGGCGTGGTGGAAATTGTTCTCAAACCCGACACGCGCCTTTCCGCCCAATGCCAGGGTCGCTGCCAGCGCACGGGTTTCGGGCGGCCCGAACGCGCACACCATCCATTCGGTTCTGTCGGCGATGCAACTCGCACGGAACACCTCCAGATAGTCTGTCAGATACGCGGGATCCGTATCTGAGCCGCCGTAGCGACCGAGGACAAAAAGAATATCCAGGTTGCTATCTGGAATGACTCCCTTCTCGACGAGGGAGATGAATCGCTCCAGTTCGCTCGGATGGTAGAGCAGGTACTGGACCAGCTTGCCGCTGCCAATCGTGCCCGCGAGGACATCGGCGCCGTATTTTTCAGCTGCTGCATCCGGCATGATCTCGCGCAAGGCTACACTGAAGGCAGGCGCATGCACCTGGTCCAGAATGACGGCGATATCCTGCGGGCTGTAGCGACCCACCGCTTCTGTCGTCACCTGGATGAACATCCTGTCTCCGGTAGCCCTGCGCACAGCCTCGACGGCAGAGTTGTAGCGTGCAACATCAAGCACATGCAGGCCCTGGTCGTCGCGAACATGCATGTGAATGGCCTGCGCGCCTGCCTCCAGACAGGTCCCGGCAGTCTCGACCAGCTCCTCTTCGGTAATCGGTAGCGCGGGATGCTGGGCCTTTCCATGGCGGGCGCCATTCGGCGCCACCATGATCAGCGGTGTTCTTGCGTTCATTGAATTGCTACCGGTTCGGAAGTCTCGATGGCGGCATTCACAGCCGGCATGACCTTTTCTGCAGCCAGGCGCATGGATGTCCGGGCCAGATCCGGATCCGCCCAGTCCTTGCCGGCGTAAAGCAGCGTGCCAAAGTCTCCGACGTCCTCACGGAACGCCAGAATGTCATCGGCAACCTTGTCCGGCGTGCCCCAGATGATCAGCTTCTCGCAAACGCCATCGAGCGTGACCTCGTCATCAGGCTGGTCGCGATGGGTCTTGAACAGCTCCAGACGATTGTGCTTGCGCATCTTCGTGAGTAGCTGCTTGTAGTAGAAGCGATAGGGGCTGTCGGGATCGGTCGCATAGCGCCTTGCAGTGGCCATATCTTCGGCGACGAAAATGCTCTTGGCGACGCGCCAGTTTGCGGGATCCGCCTTACGGCCAGCGCGCTCGCACCCCTCGACATACTTGGGCCAGTGCGACCGTACCCATTGGGGCAGCAGGAAATTCGCGGAGATCGGATCCCATCCCCTTGCCGCTGCTTCCGTCACGCCTTTGGAGAATGGAGCGACAGCCGTGACAACGATGGGCGGATGCGGATTCTGCAGCGGCTTCGGAATAATGCCCTGGCCGATGTCGGCTAGCAGAGTGCGTTCTGTCGAGACGGTCCAGAACTGGCCCTGCAGATTGTATGGCGCCTCGCGCTTCCAGATTTCCAGAACCATGTTGATCGATTCCAGAAACATCGCGTTGCGGTCATTGTCGAGATTACCAAAAACCTCGGCGTCGGACGCGAGACCGCCCGGGCTGATGCCGAAGTTGAACCTTCCGTCCAGCAAATGGTCGAGCATCGCGACCTGCGACGCGATGGCTGCCGGATGGCTGTTCGGCATGTTCACCGTGCCCGTTCCAAGCCGCATGTTCTTCACCTCGGAAACCAGCGACGCTATGAACATCGTGCACGACGTGATGTTCTCCGCAGCATCGGTGACGTGCTCTCCAACGTAGGCTTCCGAGAATCCAAGTCTGTCGGCAAGAATGAAGGCTTCCCGATCCTCGGCCAGACTTTTGCGCCAATCTTTGCCTAGTGGGTGAATGGGCATGGTGAAAAAGCCGATCTTCATGACTACCAATATTCCCCTGCTCAAAAAGTCATGACGAACCTACTGCCCACTCGTCTTGTTGAAAAATTATAGTATCTTAAAAGTTGAATCATGATTCCTGATAGCTTGGACGACTCATGCTGAGTTTGCGACAAATCCGGTCCATGATCGCGGTGTACGAAGAGCGCTCGTTCACCCGCGCTGCTCAACGGGAGCGGGCGACCCAATCCGGTATTTCGCAGCACATTTCCGCGCTGGAGGAACAACTCGGCACGCCGCTTTTCGAGAGACACCACAGCGGCCCCAAGCCGACGGTCGCCGGCGACCTCTTCTATCGCCGCGCAATTGAGGCTCTGCGCGCCATGGAGCGGGGTGTAACGGAAGTTCGGGAAAGCGTCGGTAAAGTCTCGGGCGAGGTAAAGGTGGGCGTCATGCCGACATTTACCCGCTGTGCTCTTCCACCCGCCCTGGACAGTTTCATGGATCACCACCCTCACGTGCGCGTGGAAATCATCGAGGGATACAGCGGTGCGCTCTCCGACATGGTGCGCGCGGGTGAGCTGGACATGGCACTGGTTCCGGCTTCCAGCGACACGTCCGGCCTCTCGTTGACTCCTCTCTGCTCCAATCGCGAGATGCTCCTGTCCGGGCCGCAGTCTGGCCTCAAACACCTGGAACCGGTGCGCCTTGCGGAGATCGCCCCAATCGATCTCATTGTTCCGAGCCGCGCCAATGCCCGGCGCCATCACATCGAAAAATATCTCGCCACGCACAGCATCCGCGTGGGCCGGCTTCTTGAAATGGATGCCATGCTGGGGACGCTGGAACTCGTGGCGCGCTCGCGCTGGATGACAATTCTACCCAGTATCCTATGCATCGCCGATGCCGATGGACAGCGAAGGCGTATCAGCCCGATCGTCGAACCCGAGCTGATCAGTGACTTTGTGGTCATCGAACCTGCACGGCAGCCCCTGTCGCCAGCAGCTGCTCTCTTCCTCGGGGCGATGCAAAAGGAAATCACGAAACTTGAGGATTTTCCCGAGAAACTTCCCACATGAAAATGGAGGGCCGCTCCGCGCGGCCCCCTGACGGCTCCAGGCTAAGCCTGCCCTACCGGGAAAAGTCGGGTAGCCAGTTGCTCAGTTGCGGAAAGCCAAGCACCAGGAAGGCGCAAAGCAACAGAATAAGGCAGAAGGGAAACGCCCCCCTGAAAATATGGGAGAGCTTTATCTCACGATCGGGCACTGATCCTTTCACCGCATAGACCACGAGCCCGAAGGGTGGGGTCAGCAGTCCGGCCTCGATGACCAGCACACCGAAGATCGCAAATGCCGTCTGGTCGAGACCGATGGACATCGAGATCGGTACAAAGATCGGCACCGTCAGCAGGATGATAGAGACCGAATCGATCAGCAGACCCAAAACAATCCAGATCACAGTGATGAGACCGATGATGAGAAATACGTTCCCGAGATCAAGGAATATGCCCTGGATGAAGTTCACCGCCCCGCTCATGGCGAGGAGACGCGAGTACATTGTCGCGGCGATCAGCAGGATCATGATCGGCCCGGTTGTACGCGCAGCGCTGTAGATCGCCTGCATGATCTCGCGGTGGCGCATACCCTTCGCAATGCCGAGGATCATGGCGCCAATGGTGCCGAAGGCGGCTGCCTCGGTTGGCGTGAAAAGCCCGCCCCAGAGTCCACCGATCACGAGCAGGACAAGGGCGAGAACACCGACCGCCCCCAATATCTGGCTGGAGGTCAGCGGCTGCGCTGCATCACCTGTGGGCGGGTTTGGCGCGATCTCAGGCTTCAGCCAGGCACGGATGATGCAATAGGCCGAAAACAGGATAGCCAAAAACAAGCCCGGGACAACCCCGGCCAGGAAAAGCCGTCCTACGGAGGCTTCTGTCAGGATCGCCCACACGATCAGCAGCAGAGAGGGCGGAATGAGCATACCGAGACAGGCGCTTCCCGCCACGACCCCCACTGCATACTCCCGGTCGTAGCCCAGCCGCCGCATCTCCGGATAGGCTATGCGGGAGAAGGCGGCGGCGGCAGCCACTGAAACGCCAGTAACTGCCGAGAATATGGTGTTGCCCGCAACGGTTGCGACTGCGAGCCGACCGGAGACCCGCCACAGGACCCGGTTGCACGCCTGGTACAGATCACTCGCCGTCCCCGACTTCGACACGAAATCGCCCATCAGGATGAAGAGGGGGATGACGATATAGGTCTGGCTGCGCACAGCCTCGTAGGCGGCTGACCCCAGCAGGTGGACAGCGATGTCGAAGTTGCCCATCATCAGGTAGATGCCGAGCACGCTTGTCATGGCCAGTGCCACTGCGATGTGGAAGCCCAAAAGAACGAGGAGGACCAGAAGTCCAACCATATAAATGACAGTATCCACGGCCATCAGGAACGCTCCTCGCTGTCTTGTACCGGACTGTCCTTTCCGTCGAGACCCATCACGGCAGCTGCCTCGCGGTCAAAGGCCAGTATGCCGGGATACGCAATTTCGTCCTCGAGCTGGTTTGTCCAATCGAGCCAGATCATGACGAGATACGAAATGGCCCCCATCACGGACGTGAAAAGCAGGATGATGTGGACCGGCCAGACGGGAATGCGCAGGGCTCCTTCCCCTTCATACTCGCCAATCCGATAAGCAACCATTGCCGGTCCCCAATCCGCGTAGACGATCAACGCGAACAGCAGGAACCCGAGAAGGAATGCCAGCGTACGCAGAACCCTGCGACCCGTTGCTGGCAGAAACTCGGAGACCAGTTCCGTCCTGAGCATTGACCCTGACAGGATTGCCAGCGGCAACTGCAGGAAGGTGACAGCCACGACAGAATTGCGGATGATTTCGCTTGCACCCTGCAGCGGCGAAGAGAAGAACGCGCGCCCCAGAACGTCAACGATGATCATGACCGCGATCATCAGGATCCAGAATGCAGAAATCACGTGTATTATTCGGGCAAGGCCGACATAACCTCTCAGCAATGCACTCTCCCATTATGCAGAAGGGCCGTAACCGGGATTGTTGAACACGAGCCTGGCAACATCGCGCATCGCCCAGTCAATGACAGGCAGCCACCTGATTGCGCACGGCTGCAGCAAACGTTCTCCTCATCCGGCAAATTGATGTACAGCCTGCCGGTCTCATCGGTCATACCAGACCCAGGAAGGAAGAGATCGCTGCGTTGAACCCTTTCGGATTGTTGATATTGGCCAGATGGGCCGCATCCTCCACCAGAGCGTACCCAGCACCCGGCGTGACGGCTGCCATCTGCCGCATGACATCCGGCGGAGCGCCGAAGTCGACATCGCCGCAGACATACAGGATCGGCACCGACATCCCGCCGAGAGATCTCAGGTAATCCAGCCGCTTGAGTGCGGCAGCGCACCCGGCGTATCCATCAGCGGTCGTCCGCAAGAAGGCCGCCCGCATTCTGGCAAGGTCTTCCGGGTTATCCGCACGCCATTTCTCGGTGAACCAGCGCCCAACAGTTTCAAGCCATACACCCTCAATGCCACGGGACTGCAGAGTCCCCAGCCGGTCATCCCAGCTCTTGACGAATGGCTCCGAGGCTTCCGCACGGGCGTCCGCACAGATCAGCCGTGTCAGTCGGTCCGGGTGAGCCAACGCGAGGCCGAGCCCGGTCATGCCGCCCAGCGACAACCCCATGTAGGCAGCCTTGGTGACACCGAAATGATCCAGAACGGCCACCGCATCGGCGACAAGATCATCGAAACTGTAGGGCCCAGGAGGCGTATCCGAACCACCATGCCCACGGGTGTCATAGGACAGTACCGTAAACCGTGACTCCAGCAGAGCACGCTGCGGCCACCACATGGTACGGTCAGCCCCAAGCGAGTTGGAAAGCAGGATGACTTCATCTCCCGTCCCGCTGCGCTCAGCTTCCAGATACCATCCGTCACGGTCGATCCTGATCGCCATGAGACCGCCTCCTCCCAAATTCAAATACGGTTTCTGCTCACGATAGCGAGGCGGCGTTCATGGAGAAATTATTTTTCCCACTGTTTACCATCAATTTTTCTAATGGCGCAGTTCCCTTAACGATACGGTCTGGTTGGTGTCCGCGGATTTTACGATCGCCTCATAAAGCGCTACGTTTCCGATCAGCTCCTCGTCGGTCCACGGATATGCTCGCCGACCAGTCACGGAATCGGCAAAGGCTTCAAGGTTTGCACTCACCGTGTCTGTCCAGGGCAGTTCTTCCGTAACTGGCTCATCGCCCTTCCGTGCCACCGTGAATAGTGTCGTGCCGCCTGGGGTATCGGGATGAGTCGTATTGCGGATCTCAACCCAAGCCCTTGATCCGAAGACTTGATAGCGCATGTAGTGCGGGGTGATCAGGATGGCGCTGAGGCTTGCGGTCATCCCGGCAGCAAAGGAAATCTGGGCAACGACCATGTCGCCGGTTGGCCAGCCCAGAACACGATCTCTTGTCTGAGCCTGGACGCTGGCCACCGGACCGAACATCCAGAGGAACAGGTCGGTCAGATGGATGCCCATGCCGGTCATGCCGGCTCCAGGAGACAGCGTTTTGTCCGTTCGCCACCCGCCCGTCGGTATGGTGCTGAGCTTGTCGTGGTTGAAGGCCGCTTCCGCATGCATGATAGTGCCCAGCTCGCCTGCATCGATCATGCTCTTCAGACGCTGCATGGCCGGCTCGAAACGCCGCTCGTGTCCGATACCGAGAACCTTGCCTGAAGATCGGCAGGCCTCGACCGAGCGCCTCGCGCTCTCAGCGGTGAGACCGAGCGGCTTTTCGCAGAAGACGTGCTTTCCCGCTTTGACTGCCGCGAGCACCTGCTCCTCATGGAACATATGAGGTGTCGTGAGCACAACGGCATCGATCGTATCATCAGCCAGCGCCTCTTCATACGTCGACACGACCCGGAGGCCCTTTGACCGGATCTCGTCGTGAAGAGAACCCTGAGTCTCTGCCACGCAGGCCACCGTGATCTCACCGTGACCGCCAAGGCGATTGCAAATGTGGCGGCCCCACCAACCGAAGCCGATCACCGCAACATTCAACATTGTTGTTTCCCCCTCCAGCAATCCTATTGACGCAAAGCCAACATCTCATGATGATTAGCAATCGATAAACAGTGATCAGGAAGCAATCAAGTATTCTGACCACTGCGAACTCAATCGTGGGAGGAGCGGGAACATGTATCGTCAAAAAATCAACTTCATAACTGCCAGCGCCATCGCAAGCGTCCTGATGGTCTTGAGCAGCACGGCGGCAAATGCTGACAAGTTCACGCTGCGCATTGGCTCAGGCCATCCGGCAGGACCAAGCGTCTATGTCAGCATGGTCCAGGACTTCTTCGTTCCGGAAGTAAAGCGTAGAGTCGCCGCAGAGACGGAGCATCAGGTCGAATTCATCGAAGGCTACGGCGGATCGATCGCAGGTGTCGCCGATACACTTGAAGCTGTCCAGAACGGACTGCTCGATCTGGGTGCCTATTGCTTCTGCTTCGAACCTTCAAAGCTGTTTATCCACAACTTCCCCTATTATGTGCCGTTCGGTCCTGGCGACTCCGAAGCTGCCCTCGCAGCGACACGCGCGACCTTCGACAAGGTTCCGTGGCTCACCGAGGTGTTCGAGAAAGACTACAATCAGATCCTTCTCGGTCTCTCCGTGTGGGACAACTATCACCTCGGCACTACAATGGAGTGGAATTCGGTCGCCGAACTAAAGGGCGTGAAGATTGCGGGCGCCGGCCCCAATCTGCCTTGGCTCGAATATGCAGGCGCCGTCCCCGTCCAGTCGGCGTTGCCGGACGGCTACATGAGCATGTCCACTGGGGTCTACAATGGATGGATCATGTTCCCGTCGTCCTATCTGGGCTACCGGTATTACGAGCCGGCACCATATTACACCCTGATCGGTTTCGGTGCGATGGGCGTCAACGGCCTCACCATCAACAAGGCCTCGCTCGCAAAGCTGCCGGAGAATGTGCAGAAGATCATCCGTGAAGTCGGTATCGAATACGAAAAGAAGAGCGGAGCCGAAGCAAACGCGCGTCAGGCAGCCGGATTGAAAGGCCTGGCCGAGGCAGGTGCCAAGATCCGCGAGCTTCCGGACGATGCCCGCGCGGAATGGGCCGCCTCACTCGCCAATTACCCGAACCTTCAGGCGAAGGATGCCGATAGCCGCGGGATGCCCGGAACCGAAGTCATTCGAGCCTACCTCGATGCTGTGGCCGACGGCGGTCACAAATGGCTGGTCGAGTACAAGCTCGAGGAATAGACCAGCGGTCATGGCAGGAAGCTCTGGCGCACGCTACTGGAGCCCCCTTCCGGCTTCGGCGAGCGCCGGAGCTCAGCTGGAAGTTGCTGCCTGTGACGGGCCTAGCGCTGCTGCTTGCTGGCGCGCCGTTCCATGGCCCGCCGGTGCTGCCTCGATTGAGGTGTCTCCGGTACGGGCGGGAGCTGGCGCGCCTTCTTCTGCCGCATCCTGCGGATTAACGAAGCCACCACAAATGCGGCGACGAAACCGATGAGCGCCGGTATCAACATGGCTTCCAAGGATCTGCCCTCTCTCCGTACCTTTGACTGGACGTCTCCTTAGCGGATCATCCCGTCCGGCGAAACCTCTCCATCTTCTCACTGGCGACCTGATACGTGAATGGTGGCGCAGACGACCGGGGAGTTCGCATGGTCTGAGATTTCTGGATCGACCGCGGTGGTGCATTTACGGACATCATTGCGCGCGCAAGCTGGATGGCTGCTGGAGGCGATGAAGCTGCTGTCGGCAAATCCCGAAGCCTATCGTGACCCTGCCACGGCTGAAATCAGCCGTTTCCTTGGTTGGATTCGCAGTTATGGACGAACAATTCCCATTTTCCCGGAACTGTCTTCAGTTCGCTGATCCGCCTGCATGTTTCAGGTGGATCAGCGGGTATGGCCTGCCCTGCCCGTCGAGGGTCGAGCCACCCGTTTTCACAAAGCCCATTCTCTCGTAGAATCCAACCGCCTGGCCGTTCTGCTCGTTCACATCCGCCGTCATCTGCGGATGCATCGCCAAACCATGGCGAACGAGGGCCGCACCTATTCCGCCACCCCGGTACGCAGGATCGACGAACAGCGCTTCCATATGCCCGTTCTCGATCAGCATGAATGCAAGCGGATAGTCATTGGCATCGACCGCAAGCCGGAAAGAAGCCTTCGGGAAAAACGCGCTCACCAGTTCA
>Ga0182741_1006181_pt1 | contig 10631 bp, 10 predicted proteins | sample eDN5th37CBELigOP_FD_128874 | JGI IMG/M metagenome (GOLD analysis project Ga0182741, IMG submission 128874) | Enriched Organic Plus compost microbial communities from Emeryville, California, USA - eDNA 5th pass 37_C BE-Lig OP (version 2) (version 2) ...
GGAGGCGAACCCGTCTGGCGTCGTAGCCCGGGCGGACTGGTCACCGCGATGGAGACCGTGCTCCGCACGACGCACGGCGCCTGGGTGGGCTGGCCCGGCACCCCGGACGTGCAGCTCGACCCGTTCGTCGAGGACGGCCTCACACTGCATCCGGTGGATCTGTCGGCCCGGGAGGTCCAGGAGTACTACGAGGGGTTCTCCAACGACACGCTGTGGCCGCTCTACCACGACGCGCTGGTGCCGCCCACCTTCGATCGTCGTTGGTGGCGCACCTACCAACAGGTGAACCGACGGTTCGCCGAGGCCGCCGCCCGCGCGGCCGCGCCCGGCGCCACCGTGTGGGTCCACGACTACCAGCTGCAGCTCGTGCCCCGCATGCTGCGCGAACTGCGCCCGGATGTGACGATCGGGTTCTTCCTGCACATCCCCTTCCCCCCGACGGAGCTGTTCCTCCAGCTGCCCTGGCGCAAGGCCATCGTCGAGGGGTTGCTCGGCGCCGACCTGGTGGGCTTCCACCTGCCCGGCGGTGCGCAGAACTTCCTGTACCTGGCCAACCGGCTCTTCGGGCTTCCTACGCCGCGCGGAACTGCCACCGGCGGCACCATCGACATGGGTGACCGGACGGTGCGTGTGGGCGCCTATCCGATCTCCATCGACTCGGCCCAGCTCCGCGACCGCTCCCAGGAGGAGGGAATCCGTAAGCGTGCCAGGGAGATCCGCGCCGAACTCGGCGACCCCGAGGTGATGCTGCTCGGCGTGGACCGACTCGACTACACCAAGGGCATCGACATCCGGCTCGAGGCACTGCGCGAACTGTTCACCGAGGGCACCCTCGATCCCGAGAAGGTGACCATGGTGCAGCTGGCGACGCCCAGCCGGGAACGGCTGACCGCCTACGCCCGGCTGCGCGATCAGGTCGAACGCGAGGTCGGGCGTATCAACGGCGAATTCGGCCGGATCGGTTCACCGGTCGTCCACTATCTGCACGCCTCCGTCGACCGCGACGAACTGCTCGCGATGTACACCGGCGCCGATGTCATGCTCGTCACGCCGCTGCGGGACGGCATGAATCTGGTCGCCAAGGAGTACGTCGCCTGCCACGGCGACGGCAGCGGTACCCTGGTCCTCAGCGAGTTCGCCGGTGCTGCAGCGGAACTACGCCGCGCACTGCTCGTCAACCCGCACGACCTCGAGGGAGTGAAGCAGGCGATCGTACAGGCCGTGCGGGAGGATCCCGCGGAGCGGAAGCGGCGGATGCGGTCGATGCACAACCACGTGCTGTCCCACGACGTCGCCCGCTGGTCGCGGACCTTCCTCGACGACCTGCGAGCGAACTCGGGGGCGGCCGGACCGGGGATGAACGGCGCACGGGTGAACGGCGCGGCTACCGGCTCGGCTGGGGCACCTCGCAGTCGATCTTCGGATTGACCCCCGCGTAGTTGAGCGGACCCGCGACCACCGTGACCGCCACGGTGGCGAGGGTGCTGCAGTTCTGTTCGGAGTCGCCGAAATAGCCACGTTGCCAGGCCGCCACCGCTCCGACGACCAGCCAGATCAGCACCACCAGCGTCAACAGTCGCACGGGACACCTCGCTTCGTTCGCGTCCCGGGAAGGTCCGGGACCGGCTGCGGATACCCCCGCCGCGAACCGAACAAACGCACCCAGTACCCTCGGGCGGACATGTCGCGCGAATCCGGCATCACGGTGCGATACGGGCACGATGGTTCATCCACCGGTGTCGCATAATCGGTTCCATGACGGACTCACCGCCCGCCGACGACGCTCTGGCCCCGATCATCACCGAAGGTGCATACGCGCACGTCGGCAGCTTCCGGTACCTGATCGCCGAAGACCGGTGGGAGTGGTCCGACTCCGTCGCCCGGCTGCACGGCTACGAGCCCGGGACCGTCACCCCGACCACCGAGCTGATCCTGCGCCACAAGCATCCCGACGACAAGGCGTACGTCGAGGTACTGCTCGCTTCGGTCCGCTCCGCGGGAGCACCGTTCAGCAGCCGGCACCGCATCGTCGACACCGCCGGCAACGTCAAGCACGTCGCCGTGATCGGCGACCGTCTCCTCGCCCCCGACGGCACCGTCCTGGGCACCTCCGGGTTCTATCTGGACCTGTCGGAGGCCATCGAGGAGGACGTGCGCGCCGCCGTGGACGAGGCCATGGCGAACCTGGCCGAGGCCCGGGCCGTGATCGAGCAGGCCAAGGGCGCGCTCATGCTCGCCTTCACGATCCCGGCCGAGCGGGCCTTCGACCTGCTCGCGTGGCGGTCGCAGGAGACCAACGTCAAGCTCCGCGCGCTGGCCGAACGGCTCGTCCTGGAGGTCACCTCGGCACCCGGCATCGCTCTGCACGACCGCGGCCACTTCGACCATCTGTTCATGACGCTGCACGAACGGGTCCGCAGGAGCTGATTGCCGCCTCCTGCAGGGGGTACTCGAGTGCCATGACGCAGGACGTGGAGAAACGCTGGAACGATCCGGGCACAGCCCGGAAGGCCGGCCTGTACGTGCTGGCCGTGATCGTGGTGGCACTCCTGGTGATGGGCGGTGCCGTCCTCTGGGGGACGAATTCGGGGCAGGACTGCAGCGACGCCGCGTTCGCGGTGTGCACCGATCCCGCGCGGCAGATCCTGGTTTTCGGTCCCGCACTGATCTTCCTCCTGGGCGGTCTCGGCGCGCTGTTCACCGCCTATCGCACCTGGAGGCGGGGTGGACGCTGGCCCATCTGGCAGGGTGCCGGCTGGGCGTTGCTGGTGCTGATGGTCGTCTATGCGATGATCTCGGCGCGCGCCGTCATCTGATGTTCACGAGAAATGCTCCCGAGCAGGTTTGTTCGTCGGCTTCGGGGGGAATGCACCGCGCGTGAAGATCGCGATGGTCGCCGGGCAGGCGAATTACCTCACCGAGTACGAGAACCCATGCTCCGACGTGCCCTCCCAGGGCATGCACATCCATCTCGCGGAACTGTCGGCCGCGCTGACGCGAGCCGGGCACGAGGTCGTCGTGTACACCCGACGGGAGAGCAAGGACGGGCCGGACCGGGTCCGGAGCGCGCGCGGTTACGAGATCGTGCAGGTCCCCGCCGGCCCCCTCAAACGGCTCTCCCCCTCCGAAACAGCTTCTGCGATGGGCGAGTTCGGTGGGTTCCTCGAACGCGAATGGCGTGAACGCGGTCCCGACATCACCCACGCCCACTTCTGGCTGTCGGGTGTGGCCACGCAGCTCGCCACCCGGTCGCTCGGGCTCCCCACGGTGCAGACCTTCCACTCCCTCGGCACCGTCGAGCACCGTCTGCGCGGCGCCGGCGACCCGGAGACGGTGAGCACCGACCGCATCCGGATCGAACGTCTCGTCGCCCGGGGCGCGACCCGCATGGTCGCCACGAGCTCCGACGAGATCTTCGAACTGGCGCGGATGGGTCTGCCCCGCACCCGCACCACCGTGGTGCCGTGCGGTGTGGACGCCGAGCACTTCCGCCCGACCGATCCCACCGATCCGCCCCGCCCGAAGCGCAAGCGGCTGGTCACCGCCGGGCCCCTCGAGCCGACTTCGGGGTTCGACACCGTCATCGAGGCGCTCGCCGCGATCCCGGACACCGATCTGGTGATCGCCGCGAGCCGGTCGCCGGAGCTGTCGGCGCGTGCCGACGAGCAGGAGAAGTCCCGCCTGACGAAGCTGGCCAGGGCTCGCGGGGTCCACGGCCGGGTGCGCATCCGCCGCGACGTCTCCCCCGCCGAACTGCCGGTGCTGCTCCGGTCCGCCGACGCGGTGGTGTGCACACCCTGGCACGATCCCTCCGGCACGACCGCTCTCCAGGCGATGTCGTGCGGACGTCCCGTGATCGCCTCCGCGACGGGCAGCATGCTCGACACGGTGCTCGACGACGCCACGGGGCTGCTGGTGCCCGCACGGTCCCCGGAGGCCGTGGCCGGTGCCGCGCGGCGCCTGTTGTCGGATGCGACCATGCTCACCACCTTCGGGATCGCGGCCCGCGACCGGGTCATGGCCCGTTACACGTGGGATCGGATCGCGGAGGACACCGTCCGGGTCTACGAGCGGTGCGTGCCGGTGCGGCGAACCGCCCACCGTACGGCCCGTATCGGCGTGTGAGAATTCTCGGTCGGTGAGTGCAGGGATCGGCCCCTCGGCGGACTTCGCCGAGGGGCCGGTCACCGGTTCGGGGTCAGCGATCGTTGCGGTGCGCGCCTCCTGCGCCCCGCTCGGTGTCGGTGTCCGTCCCCGACGGTCCCCGGGTCTCCGCGCGGGGGTCGAGTTCCTCTGCGCGACGGCGGCGTTCGTCCAGTTCGGCGCGTGCCTGTTCGGCGGACCGTCGTTCCTGCTCGGAGCGTGCCCGCAGGCGGTCCGCCTCGGCCGCTTTCGCTTCCGCCTCCGCCGCGGCCCGGCGCGCCTCGGCTTCGGTGTGGTCGGCCACGGCGGTGCGTTGTTCGACCGCGGGCCTGTTCTCCTCCACGCTGCGACGCAGCTGTTCCGCCTCCTCGCGGCGTCGCTTCGCGTTCCGGTTGCGTACCGCCGCCACGAGTGCCGCGAGCAGCAGCAGGACGACGACTACGACGATCACCAGCACTACCCATTCGTTCGTGCTCATCTCGGCCTCCTACGGGTCTCCCCGCGGGTTCCCCTGCGGGGAACCGGTGAAACGGGCACACGAAGAACCGTTGCCGCCCAAGTTCTCTCGGACGGCAACGGCATGGAGGGCGCGGTTCCGGAGGTCCACCCGCGCCGTGTGGTCGGGTCACGCACCACGGACGACGGGGCGATCGCTCGTCTAGGCCACGCTCCGGAGCGATGCGAGTGCACTGTCGAGCTCGCTGTAGGTGCGGGCGCCGACGGCGGAGTCGGCGACCCGGAGCAGGCGCCGTACCGGCCGGCCGCTCACCAGGACCCATCGGGCACCGGTGCTGCGAGCGTGTTCGTCGAGATCGTCGAAGACCGCCAGCCCGACGGCGCCGAAGAATTCGACTCCCGTGAGGTCCAGGACGAGACGTCGCGACTCCCGGAGCCGGCGACATACGAAGTCGCGCAGGAAGTGAGCGTTGCGGATGTCGATCTCGCCGCGCACCCCCACCCACACGAGATCGGGTTCGATGCACTGCGCGCCGAATTCGGCGCCGATCACCTGCTCGGCGGGAGCATCCGAACGGATGGGGCGAGCCGACCACTCGGCGACCAGGGCGCCGGAAGATACGGATCTTCGCTGAGAGACTGTCATGGCACTTCCCAATATGGAGACATTGCGGGAAACGCGACCAGTAGCGACAGGCACATCCGACAGCCCACCGGAATCCTCCCGCAACGGGTAACGCTTCCAGTTCTCGGCTGTCTGCTCAACCTGTCCTCAACAGTAGTCCACGAGCGACCCGTGCTCAACAGGAGAACGAGTAAAGACCCCGACAGTCGAACGAGCGGAGACGCTGAGCTGCGAATCCGACATCCGGTACAGCCCGGACATCCGGTATAGCATCGGCGCTGGCGTCGGCCGGTGATTGAACGCGCGCAGGCTGGGTACTCTCCGCCGAACGACCGTACAGCCCACCGACACGACCATGCTCGCACCGCACACCCCTACGGGAGAAACAATCCTCATGGCCAAATCCGCGTCGATCGAGTCGGCACGCGACCACACCCCTCCGGTAGTCGAACTCCGAGTTCAGGCACACCCCGACCAACTCGCCGTACTCCGCGCGGTAGCCGCCGCGATCGCCCTGCAGCACGACTTCGACCTCGACACCGTGGCGGACGTGAAGCTCGCCGTCGACGAAGCGGCCACCCGGCTGATCATGGCCTCCCCCGACGACGCGATGCTCGAGTGCGCTTTCCGGGCTGCGCATCCGTTGCTGCACATCAGTCTGTCGGCGCCCGCCGAGGACGCGTCGTCCATCGGGTCCCCGCGGTCCTTCGGTTGGTACGTGCTGAACTCGCTGACCGAATCCATCTCCGTGACGACGGAGGACTCGGTTGCGCGGATCGACATGTCCATCGCGGAAAGCAGCGCCGATCGGTGACCCGCAATGCCGGCAGGTCGAGCGACGAGTACGCCGACGTCACCGAGACACTGAGAACCCTCCTCGCCCTTCCGGAGGGCGACCCCGGACGCATCCGCATCCGCGACCAGGTGGTCGAGCGGTGCCTGCCGCTGGCCGAGCACATCGCGCGCCGATTCGACGGTCGCGGTGAGGCGTTCGAGGATCTGCTGCAGGTGGCGCGGCTGGGGTTGGTGAACGCCGTGGACCGCTTCGACCCGGAGCGGGGATCGGACTTCGTGTCGTTCGCCGTGCCCACGATCATGGGTGAGGTGCGCCGGCACTTCCGGGACGCCGGCTGGGCCGTGCGGGTGCCGCGGCGCATGAAGGAACTGCACCTGTCGCTGAGCAAGGCCACCTCCGAGCTGTCCCAGCAACTCGGGCGCGCCCCCACCGCCTCCGAACTGGCCGAGGTGCTCGGCATCGATCAGGAGGAGGTCCTGCAGGGGCTCGTGGCCGGCAACGCCTATCAGACGGTGTCGGTGGACCGGTCGTCCCCGTCGGGCGACGACGGGCTGACCCTGGCCGACACCCTCGGCGAGTACGACGCGGCCCTCGACGAGGTGGAGAACCACGAGGCTCTGCGTCCGCTGCTCGAGGCGCTGCCCGCCCGCGAACGCACGGTCGTGCTGCTGCGTTTCTTCGGGAACATGACGCAGACGCAGATCGCCGAGCGAGTCGGGGTGTCGCAGATGCACGTCTCGCGTCTGCTCACCAAGACCCTCGCGCAGCTGCGCGAACAGCTGGGCGAGAACTTCTAGACCGACCACCTCCGGACCCGACGACGCCGGTGCCTGATGTCCGGGCACCGGCGTCGGTCCGTGTCGGTCGAGCCGCCTCAGAAGGTGGATGCGTCGATGACGAAGCGGTAGCGCACGTCGCTCGCGACCACCCGGTCGTAGGCCTCGTTGATCCCGTCGGCGTCGATCAGCTCGATCTCGGCGCCGATCCCGTGGGCGGCGCAGAAGTCGAGCATCTCCTGGGTGTCGGGGATCCCGCCGACGTTCGACCCGGCGATCGCCCGGTCGTTCTGACCGAGGGAGAAGGCACGGAGCGACAGCGGATTCTCGGGCAGGCCCAGTTCGACGAGTACACCGTGCAGCTTCAGCAGCGACAGGTAGCGGTCCATGTCGAGGTTGACCGAGACCGTGTTGAGGATCAGGTCGAAGCTGCCCCGCAGGTCCTTGAAGATCTGCGGATCGGTGGTGGCGTGGTAGTGCGCCGCCCCGAAGCGCAGGCCGTCCTCCTTCTTCGACAGCGAGTGGCTGAGCACGGTGACCTCGGCGCCGAGCGCCGCGGCGATCTTGACGCCGACGTGCCCGAGCCCGCCCATGCCGATGATCGCGACCTTCGTGCCCGGCCCGGCCTTCCACCGCTTCAGCGGCGAGTACAGGGTGATGCCGGCGCACAGCAGCGGGGCCGCCGCGGCCGGGTCGAGACCGTCGGGGATCTTCACGACGAAACGCTCGGTGACCACGATGTGCCGCGAGTACCCGCCCTGGGTGACGTTGCCGTCGCGGTCGATCGAGTTGTAGGTGGCGACGACGCGTTGCGTGCAGTGCTGCTCGAAGCCGGTCCGGCAGGGATCGCACTCCCCGCACGAGTCCACGAAGCAGCCGACGCCCACACGCTCGCCGACGACGTGCCGGGTCACCTCGGGGCCGACCGCCGCGACGACGCCCACGATCTCGTGTCCGGGGACGACGGGGTACTTCGTGCCGCCCCACTCGTTGCGCGCGGTGTGGATGTCGGAGTGGCAGATGCCCGCGAACTCGATCTCGATGAGCACGTCGCGGGGGCCGAGGGCGCGACGTTCGATCGTGGTCTTGGTCAGCGGCGCGTCGGGCGCCGTCGCCGCGTAGGCGGCGGTCGTGGTCGTACCGGGGGAAGACGTCATACCCTCCATCATTACTTCGTCACACGAAGACGCGCACCCCCGGGGCTGCGGGGGTGCGCGTCGTGTCACTCGATCAGGCCGACTTCTCGGACTGATCGCTCTTCGCCTGCTGCGCGGCGGCGCGGCGCCGCAGACGACGTGCCGCCGCGACGAGGTTGCGCAGCGACGGGTCGAGCTGCCAGTGGTGCCGGGTCTTCAGACCACCGTCGGGATTGGCCCACAGCCGGTCGAGTTCGACGGACTCCGCCGCCTCGGTGAGCAGCTCGTCGAGTTCGTCGATGTCCGGGATCCGGGCCGACCGCGACTCGTAGACACCGGGACCGACACCGTGCGACAGGGCGCGGTCCTTGATGGCGTCGAGCACCCAGCGGATCGAGCGCGTCGCCACGATGGCCGTGACGTCGGCGTCGAGCCGTTCGATCGCCTCGACCACGGTGGCCTGGCTCGAATAGGTCAGGTGCGTGTGGATCTGCGTCTCCGGCTTGGCGCCGCCCGTCGCGAGACGGAACGCGTCGACCGCCCAGTCGAGGTACTCGGCCCGGCCGTCCTGGCGCAGCGGAAGCAGCTCCCGGATGGCCGGCTCGTCGACCTGGATGATCGCGATGCCCGCCCGTTCGAGATCGGCGATCTCGTCCCGGATGGCCAGCGCGAGCTGGTCGGCGGTCTCGTGCAGCGGCTGGTCCTGACGCACGTAGGAGCGCGCCAGCATCGTCACCGGACCCGTGAGCATGCCCTTGACCGGCTTGTCGGTCAGCGACTGCGCGAACGAGATCCACTCGACCGTCATCGGCTTCGGCCGCACGATGTCGCCGTAGAGCACCGGCGGACGCGTGCACCGCGAACCGTAGGCCTGCACCCAGCCGTAGTGCGTGGTGGCGAAGCCCTCCAGCTGCTCGGCGAAGTACTGCACCATGTCGTTGCGTTCGTGCTCGCCGTGCACGAGGACATCGAGGCCGATGTCCTCCTGCAGCCGGATGGTGGACTCGATCTCCTCCTGGATCCGCTTGACGTACTCGTCGTACGAGATCCGGCCGCGTCCGAGATCCGCACGCACGCGGCGGATCTCCGCGGTCTGCGGGAACGAGCCCAGGGTGGTCGCCGGCACCGGCGGCAGGTTCAGCCGCTTCTGCTGCGCGATCCGCCGCTCCTCGTAGGGCGCCCGCACCCGGTGCTCGGGACGGACCGCGTTGAGGCGGGCCCGCACCGTGTGCTTCTGCTTGAAGTGCACCGACACCGGAGGCTTGCGCCAGCGCTCCTCGGCACCCGTGGTGAGCGCCTTGGCGAGCGAGACGACCTCGCCCACCTTCTGCTTGGCGAAGGCCAGGCGGTCGGCGACGTCACCGGGGATGTCGTACTCGACGAGCACGTCGTAGGGCACGTGCAGCAGCGAGCACGAGGTCGACACGACGAGGTCGGGGGCGACCGCGGCGATCGACTTCAGGTACTCGAGGGTGCGGTGGCGGTCGACCTTCCACACGTTGCGGCCGTCGACGACACCGGCGTAGATGCGCTTGCGCTTCAGGCCCGGCACGGCGGCCAGTTCCTCGGCGCTCATCCGGCCGTTGACCAGGTCCAGGCCGATGGCCTCGACCTTCGACGACGCGAGGATCGGCAGTGCCTCACCCAGGTGCCCGTAGGGGCCGGTGACGAGGATGCGCGGACGCAGCGGGGCGTGTGAGAGCACCTCGTAGGCCCGGCGCAGCGCCTCGAGTTCCTCCTCGCTGCGGTCCTCGGTGAAGGACGGCTCGTCGAGCTGCACGCAGGTCGCGCCGGCCTTCGCCAGCTGCTCGAACAGTTTCTCGTACTCGGGGAGCAACGCGTCGAGCAGATCGAGGGTGCGGAAACCCTCCTGCGTCGAGGTCGGAGCGACCTTCGACAGCAGCAGCAGCGAGACCGGGCCGAGGACGACGGGCCGCAGCTCGATACCCTCCGCCTTCGCCCGCTCGAATTCGTCGAGCAGCGCCGCGGAGTTCAGCTCGAAGGCGGTGTTCTCGTCGAGCTCGGGCTGCCGGTAGTGGTAGTTGCTGCCGAACCAGCGCACCAGTTCGAGAGGCGCGAAGTCCTCCCGGCCCCGGCACAGCGTGAAGTAGAAGTCGAGCGGGTCGAGTTCGCCGACCAGGGGCCGGAACCGCTCGGGCACCGCTCCGAACAGCAGCGCGTTGTCCAGAACGTGGTCGTAGTAGGAGAACGTGTTGCCGGGAACCTGCGTCAGACCCGTCGCTGCGAGTTCGCGCCAGGTGTTCTCCTGGAGGTCGCGAGCGACTGCGACGAGCTCGTCACGGGTGCCCTCACCGTGCCAGTAGGCCTCGAGGGCGAACTTGAGCTCACGGCGGGGTCCGATCCGCGGGTACCCGAGGATGCTTGAACCGTATCCGTCGGCGGGAGTTGCCATGTCGGCGTCGACCTTTCCCTCGAGCACAGCGCGCCCGTGCATCGACGTCCGGTGTCCGTGGACACCGTCGCCGACGCACGGGCGCCGTGTGCGGTGGTGCTACCTGTGGCTAGCCGGCCTTCTTGACCGCGCGGCCGTTGTCGGCGTACTCGTAGAAGCCGGCGCCCGACTTCTTGCCGACGAGTCCCGCCTCGACCATGCGCTGCAGCAGCGGCGGGGCCGAGTACAGGGGCTCCTTGAACTCCTCGTACATGGAGTCGGCGATCGACTTGACGGTGTCCAGACC
>Ga0182741_1006184_pt1 | contig 10629 bp, 5 predicted proteins | sample eDN5th37CBELigOP_FD_128874 | JGI IMG/M metagenome (GOLD analysis project Ga0182741, IMG submission 128874) | Enriched Organic Plus compost microbial communities from Emeryville, California, USA - eDNA 5th pass 37_C BE-Lig OP (version 2) (version 2) ...
CCTGACGTCGGCATTGATGCTGGCGCTCGCGGGGCAGGCCTGGTCGCAGGAGGCCACGCAGAACACCGGCGATGCGCAGGCGGCGCCGCCGCAGGCCGATCCGGCCACGCTCGATACGGTGACCGTCACCGGCATCCGCGGCAGCTTCATTTCCTCGATGAATCTCAAGCGCGACGGGCAGGGCATCGTCGACGGCATCGTGTCCGAGGACATCGGCAAGTTCCCCGATACAAACCTCGCCGAATCGCTCCAGCGCATCAGCGGCGTGTCGATCGACCGTTCGCTCGGCGAAGGTTCCAAGGTCACCGTGCGCGGTGTCGGTCCGGACTTCAATCTGGTGCTGTTGAACGGCCGGCAGATGCCGGGTGGGTTGCTGGGCAGTGGCGGCGCGGGCGTTTCCAATTCGCGCGCATTCGATTTCGCCAATCTGGCCTCCGAGGCCGTCAGCGCGATCGAGGTCTTCAAGACCGCGCGTGCGAGCACGCCCAGCGGCGGTATCGGCGCCACCATCAACATCAAGACCGCGCGTCCGCTGGACAATCCGGGGCTGGTCGCCAGCGTGGGCGTCAAGGCGGTCAACGACACCACGGTCGACAACCTGCCGCACACGTTCAAGGGCGAATCGATCACGCCGGAAGTGTCGGGCATCTTCAGCAACACGTTCGCCGACGGCCGGTTCGGCGTCGCGCTCTCGGCCAGCTACCAGGAGCGCGATTTCGGTTTCAGCCAGGCGTCCGTCGCCAACGGCTGGGCCAAGTTCCGCGGCGACGACACCACCAGCTGGAACCGGCTGCCGCAGCCGGGCGAACCCAATTCCGAACTCATCACCAATCGACCGGGTCCCGACGACGTCTATTCCCGGCCGCAGAACACCGGCTACAGCGTCAACGGTGTCCAGCGCCAGCGCACCAACGGACAGCTCGTCCTGCAATGGGCGCCCACGGACCGGGTGACCACCACGCTGGATTACACCTACTCGGAAAACAAGATCCAGCAGCAGCGCAGCGAGCTCTCCGTCTGGTTCAACTACCAGCCCGGCCTGAGCAACTGGACCGATGGCCCGGTGTCGGCGCCGATTTCCTATTCCGAGTTCACCTCGGGCACGGCGGACGTGGCGATGGGCGGCGCGCAGTTCGCGACCAAGAGCGAGAACAAGTCGCTGGGCTTCAACGTGGAGTGGGAAGTCAACGATTCGCTGGACCTGGAATTCGACTACCACGACTCCACCGCCGAGACCATGCCGGACAGTCCCTACGGTTCGGCGGGCGTGCTCGCGGCGGCGGCGTTCGTGCGCGGCACCACCACGGTGGACTACAGCCGGCCGCTGCCGATCGTGCACATGGAATTTCCCAATGGCGGCGTGGAGCCCTCGCGGGCGGTGGTGACCGGCTCGGTCTTCCACAACAGCTACACCAAGTCGGAAGTGGAGCAGGGCCAGGTCAAGGGACGCTTCAAGTTCGGCGACTACTCCGGCCTGGATTTCGGCGTGGCATCGACCGAGGTGCAGAACCGCACGGCGTACGGCTACATGCAGCGCGACACCTGGGGCGGTGTCGGCACGCCGGCGGACTACGACGACGACATCTGGTACGCCGACGACATGTCGCGCTACTTCAGCAGTTTCCACAATCATGGGGACCCGCGCTGGAGCAGCCGTTTCCTGGTATTCGATTTCGAACGGCTGCGCCAGCGCGCGGCGCAGGTCGGGGACGACGCGAATCCCGCGTGCCCCACCTGCTACGTGGCGCCGGACGAGTTCACCCGCGACATGCGGACGACCGAGAAGTCCCGCAGCGCCTTCCTTCAGTGGACCACCACCTGGGACTGGAAAGTGCCGGTCCACGCCGCCATCGGCGTGCGCTACGAGAAGACCGACGTCACTTCGACCGCGCTCGTCCCGATCGGCCAGACCATCACCTGGCTGTCGGCCAACGAAATGGTGGTCGATTACGGCGAGGCCGGATTCACCCGGCTGGAAGGCGACTACGCCTACTGGTTGCCGAACCTCGACTTCAGCGCCGACCTCAGCGACGACATGGTCCTGCGCGCCAGCTACGGCCGCACGATCGGGCGGCCGGGCTGGGAACAGATCCAGGGCGGCAAGACGATCGCGAACATCGTGCGCGTCGACGGCGGTGACGGCGCGCAGGGCAATCCCGGCCTGAAGCCGCTGGTGTCCGACAACTTCGATGTGTCCTTCGAGTGGTACTACGGCGAGGCCAGCTTCGTGTCGGTGGGCTACTTCCGCAAGAACATCGACAACTACATCGGCACCTCGCAGGTCGCCGATACGTCCTTCGGCCTGCACACGCCGGTCGGCGGCACCTACTGGAACAACGCCATCACCACCGGCGGCTGCCCGGCCACGGACATGGTGTGCATCCGCAACTACATCTTCCGCAACCACGCGGGCGATCCCGGCGTCACCCACACCGGCACCAACGCCAACGGCGAAGAGACCGGCAACATCGTCGGCCAGCCCGGGGATCCGATCGCCAGCTTCGACATCACGGTGCCGGCGAACCAGCGGTCGGCCTCGCTGGACGGCTGGGAGTTCAATCTCCAGCACATGATCGAGGACACCGGTTTCGGCATCGCCGCCAACTACACCATCGTCAATTCCAGCCTGACCTACGACAACTACAACCTGGGCGAGCAGTTCGCGCTGGAAGGATTGAGCGATTCGTTCAACGTGGTCGGCTTCTACGACAAGGACAAGTGGCAGGTGAGGCTGGCCTACAACTGGCGCGACAAGTTCCTGTCGGGCCGCTTCGACGGACAGGGCCCCAATCCCAACTACACCGAGCCCTACGGCCAGCTGGACGCCAACATCAGCTACCAGGTCAACGACAACCTGATCCTGAGCCTGGAAGGCATCAACCTGACCGACGAGACCCAGCGCGTCCACGGGCGCCACGAGAACCAGGCGCTGTGGGTGACGCAGAACGGGCCGCGCTACATGTTCGGCGTCCGCTACAAGTTCTGAGGCCGGCCCCGCCGTGCCGGGAGCCGCCGCGACGGCGGGCTCCCGGCCTATGATGGCTGGCCCCGGCCGACCCCGTTCCGCGATGACCCGACATGTCCTGCTCAACAACATCGATCACCGCGATCTGCGCATAGACACGCGGCGCGGCGCGGCGCTGGGCGACGCGGTCATGCTGGCGCCCACGTTCCCGGCGGAATTCCGCGCGTTGCAGCCGCACTATCCGATCGTGTTCCAGCGCCTGCAGGACGGCGGCTTCCAGCCGGTGGCGCTGTTCGGGTTCCAACCGGGGGAGAACCTGTTCCTGGAGGAGGACGCCTGGCAGGCGCCCTACCTGCCGCTGGCGATCGAACGGCAACCGTTCCTGATCGGAACCGCGGGCGGCGAACGGCTGATCCACATCGACATGGATCACCCGCGCGTCGGAAGCAGGGCGGGGGAAGCGGTGTTCCGCGAGCATGGCGGCACCACCGATTACCTGGAGCGGATCAACTCGGTGCTGCTCGCACTGCACGAAGGGATGGCGCGGAACGGGGATTTCTCCGCGGCGCTGGAGGCGTACGGCCTGCTGGAGTCGTTCGTCCTGGACATCACCCTGGACGACGGTTCGCCGTGCCGGATGGCAGGCTTCCACGCCATCCACGAGGAGCGCCTGAGGGCGCTGGACGCGGAGGCGCTCGGCCGCCTGCATGCCACCGGCTACCTGGAAGCCATCTACATGTCGGTGGCATCGCTCGCCAATTTCCGCACGCTCATCACCCGTTTCAACCGCCGCCATGCTGCCCGCCGCTGAGCCGATCGACGAAGCGGATGCCGGCGAGCTGCACGCGCGGCAGGACGACCTGCTGCGATCGCCCACGCCGGTGGTCCTGCGGAACGTGGTCGGGCACTGGCCGGCGGTGCAGGCGGCGCGGCAGTCTTCGCTGGAAGCCATCGCCTACCTCAGGCAGTTCGATCGGCCGGACCGGCCGCCGGTGGTCGCGACGGTGGGACCGCCCGCAATCGGCGGCAGGTTCTTCTACGACGAGCATTTCCAGGGTTTCAATTTCCGCCAGGAACACGTCCCGCTTCGCGTCGCCCTGGACACCCTGCGCAAATACCTGGACGAGACCGCGCCGCCCGCCATCTACATCGCCTCCACGACGCTCGACACGTGGCTGCCGGGCTTCCGCGAGCACAACGATCTGGCATTGGGCGGACGCGATCCGCTGGCCAGCATCTGGATCGGCAACCGGACCCGCATCGCGGCGCACCAGGATGTGCCGGACAACCTGGCCTGCGTCGTCGCGGGCAGGCGGCGGGTCACCCTGTTTCCGCCGGATCAACTGCCGAACCTGTACGTCGGCCCGCTCGACTTCACGCCGGCGGGACAGCCGATCAGCCTGGTGGATTTCGACGCGCCGGACCTGGAGCGCCATCCGCGGTTCGCCGAAGCCTGGCGGCACGCGCGGGTCGCCGAGCTGGCGCCGGGGGATGCGGTGCTGATTCCCAGCATGTGGTGGCACCACATGGAAGGGCTGGAACCGTTCAACGTGCTGGTCAACTACTGGTGGCGGCAATCGCCGGCCTGGATGGATACGCCAATGAACGCGTTGATGCTGGCGCTGATGACGGTGCGCGATCTGCCGCCCGAGCAGCGTGCGATCTGGCGCGAGGTGTTCGATCACTATGTCTTCCAGCCCGGCGAGGCCACCGCCGCGCACATTCCCGAGCCGGCCCGCCGCGTGCTGGGCCCGCTGGACGAGAACCGGGCGCGCGATCTGCGCGCACGCCTGCTGAAACGACTCAATCGCTGAGGACATGCCATGCCGCAAGCCGGGGAGAACACGGGAAAGATTGTCAGGCGGGTCGTCATCGCCGGTGGCGGCACGGCCGGTTGGATGGCGGCGGCGGCGCTGTCGCGCATGCTGGGCAAGGTCCTGGACATCACCCTGGTGGAGTCGGAGGAAATCGGCACCGTCGGCGTCGGCGAGGCGACGATTCCCACGCTGGTGACGTTCCACCGGCTGCTGGAGATCAACGAACAGGAGTTCATGGCCGCGACCCAGGGAACGATCAAGCTCGGCATTTCGTTCGAGGGCTGGCGCGACGTGGGACACCGTTACATCCACTCGTTCGGCGTGACCGGGCGGGATCACTGGATGGCGAACTTCCATCATTTCTGGATGCGCGCCCGCGCGCTGGGACTGGCGGGAAGCTACGACGATTACTGCATCGAGCTGCGCGCGGCGCTGGAAGATCGGTTCGCGCACCTGCCGCGCTACCAGATGAACTACGCCTACCATCTGGACGCGAGCCTGTATGCCCGCTTCCTGCGCAGGTTCAGCGAAGGCTACGGCGCGCGCCGGGTCGAGGGAAAAATCGCCGAGGTGCTGACGGACGAGGCCGATGGTTTCATCACCGGGCTGCGGCTGGAAAACGGCGACGTGATCGAGGGTGACCTGTTCCTGGACTGCACCGGTTTCCGCGCGCTGCTGATCGGCAAGGCCCTCAACGTCGGCTTCACCGATTGGTCGCATTGGCTGCTCAACGACAGCGCCCTGGCCACCCAGACCACCGCCGTGCGCGACGCCGTGCCGTACACGCGCGCCATCGCCGGCCGGGCCGGCTGGCAATGGCGGATTCCGCTGCAGCATCGCGTCGGCAACGGCATCGTCTATTCGAGCCGGTTCATCAGCGACGAGGAGGCGCGCGAGGAATTCCTGTCCAGCCTGGAAGGCGAAATCATCAAGCAGCCGTGGCCGGTGCGGTTCCGGCCCGGCCAGCGGCACCGGTGCTGGAGCCGCAACTGCGTGGCCTTGGGACTGGCCGGCAGCTTCATCGAACCACTGGAATCCACCACCATCCACCTGATCCAGCGCGGCATCATCCGGCTCCTGCATGCCTTCCCGCATGTCATCACGCAGGAAGCGATCGACGACTACAACGCGCGGCTGGACGCGGAGCTGCAGCACGTGCGCGACTTCGTGGTCCTGCACTACCACGCGACGCGGCGGCGCGACACCGCGTACTGGCGCACCGTGGGCACGATGGAACTGCCGCCTTCGCTGCAACGGCGGATCGACCTGTTCCGCGAAACCGGCAACGTCTACCACGTGCCCACCGAACTGTTCGCCGAAAACTCCTGGATCCAGGTCATGACCGGGCAGGGCATCACCCCGCTTCGGCATCACCCGCTGGCCGAGGTGATGAGCGAGCCGGAACTGGCCCGCTTCATGCGCGAGATCAAGGAAGGTGTGGACGCCACCGTGCGGCAGTTGCCTTCGCACATGGATTACCTGCGGGGCTACTGCCCCGGCGAGCGCCCGGCGGCGGTGCCGGCCTGAGCCGCCGTTACAGCCGGTAGTGGCTGGCCGGAGGCTGGAAGCGGTCGTTCCGGCCGGCCGGCAGCATCAGTCCGGCGCCGAGCTCCATCAGCCGGGACCAGACGTAGGGCTGCAGATCCACCGGAGACCGGGCGTAGACGTGCGCCCACAGTTCGTCGAGGAATTCCTCCGGCGGCTGGCGCACCAGACCTCGCGCCAGCCGGTCGCTGGCGGCATCCAGAGCGGTCCGGATTTCAGCCAAGGTCTCCATGCGGCGGACTATACGGCGGCCGCGTTCCGATTGTGTGACAGCCGCGGGCGGCGTGCCTATTCCGCGACTGCTTCCCCGCCCCGGGCCGCATACAGGCCCAGCCCGTGCCGCTTGGCATGGCGTTTGGCCGCGGCGGCCTCGGAAGCGACCTGCTCGGCGCTGTGGAAGCGGGCCGGATCCACCTGGACGATGCCGATGGTCAGGGTGGTGAGCGGGAAGGTGGCGTAGCGGCCGCTGCGGCCCTCGCTTTCCAGCACGCCGCGCGCCAGGTCCGGCTCGTCGAACAGCGCCCGCGAGGCGGCGTTGAAGTCGGCGATGATGTCGCGGCAGCGGCGTTCCCAATCCTCGCTCTGCAACAGCACCACGAAATCGTCGCCGCCGACGTGGCCGACGAAATCCATGTTCGGCTGCACGTGCTTGAGCAGGGTGGAGGCCACCAGCCGGATCATGCGATCGCCGCGGAAATAGCCATATTGATCGTTGTAGGGTTTGAAGCTGTTGAGATCGCAGTACGCGGCGACGAACGGCCTGCCGGCTTCCAGCAGGCGGCCGATGTGCTCGGAAATGGGAATGTTGCCGGGCAGCAGGGTCAGCGGGTTGGCGTAGCGCGCCGCCTCGATGCGCAGTTCGGTCACCCGCCGCACCAGCGCCTCGCCCGTGCCCACGCCCAGGTAACGGCCGTCGCGGGTGATGATGAAGCCGTCCGACAGATAGCGCTGGTCCTCGCCGAGCAGGATCTCGGACATCGCGTCGATGCTCTGGCCGACGTCGCAGACGATCGGCGCGGCATGCATCAGCAGCGTGCAGGATTTGCGGCCGTTGAGTTCGCGCGCGAACGGCACCGCCATGCGCTCGTTGAAGACGCGGCGGTTGATCAGGCCCAGCGGCATGCCGGCGCGATCCACCACCGGCAGCGAAGGAAGATCCGGGTGGCTGCGGAACAATTGTTCGGCGTCGAAGTTGCTGGCATCGTCGGTCAGCGACGGCGCCTGGATCAGCAGATGCGCGGCGGTGACGCCGCGGAAATCCGAAGCGCGGCGTGCGCGCGGCCAGACCGGCAGCTTCTCGAAGCGCGCCTCGCGCACTTCCGCCGGTACCGCCAGCGCCACCTCGCCGGCCGGGAGTCCCAGCAGGTAACCCTGCGCATAGGGAATGCCCAGATCCTTGACGATCGCCAGATCCTGCAACCGCTCCACGCCTTCGGCGATCAGATCCGCGCCGAGGCTGTCGGCCACCTGCACGAGCGCGCGGACGATGCTCAGGCGTCCCGGGCTGTCGGCGATGTGGTGGATCAGGTAGCGGTCGAGCTTGACGTACTCCGGTGACAGTTCGTGCCACAACTCGAAGTTGGAATGGCCGTTGCCGAAGTCGTCCAGTGCGATGCGGATGCCGGCCGCGCGCAGATAGCCGAGCGCGTCGGCGAGGCGGCCGACATCCTCGACGATGTCGTGCTCGGTGATCTCGATGACGAAGCGGCCCAGGTCGCGGCCGGCCGACAGCAGGCTCTCGATGACCTGCTGGGGACGCAGTTCACCCTGCAGGATGGCGTGCGCGCTGAGGTTGACCAGCAGGCGGCCGCCGCGATCGAAATCGAAACCGCGCGCGAGGATGCCGGCGGCCACGGTCTCGACCTCGCCCAGGCGTCCGGCGGCGCGCGCGCGGCCGAGCAGTTCCAGCGGCGAGCACGCGCGGCCGGCGATGCGCATCAGGCCCTCGTGCGCCACCACCCGGTTGTCCTCCAGCCGGACCACCGGCTGGAACGCGGGCAGCAGCGAGCGGCCGTGCAGGACGGCCTCCAGCAGCGGATCGGCGGCGACGGCGGAATCGGAGAGGCACATGGGGCCGCGAACCTAGCGTGGCTGCATGACAGTTCCGCGACGCCCCTGATGACGATCCTTCATCTGCGGAACCGGGTTCGCGGGTGCGCGTCATCCCGGTGTCGCATGCCTGCGCTACAACGTCGGCAACCGCGCGGCGTCCGCGGCGGCGGTGGAAGACCAGGGCTAAAGCTTGCCGGCAGCCGGCCGATACCGATGCAAAATTTTGCTCGGAGTCCCCCATGCCGATCGCGTTCCCCCGCCTGCCTTCCCCCTGGAGGCGCCCTACCTCCCTTCCGACGCCGGCGACGCTGGCACGCCGGCTGGCGCGGATGACGATCGCCGGCAAGCTCCGCCTGTGCGCCTGGGTCGCCGGCGCGGGGCTGGTGCTGATCGCCCTGTCGTACTGGCAGGCCAGCGCGGGCCAGGCGCGCGCCGCCGCGCTCTTCCAGCAGCAGCAGGGATACGGCGCGCTGCTGGCGGCACTGGAACGGCAGGTCGAACAGACCCGCCGGTTGCAGACCGTCTATGCGAGCGGCTTCGACATCGCCGATCGCGAAGCGCTGCGGCAGGCGCAACAACGCCTGCGGCGGGATCTGGCGCAGTTGCGGCGCCACCCCGCCGGCGCCGCCGATCGCCGGCAACTGGATGCGGTCGCCGCGCGCATCGGCGAGTTCGCCGCCGGCATCGATGCCCTGAATGCGCGCGTCGATGAAATGGGACAGGGCGACGCCAGCCTGGCCGCCGTCCTGCGCGCCGCGGGCCAGGCGCTGGAGGACGCCGCGCTGGCCACGCAGGCGAGCGCGCTGGAAACGCCGATGCAGCGCATGCGCCGCCACGAGAACGAGTTCCTGCGCACGGGCGACGCCGCCCAGTCGGATCGGGTGAGCGAGGAAAAGCTGCCGTTCGAACTGGCGCTGTCCTCCACGCCGATGGACGAAAGCGCGCGCGACGCCCTGCGCGAGCGGGCCGATGCCTACCAGGCCGCGCTGCTGGCCTACACCGCGGCGCGCGTGGGGCTGGACGTGGAGGTCGCCTCGCTGGAAGACACCGCCGCCGCCATCGCGCCCGCGCTGGCGGATCTGGAACGCGCGCGGGAAGCCGGCCTGGCCCGGGCCGCGCGCGCGCAGCAGGCGCAGCGCGTCGGCATGGCGGGCTTCTTCGCGATCGTCCTGACCGCGGTGGCCGCGGTGCTGGGCGCCGTGCTGTGGACGGTGCTGCGGGCGGTGGGCCGGCCGCTGCGCGAAGCCGCCGACGTAGCCGGCGCGATTGCGGAGGACCGGCTGGATGACGCGGTGCGGATCGACAATCCGCACGATGAAGTCGGCGGACTGATGGCGTCGCTGTCGCACATGCAGGCCCGCCTGCGCGATCGCATTGCCGGGGAACGCGCCGCCGCGCGCGAGAACGCGCGCATCCGGCAGGCGATGGATCACGCGCATACCGGCCTGATGGTGCTCGCGGCCGACGGCGCGGTCGCCTTCGCCAATCATGGCCTGTGCGCGGCGCTGGCACGCCGGGACATCGCGGTGCCCGAAGGCGTGCCCCTGCGGAATCTGGATGGGGCGCTGGCGCCGATCGCGGATCGGATCCGCGATGAGGCGGCCGCGTTCGAACAGGAGTTCACGCTGGCGGGCGACGCCTACCTGCTGGCGGCCAGCCCCATCCATGTCGAGGGCGAACGGGTCGGGACCACGCTGGAGTGGAAGAGCCTGGCCCTGGAACGCATGGTCGAGCGCGAGATCACGGCGCTGGTGCGCGCGGCGGCGAAGGGCGATCTGGGCGGACGGATCGAGGTGGCCGGCAAGCAGGGTTTCCTGCAATCGCTGGCGCGTGGCATCAATGATCTGTTCGACGCCCTGCAGAGCAATCTGTCGGAACTCCAGTACGTGCTCTCGGCGCTGTCGCAGGGCGACCTGACGGTGCGGATGGACGGCGACGACGGACAGGTCCTGGGCGGCGTGTTCGCCCGCATGCGCGACGACGCCAACGCCACCGTGGCCCAGCTCACCGACATCGTCCGCCGGATTCAGGACGCCTCCGCCGCCATCAACACCGCCGCCGGCGAAATCGCCTCCGGCAATGCCGACCTGTCCCGCCGCACCGAACAGCAGGCCGCCAACCTGGAGAAAACCGCCGCCTCCATGGAGGAACTGACCTCCACCGTCCGCCAGAACGCCGACTCGGCCCGCCAGGCCAACCAGCTCGCCATCGGCGCGGCCGCCGTCGCCTCCCAGGGCGGCCAGGTCGTCG
>Ga0182741_1006187_pt1 | contig 10623 bp, 7 predicted proteins | sample eDN5th37CBELigOP_FD_128874 | JGI IMG/M metagenome (GOLD analysis project Ga0182741, IMG submission 128874) | Enriched Organic Plus compost microbial communities from Emeryville, California, USA - eDNA 5th pass 37_C BE-Lig OP (version 2) (version 2) ...
ATGCCGCCGCGTCTTCAGCCGCTTCGAGAAGACGGCCATCAACTACGCCGGGATGCTCAAGCTGGCTATCATTCAGCGATACCTACGACTCATCTGCCCGTGAGCGTTTTAAAACAGAACCTAACGTCGGGCGCCGAACGCACACTCTCAACGATCTTCTAGCTGTGAGTGGACCGGAGGCCCGCGCGGCTGCCCAAGAGGCATGAGTGCTCCCTATTGCTGTAGCCACTCCTCTGGGACCAGCTTCAGTCCACCGCGCCAACGTTCCACAACAGATTCCTGGAACCACGGCTCGGCAATATCCGCGTGATCCGTCATGATGATTTGCAGGCCGCCGTTGAGCGTATTGACAACTTCTCTCGAGATGCGGTACATCTGGGCAACGGCTTGGCGGTCATCATCTTCAGCCTGTCCGGGCCCAGTCTCCACATCAGGGTCCTGAGGAAAGTACACCTGTGATGGCTGGTCAACAAAGAGGAATCGCGGAATAGGGCGTCGCTTCGTGACAAACCACCGATGCAACGCCAAATGCGCTATCAGGTGATAGCCAACCCAGTTTGCCCCGCTACCCATGCGATCCATCGGCACGGGGCCATCATCTGTGTCAGCCACGACGGTTAGTCGTTTGGGGTCTAACCGAAGAGGTGAGTCTGCGAATTCTAGATTGAGGAGTCGTGCCCAATCCGACATGTCTTGTGTCATACGACCGATGCAGGACTGCATGCGTTCCGCTATCGCCTCGTCGCTCAATTCTTCGGCGAGCGCATCTGCCTCGCTCCTCAATTGCTCAATCTGTTCTCGTAGTGTGCTGTCGTCAGCGACCTCGGGTAGGCTTTCCAAATAGAGAGCCACTCGGCCAAGGATGTACGAACGGCGTGCAAAGGTATCACGAATACGTTCGATCTCAGTGTTCGTCCGCTGCAATGACTCCAGTGCTTCTCTGTTCTCGCGAAGCCGCATCTTGACGCCATTGAGACGCTCACGCAAAGTGCGAAGAACCTCGTCCATCTGCGGAGACCGTTCCTGGACAGATCGCACCTCCTGCGACAGACGATTGACAGCAGAGGTAAACTGTTCAATATCCGGTAGAGCGCCTTGTGGAAGTGTCGTTTGGCAGAGGGGACACACATGATTCGCATCTTCCTCGCCATCACCGAATAGCTCGATGCTCTTCAACCGAGCGATCTGAGCTGAACCCTCTGCTGTGAAGCCATCACGATCAGCCGATAACGCCTCAGCCGCATCGAGTTGCGTCTTTATCGTCCGCAATTCCTCGGTTAAACGAGTTCGCTCCTCCTGCAGTTGCCGGAACTGATCGCCGGCCGCTGCAAGGGCTTGTTCGTGCTCAACCGGCTGCCGTTGGACCTCTCGAAGCAACTCAACGCATGTTTCCCACGTTTCAGGCAATTGCTCTACTTGATGGAGACCGAGATCACGTGCTTCAGCAAGGAGACTATGTGCTCGTGTCACGCCCGTGCCACGAATGGCTGCTAGCTCGGCCAATTTCTTTTCAGCGGCCTTGAGGTCGCGCCGCAGCTGGCGAAGCTCCTGCAACTTCGCAACGTGCTCATCTGTCACCGCTCCGAGAAAGTATGGCAGCACATCCTTTATCGCCTGCGGAACAAATTGCTCGCTCTGCTTATGGAACAGATGACGCTGACTGATGACTTCGCTCTGCTGTTGAAAGCAGAAAAGGAGGGCATGACGGATGTTCGCAGACAGCGCGGCTCGCGTTTGGCCGGGTGACGGCTCATGCATGTTGGCGCGAATACCCGAGTGCGTCGTGAGCAAACCCTCCAGCGCCTTTGGATTAGTCGTCTGGCGAAGGTCAACGTACTCCGGCAGCTCGATATTTGCCCCAACGGAGTAATACACGTCTGACGATGCCTGGGCTCCGTTGCTCGGAAGCCTTCGAGCAACGAAAACATGGCCCTCTCGAACGCTTAATCGCACTCCGACCCATTCCACTGCTCGGCGGATCACGCCTTCGGGTATCCGGCACTCACTACTACCCATGCAGTAATCGACGATCTCGATTAACGCTGTCTTGCCCGTCTTGGAGGCCCCCGTAATGATGTTGAGTTGTCCGGGCCGCAGCGACAGCACTCGTCGTTGCTGGTTGAAGCCGTACAGCACGATGTCCAGTATTTGGAAACTCATGGTTGGATCCCCCAAAGCGCCATCACTGTTGCCGGCGTTCCTGCCGTTGCCAGCCATCTGCCCACGAATATCGCCTTGAGGACGCAGTCTCGTGGTTCAGCCTCCAGCGACTGACATGCCCTCCGCAGGGCGGCTTCCGTTCTATCAGTCACGAGCGAAGCATTGCTCTGAACCGTGATCCACGCTCTGCTACAACCAAACAAGATGGCCTCACGAGTAAATGGCTTCAACGAAATAAGACGCTCGTGGAATAACACGCGCACCGATACATTGTCCTGAATCCACATGGGAAGCGATGTGCGGCGATCGCGAGGAAGCAGATCTCTGGTTGGCTTGTGAAGTGTTATCGGAAGGATCATGTAGGCCAACCCGAGAGGAAGACCCTGGTTGGCTTCTGCTTGATAGCCAGCGATGGCAGCGGTCATGCCAAGGCAGCAGAATGCCGGATTAAGGAGATTGGCTTCTTCGTGGGGCCGTTCGGTCCACACGGTCATTGGCGCATCTCCTCCGCTACAGGCTCGAGAAGATGGCGAAGACGCACTTCAAACTCGGGGTGCCAACCGACCTTCATGTCATCGGCCAGAATGTGAAATGATCCCCTAGCTACAAATCCATCTTGGCACAGTGGGCGAATGCGAGGTAGTTCTCCAGTCTCGATCCATTTGTAGAGGTTGGTGGCCGCACTGCGCATCTCCTCTTCCGCTGCCGACTCGCCCAATTCGTCTCGCATGATAAGGAAGTGAGCTTGCCACGCGTCCTTGAGGCGAGCGCTATAGCGATCTAGGTCGCCAACGCCAATCAGTTCCTCCCGTACCCATCTTGAACGCTGAACGAATGCCCGATAGTAATCGCGGATCGCGCGGACAACGCGGGCTTTACTGATCTGGATGAGCCGCAACTGATGTACGAACACCCTATGCGAATATCCGGTTGCGTCGACTTCCAATTCCTCGATGTCATCATCAATTGGAAGGTTGTCCTCGCGCAACGACTCGCGGAGATTGTTGATCTCATCCAAAAGCTCAGTACTCAGTATCGGAACACGGTCCTCACTAGCCAGATGTTGAATGACCCGGCGATGCCACCAGCCCTCAAGACGAGTCAAGAACGCATCCAGGAAATGGCGGTCGACAGCGTAGAACACTTCCTGCCGGATATCCGCATCAAGCGATGTGATCGATGATGCAGAGTCGATGATCGTCACATTGTTGAGCAGTTGAAGTTGAGTCGCGGCATCCAAGGCCCCAAAGGCTGCATAAGCAGGAGCATTTGTCTGGTTGGCAGAAGTCGCTGCCGTTGACCGGAGGCGATCTAACGCACCCAACACATTCCGGGTGGACCCTGGCCGCAACATCTCAGCGGCCGAACCGGAGCCTGCTGCAGCGGTTGTTACGAGGATAAATCGTGACCCCTGGCGCAAGGAGCCGACTGCGATGCCCTCACACCAAATGCGCAGTGTCTTCCAAAGATCGACAGATGCATCAGTCAGGTCCGCCGGTTGCTTGATATGGTGCTTCGTCTGCAACAGCTCCGGTGGCGCCCCTTGCGTGTCGAAGACGACGTCGTCCAGCGTCTCTATATGAACCTGAAAGTCGTTTTCCTGGCGCATTCTCCGCAGTGCTTCCAACAAGGCGTACCGGAATTGGTACAGGTATCCCGTAGCGGAAGACGAAGCAGAGAAGGGATGGCCATTTGCCGCAGCGCTGCCCGTCATCCCTTCACCTCCGACTCTTTTCCGGCCTTGAGCGCAGCTGCGATACTGCTGAACTGCTCCAGGGCATCCTGGAGGTCTTCGACGATTTCGGCGGCCAGCACATCGGGGTCCGGAAGGCTGGCGCTATCTTCCAGACTGTCGTCCTTGATCCAAAACAGATCCAGGCTCAGCTTGTCCCGCCTGATCAACTCGTCGTAGTCATAGCAGCGCCAACGGCCGTCCGGGTTCGACTCGCTCCAGGTGGCCTTTCGCTTGTGGATCGCCCCGGGCTTGAACAGTTTCACGAACTCATCGAAATCGCAGCGGCGAATCGGGTTCTGCTTGAGCGTGAAGTGCTTGTTGGTCCGCAGGTCGTAGACCCACATTTTCTTCGTCCAGGATTTCTCCTGCGGCGGCTTGCGGTCAAAGAAGATCACGTTCGCCTTGACGCCCGGCTTGTAGAAGATGCCCGTGGGCAACCTCAACAGCGTGTGAACGTCGCACTGTTTCAGAAGCTGCTCGCGGATCTTCTGTCCCGGCCCGCCCTCAAACAGCACGTTGTCCGGCACCACGACTGCCGCCCGGCCATTGACTTTGAGCAGGTTGAAAATGTGCTGCACAAAGTTGAGCTGCTTGTTGGCTGTCGAGACCCAGAAATCCTGGCGAACGACCACCTCGTCTTCGGTATCAAGTTCGCCTTCCTCGTTGACCGTCTTGAGGCTCTGCTTCTTACCGAACGGCGGATTGGTCAACACCATCGAGTAGAGTTTCGACGGTGGCGAATCCAGGCTGCTGCGGCCGCTGATCACCGGCGTGGAGTTCTCATCCTTGCCCCCGGTGATGCCGTGCAGGTACAGGTTCATCGCGCACAGCCGGGCGGTCTCCGGCACCAGTTCCCAGGCGGTGACCAGTTCCTCCTTGATGCGGCGCTTCTCGTCACGGTCCATCCGGCTGCCATGGTGGGCCAGCACCCATTCATAGGCCATCGTCAGAAAACCGCCGGTGCCCGCAGCCGGGTCGATGATCGTGTCCTCCGGCGTCGGCTGCATGACATCGACCACCGCCTGGATGATCGGCCGGGGCGTGAAGTACTGGCCCGCGCCGCCAGTGCTCTCGGCGGCGCTGCGGCTGAGCAGTTCCTCATAGATCACGCCCTTGACGTCCAGGTCCAGGCTCAGCCATTTCTCCCGGTCGATCAGGTCCACGATCAGCCGCCGCAGTTTGGCCGGGTCCTTGATCTTGCATTCTGCCTCTTTGAAGATCGTCCCTAGCAGGCCCGGCTGGGTGCTCAGGAACTCCAGCACCTCGCGGTAATGCTGATACAGCTCCGCTCCATCCAGGGCCAGAAGGCTCTGCCAGTCGTAGCCCTTGGGAATGCGGCTGGGCTGGTTGTACGGCGGCCTGGTCAATTCGTCGGCCATCTTCAGGAACAGCAAAAACGTGAGCTGCTCCACGTAGGCCATGTAAGAAAGGCCGTCGTCTCGGCACACGCCCGCGTAAGACCACACGCGCGTGCCGATCTGGCTGGCGGTGAGTGAGTCGTTTGCTGATTGTCCGTTGTTCCTGCTCATACTTTCGTTGTCTTTCGTGACGCCTTATGACTCTGTCGCCGTTTGGTTGAGTGTCCGTTCTCTGCGGCCTCTTTCCGAATCCGCTCCAGCAGAACGCTGGCCGGTTCGTCGTTGGGGTCCTGGGGCACGAGCTTGCCTTCGAAGGCCGCCTTCAGAATCGCCTGCCGCAGCCGGCCCGCCCGCCGCAGCCCTCGCTCAACCTCGGCTTCGAGGGCGTCGATCTGCGAGAGCTTTTCATTGACGGCTTCGACAATGGCTGCTTGTTCCGATATTGGTGGTAGCGGGAACTCAAGCGAGGCGAATCGTTGCGCCCCAAGGTGAGCGATGCTCGTCGTAATCGATGCGATCTGGCGGAACCTTCCGGCTCGAAACTGTGCGCGGCACACAACGAGTGCAAACTCCGGTAGTACTCCGTCAAACACTCGTTGCCGCACGAGCGTGTTCTGAAAGCATCCGCCGGGAAGTTCATCTCGATACATAGCGGGTCTGCCGACCAATTCCAGGCTCTGGCCCTCGTTGAGCAGTATGTCGCCATACTGGAGGCGATATACCTCGAACTCATCGGGCGTGAAGTTCATCTCCAGCACGTCAGTGAGGTCAATATAGTCCTCAAAGACGTTGGCCACCCGCAGGTAGGGGCGCATGTGCTCGCCATGATGGTGTTGTGGAGATCGCTGTCGACCTAACTGAACATCGCCAATCTGGTCATGCGTTGCCCAACACCAATCCTTCGGCAGTTCGGGCAGCGGCGAACCATCGGGAAGAGGTCGCGGTTTCGCTGGTTCGGGATATCGACTCTTCCAGTTTTTCGGCGGCTTCTTGCCGGCCTTTTCGTACTTGGCGAGCGTGCGCTGTTCCCACTGGCGGCGGCGTTCGGCGAGGATGCGCTGGAGGAGTTGGGGGCCGGGTTCGTCGGCGGGGCCGTGCTCTTTGCGCCAGGCCTCGGTGAGCTTGCCCGTGACGGCCGCGTGCAGCACCGCCGCCCGGTAACGCGCCAGATTCCGCTTCACCCGCTCCAACGCCGCCACACCCGCCGACAGGTCAGTGAACAACTCATCGATCCGGTCGGCGATGCGGATTTGTTCAGCCTCGGGTGGCAGCAACACCGGGACATTGTCGGCCAGCACATCACTGCTGATGCTTGCCTGATTAACGTGGTTGACACAAAGATGTCTGAAGTAGCCGGTTGTCTGAAGATAGTGGAGTTGACCAGCTAAGAACCTTGGATCGACACCTGCAGCAGGTCGAAGCCGCGTCATGTGATTGGAAAACGCCCAGTCTCCGGGCGCGAGTATTGGAGCACATTTCCCAACCCGCGCAGGGCTGTTGGTGTTGTTAAAGAGTACATCTCCCGCCAAGACGCGTCGCGCATCATCCCCCGCGACGTATTTGGAGTTCTCTAGCACAATGCGGCCGTCCGAGTCGATATTCATTGGTCGAAGATGAAGCACGCCGCGTCCATCTTGATTGTGCCGGCCGCTGGCAAATCCTGGCTGAGGTTCGCCGCATATTTCTCGCACACTACAGAGAGCCCATCCCAAAGGCAAACTTTCCGTGTCTAGCGGATAGTGCGCAAGATGGAACTTCGTACTCATGCCGTTAGCGTCCAGTTCATTTCACTGATGATTTGTTGCAGCCGGTCACCGAACAGCTCATGGGCCTTGCCGAGATTCCCGCGCTGGGCGAACCAGCCGTCGTGGAAGTCTTCCATCTCGATGGTCAGACTGGTGGCGATGTGCTCGGCGATCTTGTCGAGCCAGGCCTCCTGCTCGGGCGTGAACGTCACGCCGGCATCGGCCTGCTGCTTGCGCCAGGCGGCGTAGCGCTGCTGCACGACGGTGGCGAACGGCGTGAGCGGTTCGCTTGGCCGAAGCGTGTGCCGGATCAGTGAGACCAGGTCGGTGATGATCTGGCCGCCACGTCCCTGCACTCTGGAGGCTTCCAGCGCCTCGTAGCAGCGCCAGAGTTCCTCGGGCGTGGCGGACACCGGTGGTCGGGCGATGCGCTCGGCGATGGCCTTGAGGTCGCGGAACCGAAGCCGGTCGGGTGTGGCCTGGCCGTAAAAGACCTGCAGCGCGGTCAGTTCATCCTTGTTGTCCTCGATGAACTTGCGGAAGTTTTCGATCTTGGCCTTGGCCTTGTCCAATGCGGCCTGCGAATAGCCCGCTGTGAGCACCTCGTCCTGACTGACCCGGTCGATGATCTGCTCGTTGTCCTGCTTGATCTGGAGAAGCAGGTCGCGAAGTTTCGGGTCGTAGAACGGTTTGACGGCCTCCTTGATGAGGGCCTGTTCGGCGGCTTCGAGCTGCTGCTCGGTCAGGTCGGTTGCGCCGGAGTTGAGCTCGCGGGCCTTGGTCTCAACGTTGGCTTCGTCGATGGCGGCGACGAGCTGGCCGACAAGATCATTGATGCTCTTGCCGCCTGCGTGGGCGCGGACTTCGTTGTGCTGCTTGTCGGTCATCTCGGCCGACATGCGATTGAGTTTGCCGGCCAGTGCCGAGACGGCGTCGGGATCGGTGCCGCCGGCCTTGATGTAGTCGAGCACCTGCTTGAGCGTCTTGCTCGGCTGGCGGTCCATCGGGCCTTTTTCGCTCTTGGCCTGCTCGCACACACCGACCGCGTCCACGATGACGAAGCGGGTCTTGCTGCGGGCGTCGGGCGTGACGCCTCGGAGGGCGTCGGCGGGCATGACGCGGACGCCCCGGCCCTTCATCTGCTCGAAGTAGTTGCTGCTCTTGACCGAGCGCATGAAGAAGACGATCTCGACCGGCTTGACGTCGGTGCCGGTGGCGATCATGTCCACGGTGACGGCAATGCGGGGATTGAACGAGTTACGGAAGGCGACCAGCACGTCTTCGCCGGTCTTGCCCTTGATCTTCTCGTAGTAGGCTTCTTCACGCTCGGTGCCGTCGGGATCGGTGACCTTTCGGGTCAGCCGCATGACGCCGGTGCGATAGGTGATCTTCTGGCAGAAGTCGTTGCCCTTGCCAAACTCCTCGCGGACGATGCCGACGATGTCATCGGCGTGGGAGTCGTCCTTGGCAAAGATGATGGTCTTGGGCACCTCGGTACGCCCGGGAAAGATCTCGGTGAAGAGCTTGTCCCGGAAGGTCTGGATGACCGTGCGGATCTGGTCCTCGGCGACGACGGCGCGGTCGAGGTCCTCTGAGCCGTACTCGAGGTCCTCGTCCAGTTCCTCCTGGCGCTCTTTGCGGGTCTTGCGGCTGCGTTTGCCGACATAGAAGCCCGCATCAACCCTGGCACCCTGGGTCGAGATGCGCGTGCGTATCTGGTAGACGTCATAGGGCACGTTCACGCGGTCGGCAACCGCCTGCTCGTGCGTGTACTCCATGACCAGGTTCTTGTCGAAGAAGCCGATGGTCTGCTTGCTGGGTGTGGCAGTCAGGCCAATGAGAAACGCGTCGAAGTACTTGAGCACGTCGCCCCAGACGCTGTAGATGGAGCGGTGGCATTCATCGACGATGATCACGTCGAAGAATTCCGGCGGCAGGACCGGGTTGTAGGTGACGGGGACCGGCGGCTTCCTGAACGCGCCAGGACCTTCGAAGGCGGAGCGTTCCTCGTCTTCCTCGGCCAGCTCGGGCTGGTTGGTCAGGACAGAATAGAGCCGCTGAATCGTCGTGATGATGACCCGGTTGACTGAATCAAAGCGGTTCCGCCGCGGGAAAGCGATGTTGTAGATCCGGTCGAACGTGTGGCGCTCTTCCGGCGGCTGGAACTGCTGGAACTCCTTGAGCGTCTGCGTGCCGAGGTTGGTGCGGTCAACCAGGAAACACACACGACGGGCATGGCCGTACTTGATCAGCCGGTAAGCGATGTTGGCGGCGGTGAAGGTCTTGCCCGATCCGGTCGCCATCTGGATCAGGGCCTTGGGCTTGCCGCGATACAGTGATGACTCGAGATTTCGGATGGCAATCAGCTGCTTGGGCCACAGGCCTGTTTCGGGTACTGGCGGCATCCGGCGAAGCCAGCCACGCAGCGGCATCTCGGCCTGAACCATCTCAAGCAAGGTCTGGGGCTGATGGAACGAGAAGATATCGCGGCTGCGCGCGTCGGGCGCCATCCAATTGGTGAACTGGGTGACCTCGCCGGTGGATTCGTACTGAAACGGCAGCGGCCGACGCCAGGCAGGCAGCGACTCAGGGAGGCCATCGCTGTAGCTGGCAGACTGGCCTTCGACACCCTTGAGTGTGTGACCGACGGGCTTAGCCTCCACCACGCCGAGGGCCTTTCCGTCGACGTACAAGAGGTAGTCGGCGGGGCCATGCGCGCCGGGGAACTCCGTCACGGCCAGACCCAAGCCAGCGCCGAGATTCATATCACGGTAGGACTGCACGGCCCACCCAGAAGCCGTCAGCTTCGCGTCGATCAGTTCACGGGCTTTTTCTTCAGGCGTCGGCATTGTCCCCTCGGTCCAGGTCATCACCAGGCATATTCTGTTCGAGCCAGCGATCCACGGCCTTCTTGCGGAACCGCCAATGTCGTCCGACTTTTTGGCCAGGGAGGCGAGTGGACGACGCAGCAGGCTCATAACTTCGATATGTTCCTGCAAGACGAGAACCTGCTGTGCATGATCCTGCAGCGTGACCGGGATGCAAAATACGTGCAAACATTTGACGACGTGTTCGCGGGCGAGGGCCGCACCTTAAAAATTACGCCCGCGAAATCACCAAACCTGCAGGCCTTCGTCGAGCGAGTCATCCAGACGCTCAAGCATGAGGTCCTGAACGGATTCTGTGTAGTGAATGAAAACCACCTCGATCATATCCTAAAAGTCGGGGCGGACTGGTACAATCGGCGGCGCGGACATACAGAACGGGATCACCTTCCGCCGGTACGAGATAATGACAATCCGCCGTTCGTGGATCTAGCGAAGCACAAACTTGTCTGCCACACCGAGCTTGGTGGGCACCTGAAGTCATATCGCGCCGCGGCCTGACTGATTTGACGACCTGAAAAGCTACCAGCACCTGCGTTCGCTGCTGCGCGGGTTTCCTATTTAGCAGCCCGTTGAAATACACGTGACTTTCCAGACCGCCGGTCGGTTTGGCGCCTCGGTAACTGTTCACGCCCCGGTGAGTGATGGGGCAGGTTGATGGTCGAGGTGGGCGTTGATGGCGGTGGTGACGAAGGCGAAGACATTGATGGATCGTTGGCGGCAGGTTTCGACGACGGTCA
>Ga0182741_1006188_pt1 | contig 10622 bp, 7 predicted proteins | sample eDN5th37CBELigOP_FD_128874 | JGI IMG/M metagenome (GOLD analysis project Ga0182741, IMG submission 128874) | Enriched Organic Plus compost microbial communities from Emeryville, California, USA - eDNA 5th pass 37_C BE-Lig OP (version 2) (version 2) ...
CTACTCCTTGAATCGCAAGGTCAGATCATCCACGCCTGAGCTTGTTCGATTTCAGGAAGTACGCCAAGATCAGTTTTCAAACAGAACCTAGTAATTCGTGAGTGGCTGATGCCAGTTGAAGGGCACGATGGGGTTGTTTTCCCCGCCACGTTTGCTGCTGGCGACAATTTTCCGGGTGGATACAACATCGATGGAGACAAGGACGGCAAAAACGTCTGCCTAATCGACAGCGTCGGCTCTCAGGCGAACCGGATCGAGCCGTTATTTGCTACCGAACCGTACGCTGGGTTAGTGCCGCAGATTGTCATCAAGGCGGGCGAGAAGGACGTCAGTCTGCTCGAGGCTGGCCATCGGGCAGGGGATGCGATCGTTCGTTGCTCTTCGCTGCAGCAAGAGCTGCGCGATGCGTTCAAGGAGCTACTCAAGGGCAACTGCGAGCCACTGGCGAAGATCGCTCCGACCTCGCTCGTGTTCGGCGTATGGGACTCGCGCGATACCCAGGCCAAGCGTCCGCGGTTGGTTGCCTCTACCATTCGCGCATTTCAAGTGCGCAGGCTGACTCGCTCTGCCCAGTACGTACCCGCCGTCGAATACATTGACCACAAACTTTTGGAAGACACTGACGACAAGAAGCTGCGCGACGCATATGCGGTGCGCGGATTCATTCACGTGCCCGCATCCGGATCGCATGGCGGTGTAGTGGCCGATGGCGGCATCCGCCGCGACGCCACGCTCAGCCTTTCGGCCTTGCGGATGCTGGTCGCCGGCGCCGAAGCAGAGCGAACTCGCAAACTGCAGCGTTACATCCTGGGTCTGGCACTCGTGGCGTTCACCGCTCCGCAACGAGGCTATTTGCGGCAGGGTTGCAACTTGGTGGCTGATCCGGACAGGCCCCGAGAGTTTGTCGTCGTTCATTCCGACGGCAAGCGCGAGCCTGCCATCCTGGTGCACGACGACGCTGTCGCTTTCGCCAAGGCTGCCGCACAGGCGTTCGGCGTGGGCGAAAGCCGGACGGTCGAGTTCGACAGGGAGAAGGCCCTTGCCGATGTACGAGGCGATTCGGCATCCGCTGAGTCGAAACCGCTGAAAAAGGTTCGCAAGTAACCACCACCGAGGAGTTGGCGAGATGCCTTCTTATCTTTGCATTTCGGTTCGCTTGCTGGATGGGCTGTTTCACGGCCGCAGCGATGGCGGCGAGCCAGAATGGCCCCCTTCTCCGCTGAGGCTGTTCCAGGCTCTCGTGGCCGCCGCAGCGTTGAAGCACCGGGACGCTTTCGATTCGCGCGCGGCTCCGTCGCTGCGCTGGCTCGAGGAACAACCACCGCCAACCATTGTGACCCCACGAATGACGGTTGGTGCCCCCTACCGGCTTTCGGTCCCCAATAACGCCATGGATATCGTCGCCCGGGCGTGGGTGCGCGGAAATTTGAGCGGCGCGGGAGAGGCCAACCCGGCCAAGCATAAAGCGATGAAGTCGGTACGCCCCATTCGGCTGCTGAACGAAGTCCCAGTGCATTATGTCTGGGAGCTGCCGGCTTCCGCTCCGAACGAAGTGCTGGGGTTCATCGAAACTCTATCGATCATCTCTCGCAACCTGGTTGCACTTGGCTGGGGAATCGATCTCGTCGCTGGACACGGGCGGGTGATATCGGAGGCGGAATTGGGCGAGCTCGCCGGCGAACGTTGGTCCCCCGCAGCCGATTCGATCCACCTGCTGCGGGTGCCGAAGGCGGGGACGCTATCGGCACTGTCGGAGCGTCATCGGTCGTTCTTAAATCGTTTGCCCGAGACAGGAGGATTCGTGCCGGTGCCTCCGCTCTCGACGTTCACGACGATCGCCTATCGCCGGTCGACCGATCCAGCAGCGAGAGCGTTCGCCGCATTTCAACTGCTCAAACCCGACGCGACAGGGCTTCGTGCGTTCAGCGCCGTTCGCGATTTGCGGCGAGTCGTAGGAATGCTGCGGGACGCGACCGCCCGCGCGGCCCACGCGGCAGGATGGGACGAATCGAAGATTGCCTCGGTTATCCTGGGGCATGGCGAATCGCACGGCGAGCAGCATAAGCCGGTGCCATCAGGCCGCTTCGCGTTTTTGCCGGTGCCGAGCTTGGAATCGCGAGGCCGCGACAAGCCGCGTGTTGTGGGGGCGATCCGCCGAGCGTTGATCGTGTCGCTTTCCGATGAAGGAGCGGCCGATACGGCTTGGGTTCGACGTGCTCTTTCCGGCTTCGACCTCATCGACGAAGTCGAGCAGGAGCCAACGGCCATCCTGTCGCTCCTGCCAACATCAGAGGCGATGTTAAGCAACTTTGCTTCGCCGCGCGGCGCAAGCGTGTGGGCGACTGTTACGCCGGTCGTGCTGCCGGGACACGATGACCGGCGGCGGACGAAGGCTGAGGAATTGCTGCGCAAGGCCATTCGCCAGGCGGGATACTCCGAAACGCTCGCGCAGTTTGCCGAGATCGAGTGGCGAGGTGTGGGATACTGGCCGGGACTTGATCTCGCTGCACACTACAGCGTTCCAGAATACCTTCGACATTTTCCTCGGTATCATGTTCGCATTCATTGGAAAGATGCTGCTGGAAACTCCCTGCCGTTACGCGGCCCGCTCTGTCTTGGCGGAGGGCGGTTCGGCGGACTAGGATTATTCGCGGCGATGGATGGTTGACCACCCCGCAGCCTGTTCTTTGACAATCCGGTAGGTTTTTCGTTAATTTTCCGCCACGGCGGGCGACGGGCGCTTACTTCTCTTCGGCCTGCGGATTAGCTTTGTCTTATCGTGTGGGCCGCCGAGGGGTGGTCTGTTGTCGCCAGGATGGTGGGAACCGGGTCCCTGGTCGCGCGGAGCAGAACGGCTCCGCATCGCTCGGTCGACCGGCCTCGTTGCGAGGTTCCGCCATGCGCAATACTTATCTGGTCTGTTACGACATCCGCGACGACAAGCGGCTGCGCAAGGTTTTCAAAACCATGCGCGACTTCGGCGATCACTTGCAGTACTCGGTGTTCGAGTGCCAGTTCACGCCGACCGACCTGGCCCGCTGCCGGCAGGCGCTTTCCGACATCATTCATCACACGCTTGACCAGGTGTTGTTTATCGACCTGGGGCCGACCGAAGGTCGCGGCGATCGGGTGATTGCCGCTTTGGGCCAGCCGTATGCGCCGGTCGAAGCCGCTTGTGTCGTCGTTTAGCGGCCGGCTCTTCGTCCGTTGGCATTGAATGCGCCTTGGGGTAGTCCGTGCGCTCGTGTTGAGGTCTTCAATGATCGTCGCCAATCCTCTGCCTGACTATCTGCCAGCCAGGATGCTGAACGAGTTCGTCTATTGTCCTCGGCTGTTCTTTTATGAATGGGTCGAGGGCGTATTCGCCCACAACCAGGAAACGGTCGAAGGCGAGCTGCGGCATCAAAAACTCGACCAAGGCAAGGGAGAACTGGCATCGGCCGACGACCTGGCCGCCTCCGGCGACACGCTGCACTCGCGCAGCGTGCAATTGGCCAGCGAAACCCATCGCCTCATCGCCAAGATGGATCTCGTTGAAGCGGACGGCGATTTGGTGACGCCCGTCGACTACAAACGCGGCGCGCCGCGCGAAGACACCGCCACGGGCGCTCTGATAGCTTGGGATCCCGATCGGGTGCAACTTGCGGTGCAAGCGATCGTGCTGCGCGAAAATGGCTATCGCTGCGAGGAAGCGGTTGTCTACTACGTCGCCACCAAACAGCGCGTGCGGATTGCGATTGACGACGCGCTCGTGGCCGAAACGCTCGGCTATTTAAACCAGGCGAGACAAGTCGCCGAAAGCGGCCGGATTCCGCTGCCGCTAGTTGATAGCCCGAAGTGCGTCCGCTGTTCGCTGGTGGGCATCTGCCTTCCAGACGAAACACTGTCGGCCGCGGCCATCGACGGGGGCCACGCCGACACGCAGCTTCGGCTGTTCGACGATGGCGCTGCGCCGGCCGCCGCCGACAAACGGCAAGTGCGTCGACTGGTCCCCGCGCGCGACGACCTGCGTCCGCTGTATCTGAACACCCAAGGGTTGCACGTCGGCAAGTCGGGGAATGTGTTGAAGATCAAAGAGAAAGACAAGTTGGTGCAGGAGGTGCGCATCGGCGAAATGTGCCAGTTGAACGTGTTTGGAAACATTCAGCTTTCGACACAAGCGATTCAAACGCTGTGCGAGAACGAAGTGCCGATCGCCTATTTCTCGATGGGCGGCTGGTTCTACGGCGTGACCCAAGGGCTGGGCGTCAAAAACATCTTTCTGCGGCGCGAGCAGTTCCGTCTGGCTGACGTGCCGTCGTTCTGTCTGCGGCTGGCCAAGGCGCTGGTCGTCGGCAAAATTCGCAACCAGCGCACGATGCTGCAGCGCAATCATCTGGAGCCGCCACCACACGCCTTGGCGATTATGAAGGAACTGGCGGATGACGCCGAGCGCGCGGAATCGCTCGAGCAACTGCTGGGCATCGAAGGGAATGCGGCGCGCATCTACTTCCAGCACTTTGCGGGAATGATCAAACGCTCGGACGATTCAACGAGGGGCGATTCCCCTCCGAATGCAAAGGAAGCGGTTGCAGCCGGTTCAGAAAAGGGCGAATTTGTTTTCGATTTCAACCACCGGAACCGCCGGCCGCCGCGCGATCCGGTCAACGCACTTCTTTCTCTCGCATACAGCATGTTGGCGAAGGACTTGACCATTGTCACGCAGACCGTCGGTTTCGATCCATTCCTGGGTTTCTACCACCAGCCGCGGTTCGGCCGTGCTTCGCTTGCGCTTGACTTGATGGAACCGTTTAGGCCCTTGATTGCCGATTCGGCAGTGCTTTCGTGCCTCAACACGCGAATGGTCAGCCCGAGCGATTTCGTGCGCGCTGGCCAAGCGGCTGCCTTGACGGCCAGCGGCCGAAAAGCGTTCTTCCGGGCTTATGAGCAGCGGATGGATTCCCTGGTAACGCACCCAATATTTGGGTATCGCGTGAATTATCGGCGGATGTTAGAAATCCAGACTCGGCTGCTCGCGAGAGTGCTCACGGGCGAGATTGGGGAGTACCCAGTATTCACAACTCGCTAGATTTCATGGTGAGTTAGGAAGCCGGCATGATTAAAGCGTTGGAGGTATCGCCCCGCGAGCGGCGAGGTGCCATTCCAAAGACGGCGATCGCTCGCACTCACATAAAGCGAAATCTAATACCAGCTTAGGAGGTGATACTTGTGACTTGCTTGAACTTTGGGAACTTGGGAGCCCACACCACTCGCAAACGCCGTTCGCAACCGTTGCTGGGCCACGAGTTCGGCGGGCGGGCCTTCCGCGGCTAACCAACCGCGGCCACATTGAAGCTCCGCAACCTCATCCCCAAGTACCTCCGCCGTGTTCCCTTCCGCGGCTAACCAACCGCGGCCACATTGAAGCGTGAGGAAACCATGACCACCGAACCCCAGCCCCTGACCTTCCGCGGCTAACCAACCGCGGCCACATTGAAGCCCGTCGCTCGCCGACTTGACCCGCAGCACCGTGCCGACCTTCCGCGGCTAACCAACCGCGGCCACATTGAAGCTTCTTTTTCCAGGGCCAGCAGTTGTTCGTAGGCCTTAACCTTCCGCGGCTAACCAACCGCGGCCACATTGAAGCATTCCGGGCTGACGTTGTGAGCGAGCGTGTCGACGCCTTCCGCGGCTAACCAACCGCGGCCACATTGAAGCTACAGCAACGCCGCCGGGGTCACTGTCACCCTCCCCCTTCCGCGGCTAACCAACCGCGGCCACATTGAAGCCCGGCGGCGGCAAGACGAAAATCCCGTAGGCGTGTTATCCTTCCGCGGCTAACCAACCGCGGCCACATTGAAGCAATACCAATACGCGCTGTGCCGTTCTTGCAGCGCACCCTTCCGCGGCTAACCAACCGCGGCCACATTGAAGCCAGTACGTACAAGGACCAGATTGACGCCTCCAGTGGGCCTTCCGCGGCTAACCAACCGCGGCCACATTGAAGCCGGGCACCGATCTAGATACTCGATGGCATCGCGGCCCTCCTTCCGCGGCTAACCAACCGCGGCCACATTGAAGCCCTGCTCCGGCGAAAGGAAAACGGGAATGCAAAATGGGCCTTCCGCGGCTAACCAACCGCGGCCACATTGAAGCGGATCTGGTGATTCAGTCGTCACCGCCCGACGTGCCCTTCCGCGGCTAACCAACCGCGGCCACATTGAAGCCTACTAGACGCAGCCGCGGTCTTCGCCGACGTTGTCCTTCCGCGGCTAACCAACCGCGGCCACATTGAAGCACGGCCAACTTGAGCGATACTTGCAGGTCCAGGCCCCTTCCGCGGCTAACCAACCGCGGCCACATTGAAGCGAGCGATTCTTCGCCCGGCGGAAGGTGGACGTATTTGCCTTCCGCGGCTAACCAACCGCGGCCACATTGAAGCACCGTCCGCCCCGGCCCACTCCTGACAACCAAACTTCCCTTCCGCGGCTAACCAACCGCGGCCACATTGAAGCGGTAAGTGGCTCGACGCGCCGGCGGCAACGCAGGAGTCCTTCCGCGGCTAACCAACCGCGGCCACATTGAAGCGTAGTATCCCGGTCGATAGCCAAACTCGCATGCCCCACCTTCCGCGGCTAACCAACCGCGGCCACATTGAAGCATAGATCGTTGCATCAACCGTTCCATCGTCTGCGCCCTTCCGCGGCTAACCAACCGCGGCCACATTGAAGCCGGCCCGCACTGCGCGGCGTGCAGCCGATGGGCTCGGGGGCCTTCCGCGGCTAACCAACCGCGGCCACATTGAAGCCACACCCGACACCCGAGCCGCAACGGGTCCCGCAATCCTTCCGCGGCTAACCAACCGCGGCCACATTGAAGCCGAAGCTCCCTCCCGCGGGAGGACCCAAAACGCGCGCCTTCCGCGGCTAACCAACCGCGGCCACATTGAAGCCTGCAGGGCATCAGCGGTGGCGAATCCGGTCGCCGTCCTTCCGCGGCTAACCAACCGCGGCCACATTGAAGCGAAGTCCTCTGCAGCGAGCTACGGCAGGGAGCGTTTGCGCCTTCCGCGGCTAACCAACCGCGGCCACATTGAAGCCTAGCACCGTTGCCTCAGGTTGCTTTTCGGTGGCTGCCCTTCCGCGGCTAACCAACCGCGGCCACATTGAAGCACGGCCATGACCGTAGTGTCGCTCGTTCGGCCCGCCGACCTTCCGCGGCTAACCAACCGCGGCCACATTGAAGCAGTTCGGTTTTGCGAATGTCCTTAACAATCGCCTCCCTTCCGCGGCTAACCAACCGCGGCCACATTGAAGCCAGCCACCAGAGCCACGCCGCGGCAACCGTAGCCGACCTTCCGCGGCTAACCAACCGCGGCCACATTGAAGCGAATGGAGAGAGGAAGACCCCGACAGACCCGGTTTTCCCTTCCGCGGCTAACCAACCGCGGCCACATTGAAGCGGGGACGACACACTCGCCGACGAACTCGATCTCGTGCCTTCCGCGGCTAACCAACCGCGGCCACATTGAAGCTAACGCAAAGGAGCCGCCCATGCCTGACGTATTCGCCTTCCGCGGCTAACCAACCGCGGCCACATTGAAGCCGATAGATCGACGCGGTACGTCCCCGGCTGGTCCTCCTTCCGCGGCTAACCAACCGCGGCCACATTGAAGCGTTCATGTAGCCGATCAGGGTTGCGACGTTCCCGCCCCTTCCGCGGCTAACCAACCGCGGCCACATTGAAGCGAAGCGATGACGTGTCGGGTGCGGTGACGCTCAATGAGGGACCTTCCGCGGCTAACCAACCGCGGCCACATTGAAGCCTCCCAGCCAATATTGGACGTGATCGCCTGGCCGGCCCTTCCGCGGCTAACCAACCGCGGCCACATTGAAGCCACATTCGCCCGAATCGCAATCGTGTCGAGCAATCCGCCCTTCCGCGGCTAACCAACCGCGGCCACATTGAAGCCAGTCGCAGGTGTTGCATTCGAGGTACTGCGTTTTCCTTCCGCGGCTAACCAACCGCGGCCACATTGAAGCCGATCCGGCAGCGTTTCCGCCCAATTCTCCACCGTAGCCCTTCCGCGGCTAACCAACCGCGGCCACATTGAAGCAGGTTGATGCACAGCCCGATTGTGCCGACGGTGATGGCCTTCCGCGGCTAACCAACCGCGGCCACATTGAAGCCGCTAAACCTCGAACTCCATCGTCACCAGCCGCCGCCCCTTCCGCGGCTAACCAACCGCGGCCACATTGAAGCGTGAAGGTTTGGAAGTGTTGGACGCTTGGGGCTTCAAGCCTTCCGCGGCTAACCAACCGCGGCCACATTGAAGCGTAGCAAAGCTTTGTACGAAAGCCTCGAATAGAGACCTTCCGCGGCTAACCAACCGCGGCCACATTGAAGCGATGAAAGCGCCGTCCAACTGACCGACCAACCGAGTCCCTTCCGCGGCTAACCAACCGCGGCCACATTGAAGCGAGCCGTGCATTCGCGTTTAATCGCGTCTTCGCTGGCCTTCCGCGGCTAACCAACCGCGGCCACATTGAAGCCGCCGCGACTGGCCGGAAGCCATGCCTTTCGGCCTGGAACCTTCCGCGGCTAACCAACCGCGGCCACATTGAAGCCAATAGTGCCAAGTGTCGGTTCCTTTTGCCTTCCTGCCTTCCGCGGCTAACCAACCGCGGCCACATTGAAGCACTGGATCATAGGGAGCGTAGAACCCACAATTGGCCCTTCCGCGGCTAACCAACCGCGGCCACATTGAAGCTAGCCGGTCTGCAGCACGGTCGCCGTGAAGATGCCGTCCTTCCGCGGCTAACCAACCGCGGCCACATTGAAGCATCGTCAGAAGAGAATGGGTTGGTATGGTTGGATGGACCTTCCGCGGCTAACCAACCGCGGCCACATTGAAGCGACTTCCAAGGGCTGAAAATACCGCATTATATTCTGGTACAGCCTTCCGCGGCTAACCAACCGCGGCCACATTGAAGCCACCCCGAGAAGTGGACGACGCCCGGCAGGGGAGCGGTCCTTCCGCGGCTAACCAACCGCGGCCACATTGAAGCGTCAACAGTTCGGGGTTCGCCATGTCGCCGCCGCAGCCTTCCGCGGCTAACCAACCGCGGCCACATTGAAGCCGGTCCGCCGGCGGACGCTCAAGGTCGATGCGGTGGCCTTCCGCGGCTAACCAACCGCGGCCACATTGAAGCCAGTCCGAGCAAACGCAGCCAGGGACGCGGATCACCGGCCTTCCGCGGCTAACCAACCGCGGCCACATTGAAGCATTTTCGATCGCAATGACTTCAAGAGCGGCTTCGGACCTTCCGCGGCTAACCAACCGCGGCCACATTGAAGCTTCTTCTTGCACGTTACTTTCACGCGAATGCCGATAGTCCTTCCGCGGCTAACCAACCGCGGCCACATTGAAGCGGCTTCGTTGGCCAGGTAGCAGGTAGAAGCCCCGCTCAACCTTCCGCGGCTAACCAACCGCGGCCACATTGAAGCAGCACGCGAGCGATGTTGCCGAACCAACCAGCGAGCCCTTCCGCGGCTAACCAACCGCGGCCACATTGAAGCTCCACATCAACGCACGGATCGTAAAAATGCGTGAGGCCTTCCGCGGCTAACCAACCGCGGCCACATTGAAGCAGTTGGTCCAGCTTGATAAGCCATTGCGAGTAGGCGCCTTCCGCGGCTAACCAACCGCGGCCACATTGAAGCATGCAGTTCGCGGCTTCCACATGGAGCTTGCCGCCGCCCTTCCGCGGCTAACCAACCGCGGCCACATTGAAGCTCTTGGCCGTCGAACTCGCCGCCGATCGCGAAGATGCCTTCCGCGGCTAACCAACCGCGGCCACATTGAAGCGACGGAAACAAACTCGGCCCGTGGGGGGTTTTGGTCCTTCCGCGGCTAACCAACCGCGGCCACATTGAAGCCCGTAGCGACCAAACCAAATCCCATCTTCGTACTTCCTTCCGCGGCTAACCAACCGCGGCCACATTGAAGCTCGTAAGTCGCGACATCACGCAACGGGAATCGAGGCTCCTTCCGCGGCTAACCAACCGCGGCCACATTGAAGCAAGGAGATTGCGAAGGTCACTGGTTGGGACCTTCGCCCTTCCGCGGCTAACCAACCGCGGCCACATTGAAGCCAGTGCGGACCAGTACCATTAACCCAAGCTTCCCATCCTTCCGCGGCTAACCAACCGCGGCCACATTGAAGCTCGAGCGCCTCTCGCTGCTTATCCGTCGTGGGCCACTTGCCCTTCCGCGGCTAACCAACCGCGGCCACATTGAAGCACGTCCATGAACGTGTTGAAGCCGAGGATGCGACCGCCTTCCGCGGCTAACCAACCGCGGCCACATTGAAGCGAGTCGGCGTCGAACTACTTCCGCGCTAGGGTCTGGCCTTCCGCGGCTAACCAACCGCGGCCACATTGAAGCCGCCGATCGCGTTTCCGCTGATGTCGAGCGGCGTTTCGCCTTCCGCGGCTAACCAACCGCGGCCACATTGAATCTTCGGCCAGCGTGGCACTCGCCAGCTTGGCCTCGGCACCCTTGCGCGGTTAATCGTGCTAGAGAATGTGAACAGATTGTCAGGCGTGGTGGCCAAACCCCGTTGGCTCAGGCCTTTCACGAC